>Ga0138256_10000299_pt1 | contig 56965 bp, 67 predicted proteins | sample KNB2016incub_MG_FD_105486 | JGI IMG/M metagenome (GOLD analysis project Ga0138256, IMG submission 105486) | Active sludge microbial communities from wastewater in Klosterneuburg, Austria - KNB2014incub_MG | ecosystem: Engineered > WWTP > Activated sludge > Unclassified | place: Austria...
CTGCCAGCTGCCGGAAGGCGTGGAGATGGTGATGCCGGGCGACAACGTGAAGATGGTGGTGACGCTGATCGCCCCGATCGCGATGGACGAAGGCCTGCGCTTCGCGATCCGCGAAGGCGGCCGTACCGTCGGCGCCGGCGTGGTTGCCAAGGTCATCAAGTAAGCGTATAGTGCGCGGCTCGGTCGCCCCCCAGGGCGGCCCACATACGAAATGAGGGGCAGGATGCCCCTCGTGTTCGCGGCCAGGACGGTCGAAGCTGTGTAAAACAACCCTTTACAGGGCGGTTTAACACAAGCTATACTTTCTTGCTCGGTGGACCAGACATGGTCCGCCGAGTTTGTTTTCCACGGGAGCCAGGGCGCAAAGCCCCTGAGTTCCGACGCTCTTTACCGAAACAAGGAATCGCCATGGCGGACCAGAAGATCCGGATTCGGCTCAAGGCCTATGATCATCGCCTGATTGATCGTTCGGCTTCCGAAATCGTGGAGACGGCCAAGCGGACCGGCGCGCAAGTGCGCGGCCCGATCCCGCTGCCGACCAAGATCGAACGCTACACCGTGCTGGTGTCGCCGCACGTCGACAAGGACGCGCGTGACCAGTACGAGACCCGCACCCACAAGCGTGTGCTGGATATCGTTGACCCGAACGACAAGACCGTCGACGCGCTCATGAAGCTCGAGCTCGCGGCCGGCGTCGACGTTCAGATCAAGCTGACCTGAGGCCAGAACCATGACGACCAAAAACATTGGAATCGTGGGCCGCAAGGCGGGCATGAGCCGCATCTTCACCGAGGATGGCCGTTCCATCCCGGTGACCGTGATCGAGGCCAGCCCGAATCGCATCACCCAGATCAAGACCAACGAGACCGACGGCTACACCGCCGTGCAGGTCACCGCCGGCACCAAGCGCGCCGCGCTGGTGAACAAGCCGCTGTCGGGCCACTACGCCAAGGCGAAGGTGGAGGCCGGTCGCGGCCTGTGGGAGTTCCGCATCGAAGACAAGGACGCGGGCAACTTCGAAGTGGGTAACGAGATCAAGGCCGACATCTTCATCGTCGGTCAGCTGGTCGACGTCGCCGGCATCACGAAGGGCAAGGGCTTCCAGGGCACCATCAAGAAGCATCACTTCAAGATGGGCGACGCCACCCACGGTAACTCGCTGTCGCATCGCTCGCCCGGTTCCATCGGCCAGCGCCAGACCCCGGGTCGCGTTTTCCCGGGCAAGAAGATGGCCGGCCACATGGGCGCGATCCAGCAGACGATGCAGAACCTGGAAGTGGTCAAGGTCGACGCCGAGCGCGGCCTGATCGCGATCAAGGGTTCCGTCCCCGGTGCGCCGGGCGGCGATGTCATCGTCCGTCCGACGAGCAAAGGTTGAGGAGTAAGTAATGGAACTCGCCGTTATGGGAAGCGCCAAGACGCTGTCGGTTTCCGACGCCGTCTTCGGTCGCGAATTTAGCGAGGATCTGGTCCACCAGGTGGTTGTTGCGTTCCGCAACGCCGGCCGGGCTGGCACCAAGGCCCAGCTGACGCGCTCGGAAGTGTCCGGCACGACCAAGAAGTTCAAGAAGCAGAAGGGCGGCGGTGCCCGCCACGGTGACTACCGCGCCCCGATCTTCATCGGTGGTGGCGTCACGTTCGCCGCCAAGCCGCGCAGCTTCGCCCAGAAGGTCAACCGCAAGATGTACCGCGCCGCTGTCTGCGCGATCATCTCGGAGCTGAACCGCCAGGGTCGCCTGAAGGTCGTCGATGCCTTTGACATCGCCGAGCCGAAGACCAAGGCGCTGGTCGCCAAGTTGAACGAGATGGGCATCGCCCATCCGCTTATCGTCACCGAAGACGGCACCGAAGCCCTGTTCCTGGCCGCCCGCAACCTGCCGTACGTGCAGGTCCGCGACGTCCAGGGCCTGGACCCGGTCGCCCTGGTCGGTGCCGAGCACGTGATCATGACCGCGGAAGCGGTCGCGAAGGTCGAGGAGTGGCTGGCATGAGCAACATCAAGATCCTCAGCGTGATCCGCGCACCGCGCGTGTCTGAAAAGACGGCGCGAATCCAGGAGCAGAGCAACCAGTACGTCTTCGAAGTGGCGACGACTGCGACCAAGGCCGACGTCAAGTCCGCCGTTGAGTCGCTGTTCAACGTCAAGGTCGAATCGGTCAACGTGTTGAACGTGAAGGGCAAGACCAAGACCTTCCGTTCGCGCGCAGGCCGTCGCGGCGACTGGCGCAAAGCATACGTTCGCCTGGCCGAAGGCCAGTCGATCGACGTGATGGCCAAGGCCTGAGGCGAGTACCCATGGCACTAATGACTTTCAAGCCGACCTCGCCTGGCCGCCGCGCCATGGTGCGCGTCTCCACCGCCGGCCTCCACAAGGGCGGCCCGCTGGAATCGCTGGTCGAAAAGCAGAGCAAGAGCGGCGGCCGCAACAACTACGGCCGCATCACCACCCGCCACATCGGCGGTGGCCACAAGCAGCATTACCGGCTCATCGACTTCAAGCGCGACAAGGAGGGCATCCCGGCCCGTGTCGAGCGGATCGAGTATGACCCGAACCGCACGGCGCACATCGCGCTGCTGTGCTATGCCGACGGCGAGCGCCGCTACATCATCGCTCCCAAGGGCCTGGCCAACGGTGACCAGGTCATCGCCGGCAAGGATGCGCCGATCAAGACCGGCAACAGCCTGCCGCTGCGCAACATGCCGGTGGGTTCGACCGTGCATTGCGTCGAGATGAAGCCCGGTGCGGGCGCCCAGCTGGCCCGCGCCGCTGGCGCCGGTGCGCAGCTGATCTCCCGCGACGGCGCCTACGCCACCCTGCGCCTCCGCTCCGGCGAAATGCGCAAGGTGCCGTCGGACTGCCGCGCCACGATCGGTGAAGTCGGCAACGTCGAGCACAACCTCGAGAAGCTGGGCAAGGCCGGTGCGAAGCGTTGGCGCGGCGTCAAGCCGACCGTCCGCGGCGCCGCCATGAACCCGGTCGACCATCCGCACGGCGGTGGCGAGGCCAAGGCTGGCCAGGGTAACCCGCACCCGGTGTCCCCGTGGGGCACTCCGGCGAAGGGTTACAAGACGCGCAAGAACAAGCGCACCCAGAAGTTCATCGTGCGCGATCGCAGGGGTTGATAGGCCATGGCACGTTCTCTTAAGAAAGGTCCCTTCATCGACCACCACCTCGTCAAGAAGGTGGAGGCCGCCCAGGGCAGCAGCAAGAAGCCGATCAAGACCTGGTCGCGTCGTTCCATGATCCTCCCGGAAATGGTCGGGCTCACCATCGCCATCCACAATGGCAAGGTGCACGTCCCGGTTCTGGTGAACGAGAACATGGTTGGTCACAAGCTCGGCGAGTTCGCCCTCACCAGGACCTTCAAGGGTCATGGCGGCGACAAGAAAGCCGGCAAGTAAGGGGATATGACGATGGAAGCCAAAGCCATTCTCCGCACGGCCCGGATCTCGCCGCAGAAGGCCCGCCTGGTCGCCGACCAGGTGCGTGGCCTGCCGGTGGCCCGCGCCGCCGACCTGCTGCAGTTCTCGGACAAGAAAGCCGCCGCGATGATCCGCAAGGTCCTGTGGTCGGCCATCTCCAATGCCGAAAACAACCTCGGCGCCGATATCGACGAGCTCAAGGTCACCAGCATCATGGTCGACGAGGGTCCCGTCCTGAAGCGCTTCATGGCCCGCGCCAAGGGCCGCGGCACCCGCATCCTCAAGCGCACCAGCCACATCTCCGTGGTTGTGGGCTCCGGCAAGTAAGGCAGGGACGAAGAATATGGGTCACAAAGTTCATCCGACCGGAATCCGCCTGGGCATCGCCAAGGATTGGAATTCCAAGTGGTTCGCGAACAAGCGCGACTACGCCCAGTACCTCACGTCCGACCTGAAGGTCCGTGCGATGCTGCGCAAGAAGCTTGCCCAGGCCGGCATCTCGAAGATCCTGATCGAGCGTCCGTCGAAGTCCGCCCGCGTCACGATCCACTCGGCCCGCCCGGGCGTGGTGATCGGCAAGCGCGGTGAGGACATCGAGAAGCTGCGCAAGGAAGTCTCGGACATCATGGGCGTCCCGGCGCACATCAACGTGTCCGAAGTGCGCAAGCCCGAGCTCGACGCGCAGCTGGTCGCCGAGTCGATCGCGCAGCAGCTCGAGCGCCGCATCATGTTCCGCCGCGCCATGAAGCGCGCCGTCGGCAACTCGATGCGCCTCGGCGCCCTGGGCATCAAGGTCAACGTCGCCGGCCGCCTCAACGGCGCCGAGATCGCGCGTTCGGAGTGGTACCGCGAGGGCCGCGTGCCCCTGCACACCCTCCGCGCCGACATCGACTACGGCTTCGCCGAAGGCCTCACCACGTACGGCATCATCGGCGTGAAGGTGTGGGTCTACAAGGGCGAGATTTTCGATTTCAGCCAGGTTGGCCAGGAGAAAGTGGAAGAGCGCTCCGAGCGCCCGTCCCGCCCGGCGAAGGAAATGAGGTAAGCCGCCATGCTGCAACCCAAGCGAACCAAGTACCGCAAGGTCTTCAAGTCCCGCAACGACGGCCTTAGCTGGGCCGGCGCCGCCGTCAGCTTCGGCGAGTATGGCCTCAAGGCCACCTCGCACGGCCAGCTGACCGCCCGCCAGATCGAGGCCGCGCGTCGTTCCATCAGCCGCTACGTCAAGCGTGGTGGCAAGATGTGGATCCGCGTGTTCCCCGACAAGCCGATCACCAAGAAGCCGATCGAAGTCCGAATGGGCGCCGGTAAGGGCAACGTCGAGTACTGGGTGGCCCAGATTGCCCCGGGTCGCGTGATCTACGAGATCGAGGGCGTTGACGAAGCCACCGCGCGCGAGGCGTTCCGCCTGGCGGCCGCCAAGCTTTCGGTGCAGACCACTTTCGTGACCCGGACGGTGCGCTGATATGGAACTCAAGGAACTGCGTAACAAGTCGGCGACCGAGCTGAAGAACCACCTGCTGGACCTGCACAAGGAGCAGTTTGCGCTCCGCATGCAGAAGGCCACTGGTCAGCTCAACGCCCCCCACCGCATCAAGCTGGTCCGTCGCGAAATTGCGCAGACGATGACCCTGCTGACTGTAAAAGAGTAAGGGCGAGCCATGAGCGATAATGCCAACCAGACGCGCACGGTCGAAGGCCGCGTCGTCAGCAACAAGATGAACAAGTCCGTGACGATCCTCGTCGAGCGCCAGGTCAAGCACCCCCTGTACGGCAAGTACATCCGGCGCTCGACCAAGCTGCACGCGCATGACGAAGAGAACTCGTGCAACGAGGGCGACGTCGTCCGCGTGAGCGAGTGCCGTCCGCTGTCGAAGACCAAGAACTGGCGCGTGGTGGAAATCATCACGCGCGCCGCGAAGTAAGGAGGCCAGAAATGATCCAGGTACAGAGCTACCTCGAGGCCGCCGACAACTCCGGCGCCAAGGAAATGATGTGCATCAAGGTGCTGGGCGGCTCCAAGCGTCGCTACGCGCACATTGGTGACATCATCAAGGTGACCGTGAAGGACGCCATTCCCCGCGGCAAGGTCAAGAAGGGCGAGGTCTACGACGCCGTCGTCGTCCGCACCCGTTCCGGCGTGCGCCGGGCCGACGGTTCGCTGATCCGTTTCGACGGCAACGCGGCCGTGCTGCTGAACAACAAGCAGGAGCCGATCGGCACCCGCATCTTCGGGCCCGTGACCCGTGAGCTTCGTTCCGAGAAGTTCATGAAGATCGTCTCGCTCGCTCCCGAAGTGATCTGAGCGAAGGAATCAGCTAATGAATCGTATCCGCAAGGGCGACCAGGTGATCATCATCGCCGGCGCCGACAAGGGCAAGAAGGGTGAGGTTGTCCGTGTTGCCGGTGACAAGGTCATCGTGCAGAACGTCAACATCATCAAGCGCCACACCAAGCCGAACCCGCAGGCGAACGTCGCCGGCGGCATCGTCGAGCGTGAAGCGCCGATCCACATTTCCAACGTGATGCTGTTCAACCAGGCCAACGGCAAGGGCGAACGCATTGGTTTCAAGGTGCTCGAGAATGGACGCAAAGTGCGTGTGTTCCGCTCGAGCGGTGAGGCGATCGACGCCTGAGGATGATGCAATGACCACCCGTCTCGAAACGATCTACAAGGACACCGTTGTTCCCAAGCTGATGGAACAGTTCGGCTACGAGAACATCATGCAGGTTCCCCGCATCACCAAGATCACGCTGAACATGGGCGTGGGCGAGGCCGTGGGCAACAAGAAGATCCTGGAAAATGCCGTTGCCGACATGACCAAGATCGCCGGCCAGAAGCCGATCACCACCAACGCCCGCGTCTCCGTCGCCAGCTTCAAGATCCGCGACGGCTGGCCGATCGGCTGCAAGGTGACCCTGCGCCGCGCCAAGATGTTCGAGTTCCTCGACCGCCTGATCAACATCTCGCTGCCCCGCGTGCGTGACTTCCGCGGCGTGTCGGGTCGTTCGTTCGACGGCCGCGGCAACTACAACATGGGCATCAAGGAACAGATCATCTTCCCCGAGATCGATTTCGATGCCGTTGACGCCATGCGCGGCATGGACATCGCCATCACCACCACGGCGAAGACCAACGAAGAAGCCAAGGCGCTGCTCCAGGCTTTCAACTTCCCGTTCCGTAACTGATTTCGAGGATACAGATCATGGCCAAGACGTCGATGGTTAACCGCGACATCAAGCGCAAGAAGCTGGTGAAGAAGTTCGCCGCCAAGCGCACGGAACTCAAGACGATCATCACGAGCGTCACCGCCTCCTACGAGGAGAAGATGGCTGCCGTGGACAAGCTGCAGAAGCTGCCGCGCGACTCGAGCCCGAGCCGCGTGCGCAACCGCTGCGAACTGACGGGCCGCTCGCGCGGCGTGTACAGCAAGTTCGGCCTCGGCCGCAACAAGCTGCGCGAAGCCACCATGCGTGGCGACGTCCCCGGCCTCCGCAAGGCCAGCTGGTAATCGCCGGTCCCCCTCGGGGGACCAGCGGATATCGGTGCTCCTGAAACCTAAAAGGGTAAGTATCAATGAGCATGACTGATCCTATCGCCGACATGCTGGTGCGCATCAAGAATGCGCTCGCAGTCGGCAAGCCGCAGGTTTCCATGCCTGCCTCCAAGATGAAGCTGGCCATCGCCAACGTCCTCAAGACCGAGGGTTACATCGGCGAGTTCCGCGTCGTTGGCGAAGGCGCCAAGGCCAAGCTGGAAGTCTCCCTGAAGTACTACGAAGGCAAGCCGGTGATCGAGCGCCTCGAGCGCGTCTCCCGTTCGGGCCTGCGCCAGTACAAGGGCAAGGACGACCTGCCGAAGGTGCTCGCCGGCCTCGGCGTCGCCATCATCTCCACCTCCCAGGGTCTGATGACCGATCGCCAGGCCCGCGCTGCGGGCGTGGGCGGCGAAGTCATCTGCCTCGTGGCCTAAGGAGAACGCACCCATGTCCCGCGTTGCCAAGAAGCCGATCCAGATGCCCAAGGGCGTCGATTTCAACGTCACGTCGAGCCACGTCACCGTCAAGGGCCCGAAGGGTTCCCTGAGCCTGGCCAAGCCGGCCGGCGTCGAGTTCAAGCTCGACAACGGCGTGCTGCAGCTGTCCGCTGCCGACTCCGACAACATCCCGATGGCCGGTACCGCCCGCGCCATCCTGGCCAACATGATCCAGGGCGTCGCCGAGGGTTTCACCCGCAAGCTCGAACTGGTCGGCGTTGGTTACCGCGCCGCGATGCAGGGCAAGGACCTCAGCCTGAGCCTGGGTTTCTCGCACCCGACCGTGTACATCGCCCCCGAGGGCATCACGCTCGCCACCCCGACGCAGACCGAGATCCTGGTCAGCGGCGCGGACAAGCAGCAGGTGGGTGAGGTTGCGGCCAAGATCCGTGCGTACCGTAAGCCGGAGCCCTACAAGGGCAAGGGCATCCGTTACTCCGGCGAGAAGATCATCATGAAGGAAGCCAAGAAGGCCTGATTGGGCGCTTCCGCTTCCTCGAGGTAAATATCATGGACAAGAACATCGCCCGTCTGCGTCGCGCCAAGACCACGCGTTCGCACATCCGCAAGCTTGGCGTCGCCCGCCTGTCGGTGCTTCGCTCCGGCCAGCACATCTACGCCCAGCTCTTCACGTCCGACGGCTCCAAGGTGCTGGCTTCGGCCTCCACCGTGCAGGCCGAAGTCAAGGACGGCCTGAAGGGCTGCAAGAACCTCGAAGCCGCCGCCAAGGTTGGCCGCACCATCGCCGCGAAAGCGCTGGCTGCCGGTATCGACAAGGTTGCGTTCGACCGTTCCGGCTACCGCTACCACGGCCGCATCAAGGCCCTGGCGGACGCCGCCCGCGAGGGTGGCCTGCAGTTCTAAGCCTTCGGGCTTGTTTTCCCAGTTCCAACCACAACCATAAGCGGCCATAGGCCGTAAGCAAACCCAGGAATCCACATGAGCAGCAACGAGCGCGATCGCAATCGCGGGGAAAGCGACGACGGCTTCATCGAGAAGCTGGTCGCCGTCAACCGCGTGTCCAAGACCGTCAAGGGCGGTCGTCAGTTCACCTTCACCGCGCTGACCGTCGTCGGCGACGGCGCGGGCAAGGTTGGCTTCGGTTACGGCAAGGCGCGTGAAGTGCCGGTCGCCATCCAGAAGTCCATGGAGTACGCCCGCAAGGCGATGGTCCAGGTGGACCTCAACGAAGGCACCCTGTGGCACCCGGTCAAGGCCGGCCACGGCGCCGCCCGCGTCTACATGCAGCCCGCCTCCGAAGGTACCGGCGTGATCGCCGGTGGCGCCATGCGCGCCGTCCTGGAAGCCGTCGGCGTGAAGAACGTGCTGGCCAAGGCCGTTGGTTCGCGCAACCCGATCAACCTGGTGCGCGCCACCGTCAAGGGCCTCACCGAAACCACCTCGCCGGCGCGCATCGCCGCCAAGCGCGGCAAGAAGCTCGAGGAGATCCTCAATGGCTGAGAAGACTGTCAAGGTTCGCCTGGTCAAGGGCCTTCGTGGCTGCCAGGCCCGCCACCGCGTCTCCGTGAAGGCCCTGGGCCTGAACAAGCTCAATGATGTCCGCGAACTGAAGGACTCCCCGTCGGTCCGCGGCCTGATCAACCAGGTGCATTACCTGGTCCGCGTCGAAGCCTGAGCGGACCAAGGAGAAACCATATGAAGCTCAATACCCTCAAGCCCGCCGATGGCGCCCGCAAGGATCGCGTCCGCGTTGGTCGCGGCATCGGCTCCGGCCTCGGCAAGACCGCTGGTCGCGGCCACAAGGGCTCGTTCGCCCGTTCCGGCAAGGGCAAGATCAAGGCCGGTTTCGAAGGCGGCCAGATGCCCATGCACAAGCGCCTGCCGAAGGTCGGCTTCCGCTCCAAGCTCAAGAACGACACCGCCGAAGTGTTGCTGTACCAGCTCGACAAGCTCGAGGCCGGCGAGATCGACTTCGCCGTGCTGCGCGCCGCCAAGCTGGTTCCGGCCAGCGCCAAGCAGGCCAAGCTCGTCAAGAAGGGCGAGCTGACCAAGAAGTTCGTCCTCAAGGGCGTGCTTGCGACCGCGGGCGCCAAGGCCGCGATCGAGGCCGCCGGCGGCAGCGTGACGGAGTAATCCCTTGACGCAGTCCTCTTCCGCAGCAAGCGTCCTGGGCGGTCTCGGCAAGTTCACCGAGCTCCGCCAGCGCCTGGTCTTCGTGATCCTGGCCCTGATCGTCTACCGCATCGGCAGCTACATCCCCGTGCCGGGCATCGATCCTGCGGCCATGCTGCGGTTGATGGAGCAGCAGCAGGGCACCATCGTGGACATGTTCAACATGTTCTCCGGTGGCGCCCTGAACCGCTTCAGCCTGTTCGCGCTGAACGTCATTCCGTACATCTCCGCCTCCATCATCGTCCAGCTCATGGGCCAGATCTACGAGCCCTGGAAGGCGATGAAGAAGGAAGGCGAGAGCGGTCGGCGCAAGCTGACCCAGTATTCGCGCATCGGTGCCGTGGTGCTGGCCATCGTGCAGGCCGGCAGCATCGCCGCGGCGCTGCAGGGCCAGAGCGCCGGCGCCGGCATCCCGGTGGTGTACGCCCCGGGCCCGGGTTTCATCCTGACCGCCATCGTCGCGCTGACCGCCGGCACCATCTTCCTGATGTGGCTGGGCGAACAGATCACCGAGCGCGGCATCGGCAACGGCATCTCGCTGATCATCTTCGCCGGCATCGTGGCCAGCCTCCCGGCTGCCGTCATCGGCACGCTGCAGCAGGTGGCCAACCAGGAAATCAGCGCCTTCGCCATCCTGGTCATCGTCGCCCTGGTGCTCGGCGTCACCTACTTCGTGGTGTTCATGGAGCGCGGCCAGCGCCGCATCACCGTGAACTACGCCCGCCGCCAGGGTGGCCGCCAGGCCTACATGAACCAGAGCTCGCACCTGCCGCTCAAGCTCAACATGGCAGGCGTGATCCCGGCGATCTTCGCTTCGAGCCTGATCATGTTCCCGGCGACGATGGCGCAGTGGTTCGGCCAGGCCGCGGCGCCCACGGGCGAAGGCTGGCGCGAGCAGGCCGGCTTCTACCTGCAGAACCTCAGCCAGATGCTGGCGCCGAGCCAGCCGCTGCACATGCTGCTGTACGGCGGCCTGATCATGGGCTTCGCGTTCTTCTACACGGCGCTGGTCTTCAATTCCCAGGAAACCGCGGACAACCTCAAGAAGTCCGGCGCCCTGGTGCCTGGCATCCGTCCGGGCAAGGCCACGGCCGACTACATCGACGGCGTGCTGACCCGCCTGACGCTGATCGGCTCGCTGTACCTGGTGCTGGTCTGCCTGCTGCCTGAGGTGATTCGTGCGTTCTGGTCCGTGCCGTTCTATTTCGGCGGTACGTCCCTGCTTATCGTGGTCGTGGTGGTGATGGACTTCACCGCCCAGGTCCAGGCTCACCTGATGTCGCATCAGTACGAGAGCCTGATGAAGAAGTCGAATCTGAAAGGTGGCGGTCGCGGCCTGAGCCGCGGCTGACGCCAACGATGGGCGGTCCGCGCGGCGGCTTGGCGCGCGGATAGGCCGGAACCCGTTCCTGCGCTGGAGTAGCGCGGGGCGCCCGAACCCGGGATGGGGGAGGGCAGGTTCCAGCCTGTCGCCGGAGCATGGGCACACTCCCCATGCCGGGTTCTCCGGGTCCTTGGACCCGGGGGGCTACAAATGAACCCCAAGCCCTGATATAATTCGTGATTCACTGCGCTCAAATATTAAGTTGGAGAACGCCTGATGGCGCGCATTGCGGGTGTCAACCTGCCTGTCCAGAAGCATGTCTGGGTGGGCCTGCAGAGTATCTTTGGCATCGGCCGTACCCGGTCGAAGCTTGTTTGTGAAGCGGCCGGCGTGGCTTCGGCCACGAAGATCCGCGATTTGTCCGAGCCTGAAATCGAGCGCATCCGCGCCGAAGTGGCCAAGTACACCGTCGAAGGTGACCTTCGTCGCGAGGTCGGCATGTCGATCAAGCGTCTGATGGACCTGGGCTGCTACCGCGGCCTGCGCCACCGTCGCGGCCTGCCGATGCGCGGTCAGCGTACCCGGACCAACGCTCGTACCCGCAAGGGTCCGCGTAAAGCCATCAAGAAGTAAGGACCTGGCCAAATGAACAAGCCGGCAGTCAAGACCAAGAAGAAGATCAAGCGGATCGTCACCGACGGTATCGCCCACGTCCAGGCTTCTTTCAACAACACCATCGTCACCATCACCGATCGCCAGGGCAACGCGCTGTCGTGGGCCACTTCGGGCGGCGCGGGTTTCCGCGGCTCCCGCAAGTCCACGCCGTTCGCCGCCCAGGTGGCCGCCGAGAAGGCCGGCAAGGCCGCCCTCGACTACGGTGTGAAGACGCTGGAAGTGCGCATCAAGGGCCCCGGCCCGGGTCGCGAGTCCGCCGTGCGTTCGCTGAACGCCGTCGGTTACAAGATCACCAACATCATCGATGTGACCCCGATCCCGCACAACGGGTGCCGGCCGCCGAAAAAGCGCCGCGTCTAACGGGAACTGGAGACTAAATAAATGGCTCGTTACATTGGTCCCACCTGTAAGCTCGCCCGCCGCGAAGGCGCCGACCTCAGCCTGAAGTCGCCGGCTCGCGCCATCGACTCCAAGTGCAAGCTGGAGCAGAAGCCCGGCCAGCATGGCGCCGTCGCCAAGAAGGGCAAGCTGTCCGATTACGCCACCCAGCTTCGCGAGAAGCAGAAGGTCAAGCGCATCTACGGCTTGCTGGAGCGTCAGTTCCGCTCGTACTACACCAAGGCTTCGCGCAAGAAGGGCAACACCGGCGAAACCCTGCTGCAGATGCTCGAGCAGCGCCTTGACAACGTCGTGTACCGCATGGGTTTCGCGGTCACCCGTCCCCAGGCCCGCCAGCTGGTCTCGCACAAGGGCGTGCTCGTCAACGGCAAGTGCGTCAACCTGCCGTCCTACCAGATCAAGGCTGGCGACAGCGTTGAGCTGACCGAGAAGGCGCAGAAGCACCTCAACGTGCAGGAAGCACTCAACCTCTCCCAGCAGATGGACCTGGTTCCGAGCTGGTGCGAAGTCGACGCGAAGAAGTTCGCCGGCGTTTTCAAGGCCGTCCCGGACCGCGCCGACCTGCCCTCGGATATCAATGAAGCGCTGATCGTCGAGTTGTACTCGAAGTAATCCTCCCAGGAGACACCTTGACCATGACGGTTAACGCTACCTCGGTGCTGCGTCCGCGCGGCCCCCACATTGAACGTCTAGGCTCCAACCGCGCCAAAGTGGTCATCGAACCGCTCGAGCGCGGCTACGGCCACACGCTCGGCAACGCCCTGCGTCGCGTCCTGCTGTCGTCCATCCCCGGCTTTGCCGTCACGGAAGTCGAGATCGACGGCGTGCTGCACGAGTACACCACGGTCGAGGGCCTGCAGGAGGACGTGCTGGAAGTCCTGCTCAACCTCAAGGACGTCGCCATCCGCATGCACAACGTGGACCACACCACGCTGACGCTGCAGAAGAAGGGCCCGGGCCTGGTCACCGCCGCCGACATCAAGGTCGACCACAACGTCGAGATCCTCAATCCCGACCACGTGATCTGCCACCTCACCAAGGACACGGCGCTGAACATGCGCCTGAAGATCGAGCGCGGTTTCGGCTACCAGCCGGCCGCCGATCGCCGCCGCCCGGACGAAGAGTCCCGTGCGATCGGTCGCCTGGTGCTGGATGCCACGTTCTCGCCGGTCCGCCGCGTCGCCTATGCCGTCGAGGCAGCCCGCGTCGAACAGCGTACCGACCTGGACAAGCTGGTGCTGGAGATCGAGACCAACGGCACGATCGACGCCGAAGACGCCATCCGCACGGCCGCTGACATCCTCACGGACCAGCTGTCGGTGTTCGGCGACTTCACGCAGCGCGACCGCGGCGCCACCAAGCAGCCCACCACGGGCATCGATCCGGTGCTGCTGCGCCCGATCGACGACCTCGAGCTGACGGTGCGTTCGGCCAACTGCCTCAAGGCCGAGAACATCTACTACATCGGCGACCTGATCCAGCGTACCGAGGTCGAGCTGCTCAAGACCCCGAACCTGGGCAAAAAGTCGCTCACCGAGATCAAGGAAGTGCTGGCACAGCGCGGCCTGTCCCTCGGCATGAAGCTGGAGAACTGGCCGCCGGCCGGCCTCCAGCAGGGCATGCTGGGCTGAGCCCGGTAATTCACTAAGGAAACACGACCATGCGCCATCGTAATTCCGGACGCCAACTCAGCCGCAACAGTGCCCATCGCGATGCGATGTTCAGCAACATGGCGGCGTCCCTGATCAAGCACGAACTGATCCGCACCACCTTGCCCAAGGCCAAGGAACTGCGCCGCGTCGCCGAGCCGCTCATCACCATCGGCAAGACCGATGGCGTGGCGAATCGTCGCCTGGCCATGTCCCGCCTGCGTGACAAGGAAGCGGTCGGCAAGCTGTTCGTCGAGCTGGGCCCGCGTTACCAGGCCCGTCCCGGCGGCTACCTGCGCATCCTCAAGTGCGGCTTCCGTCCGGGCGACAACGCCCCGATGGCTTACGTCGAACTCGTTGACCGCCCGCGTGACGCTGCCGACGCCGCCGAGTAATCCCGGCAGGCCAAGCTGGCACCTGGACCCCGGCTTCGGCCGGGGTCTTTGTTTTTGGGGTTGACGAAACTTCACCGCCGGCGGGTGGTCTGTGTACCCTGTCAGCCATTGCCCTGGTAACTGCCGATGTCCATCAATCCGTTCGCCTGGTCGTTCCGCGCCCAGTACCTCACCGGTTTCGCGCTGTGCGTGTCGCTGCTGGCCTACGCGCTCTACGTGCAGTTCGGCATGCTGATGCTGCCTTGCCCGCTGTGCATCCTGCAGCGCATTGCGTTTGCCGCCATGGGCGTGGTTTTCCTGGTGGGTGGCCTGCATGCGCCCAAGGGCCGGGTGGGCCGCGCGGTGTACGGCCTGCTGCTGCTGGTGCCCGCTGCGGCCGGTGCGGGCGTGGCCGGTCGCCACGTATGGCTGCAGTCGCTGCCGCCCAGCGACGTGCCGCTGTGCGGCGGCATGGGCCTGGAATACATGATCGAGGCGATGGGACCGCTGAGCGCGCTGTCGAAGGTGCTCGAGGGCTCGGGCGAATGCGCCAAGATCGACTGGACCTTCCTCGGCGTGTCCATGCCGGCCTGGACCCTGGCCTGGTTCATCGGCCTTGGCCTGGGCGCCCTGTGGGCCGCGCTGCGCCGCCGTTGAGCGCCGCCGCCTGAACGATACGTCCTGCCGCCGCGCGGCGGCGCTGTGGCATGATTTCTTTCCACCCCACGATTCCGGATCCGAACCGATGAGCGCCAGCGACCGCAACCTCCAGCCAGTTTCCGTGCCCGGCGATTGGACGCCGGCCGGCTGGCGAGGCCGTGTCGCCACCCAGCAGCCTACCTATCCCGATACCGCCGCCCTGGCCGACGTGCAGGAAGAGCTGGGCCGGCTGCCGCCCCTGGTCACCTCCTGGGAGATCCTGGCGCTGAAGAAGCAGCTGGCCGAGGCGCAGGAAGGCAAGCGCTTCCTGCTGCAGGGCGGCGATTGCGCCGAGAGCTTCGCCGACTGCGAGTCGGCCCTCATCTCCAACCGGCTCAAGGTGCTGCTGCAGATGAGCCTGGTGCTAGTGCACGGCCTGCGCCTGCCGGTGGTGCGCGTGGGCCGTTTCGCCGGCCAGTACGCCAAGCCCCGATCGGCCGACCTGGAAGAGAAGAACGGCGTCACGCTGCCCAGCTACCGCGGCGACTTCATCAACCAGCCCGAGTTCACCGCGCAGGCCCGCACGCCCGACCCGCGGCGCATGGTGAAGGGCCACGCGCGCTCGGCGATGACGATGAACTTCGTGCGCGCCCTGATTGACGGCGGTTTCGCCGACCTGCACCACCCCGAGTACTGGGACCTGGACTGGGTGGGCCATTCGCCGCTGTCGGACGAGTACCGCAACATGGTGGCCGCCGTGGGCGACGCCGTGCGCTTCATGGAAACCATTTCCGGCACGGCCATGAACAACCTCAACCGCGCCGATTTCTACACATCGCACGAGGCGCTGCTGCTGCCCTACGAGGAGGCGCTGACGCGCCAGGTGCCGCGCCAGTGGGGCTGGTTCAACCTGTCCACCCATTTCCCCTGGATCGGCATGCGCACCGCCGACCTGGACGGCGCACACGTCGAATATTTCCGCGGCATCCGCAACCCGGTGGCGGTGAAGATCGGCCCCTCGGTGACGCCCGACCAGCTGCTGAGGCTGACCGATGCGCTCAACCCCGAGAACGAACCGGGCCGCCTGAGCTACATCCACCGCATGGGCGCGGCCAAGGTGGCCGAGCGCCTGCCGCCGCTGCTCGACGCCGTCCGCCGCGAAGGCCGCCGCGTGCTGTGGATCAGCGACCCGATGCACGGCAACACCGAGAGCACCAGCAACGGGTTCAAGACCCGCCGCTTCGCCAACATCCGCAGTGAAGTGGAGACCAGCTTCGAGCTGCACGCCGCCGCCGGCACCCGGCTGGGCGGCGTACACCTGGAGCTGACGGGCGAGAACGTCACCGAGTGCACCGGCGGCGCGCGCGACCTGACCGACATCGATCTCGAGCGCGCCTACCGTTCCACCGTGGACCCGCGCCTGAACTACGAACAGTCGCTGGAGATCGCCATGCTGATCGTGCGCAAGCAGGGGCAGATCGCCCGTCCGGCGCAGGCCTGATCCATCCGCGCCAGGCCGGCAGGCCTGGCGCGCGGTGGCGCGAACCTTCAGTAGGGCAGCGTGGGAATGAACGCCGGCGCCTTGCGCGCGCGCGTCGCCTGTTCGAACGCGTAGGCGTAGGCCAGCAGTTCGGCCTCGCTGTAGGCGCGACCCATGAACACCACGCCGACGGGCAGCCCGCGCACCTCGCCGGCGGGCACGGTGATGCTGGGCGTCCCGGCAACCGCGGCGATGCCGTAGCCGGCGCCGGAGAAATGGTCGCCGTTGACGTGGTCGGTGGGCCAGGCCGGCGAAGTGCTGGGCGCGATCACGGCGTCCAGCCGGTGCTCGTCCAGGGTGGCCAGCAGCCCCTGTTCGCCGGCCAGCCGGCGCGCGCGGTCGCGTGCCTGCACATAGGCCGGATCGGTCAGCGGTCCTTTCGCCTGCGCCTGTTCGAAGATTTCCTGGCCGAAATGCGGCATGGCTTCGGCGGCGTGGGCGTTGTTCCAGGCGATCAGCGCCTCCAGCGAACCGTGCTCGCCATCCGCCGCGGCCAGATAGGCGTTCAGCCCGTCCTTGAACTCGTACAGCAGCACGTCCAGCTCGTCGCCGCCCCACTGCCGCCACGTGGCCACCTCGACGTCCACGACCTCGGCGCCGCCCGCGCGCAGGCTGGCCACCGCGCTCTCGACCGCCGCGTCCACGCCGGGATGGAATCCCATGGCCTGGCGGAGCACGCCGAAACGCTTGCCGCGCAGGGCGTCGGCCCGGAGGCCGGCGGTGTAGTCGGCGGGGATGTGGCCCTGCGCGCCGGCCGCGGCCGGATCGGCGCGGTCAATGACCGCCAGCACGTTCAGCAGCGCGGCGACGTCGGCCACGCTGCGGCCCATCGGCCCCGCCGTGTCCTGCGAGATCGAGATGGGGATGATGCCGCTGCGGCTCACCAGGCCCACGGTGGGCTTGAGGCCCACCAGGCCGTTCACCGCCGAGGGGCAGATGATGCTGCCGTCGGTCTCGGTGCCCACGCCGATCAGGGCGAGGCTGGCGGCGATGGCCGTACCGGTGCCGGCGCTGGAGCCGCAGGGATTGCGGTCGAGCACGTAGGCGTTGCGGGTCTGGCCGCCGCGCGAGCTCCAGCCCGAACTGGAGCGCGTGGAGCGGAAGTTGGCCCATTCGCTCAGGTTGGTCTTGCCCAGGATCACGGCGCCGGCGTCGCGCAGTCGCGTGACGAGGAAGGCGTCGCGCGCCGGCCGGTTGCCCGCCATCGCCAGCGAGCCGGCGGAGTTGGCCATGCCGACGGCGTCGATATTGTCCTTGAGCAGCACCGGGATGCCGTGTAGCGGGCCGCGCACGCGGCCGGCCCTGCGCTCGGCGTCCAGCGCGCGGGCGTTGGCCAGTGCGTCGGGGTTGAGCTCGATCACCGAGTTCAGCCCAGGGCCGCCGCGGTCCAGCTGTTCGATGCGCTGCAGGTAGGCCTGCGTCAGCGCTTCGGCGCTCAGGGTGCCCGCGTCCAGCCCGGCGTTCGCCTCCGACAGGCTCATCTCGGCGACCTCGGGCGCTGCCGGGGCGGTCGCGGTGTTGGCCGCGCCCGCGCTGCCGGCCACGGCGGCGGTCGGTGCCCCGGCCTCGGTGGCAGGCTCGCGGGTGCAGGCGGCCAGCAGCAGGACGAGGGCCAGCAGGGGCATTGGGCGCATGGGAAGTCCTGGGACCGGGCGGGTGTAGTGACGAGTATCCCGTCGGCCCCGTGAGGCCGCAATCAAGCTAGGGCAGCAGGCCCCAGCCCACGCGCGCCACCAGCGCCAACACCACCGCCAGGAAGATCATCCGGATGAAGCGCTCGCCCTGGCGGATGGCCAGCCGGCTGCCCACGTAGCTGCCCAGCATGTTTCCCACGATCAGCGGCACGGCCAGCGCCCACTGCACGAAGCCGCCCACCGCCAGCACCGTCCAGGAGCTGAGGTCGGCGGCGACGTTGGTGGACTTGGAGACGGCCGAGGATTTCAGGAAGCCCAGCCCGATCACGCTGACGAACGCGAACACCATCAGCGTGCCCGTGCCGGGCCCGATCAGGCCGTTGTAGAAGCCGCAGGCGCCGCCGACGGCCGCTGCGGCCCAGGCCTCTATGCGGGGTGGGTAGCGGCGCTCCTCGCGCGTGCCCAGGTCCTTGCGCAGCACGGTGTAGACGGCCAGCAGCACGCATACCGCCAGCACGACCATCTTCAGCAGGTCGGCGTCGATGCGTTTGGCGAACTGCACGCCGATGGCCGAGCAGGCGAGGGCGGCCAGCAGCGCAGGCACCACGATGCGGCGCTCCACGCTGACGTGGCGGAAGTAGTTCACGGCCGCCACGCTGGTGCCCAGCAGCGAACTGGTGCGCTGGGTGGCGATGGTCTGCAGGATGCCCAGGCCCGGATGCAGGTTCAGCATCGCGGGCGTGAGGATCAGGCCGCCGCCGCCGACGATGCTGTCGAGCAGGCCGGCGGCGAAGCCGGCCAGTCCGGTCAGCAGCCACAGCTCCCAGGACACGCTGGCCGGCCCGGTGTGCGGTCAGCCGCCGCGATTGGCCTTCTTGCGCTCGTTCTCGGTGCGGTCTTTCTTGCGAAGGCGGATCGCCACCGGCGTGACTTCCACCAGTTCGTCGTCGTCAATGAACTCCAGCGCCTGCTCGAGCGACATCTTGATGGCCGGGACCAGGCCCTCGTCCTTGTCGGTGCCCGAGGCGCGGAAGTTGGTCAGCTGCTTGCCGCGCAGGGCGTTGACCGTCAGGTCGTTGTCCTTGGCGTGGATGCCGACGATCTGGCCTTCGTAGATTTCCTCGCCCGGCTCCACCATCAGGCGGCCGCGCTCCTGCATGGCGATCTGCGCGTAGGCCGGCGACGGGCCGGTGCCGTTGGAAATCAGCACGCCGTTCTGGCGCTGGCCAATGTCGCCCTCGGCCTTCGGACCGTAGTGGTCGAAGACGTGGAACAGCAGGCCGGTGCCGGCGGTGATGGTGCGGAACTCGGTCTGGAAGCCGATCAGGCCGCGCGCCGGGATCATGAAGTCCATGCGGACGCGACCCTTGCCGTCCGGCTCCATGTTCTGGAGGATCGCCTTGCGCTCGCCCAGGCGCTGCATCACGCCGCCCTGGAACTGTTCCTCCAGGTCCACCACCAGCGCCTCGATCGGCTCGGACTTCACGCCGTCGATGTCTTTGGTGATGACTTCCGGGCGCGACACGGCGAGCTCATAGCCCTCGCGGCGCATGGTTTCGATCAGGATGGACAGGTGCAGCTCGCCGCGGCCGCTGACCTTGAACTTGTCGGCGTCGTCGGTGTCCTCCACCTTCAGCGCGACGTTGTGCTGGGTCTCGCGCATCAGGCGGTCGCGCAGCTGGCGCGAAGTGAGGAACTTGCCGCCGCTGCGGTCCTTGTTGCCGGCGAACGGGGAGTTGTTCACCTGGAAGGTCATGCTGATGGTCGGCTCGTCCACGGTCAGCACTTCCAGCTGTTCGACCTGCGACGGGTCGCAGACGGTCTCGGAGATGCTGAGCGCCTCGATGCCCGAGATGGCGACGATGTCGCCGGCCTGGGCTTCCTTCACCTCATGGCGCTCGAGGCCGTGGAAGCCGAGCACCTGCAGCACCTTGGCGTTGCGCGGCTTGCCGTTGCGGTCGATCACGGTGACCGGCATGTTGGTGCGGATCTTGCCGCGCTGGATGCGGCCCACGCCGATGATGCCGACGTAGTTGTTGTAGTCCAGCGACGTGATGCGCATCTGGAACGGACCGTCCAGGTCCACCGGCGGCGGCGAGACGCGGTCGATGATCGTCTGGAACAGCGGGGTCATGTCACCCGAGCGCACGTCCGGCTCCATGCCGGCGTAGCCGTTGAGGGCCGAGGCATAGACGGTGGTGAAGTCGAGCTGTTCGTCGGTGGCGCCCAGGCGGTCGAACAGGTCGAAGGTCTGGTCGAGCACCCAGTTCGGGCGCGCGCCCGGGCGGTCCACCTTGTTCACCACGACGATCGGCTTGAAGCCCATCGCGAACGCCTTCTGGGTGACGAAGCGCGTCTGCGGCATCGGGCCGTCCATCGCGTCCACCAGGATCAGCACCGAATCCACCATGGACAGCACGCGCTCCACTTCGCCGCCGAAGTCGGCGTGGCCCGGGGTGTCCACGATGTTGATGCGGTATTCCTCGCCTTCCGGCGACTTCCAGCGGATCGCGGTGTTCTTCGAGAGGATGGTGATGCCACGCTCCTTCTCGATGTCGTTGCTGTCCATCATCCGCTCGGTGGTCACCGTGCGCTCGGCGAAGGTGCCCGACTGCTTGAGCAGGCAATCGACGAGGGTGGTCTTGCCGTGGTCGACGTGGGCGACGATGGCGATGTTGCGGAGCTTTTCGATGGACATGCGGATGGGCGCCGGTGGGCGCACTGTCTCGGTGGGTAATTGAGCCGGGCATTATAGCCTGAATAGCTGAGTAAACGCCCTGAACCGGGGCGGCGTGGCGGCCGCCTGTGGCATCCTAGGCGCCCCCGCCGGCGGCTGCCGGCCCGGACCCACACGGAGCCACCATGTCCCTGATCGCCACCTTCACCACCTCCCGCGGCCCGATCCGCATCAAGCTGCACGCCGAAAAGGCGCCGCTGACGGTCGCCAACTTCGTCAACCTGGCCGAGCGCGGCTTCTACAACGGCCTGAGCTTCCACCGCGTCATCCCCGATTTCATGATCCAGGGCGGCTGCCCCAAGGGCACCGGCACCGGCGGCCCGGGCTACCGCTTCGAGGACGAGTGCCGCGCCGACCTGCGCCACGACAAGCCGGGCGTGCTGTCCATGGCCAACGCCGGCCCGGGCACCAACGGCAGCCAGTTCTTCATCACCCACGTGGCCACCCCGTGGCTGGACGGCAAGCACACCGTGTTCGGTGAAGTGGTGGGCGCCGGCGACCAGCAGGTCGTGGACGCCGTGTGCGGCGGCGACAAGATCGAAAGCGTCACCATCGAAGGCGACACCGCGGCCCTGCTGGCTTCGCAGGCCGGCCGCGTCGCCGACTGGAACAAGGCGCTCGACGTCGCCTGACGCCGGCTCACCGCCCGGGGCGCAGGCCGCCCCGGCGCGGGTTCAATCCACGAAGCGCAGGCTGTCGAACATCCGGCCCACCGCTTCGGCGTCGCGGCCGTAGTAGTGCTCGGCCGGCGCCATCCACACCAGCAGGGTCAGCCGGCCGTCGCGCTCGGCGGCCGTCACCATGCCCCGGTAGACCAGGCCATTGGGGTTGTCCAGGTCCAGGTCGAAGCGCAGGCCCGGCGTGGCGCCCCAGCGAACGGGGCGCAGGTCGCGGGCCTCCACGTTGGCCCAGCCGGCGCCGCGAAGGCCGTCGAGCACGATGTCGCGCACTTCGTCGGGCCGCATGCCGGCGCGGAACCAGGGGCCGTCGGGCCGCCAGGAGCGCTCCTTGGCGCGCAGGAAAATGTGTTCGCGCGGCTTGATGCGCGAAAGGATCATCAGCTGGTTGAGCGGGGCACCGTCGATGGTCCACTGCTCCTGGCGCGGCACGCGGACGCGGGCCCAGTCCAGCTGCGTTTCCAGCTGCAGGTCGAAGACGGCGGCATTGCCGGCCTTCTGCAGCCGGTTGCCGCCACAGCCCGCAACCAGCACCAGGGCCAGCGCCAGCAGCGCGGCGCGCACGAGGGTTCGGCTCACGGGCTTGCCTCCAGTTCCGAAAGGTATTGCCGCACGAAGGCGGCGTCGCCGGCCCCCGGCGCCATCGCCAGGTAGCGCTGGAAGGCCGCCGTGGCGCCGGCGCGGTCGCCCTGGGCGCGCAGCGACATGCCCTGTTCGCGGAAGGCCGCGGCCGGCGGATCGGGCAGGGCGACGGCTTCGTCGTACAGCGACTGCGCGCGCACGGCATCGCCGTCCTTGCCGCGCCGGCGGAACGCCTCGGCCAGGTAGAAGGTGTAGGTCGCCTGAAGGTCGGGTTCGGCCAGCGCGCGCAGGTCGCCGATCACGCGTACGGACGTGTCGTACATGCGCCTGGACAGTTCGTCTTCCAGCCACTGGTCCAGGAACGGCCGCACGGCTGCGCGGTAGGTGGCCCGGCCCGGATCGCCCGCGCCGCCGTGCGCCTGGGCGGCGGCCCGCACGTCGTCCAGGCGCTCGGCGGTGCGCGGGTGGCTGGCGAACACCGGGATGGGTTTGCCGTAGCGGCGCGCGTCCTCTTCGTCCTTCATGCGCTGCCAAAGGCGCACGCCGGCCGCCGGGTCGTAGCCCTGGCCGGTGGCGGCGGCGAAGCCCAGCCGGTCGGCCTCGCGTTCGGCCTCGCGCGAGAACTGCGACATGCCGGCCACGCCCAGGAAGTTGGCCAGGTAGCCGGCCGCGCCCGCGCCGCCGCCGAACGCCAGCAGGCTGATCGAACCGACCACCGCCGAGGTGTTCTTGGCCTTTCGCCACTGCTTGAGCGAATGCCGCTCGCGGAAGTGGGCGAATTCGTGGCCCAGCACCAGCGCCAGTTCGGCCTCGTCCTGGAAGCGCAGCAGCGCGCCGGTCCACACCACCATCATGCCGTTGGGCGCCATGGACGCGTTGAACCAGGGCTGCTCGACGATGTAGACGCGCATGTCGGGGCAGTAGTCACCGGCGACCCGGCAGGCGACGCCGCGCACGTACTCGTTCAGCGCCGGGTCGCGCACCCGCTGGGGATGCTGCTGCAGCTCGCGCTCGGCGCGCTCCATCGCGTACCACAGCTCGTCCTCGTCGCCGCCGGGCGGCGGGCGCTGGCCGGGCAGGGCGGTGTCCACCGGGTCGGCGGCCCATGCGGGCGCGGCGGCGAGGCAGGCGGCCAGAAGCCAGGCCGCGCGCGTCACAGCGGCAGCCCCGTCAGCATCTGCCGGGCCGACTTGGCCGCGCCCTCGGCGTCGCGCAGGTCGCCGGTCTGGTTGGACATCAGGTTGAACCACACCACCTGTCCCGTGCGCAGGTCCACCAGCGTGGCCACGCCCACCTGCTGGCCGCCGCCGATGTCCACCACGCTGCCCATGGCGGCACCGGCCAGGAAGCCCAGCACGCGCATGGCGGTGCGGCCCTCGCTGGCGTAGCTGTCGCGTACGTAGGTGAACAGCGCGTAGTCGGCGCCCGTGGCCTCGCGCAGCTCCTGCACGCCCGGGCCCAGGGTCCAGTCCAGCCGCCGTCCCTTGGTGGCCAGGTGGCTGCCGCGCCGGGTGTAGACGGCGATGCTCATGGCCACGGCTTCGTTCAGCCGGATCACCTGGCCCAGCCTGGAGCGGGGAGGCAGGTCGTCGCGCACCTCGAAGTCGGGTTTGCGGTCCTTGCCGCCCGCGGACAGCACCTGGCCCATGGCCTCCGGGAACAGGCGGCGCGCCGTGTCCGACCATTCCCGCCGCGGCTCCTGCAGGCCGCCGGCGGTGACTTCGGTCAGCTCGATGTCCGGCTCCACCAGCACCACGCTGCCGGCGATGCGCACGGGGTTGCCGGCCTCGTCGGTGGCGACCCGGTCCTGGTTGTAGGCGAGGGCCTGCAGGGGCAGCAGCAGCGCCAGCAGGCAGGCGAAACGGCGTCGGGTTCGGGATCGCTGGGTCATGGGCTGCCTCCGCTTGCCAGCATGCCCGAATGCGCGGCGCGGGCAAGCCCCGGCGGGGCTCGGCCGGATGGGGCATGGTATCCTTTCGGGGTTTTTCCGCCCCGCCACCACTCCCGCGAGGAATGCGATGCCACAGCTCGCCAAGCGCATGGGCCGTGCCAAGCCCAGCGCCATCATGGCCGTTGCCGAAAAGGCCAAGAAGCTCAAGTCCGAAGGTCGCGACATCGTCAGCTTCTCGATCGGCGTTCCCAACTTCCTGCCCGGCGACCACGTCTACGCCGCCGCCCGCGACGCCCTGGCCAAGGACAGCGGCCAGTACGGCAGCAACCGCGGCTCGGACGCCCTGCTCGACGCCTTCCTGCACCACATCGGGGCGCTCGGGCTGACCGGCTACACGCGCCTGCACTGCGCCACCGGCATCGGCGCCAAGCACATCCTCTACAACCTGGCCGAGGCCCTGCTGGACGAAGGCGACACCATCGCCTACGCCACGCCGTACTGGACCACGTACGCCGACATCGCCGAAGTGCTGAACGCGAAGATCCTCGAGCTGCCGTGCCCGGCCAGCCAGGACTACAAGCTCACGCCGGCCCAGCTGGACGCGGCGCTGGCCACCCGGCCAAAGGTGTTCCTGTTCAACAACCCCAACAACCCCACCGGCATGGTCTACACCCGCGACGAAATCGCGGCGCTGGCCGACGTGCTGGCGAAGTACCCGGACACCTGGATCATCACCGACGACATCTACAACACGATGGTGTTCGACGGCCTGGGCTACCACAACTTCGTGCAGTGCCGACCCGAGCTGCGCGACCGCCTGGTGTTCGTGGACTCGCTGTCCAAGACCTACGGCATGCCCGGCTGGCGCGTGGGCTTCATGGCCGGCCCGGAGGTCGTGGCCAAGGCCATGACGGTGCTCAACTCCAGCCACATCACCAACCTGCCCGAAGTGGTCACCGCCGCCGCGGTCGCCGCACTCACCGGCCCGCAGGACGTGCCGGTGGCCAAGTGCGCCGAGTTCCAGGCCAAGCGCGACCTGGTGGTGGCCACCATGAATGCCATCCCGGGCGTCATTTGCCCCAAGCCGCAGGGCGCGTTCTACGTGTTCCCCGACGTCAGCTGTGCCTTCGGCAAGTCCCACAAGGGCGTGGCCATCACCAACGATGTCGACTTCTGCAGCGTGCTGCTGGAAGCCAAGGGCGTGGCCTGCGTGCCGGGCTCGGCCTTCGGCGCGCCCAACTGCCTGCGCATCAGCTACACCTGCCCGACGGCCCAGCTGCCGGTGGGCCTGAAGCGCATCGAAGAATTCTTCGCCGAACTTTCGTAAACCTTCCTCGATGTCCCAGGAGACTTTCATGAAGACCCCCGTCCGCGTTGCCGTCACCGGTGCTGCCGGCCAGATCGGCTACTCCCTGCTGTTCCGCATTGCCTCGGGCGAGATGCTCGGCAAGGACCAGCCCGTCATCCTGCAGATGCTCGAGCTGCCGATGGAAAAGGCCCAGGCCGCCCTGCGCGGCGTGATGATGGAGCTCGAGGACTGCGCGTTCCCGCTGCTGGCCGGCATGGTCGGCACCGACGACCCGATGGTGGCGTTCAAGGACGCCGACGTGGCCCTGCTGGTGGGCGCCATGCCGCGCGGCCCGGGCATGGAGCGCAAGGACCTGCTGCTAAAGAACGCCGAGATCTTCACCGTGCAGGGCAAGGCCATCAACGCCGTGGCCTCGCGCGACATCAAGGTGCTGGTGGTCGGCAACCCGGCCAACACCAATGCCTACATCGCCATGAAGTCGGCGCCGGACATCAACCCGCGCAACTTCACCGCCATGCTGCGCCTGGACCACAACCGCGCGCTGTCGCAGCTGGCCATCAAGGCCGGCGTCGCCGTGGCCGACATCGACAGCCTGGTGGTGTGGGGCAACCACAGCCCGACCATGTACCCCGACTACCGCTTCGCCACCGTCAACGGCGGATCGCTGAAAGACAAGATCGGCGACGAGGCCTGGAACCGCGAATCCTTCATCCCGAAGGTCGGCAAGCGCGGCGCCGCCATCATCGAAGCGCGCGGCCTGAGCTCGGCCGCCTCGGCCGCCAACGCCGCCATCGACCACGTCCGCGACTGGGTGCTGGGCACGAACGGCAAGTGGGCCACGATGGGCATCCCGTCGGACGGCAGCTACGGCATCCCGAAGGACGTGATGTACGGCTTCCCGGTCACCTGCAAGGACGGCAAGTACGAAATCGTGCAGGGCCTGGCGATTGACGACTACTCGCGCGAGATGATGAACAAGACCCTGGCCGAGCTCGAGGAAGAGCGCGCCGGCGTTGCCCACCTGCTTTGACGTTCCAGCGAAGGCGGCCCCCGGGTCGCCTTCGCGTTTGAAGGACCCGAAATGACGCAATCGAACTCCGCCGGCGCGCGCTTTCGCGCGGCCGTGCAAGAAGAATCCCCACTGCAGGTGATGGGCGCCATCACCGCCTACGCCGGCCTGATGGCCAAGCGCACCGGTTACAAGGCGCTGTACCTTTCGGGCGGCGGCGTCGCCGCCAATTCGCTGGGCGTGCCGGATCTCGGCATCAGCACCATGGAGGACGTGCTCACCGACGCGCGCCGCATCGTCGACGCCACGGGCATGCCGCTGCTGGTGGACATAGACACCGGCTGGGGCGGTGCTTTCAACATCGGCCGAACCGTGAGGAACTTCCAGCGCATCGGCGTTGCCGCGGTGCACATGGAGGACCAGGTCGGCCAGAAGCGCTGCGGCCACCGTCCCGGCAAGGAAGTCGTGTCGAGGCAGGAGATGGTGGACCGCGTCAAGGCCGCCGTCGACGCCCGCACCGACCCCGGCTTCGTGATCATGGCGCGCACCGACGCCGCTGCGGTCGAAGGCCTGGACGCCGCCATCGAACGCGCCGTGGCCTACGTCGAGGCCGGGGCCGACATGGTGTTCCCGGAAGCCATGCGCTCGCTCGACGACTACCGCAAGGTGAAAGCCGCGGTGAACGTGCCCGTGCTGGCCAACCTCACCGAGTTCGGCTCCACGCCGTTCTTCACCACCGATGAACTGCGCGATGCCGGCGTGGACATCGCCCTGTACTGCTGTGGCGCCTACCGCGCCATGAACAAGGCCGCGCTGGGCTTCTACGAAACCGTGCGCCGCGAAGGCACCCAGAAGAACATCATCGACACGCTGCAGACCCGCGCCGAGCTTTACGATTTCCTGGGCTACCACGCCTACGAAGACAAGCTCGACTCGCTGTTCGCCCAGGAAAAGAAGGAAGGCTGAGCCATGACCGAATCCACCCTGCCCAAGGCCAAGAAGTCCGTTGCGCTCAGCGGCACGCCGGCCGGCAACACCGCGCTGTGCACCGTCGGCCGCAGCGGCAACGACCTGCACTACCGCGGCTACGACATCCACGACCTGGCCACCAAGGCCGGCTTCGAGGAAGTGGCGCACCTGCTGGTGCACGGCGCGCTGCCCACGGCCAGCCAGCTGGCGGCCTACAAGACCAAGCTCAAGCGCCTGCGCGGCCTGCCCGCCATCGTCACCGATGCGCTGGAGCTGGTGCCCGCGAATGCGCACCCGATGGACGTGCTGCGCACCGGCTGCTCGGTGCTGGGCGTGGTGCTGCCCGAGCGCGACGGCCACCCGGTGAACGAAGCCCGTGACATCGCCGACAAGCTGATGGCCAGCTTCGGCTCCATGCTGCTGTATTGGTGGCACTTCACCCGCAACGGCCGCCGCATCGACGTGGAAACCGACGACGACACCATCGCCGGCCACTTCCTGCACCTGCTGCACGGCGAGCCGCCCAGCGCCTCGCACGAGCGCGCGCTGGACCAGTCGCTGGTGCTGTACGCCGAGCATGAGTTCAACGCGTCCACGTTCACCGCGCGCGTGATCGCGGGCACCGGCTCGGACATCTTCAGCTGCATCACCGGCGCCATCGGCGCGCTGCGCGGGCCCAAGCACGGCGGCGCGAACGAAGTGGCCATGGAAATCATCGCCCGCTACGGCAGCGCCGACGAGGCCGAGGCCGACATCCGCGCCCGCGTGGAGCGCAAGGAAATCGTCATCGGCTTCGGCCATCCGGTGTACACCATCGGCGACCCGCGCAACCCCATCATCAAGGACATCAGCCGCAAGCTCTGCAAGGAGGGCGGCAACCAGGTCCTGTTCGATGTCAGCGAGCGCATCGAGACGCTGATGATGGACCTCAAGAAGATGTTCCCGAACCTCGACTGGTACAGCGCCTCGGCCTACCACATGATGGGCGTCCCGACCGCGATGTTCACGCCGCTGTTCGTGATCGCCCGCACCAGCGGCTGGTCGGCGCACGTGATCGAACAGCGCATCGACGGCAAGATCATCCGCCCCAGCGCCAACTACACCGGTCCCGAGGACCGCGCGTTCGTGGCGATAGACAAGCGCTGAGATGTACGCCGACTGGGTCGCCAATGCCGCGGTGGTGCTGGCGACCCTGGCCTCGGTGGGCGCCTGCGTGCTGGTGCACTACGAAGGCCTGACGTGGATGTCGCGCAAGCTGCTGCGCCGGCACGACGCCAACCCGCGGCGCAAGGTGCTGATGGGCGTGCTGGGGGTGCTGCTACTGCACGTGGCCGAGCTGTGGCTGTTCGGCGCGGCGTTCTGGGGTCTGGGCCGGGTGGAAGGCACCGGCCACGTGGTGGGCGCCGATCCGCTGGGCCTGCTGGACGCCGTCTACCTGGCCACGATGTCCTATACCACCGTGGGCTTCGGCGACGTTTCGCCGGTGGGCCCCATCCGCTTCATGGCCGGCACGTGCGCGCTCACGGGCTTCGTGATGATCACCTGGTCGGCGTCGTTCCTGTTCCTGGAGATGGAGCGCTTCTGGCGCCGCTGAGCGCCTGGCTCAGGGAGCCATCCGCTGCACGGCCACCGGACCGGTCGCCACCATCACCGGCGGCGTAAGCCGCTGCACCCGGAAGAAGGTGTGGTCGCCGATGGTGGCCACGCGTGGCGCGGTCGCCCAGGCCGGGCTGGCCAGGTCGAGCGCCGCGAAGTGGCTGGCGCCGGGCACGACTTCATTGCGCTGGCCGGCCGGCAGGGTCCAGTCCTGCTGCGCCTGGAAGGCGACCTGCACGGCCTTTTCCCAGGCCTGGAGGTTCTTCATGCGCAGGCCCGGGTTGACGATGGTCGGGGCGAACTGCTTGCGCGCCATCACTACCTCGCACACCGAATCGCCCCATTGGCCGCTGTCGCGGCGGCGCAGGGCCACCTCGGCCACGGCGCGCTGGCCCAGTTCGGTCTGGTCGCGGGCTTCAAGGTAAACCGTCGTCGCGAGGCACAGCGGGTCGGCGGCAGGCTGCGGCAGGATGGACGCAAGCCAAAGGACGAAAGACAGCTTCATGGCGGAACTCCTTGCTCCGTTGCGCCGCGGTCTTCCGCCCGCACTCGTGCGGGCTGGCCTGTCGAACATCAACAAGGCGGGGAGGGGCCGTCGGCCTGGCGTTTTGGGGATGGACGAGCCTGGCTCGCATTCCGGTCGGGGCGTCGTAGGTTGGGCGCCGTCCGGAAACCCCGCCTGGCCATGTGCCGGGGGGCCGTATTTGGCCGGCCCGTCGGATTCGTCCGGGGCCAGTTCCGAGGAGCATGGTACGGCCGGCCGCCGAACCCCAGCTGAACGCCGGATTCCAAATGATTGATTTTATTTGGAGTAATTGCTCAGGCCCGGCCGCAAGCGCCGGGCTTTACACACTCAGAAAGTTGCGGCGAGGCGGCTGCCCTGGTCGATCGCGCGCTTGGCGTCCAGCTCCGCGGCGACGTCCGCGCCGCCAATCAGGTGCGGGTTCCGGCCCGCCGCCTGCAGCGGATCCACCAGCTCGCGCAGCGGCTCCTGGCCGGCGCAGACCACCACGTGGTCCACGGGCAGCCGCTGTTCACGGCCATCCACGCGCACCCGCAGCCCGCCGTCGTCCACGCCCAGGTACTCCACGCCGCCCCAGGCCTGCACGCCCTTGGCCTTGAGCGCCGAGCGATGGATCCAGCCGGTGGTCTTGCCCAGCTTCGCGCCCGGCTTGCCGGGGCTGCGCTGGAGCAGCCACAGCTCGCGCGCCAGGGCCTCGGGCGCTGGCTTGGCCAACCCGCCCGGGCCGGTGAAGTCGGGCGACACGCCCCATTCGGCCATCCAGCGCCCGGTGTCGGTGCTGGAGGACGGACCGTCGTGGGCCAGGTACTCGGCCACGTCGAAGCCGATGCCGCCGGCCCCGATGATGGCCACGCGGCGGCCCGGCACCACCCGCCCCGACAGCACGTCCAGGTAGCTGACGACCTTGGGGTGTTCGGCGCCCGGGAAGTCCACCTTGCGCGGCCTGATGCCGGTGGCGATCACGATTTCGTCGTAGCCGCCCGCCAGCAGGGCCTCGGCGTCCACGCGCGCGCCCAACCGCTGTTCGACGCCGGTGAGGGCCAGCCGCTTGCCGAAGTAGCGGATCGTTTCGTGGAACTCTTCCTTGCCCGGGATCTGCTTGGCCAGGTTGAACTGGCCGCCGATCTCGGTGGCGCCGTCGATCAGGGTCACGCGGTGGCCGCGACCGGCCGCCACGGTGGCGCAGGCCAGGCCGGCCGGGCCGGCACCGACCACGGCGATGCGCCTGGGTGCGGTGGTGGGGGTGTAGTTGAGTTCGGTTTCGGCGCAGGCGCGCGGGTTCACCAGGCAGCTGGCCTTCCTGCCCACGAACACGTGGTCCAGGCAGGCCTGGTTGCAGGCGATGCAGGTGTTGATCTCGTCGCGGCGGCCGGTGCGCGCCTTGTTCACCCATTCCGGGTCCGCCAGCAGCGGGCGGGCCATGGACACCATGTCGGCCTGGCCGCGGGCCAGGATGTCTTCGGCCACTTCGGGCATGTTGATGCGGTTGGTGGCCACCAGCGGCAGCCGCACCAGCGGCTTGAGCTTGGCGGTGACGCCGGCGAAGGCGGCGCGCGGCACCGACGTGGCGATGGTGGGCACGCGCGCCTCGTGCCAGCCGATGCCCGTGTTGATGATGGTGGCGCCGGCGGCCTCGATGGCCTTGGCCTGCAGCACGATCTCGTCCCAGTCCGAGCCGCCCTCCACCAGTTCAAGCATGGACAGGCGATAGATGAGGATGAAGTCCTTGCCCACCGCCTCGCGGATGCGGCGGACGATTTCCACCGCGAAGCGCATGCGCTTTTCCGGCGTGCCGCCCCAGTCGTCGGTGCGCTGGTTGGTGCGCGCCGACAGGAACTGGTTGATCAGGTAACCCTCCGAACCCATCACCTCGACGCCGTCGTAGCCGGCGTCCCGCGCCAGTTTGGCGCTGGTGACGAAGGCGTTGATCTGCCGTTCGACGCCCCAGCTGCCCAGCTTGCGGGGCTTGAGCGGGCTGATGGGGGCCTTCAGGCCTGAAGCCGACACCAGCAGCGGGTGGGCGGCGTAGCGTCCGGCGTGCAGGATCTGCATGCAGATCTTGCCGCCGGCCCCGTGCACCGCGCTGGTGACGATGCGGTGCTTGTGCACTTCCCATGGCCAGCTGAGCTTGCCCGCGAACGGCTTGAGCCAGCCCACCAGGTTGGGGGCGATACCGCCGGTGACGATCAGGCCGACGCCGCCCTCGGCGCGCTCGCGGAAGTACGCCGCCAGTTTCGGGAAGTCGCGGGCGTGGTCCTCCAGACCGGTGTGCATCGAGCCCATCAGCACCCGGTTGGGCAGGGTGCAAAAGCCCAGGTCCAGCGGCTGGAAGAGGTGCGGGTAGGGCGTGCTGGTCATGGCGGGACACGGATGGCGGACTAGCCAAACACGATGCCCGGAAAGCGCCGATGCGACAAGCGTATGGCGGCCGCGGCCGGAGCCGGCCTGCGTTCTAGAAGGGGTCGGCGCACAAGCCGGCTTCTGGCACACTCGATGCCTTCACGCCCACCGACCGAATGGAACGCCCGCCCATGAGCCTCCACGACAGCCGCTCCGCCCGGCGCCCCGATCCCGACCAGGCCATGGTCGACATCGAGAACTACATCACCGACTACTACATCGGTTCGTCCGAGGCCTACACCACCGCGCGCTACATGCTGCTCGACTCGCTGGCCTGCGCGATGCTGGCCATGCGCCACCCCGAATGCGTCAAGCACCTGGGGCCGCTGGTGCCCGGCGCCAACCTGCCCGGCGGTGCCCGCGTCCCCGGCACCGCCTACGAACTCGACCCCGTGCAGGCCGCGTACAACATCGGCGTGCAGGTGCGCTGGCTGGACTTCAACGACACCTGGCTGGCGGCCGAGTGGGGCCATCCGTCGGACAACCTCGGCGCCATCCTGGCCGTGGGCGACTACCTCAGCCGCAAGGCCGAGCGCGAACACGGCAAGCCGCTGACGGTGCGCGACCTGCTCACCGCGGCCATCAAGGCCCACGAGATCCAGGGCGCCTACGCCCTGAAGAACAGCTTCAACCGGGTCGGCCTGGACCACGTCCTGCTGGTACGGCTGGCGTCCACGGCGGTGGTCACCCACCTGCTGGGCGGCGGCAAGGACGAGATCATCAACGCCGTCAGCAACAGCTGGGTGGACGGCGGTGCGCTGCGCACCTACCGCCACGCTCCCAACGCCGGGCCCCGCAAGGGCTGGGCGGCCGGCGACGCCTGCCGGCGCGCGGTCATCCACGCCCTGAACGCCGTCAAGGGCTGCGTGGGCTACCCGAGCGCGCTCACCGCCAGGACCTGGGGCTTCTACGACGTGCTGTTCGGGGGCAAGGCGTTCGAGTTCGAGCGGCCGTTCGGCAGCTACGTCATGGAAAACGTCCTGTTCAAGATCAGCCACCCGGCCGAGTTCCATGCCCAGACGGCGGTGGAGTGCGCCATGGCCCTGCATCCCAAGGTGGCGGGCCGCCTGGACCAGGTGGACCGCATCGTGGTGGAAACCCAGGAAGCGGCCACCCGCATCATTGACAAGACCGGCCCGCTGGCCAACCACGCCGACCGCGACCACTGCCTGCAGTACATGGTGGCCGTGCCCCTGGTCTTCGGCCGCCTGACCGCCGACGACTACTCCGACGCCGTCGCCGCGGACCCTCGCATCGACGCCCTCCGGGCCAGGATGGAGGTCCGGGAGAACCCGGCCTTCACCCGGGAGTACGTGGACCCGGAAAAGCGCTACATCGGCAACTCGGTCGAGGTCTTCTTCAAGGACGGCAGCTCCACCGGCAAGGTGTCGGTTGATTTCCCCATCGGCCACCGCGAGCGCCGGGGGGAGGGCATCCCCCTGCTGCTCCGGAAGTTCGAGAAGGCCGTGGGGGGGCAGCTGCCGGCCAAGCGGGTGGAGCAGATCTTGGCCCTGACCCAGGACACGTCCCGGTTCGAGGCCACCCCGATCCACCGCTTTGTTGACCTGTTTACCCTCTGAACGCCATGCTTGCCATGGCCGTTCCGGGTTGTTACATTACCGTTAACGCACGTCTGTCAAGCGTTCGGATCAAGTAGCGTTGCCAGCCGTGACCGGTGCGCGAATTGTGTGAAGTTACCCTTGTAAAACTTTGGAGCTAGTCATGAAGAAGAACATCCTGTGCTGCGCCCTGCTTGCCGCGGCCGCCATGGCGCAATCCGCTACCGCCCAAGACTTTGACGATCGCTGGTACATCACCGGCGGCGTCGGCATGAACTTCCAGGATCGCGACCGCGATACCAAGGACTCCCCGTTCGTGACCCTCGGCTTCGGCAAGTTCGTCACCCCGAACTGGTCCATCGACGGCGAGCTGAACTACCAGAACCCGCGCTTCAACGAGCAGGAACTGCTGTTCAGCCAGTACGGCGCCACCCTCGACGCGCGCTACCACTTCATCAAGGAAGGCCGCGCCTGGTGGCCGTACCTCCGTGCCGGCGTCGGCGCGCAGCGCTCCGAGGAAGAGTTCGACGCGTTCCCGAGCATCCTCTCCCCGGGCCAGCGCGAAGACACCAACCTGACCGCGCAGGTCGGCGTCGGCCTGCAGGCTGACTACGACCGCTACGCGTTCCGCGGCGAAATCGGCACCCGCTACTCGTTCGACGACACCAGCGTCGTCAGCTCGTCCTCGAGCAGCTTCGGCGACCTGCTGGCCTCGGTCACCGTGCTCGTGAAGCTTGGCGACCTCGCCGCCCCGGTCACCCCGGAAGCGCCGAAGCCGCAGGCCACCTGCGCTGACCTCGACGACGACGGCGACGGCGTGAACAACTGCGACGACAAGTGCCCGAACTCGGTTGCCGGCCAGGCCATCGGTCCGGACGGTTGCCCGGTCCCGCTGACCATCGACCTGAAGGGCGTGAACTTCGACTTCGACAAGGACACCCTGCGTCCGGACGCCGAAGCCATCCTCGCCGAGGCCGTGTCCATCCTGCAGAAGTACCCGCAGCTGAAGGTTGAAGTGGCCGGTCACACCGACTCCGTCGGCACCGAGCAGTACAACCAGGGCCTGTCGGAGCGTCGCGCCGCCACGGTGTACAACTACCTGACCAACGCCGGCATCGACGCTGGCCGCCTGGTCGGTCCGAACGGTTTCGGCGAGAGCCGCCCGCTCGACACCAATGACACCGCCGAAGGCCGTGCCAAGAACCGCCGCACCGAGCTGAACGTCCAGAACTGATCCGTCGGTTCCAGCGACAGCCTGCGAAGCCCGGCCCCGTGCCGGGCTTCGCTTTTCCGGGGGCGGGAGCACAAGCGTTTGCAAGGTGCGGAGGCGGAGCCTAAGCTTCCCGTACTCCCCGACCTTGCCGGTGCACCATGATCCGCAGCGCAATCCTGTCCCTGACCCTGCTGCCGGCGCTTGCCGGCGCCGCTACGTTGCCCTGCGGCACGCCTGCGCTGGCGCCCATGCCGGCCTCGCTGCCCACTCCCGAAATGCAGCACCGCGCGCCCGCGCTGGCCAGCTGCGTGAACCTGCTTTCCTACACCCAGCGCCTGCGCCAGCCGGCGGTGGCGCCGGCGCGTGCCGCGGCTGCGGCCCCGGCCTCGGGTACGGCCTACGTGCCCAAGACCCAGCACGACAACAGCCCGTGGCGCTTTGACATGAACCAGAACGGTCGCCGCATGACGTCCGCCGAGTTCGATGCCTGGATGAAGGCCAAGGGCATCCGCGTGGCCACCGGCAAGCCGGGCGCACAGGCGCCCGCCGCGCCGGCCGCGGCGGCTCCGAACGCGCCTGCGGCGGGTTCGCAGTAAGGGTTCGGCCCGGCTACTTCACGAAGCGGTAGTGCGCCACCAGCCACTCGTTGCCGCCGGCGTAGCCGAACAGCTCGGCGCAGGCCATCCAGAACATGCGCCAGCGCTGGTTCCAGCGCGCCGCCTCGGCGGCGCCGTAGGCCTGGGCCAGCACTGACATCACTTCCTGGCGGTTGCGGTCCTGGTTCTCCAGCCAGTGGTTGGCCGTGCGCTGGTAGTGCGTTCCGGGCAGCAGCCAGCGCTGCTCGATGCGCAGGTCGCGCTGGAAGTGCAGCAGGGTGTCCGCCGACGGCATCAGGCCGCCGGTGAAGAAGTACTTGCCCATCCAGTTGTCGTCGCCCTGGGTTTCGAACGGGTACATCAGGCTGCGGTGGCAGAAGATGTGCACGAACAGCTTGCCGCCCGGCTTGAGCCAGCGCGCCACGTTGCCCAGCAGCTGCTGGTAGTTGCGCATGTGCTCGAACATCTCGATCGACACCGTGCGGTCGAACTCGCCTTCCGGAAGCTCGAGCCGGTTCACGTCGCAGGTGATGATCTCGACGTTGCCAAGGCCCCGCTTCGCGGCTTGCGCCAGGATGTGCTCGCGCTGGGTGCGGGAGTTGGACACGCCGGTGATGCGGGCCTTGGGGAAGCGCTGCGCCATCCACAGCGTCAGCGAACCCCAGCCGCAGCCCAGCTCGAGGATGCGCTGGCCGTCGGCCAGCTCGGCGCGCTCGCCGTACATCGCCAGCATGGCCTCTTCGGCGGCGTCCAGGTCTTCGGTGCCGGTGGCGTAGAAGCAGCTCGAGTACTTCAGCCGCTTGCCCAGGCAAAGCTCGAAGAAGCGCGTGGGCACTTCGTAGTGCTGTTCGTTCGCGGCGGCGGTTTCAATGGCGATGGCGCTCTGGCGCAGGCCGTCGAGCAGGCGGCGGAACCGCTGGTCCGCGGCCTGCACGTCGTGCGATCCCTCGTCGCGCAGGCGCTGGGCGCTGAGGCGGCGGATGCCGTAGCGGGTCAGGACGTCGGGCACCAGGCCGCGTTCGCACAGGTCGATCAGGGACATTCAAAGGCTCCGTAAATCACGATTCCCGGCGCGGCGGCCAGGGGAAGAAGGCGCTCACCTCGCGCTGGTAGCGGGCGTAGTCCTCCCCACGCGAGCGCAGGGACTGCGCCTCGGTCCAGGGGATGCCGCTGACGCGGTAGAGGAAGGCGAACATCAGCGCGGGGCCCAGCAGGCTCAGCCAGAACCACGGGCTGCCCACCGCCAGCAGGACGTAGCTGGACCAGTGCAGCCACTCGAAGAAATAGTTCGGGTGCCGCGACCACGACCACAGCCCGACCCGGCAGGTCTTGCCGCGGTGGGCAGGGTCGGCGCGGAAGCGCGCCAGCTGGTGGTCGGCCAGGCTTTCACCGGCCATCGACACCAGCCACACCGCGCCCGCCAGCAGCAGCCACGGCGTGAACCCGTAGTCGGGGTTGGCGGCGGCGGCCAGGAACGGCAGCGAGAACAGGGCCACCACCACCGCCTGCATCTGGAAGAAGGCGAAGAAGCGCGCCGGGCTGCCGCGCCAGGCCTCGCGCAGGGCGCGGTAGCGGCCGTCCTCTTCCTCGTTCAGCACGCGATGCAGCAGGTGCAGGCAAAGCCGCGCGCCCCAGACCGCACCGAACATCGCCACCAGGCCGCGCACCACGGGTGCACCTTCACCCACCACGCCCGCGAACAGTGCCGCCAGGGCCATCAGCCCCGCCCAGCCCACGTCCACGTAGCCCACGTTGCGCACCTTCATGGCGAAGGCCCACAGCGCCGCCATGGCGAGCGCCGAAGCCAGCCAGATGATCGCCAGCGCCAGCCAGGGGTTCACGCCGGGGCCTTTCGCGGTCCCTGCGCCACCATCCGGCGGTCAAGGCCGTACAGCAGGGGCAGCACGACGGCCCAGCCCACCGCCAGGGCGGCCATGGCCCAGGCCACCGGGACGCCGAAGGAAACCGCGTCGAAGGCGCTGGCGGCAGTCCAGTAGGCCAGGGGGCCTCCCACCAGGCCAAACACCGCCGATGCCCACGGGCGGGCGCGCAGGAAGTCCATCGAGTGGTTGAGCGTCAGCGCAAAGCCCGCCCAAAGCGACCAGATCCAGACCGGCGCCGCGGACACCCACGGCACCGGCTGCGCGTACAGCAGCCAACCCGACGCGGCGAACGCACCGTCGAGCAGGAAGCCGACGGGCAGGGCGATGGCCAGCATGCGCAGGTCCTGCCGCGCCTTGCCGCCCAGGGCCAGCATGGCCGCCACGAACAGGACGGCGGCCACGGGGCCCGCCCAGGCCAGGCCTTTGCCGGCGCCGGCAATGCTGGCCAGCCAGACGCACTGGAAGCCCACGACGTTGCCGGCCAGCAGCAGCTTGCCTTTCACTCAGGTCGCCTCGGGCGCCGGGATGTACTGCGCGCGGCGGTTGCCCGGGCGCGCCATCAGCAGGTGCACGTCGCCGATCGAGCGCTCGATGAAGCCGCCCTCGCAGTAGCACAGGTAGAACTCCCACATCCGGATGAAGCGCTCGTCGTAGCCGAGCGCACGCACCTGGTCGAGCCGCGACAGGAAGCGCTGGCGCCAGTGGTTGAGGGTGAGCGCATAGCTGGGGCCGAAGTCCTCCAGGTTGACCAGGCGCAGGTCGCTGGCCTGGGCGGCCGAGGCCGTGATGGCGCTGACGCAGGGAATGAAGCTGCCCGGGAAGATGTAGCGCTTGATGAAGTCCACCGAGCCCAGCGCCTGTTCGTAGCGGCTGTCCTCGATGGTGATGGCCTGGATCAGGGCCAGCCCGTCGTCCTTGAGCAGCGAGGCGCACTTGGCCAGGTAGGTGTCCAGGTACTGGTGGCCGATGGCTTCGATCATCTCGATCGACACCAGCTTGTCGTAGCGGCCCTGCAGGTCGCGGTAGTCCTCGAGCAGCACGGTGACCTTGTCCGACAGGCCGGCCTCGGCCACGCGGGCCACCGCCAGCGCGTGCTGTTCCTTCGAAATGGTGGTGGTGGTGACGCGGCAGCCGAAGTTGCGCGCCGCGTAGAGCGCCATGCCGCCCCAGCCGGTGCCGATTTCCACCAGGTGGTCGCCGGGCTGCAGGTCGAGCTTGCGGCAGATGCGCTCGAGCTTGCGGCGCTGCGCGGCTTCCAGCGATTCACCCGGCTCGGCGAAGATCGCCGACGAGTACATCAGGTTCTCGTCCAGGAACAGCTTGAACAGGTCATTGCCCAGGTCGTAGTGGGCGGCGATGTTGCGCTGGCTGCCCGAGCGGGTGTTGCGCTTGAACGCGTGCAGTACGCGCATGGCCCAGCCGCCCAGGCGCGCCAGGCCGGTTTCCATCGCGTCCAGGCGGTCGCGGTTGCGCACCAGCAGCCGCACCAGGGCCACCAGGTCGTCGCAGGTCCACAGGCCGTCCATGTAGGCCTCGCCCGCGCCGACCGAGCCGTTGGCGGCCAGGGCACGGTAGAACCCCGGGTCGGCGATGCGCAGCGTGGCGTGCAGGCCGCCGCCGGCCTCGCCAACGGTCACCGTGCCCAGCCCGTCGTGCACGGTCAGGGTGCCGCCCTGCAGGCCGTCCAGCGTGGCCAGCAGTCGCTGCCGCAGGGCGCGGTCCAGGGCGCCGAAACGCGCGGCGTCCTCGGTGCGGCTGCTCAGGGTGTCGGCGGGACTGCTCATCGGGAACTCCGGGGGGTGCTGTCGGGGTGGTCGTGGAAGGGGATGCGCTTGAGCCAGAGCCGGGCGGCCTGCCAGTAGATCGCCAGGGCAACCTTCGCGGTGTGCAATGGATACCGCGCCAGGCATGAAGCCAGCGTGTGGGCATCCAGCGGCCGGCGCTCGAGCACCATCGTGGCGTCGAACTCGCGCGCGCCGCCGGCCAGCACGTCCATGTGCACGCGCAGGGTTTCCGCGGGCAGCTGGAAGGCCCAGTGGTACTGGCGCTGCATCGGCATGAAGGGAGAGACGTGGAAGGCCTTGTCGAAGCCCCAGTGCAGCGCGTCGCCGCGGCGCTCGGCCTTCGACACCGGCAGCAGGTAGGCGTGGCGCTCGTCCCAGGGCGTGTTGGTGATCTCGGCCAGGATCCAGTCCAGGGTTTCGCCGTCGGCCAGGAAGCCGTAGTAGAAGCTCACCGGGTTCATGGTCTTGCCGAAATAGCGGCCGTGGGTCAGCAGGCGGATCGGGCCGTCGGGGCGGCGGCCGAGTTCCTTTTCCACCCGGTCGCGCACGGCGGTGTCCAGGGGCAGGGACGGGTCGCCGAAGTAATCGCGGCGCCGGAACTGCGCCAGGTTGGGCCGGTCCACCGACCACAGCCAGCGCCCGGCGAACACCTGGTCCAGCTCGGCCAGGTCCAGGTACAGCTGGAAGATGCGGTAGCGGAAGTCGTGCCGTCGCGGTGACACCCGGCGGTGCCGGACCCAGCCTTCATAGACGGCGGAGGTCAGGGCCACGCCGCGCCCAGCCCGCGGGCCACCTCGATGCCGCTGCGCAGGCCGTCCTCGTGGAAGCCGAAGCCCCAGTAGGCGCCCGCGTACCAGGTGCGGTTCACGCCGTTGATCTCGCCCCGCCGCGCCTGCGCCGCCACGCTGGCGTGGGTGTACACGGGGTGGTGGTAGCGCATGCGCGCCAGCACCTTGGCCGGGTCGATGTGCTTGCTGCGGTTGAGCGTCACCACGAAAGGCTCGGGTGAATCCAGGCCCTGCAGCAGGTTCATCACGTAGCTCACGGTGCAGGGCGCACCGGGTTCGGCGGGCACGTAGGCGCTCCACGCCGCCCAGGCCTTGCGGTTCCGCGGCAGGATGCGGGCATCCGTGTGCAGAACGGTCTCGTTGGCCTGGTAGGGAATGGCGCCCAGCACGTCGCGCTCGGCGTCGCTGGGGTCGGCCAGCAGGGCCAGGGCCTGGTCGCTGTGGCAGGCCAGCACTACCTGGTCGAAACGTTCCTCGCCGTGGTCGGTGGTCACCACCACGCCGTCGGCATGGCGCGCCACGCGCGACACCGGGGCCGACAGCCGCACCTTCACCGACCACGCGGACTGCAGCGCCTGCACATAGCTGGACGAGCCGCCGCGGACCACGCGCCACGGCGGCCGACCCTGCACCTGCAGCATGTGGTGGTTGTCCATGAAGCGCGCCAGGTACTTGGCCGGGAACCCCATGATGCCGTCCGACGGCGACGACCAGAGCGCGGACGCCATGGGCACCAGGTGGTCGTCGATGAACATCGCGCCGTAGCGGTTCTCGCGCAGGTAGTCGCCCAGCGATGGACCGTCATCGGCCAGCGCCAGCAGCGCGGGGGCTTCGCGGTAGAAGCGCAGGATGTCGCGCACCATGCCCCAGAACCGCGGCGACACCAGGTTGCGGCGCTGGCAGAACAGGCTGTCGAGATCGGTGGCGTTGTACTCCAGGCCGCTGCGCGCGTCCTGCACGCCAAAGCTCATGGTGGTTTCCTGCGACGCCACGCCCAGCTCGTCGAACATTCGGGTGAGCAGCGGGTAGTTCTGCGCGTTGAAGACGATGAAGCCGCTGTCCACGCTGTAGCGGCGGCCGGCCTGCACCACGCTGTGGGTGTGGGTGTGGCCGCCCAGGCGCGATTCGCGCTCGAACAGCACCACCTCGTGTTCGCGCGACAGCCGCCAGGCCGCGCCCAGGCCCGCGATGCCGCTGCCGATGACCGCGATCCTCATGCGGCTTCCGGGCGCGCGTTGCGCATGTCCGCCGGCACCGGCTTGAGGTCGCTCACCATGCCCAGCAGGGCCATCGCGCGCAGGCCGAGGTAGGTCAGGTCGAGCTCGTACCAGGCGAAGCCCTGGCGCGCCGAACCCGGGAAGTGGTGGTGGTTGTTGTGCCAGCCCTCGCCGAACGTGATCAGCGCGAGCAGCGCGTTGTTGCGGCTGTCGTCGCGGGTGGCGAAGCGGCGCGTGCCCCAGCGGTGCGCCAGCGAATTGATGGTGACCGTGGCATGGAACGGCACGATGGTGGAGATGAAGAAGCCCCACACCAGCAGCTGCGGCCCGGTGGTGCCCAGTTGCGGGTGGGCGCCCTGCAGCCAGTGGCCCAGTCCATACAGGCCCACCGCCAGCAGCGCCGGCACCAGGATGTCGAAGCGGTCGAGCAGGCGCAGCTCAGGGAAGCGCGCGATGTCCTTGATGCTGTCGAAGTTGGTGCCGAAGCCGCGCCGGGTCAGGAACCAGCCCATGTGGCTGCGGAAGAAGCCGTGCCGCGGCGAATGCACGTCGTGTTCGGTGTCGGCATGGCGATGGTGGTGGCGATGGTGCGCCGCCCACCACAGCGGGCCGCGCTGCACCGACGCCGCGCCCAGCACCGCGAAGGCGAACTGCACCGGGCGCGAGGTCCTGAAGGCCTTGTGGGCGAAATAGCGATGGTAGAACCCGGTGATCGCGAACATGCGCACCGCGTACAGCGCCACCGCCGTCCACAGCGCGAACCACGAGAAACCGACCCAGAACACAGCCAGGCAGGCCAGGTGCAGGGCGATGAACGGCACCACGCGCAGCCAGTCGATACGGTCGGGGTCGCGGTCGTCCACGGCTACCGCGCTGGTGTCGAACCAGAGCAGTGTGGCGCGCACGGCGCGCCGCCAAAGGGGCGGCGTGGCCGCAGGGGAAGGTTGGTCAGGCATGGGCGTATGGTGGTTTTCGAACGGTGATGGGTGGGTGAACCGGTCGCATCCGCATGCGTATGCGCGCCCCAAGCCCTGCGCACAGACTAGCGACGATGACTACGCTTGCGCCATCCTTGCCGGATGCAGCGCAAGCCTCTCCCCAAGCCAGCCCCGCCCCCGCGCCACGGCGTCGCGCGCGTGTTGTCCAAGGCCGGGCTGTGTTCGCGCACGCAGGCCGCCGCTTGGGTGCGCGAGGGCCGGGTGGCGGTCAATGGCAGGATCACGCGCGACCCCGAACAGCCGGTGCGCGGCGGCGTCGACCGCGTCACTGTGGACGGGCGTGGGCTCGAAGCGAGCGAGCGCGTGTACCTGGCGCTCAACAAGCCGCGCGGCCTGGTGACCACGGCCAGCGACGAGAAAGGCCGCGACACCGTGTACGCCTGCCTGGCGGATGCCGGACTGCCCTGGCTGGCGCCCGTGGGCCGGCTCGACCAGGCCAGCGAAGGCCTGCTGCTGATGAGCAACGACCCGGCCTGGGCCGCCGCCATCACCGACCCCGACACCGGCCCCGACAAGACCTACCGCGTGCAGGTGGACGCCATCCCCGATGACGCGCTGCTCGCGCGGCTGCGCGCTGGCGTGGTGGACGAAGGCGAGCCCCTGGCCGCGAAGTCCGCAACCCTGCTGCGCAGCGGCACCCGCAATGCCTGGCTCGAGATCGTGCTCGACGAAGGCCGCAACCGGCAGATCCGCCGGCTGCTGGCCGCCAACGGCCTGGGCGTATTGCGGCTGGTGCGCGTGTCCATCGGCCCGCTGGCGCTGGGCGAACTGGCCAAGGGCCAGTGGCGCCACCTCACGCCGGCCGAAGTCGCGGGCCTGGCTCCCGCGACGCCCTGATCCGCGCCGGCCTCAGGCCTTGATGACGCCCAACTCCAGGCCGACCTTGGTGAAGGCGGCGATGGCGCGGTCGAGGTGTTCGCGCGTGTGCGCGGCGCTCATCTGCGTGCGGATGCGCGCCTGGCCCTTGGGCACCACGGGGAAGAAGAAGCCGATGGCGTAGATCCCTTCCTCGAGCAGCCGGGCGGCGAACTTCTGCGCCAGCGGCGCGTCGTACAGCATCACCGGGCAGATGGGATGCACGCCGGGCTTGAGGTCGAAGCCGGCGGCGGTCATGCGCTCGCGGAAGTAGCGGGTGTTTTCCGCCAGCCGCTCGCGCAGGTCGCCGGCGTTGGCCAGCATGTCGAACACCTTGATGCCCGCGGCCACCACGTGCGGCGGCAGCGAATTGGAGAACAGGTAGGGGCGCGAGCGCTGGCGCAGCAGTTCGATCACGTCCCGCGGGCCGGTGGTGAAGCCGCCCAGCGCGCCGCCCAGGGCCTTGCCCAGCGTGCCGGTGAAGACGTCGATGCGGTCCATCACGCCCTTCACCTCCGCGCTGCCGCGGCCAGTGGCGCCGAGGAAGCCGCTGGCATGGCATTCGTCAATGTGCACCAGGGCGTCGTACCTGCGCGCCAGCGCGGTGAGCTCGTCCAGCGGCGCGATGAAGCCATCCATCGAGAACACGCCGTCGCTGGTGACCATGATGGTGCGCGCGCCGTCGGCGCGGGCCTGCTGCAGCTGCTTCTCGAGGTCGGCCATGTCGCTGTTGGCGTAGCGGTAGCGCTTGGCCTTGCACAGGCGCACGCCGTCGATGATCGAGGCGTGGTTGAGCGAGTCCGAGATGATGGCGTCCTCTTCACCGAGCAAAGGCTCGAACAGTCCGCCGTTAGCATCGAAGCACGCGGCGTAAAGGATCGTGTCCTGCGTGCCGAAGAACTCGGCGATCCTGGCTTCCAGCTGCTTGTGCAGGTCCTGCGTGCCGCAGATGAAGCGCACCGAGGCCATGCCGAAGCCGTGGCTGTCCAGGGCGTCCTTGGCCGCCTGGATCACGTCGGGATGGTCGGCCAGGCCCAGGTAGTTGTTGGCGCAGAAGTTGAGCACCGTGCGGCCGTCGGCCAGCTCGATCTCGGCCGACTGGGGCCCGGTGATGATGCGTTCGGCCTTGAACAGGCCCTGGGCGCGGATGGCCTCCAGTTCGGCGGCGTAGCGGGCGAGGGCGGTGTCGGACATGGCGGGCGGGCTCGGGGGAGGGATCGGGTGGGCATTATCCGGTGTAAGGCGCCCGGCGGTCAGCCTGCGCCGGCCGGCCGATGACGCGCTGCACCATCGCTTATCCTGCTTGCCAATGGCCGGGAGCGGCTATTATTTTCAACACTTGGCCCAAAATCCCAAACGGCCAGGAACAGCGTCCATAACAAGTACAACCAACACCCCATTGCCCAACGACGAGGAACTCCCGATGAAGAACACCACCAAGCTTTCGCTCGCTCTCGCCGCCGCGCTGCTGGCGCTGCCGATGACCGGTTTCGCCCAGGATGCCGCCCAGGACGCCGCCGAGGACGAGTCGGGCTTCAGCTGGAACCTGGCCCTCACCAGCGACTACGTCTTCCGCGGCGTGTCGCAGACCGAAGAAGACCCGGCCTTCCAGATCGGCGCCGACTACAGCTTCGGCGCGGGCTTCTACGTCGGCGCCTGGGCGTCGAACGTCGACTTCGGCGCTGGCGGCCCGGATGCGGAAGTGGACACCTACATCGGCTGGAACACCGACCTCAACGAGGCCTGGAACCTGGACCTGATGCTGAACCGCTACAACTACTTCGGCCAGGAAGACTATTTCGGCGACGGTGAATACACCGAGTTCCTCGCCACCGCGGTGTACGACGAGACCTACAGCTTCACCTTCGGCTACACCAACGACATCTACGACCTGGACGAGGACGCGTTCTATTACGCCGCGGCCGGCGAGTGGGACGTGGGCAAGGGCTTCACGCTGGGCGCCGGCGTGGGCTACAGCACCTTCGACGAGTCCACCGGTTACGAAGACTACATGGACTACTCGGTGTCCCTGGGCCGCGATTTCGGCCCGGTCAATGCCTCGCTGAGCTACGTCGGCACCAACAACGACGGCGAATACAACTTCGGCGAGAACGCCGACGACCGCGTCGTGCTGACCTTCTCGATCGAAGGCTGATCTCCGGGTAGCAACATGAAAAAGGGCGCCTGCGGGCGCCCTTTTTTTCTCGCTCAGTCCGCCGGCGCAAAGCTCAGCCGGCGCCTGTAGGGAGGCGCGCCCGGATACGGCGGCCGCTGCACCAGGCTCCAGCCGCGCTCGGTGAGCTCGCTTTCGGCCTTGGGGCTGATGGCGCCGGCCACCAGCAGCGTGCGGCGCGGGCGATTGCCGACCGTGGGCAGGTCGAACCAGCGGCGGATCTGCGGCGTCCACGCCAGCCAGTCCACCGCCAGCGGCAGCACGAACTCGCCGCTGGTGGTCTGGTAGGCCAGCAGCGCACCCTGCGGCACGAAGGTGCCGCCGCGCGATTCCTCGCCCAGCGCATGCAGCATCAGGCGCAGGCCGTTCACCACGAACCGCGCCTGGGCTTCGTCACCGGCCATCAGCGCCGTTTCCAGCAGCGCCTCGCAGCCGGCCGCAGGGGCGAGCTTCACGTACAGGTCGGTGAACTCCACCTGCAGGGTAGGCGAGTACACGCCGTCGGCGAGGAAGCCGCGCAGCAGTCGCTCGTCCACGCAGTAGGCGGACAGCACCTCGTGGTTGCGTGCACGCAGCCGCTCCGGCGGCTCCTGCAGCACGAGCCGGTTGATCTGGATGGCGCGCGCCAGCACGTCGCCGGCCGGCCCGCCGAGCAGGGCCAGGGCCTCGCCGGTGGCCAGGCGCCCGGTGGTTTCCGCCCAGGCCAGGCCATCGAGCCTCGGCACGATCAGCGGATTGCGCGTGTGGGGATCCAGCGCCAGGCGCTCGGCCAGGGCCTGGCGCGCGGCCGGGAAGCCGATTTCCTGCTTGGCAAGGCGCCCGAGTTCGCGGCCGCGGCGCTGCCAGAAGCCGCGCTTGGGCGACGGCTCGTCGCTGCCGGCCTCGCCCAGGGGGCCGGTGGGGTCGTCGTAGGGCGAACCGTCCTGCATCACCAGCCGGTGGCTGCGGTCGGCGATCCGGCGCGTGCCGTTGCGCAGTCGCTCCCAGCGTTCGCCGAAGTAGCGCGCCACGCCGCCGGGCAGGCCCTTGCCGGTGCGCACCGGTTCACTGGCGATGGCGGTAACGGCACCGACGGGTTCACCGAACTTGCCCGCCGCGGATTCCACCAGCACCTGGGTGACGCCGGTGCGGTGCAGCGCTTCCAGCACGGGCATCTCCGCCACGCGCACGGCCAGCAGGTCGACGCTGTCGGCCTCCAGCTCACCCCAGTCGGTGTGCACGCGGAAGCGCGCCTGGTAGCCGCGCACCTGCACCCGCGGTTCGACGCGCCAGCCGGGCCCGGCCAGCAGCGAGGCGTCCACCAGTTCCGCCGCGTCGAGCACCGGCTCGCGCTCGGCGTGCGCACCGGCCGACAGCAAGAGCGCCAGCGCCCCCGCCATCAGCAGGGGGCGGCGCGACCACGTTGGGGGCGTGCGTGCCGCGGCGCGGCTCAGGACCAGCTGCACACGACCTTGCCGCACTGCCCGCTGTCCATCAGGTCGAAGCCCTTCTGGAAGTCGTCGATGCGGATCTGGTGCGTGAGCACCTTCTGCAGCGGGAAGCCCGACTGCACCAGCTGGGTCATCTTGTACCAGGTCTCGTACATCTTCCGGCCGTAGATGCCGTGAAGGGTGAGGCCCTTGAAGATCACCTTGTCCCAGTTGATGCCGGCGCCGTTGGGCAGGATGCCCAGCAGGGCGATCTTGCCGCCGTGGTACATCGAGTCGAGCATGTCGTTGAAGGCGTGCGGGTTGCCGCTCATCTCCAGGGCCACGTCGAAGCCTTCCATGTGCAGCTCTTTCATCGTGTCCTTGAGCGACTGCTTGGACACGTTCACCACGCGCGTGGCGCCCATGTCGGCGGCCAGCTTGAGGCGGTAGTCGTTGACGTCGGTGACCACCACGTTGCGCGCGCCGATGTGCTTGCAGATGCCCGCGGCGATGATGCCGATGGGGCCGGCGCCGGTGATCAGCACGTCCTCGCCCACCACGTCGAACTCCAGCGCGCAGTGCGCGGCGTTGCCGTAGGGGTCGAAGAACGCGGCCAGCTCGGACGGGATGGAGTCCGGGATCGGCCAGAGGTTGGAAGAGGGCATGACGATGTATTCGGCGAACGCGCCGGCGCGCGTGACGCCGATGCCCACCGTGTTCGGGCACAGGTGCTGGCGGCCGGCGCGGCAGTTGCGGCAGTGGCCGCAGACCAGGTGGCCTTCGGCCGACACGCGGTCGCCCAGCGCATAGCCGGTGACGCCCGGGCCCATCTCGACGATGCGGCCGACGAACTCATGGCCGATCACCAGGCCCGGCGTGATGGTGCGCTGGCTCCAGTCGTCCCACTTGTAGATGTGCAGGTCGGTGCCGCAGATGGCGGTTTTCTCGAGCTTGATCAGCACCTCGTTCGGGCCGGGCGAGGGCACCGGCACCTCTTCCATCCAGATGCCTTTTTCCGCGTGGCGCTTCACCAGCGCCTTCATCATCTGCTGAGCCATGTCTGCTTCCGCCGTGGGCCGTCGGGCCGTGAGGGCCGGAATTATACCCGCCGGGCGTGAACCGATCGGAAAGGCCCGGGTCAGGGCAGCTCGATGCGCCAGCCCACCGACAGCAGCCGCTCGTCCAGGAAGTCGTGGCCCACGCGCTGCCGGTATTCGATGAAGGCCGAGTGCCCGCCGGTGAAGACGAAGACCGCGCCCAGGCCCAGTTCCCCCCAGCCGCTGTCCGGATCGTCGGTTTCGAAGGTGACCGGCGTGCCGCCCGTGTCGCCCAGGAAACGCACCGCCACCGGCCGGGACGGATTGGCGAACTCATGGCGCCAGCCCAGCCTGGCCATCGGCTGCCAGACGCCCCAGCCGGTGGACACGTTGCGGGCCAGGGTGGCATCCAGGCGCCCGCGCTGGCTGGTGATGCGGCGCGCCGGCACGCCGATGGCCAGGCCGGCGCCGCCGGTTTCGGCGTAGGCGTCGATGTCGGTGCGCTGCCAATCCAGGCCTGCGGCCAGCTGCACGTCCCAGGCGCCGCGGGGAAGGGACCAGGTCAGGCCCAGGCCGGCGAGGGTGCGGTCGGCTTCGGGAGAGGCCGAGGCCTGGCTGGATACGGTCACGCTGCTGGGCAGGGTGTACTGGATGGCGCGCCGCAGCGTGTAGTCGCCCTGCAGCCGCCCGGCATAGCCGTCCAGCGACACCTGGTCGCTCAGGTTCCAGCCGCCCAGCGCCATCAGCCCGGTGTAGCGCGTGCGGGTGCTGCCGTCGGACGCCAGGAAGTCGAGCGAATCGCGGGTGTGGTTCAGCAGCAGGCCCAGGCGCCAGTCGGTGCCCGGTGACCAGTCCACGCCCGCGCTGACGGCGCCGGTGTCGCCGTCGAACGATGCTTCGTTGGTGCCGTCACGGCGCTTGAGCCGGCCGGCGTCGGCGCTGAGGAATACCGACCAGCCGGCGCCCAGCGCCGCGCGCTGCTGGTCGTCCGCGGGGGAGCCGTCACGCGTCGCCACCCGGCCCTGGCCGGGAATCTCGCCCAGGAAGTTGCCGCTGGCCGCGATGTCCTGGCTGCCGGGCCCGCCGGCGAAGATCTCGGCGCAGCGGGTGGCCAGGTCGCCACCGGGCGCCGCACCCGCGCACAGGGCCACCCAGCTGTTGGCCAGCGCGTCGTCGGGCGACTGGGCCCGGGCCGTTCCCATCGCACCGGCCATCACCAGCAACATCCAAGGCAACACCCGCATAAACCGCTCCCTTTGTCCCCTGCCGAAAGCTTATACCGCCGTCACGTTCCGGCAAACGCCGCCGCTGCTAGGCTTGCGTGTCCTGACCGCACGAGGTGCCGCAATGCGTATCGCTGTCCTGGCTGCCGCTCTTTCACTGTCCTTCGCCGCCCAGGCCAAGGAAGGCATGTGGGTTCCGCAGCAGCTTCCTGAAATCGCCGGTCCGCTCAAGCAGGCGGGCCTGGAGCTTGACCCCGCCCAGTTGGCCAACCTCACCGGCGACCCGATGGGCGCGGTGGTGGCGCTGGGCGGCTGCACCGCGTCGCTGGTGTCGCCCGATGGCCTGGTGGTCACCAACCACCACTGCGCCTATGGCGCCATCCAGCTCAACTCCACCGCCGAACGCAACCTGATGACCGACGGCTTCAACGCCGCCACGCGTGACCAGGAAATCTCCGCCGGCCCGAACGCCCGCGTGTTCGTGATGGACCAGATCACCGACGTCACCGACAAGATGCTGGCCGCCACCACGCCCGGCCAGCACGGCCTGGCCCGGCAGACGGCGCTGGAAAACGCCCAGAAGGCGCTGATTGCCGGCTGCGAGTCGGAACCGGGCTTCCGCTGCACGCTGTACAGCTTCTTCGGTGGCCAGACCTACCGCCTGTTCCGCCAGATCGAAATCAAGGACGTGCGGCTGGTGTACGCGCCCCCGGGCGCCATCGGCAACTACGGCGGCGAAGTGGACAACTGGATGTGGCCGCGCCACACCGGCGATTTCACCTTCTACCGCGCCTACGTCGGCAAGGACGGCAAGCCGGCGGCGTTCTCGCCCGACAACGTGCCCTTCAAGCCCAGGCACCACCTGCGCATGGCCACCGACGCGCTGGAAGCCGGTGACTTCGTGATGGTGGCCGGCTACCCGGGCAGCACCAGCCGCTACGCGCTGTTCGACGAATTCCAGGCCGTGGTGGACTGGCAGTACCCGGTGGTCGGCCAGCACCTGAAGAACCTGGTGGCCATCGTGGACGCCGCGGGCAAGGCCGACCCCGAGATCGAAGTGAAGTACGCCAGCACCATCCGCGGCTGGCAGAACGCGATGAAGAACTGGGACGGCCAGCTCGAGGGCTTCCGCCGCATCAACGCCGTGGCCACCAAGCAGGCCGAGGAAGAAGCGGTGCTGGCCTGGCTGCGCAGCCGCGGCGACGCCGGCAAGCCGGCGCTGGAAGCGCATGCGCGCCTGGAGCAGCTGGCGGCCGAAGCGCGCGCCACCCGCGTGCGCGACACCGCCATCGGCCAGATCTCGGGCGTGGGCCTGCTGGGCAACGTGCGCGGCCTGTACCGCCTGGCCATCGAGCGCGCCAAGCCCAACGCCGAGCGCGCCGGCGGCTACCAGGACCGCGACCTGCCGGGCATCGAGGGCAACACCCGCCAGCTCGACCGCCGCTACGACCCGAAGATGGAAAAGCAGCTGCTGGCCTACTGGTTCGCCGAGTACGCGAAGCTACCGGCCGACCAGCGCATCGCCGCCGTGGACGCCTGGCTGGGCGGCAGCGACGCCGCCGCCATCGGCAAGGCGCTGGATGAAGCCTACGCCGCCACCACCCTGGGCAAGGTGGACGCCCGCCTGGCGCTGATGACCGCCGACCGCGCCGCGTTCGAGGCCAGCACCGACCCGCTGCTGAAGCTGGCCGTGGCCCTGCAGCCCACGCTGATGCAGCTCGAGGACAAGGGCCGCGCCCGCGCCGGCGACAACAGCCGCCATCGCCCGGTCTACCTGGCCGCGGTGCAGGAGTACAAGCGCGGCCAGGGCCAGGGCGTGTACCCCGACGCCAACCTCAGCCTGCGCATCACCTACGGCAACGTGATGGGCTACAGCCCGAAGGACGGCGTGGCCTACACGCCGTTCACCTCGCTCGACGGCCTGGCGGCGAAGGCCACGGGCGTGGAGCCGTTCGACGCGCCCAAGGCCCAGCTCGACGCCATCGCTTCGATGAGCGCCGAGGCCAAGGCCCGTGTGCCGGTGAACTTCCTGTCCGACCTGGACATCACCGGCGGCAACTCCGGTTCGCCCGTGCTCAACGGCAAGGGCGAGCTGGTGGGCCTGGCCTTCGACGGCAACTGGGAGAGCGTGAGCTCGAACTGGGTGTTCGACCCGGCCATGACCCGCATGATCTCGGTGGACCACCGCTACATGCAGTGGATCATGCAGTCGGTGTACCCGGCGCCCAACCTGCTCAAGGAGCTGGAAGCCGCGCGCAAGTAAGCGCTGCCCGCGGGCACCACGCGACGGCCGGGCTTGCCCGGCCGTCGTCGTTTCTGCGATACATTGGCGCAGGCCCCATCGAAGGAAGAACCATGCGCGTCCGATTCCACGGAGCCGCCGGCGAAGTCACCGGCTCATGCCATGAAGTCGAGGCCGCCGGGCACCGGCTGCTGCTGGACTGCGGCATGATCCAGGGCAGCATTGACGACGAACACCGCAACTTCGAACCCTTCCCCTTCATCATCGACGGCATCGGGGCGGTGGTGCTCAGCCACGCGCACATCGACCACTGCGGCCGGCTGCCGGTGCTGGTGGCGCGCGGCTACCAGGGGCCCATCTGGACCCACGTGGCCACCGCCGACCTGCTGCGAATCATGCTCGAGGACGCCGCTTCGCTGGCCGAGATGGACGCGATGCAGGACAACAAGCACCGCCGCGACGGCCACGCGCACCACAAGCCGCTGTTCACCCGCGCCGACGTGGGCAAGGTGCTCAAACTGGTGCGGCCGATCGGCTACGGCAAGGCCACCGAGATCCTCCCCGGCGTCACGCTCACGCTGCGCGACGCGGGCCACATCCTGGGTTCGGCCAGCGTCGAACTGCGCGCGCGCGAAGGCGAGGGCGAGCGCGTGCTGGTGTTCTCCGGCGACCTGGGGCCCAAGGGCACGCCCATCCTGCGCGACGCCGAGCCGGTGCCGCAGGCCGACCTGCTGCTGCTCGAATCCACCTACGGCGGCCGCGCCCACCGCGACCGCGAGTCCACGCTGGCCGAGATCGGCGACGTGCTGGAGTCGGCCTGGAACGCCGGCGGCAACGTGCTGATACCGGCGTTCGCCGTGGGCCGAAGCCAGGAGCTGCTTTACTGGTTCGCGCGCAACTGGGACGAGTGGAACATGGCGCGCTGGAAGATCTTCCTCGACAGCCCGATGGCCACCAAGGTGGTGGGCGTGTACGACGATCACGAGTCGCTGTTCGACCAGGACGCGCAGGAAGTGTGGCGCGGCCGGCCGCATCCGTTCCGCCTGCCCAACCTCAACTTCAGCGTGGAAGTGGAGGAGTCGCGCGCCATCAACGACCACCGCGGCGGCGCCATCATCATCGCCGGCTCGGGCATGTGCAACGGCGGCCGCATCCGCCACCACCTGCGGCAGAACCTGGGCCGCAGGGAAACCCACGTGATGTTCGTGGGCTACCAGGCCAACGGCACCCTGGGCCGCCGCCTGGTGGACGGCGCGCGCGAAGTGAAGCTGTTTGGCGAAAGCGTGCACGTCAACGCCCAGCTGCACACCGTGGGCGGCCTGTCGGCGCATGCCGACCAGCCGGCCCTGGTGGAGTGGTACGGCCAGGTCGGCAACCGGCCGCCCGTGGTGCTGGTGCACGGCGAAGACGATGCCCGCGATTCGCTGGCCGGCGCCCTCCGCAAGCAGCACGGCGCGGACGTGATGCTGGCCCGGCCCGGCATGGAAGTGGACGTCTAGCCTTCAGGCAATGCGCTTGTGCCCGCTTCGCTTGAGCGACGAGGCGATCAGCGCCTCCAGCGTCGGCAGGTGAATGTCCGACAGCCGCTTGACGTACAGGCAGGCCACGCTGGACTTGTGCTTGCCCAGGCTTGCCAGCAGCCCCTCGTCGCCCTCCATCACCGGCAGCACGTAAAGCGTGAGGTCGCCCTTGCGCGGCGAGAAACCCATCACCGGCCATTCGCCGGTGCGGCCGTTGGCGTAGCGGTACTCGTAGCGGCCGAAGCCGACGATGCTGCTGCCCCACATCACCGGCTCCACGCCGGTGGCGCGGCGCATCAACGCCGTCACGGCCTCGCAGTCGGCGCGGCGCTGGGGGTCGGCGATGCGGGCCAGGAACCCGGCCACGGGTTCATCGGTGGGCTGGGTCTTGTTCTCGGCCATGGCGCTGCTCCGGTCCGGGGTGGCGCTGATAGTATCCAAGCGTCGCCTGGGGAGGCCACATGACGCCGGAACACACCAACGATCCTTCGCCCGAACCGGCGCGCCCGTTCGCGGTGCCCTGCGTTGAACTCGACCGCGGCGCGCCGCTGCGCTGGCTGCGGCGGGGCTGGGCGGATTTCCGCCGTGCGCCGGGCCTGAGCCTGCTGTTCGGCGCGGTGATCCTGGTGGTGAGCGTGGCGGTGTCGGCGCTGGCCTGGAAGCTGGGGCGCTTCGCGCTGCTGGCGGCGCTGCTGTCGGGCTTCGTGTTCGTGGCGCCGCTGATCGCGGTGGGGCTGTACTGCGTCAGCCGCGCGCTGGAAGCGGGCCGCACGCCCACGCTGCGTGATTCGTTCGTGCTGGCGCGGCGGGTGGCGGGGCAGGCCGGCGTGTTCGCGCTGGTGCAGTTGGTGGTGCTGATGCTGTGGTCGCGCGCCGGCATGATGGTGAATGCCTTCGTGCCGGTCGAGGACGGGCAGCTGGCGACGCTGCTGGAGTTCCTGCTGATCGGTTCGGCAGCCGGGTCGGTGTTCGCGGTGTTCACCTTCGCCACGGCGGCGTTCTCGCTGCCGATGATCGCCGACCGCGACGTGGACATGGTGACCGCCGGTGTGTCCAGCGCCAATGCCGTGCTGCGCAACAAGGCGGTGATGGTGCTGTGGGCGCTGCTGATCGCGCTGCTGACGGCGGTGGGCTTCTTCACCGCCTACCTGGGGCTGGTGGTGGTGATGCCCTGGCTGGCCTATTCGGCCTGGCACGCCTACCGCGAAACGCTGGACGCCTCGAGCTGGCCGCGGCTGGACTGATCCGCTGCACGCACCAGCGCCGCGATGCCGCTGTCGGCATTGGCCCGCCGCGCCAGTTCGCGTTCGCCCGCATCGGCGAAGTCGCGGTCCCAGGCCAGCAGCCGGGGCGTCATCAGTGCATGCCACAGCGGCGGCAGCAGGGTCAGCACCATCACCGTGAGGTAGCCGCCGATCATCATCGGTGCATCGGGCATCGGCTTGAGGTCCTGGTAGGGCACGTCGCCCTGGGCGTGGTGGTGCGAGTGCCGGCTGAGGTTGAACAGCGTCCAGGAGCTGATGCGGCGGTTGGTGTTCCAGGAGTGGCGCGGCTGCACCGGGGCGGCGGGGTCGCGCACGATGCCGTAGTGCTCCATGTAGTTCACCACTTCCAGCAGCGCCTTGGCCGCCAGCCCGCAGGCCACGAAGAACAGCGCCCCCTGCGCCCCGCCCACGGCCCAGGCCAGCGCCAGCACCACCGCGCTCATCGCCCAGCCGCGCAGCACCGCGTTGTGCACCGACCACAGCGGCAGCGACTGCCGGCGCAGGCGCGCTCGCTCGATGCGCCAGGCGCTGGCGTTGCTGCCGAGCGTGGACAGGGCGATGTGCGCATACACGCTGCGCCCGCGCGGCGCCGTGGCCGGGTCGCGTGGCGTGGCCACGTAGCGGTGGTGGCCGTACACGTGTTCGATGGTGAACGAGGTGTCGAAGCTGAAGGCCATCAGCCATCGGCTGATGGCCAGGGACGCCTTGTCCCAGGTGCGATGCATCAGTTCGTGCGCGGTGATGGTGGCGATCATGCCGATCATCAGGCCGGTGAGGATGACGGCCGACACGTGGTGGCCGAACGTGGTGGCTTCGCGCGCGGCCATCACGTCGTAACCCGTCCACGACGCCAGCCACGCACCGAAGCCCAGCGGGTCGCCCGCGCTTACGCCCCACACCGCGCTGAAGGAAATCAGCGACACCAGCGGCAGCGCCAGCCACAGGTGCGCGGTCAGCAGGCCCGGACGTGCGAAGCGCGGCGTGCGCACGTCGTTGCCCGACACCGCGTCGCCCAGGATGTAGAACGAGACGATGGCCAGCAGCCCCGCCGTGATCCAGCCGCCGCCCGCCAGCAGCGCCACCGTGGCCGCCAGGCCCACCAGGTGGAAGCCGAAGTACTTGGCGTAGTCCCAGGGGCCGGCGGGCTCGCGCGGCGCTTCGGGCGCGGGCGCGGCGATGCGGTCGCCGGCGCGGGCCGCGGCCGGGGCGCCCAGCGCGACCTCGATGCTGACGTCGCCGCGCGGCACGCTCTGGCAGGCCAGGATGTAGCCGCGTTTGATCTGGTCGTCGTCCAGCAGGTAGGCCGGTTCGGTCAGCGCCCGCACCTGGCCTTCGGCCAGCCGGCAACGGCAGGTGCCGCAGGCGCCGACCCGGCAGCGGTTCGGGAAGGCGATGCCCTGGCGCAGCGCGGCCTGCAGCAGCGTCTCCCCGGGGGCCACGTCAATGCGCTGGCCGTTGATGTGCGCCGATGCGGCCTCGGTGCTTGAACCCATGGTCGGGACTCCGCGTGTGGGACGGGATGCAGGCTTGAATCTAGGGGCCGGCGGCACTGGATGTCAGGTCATTTATCGCCAAAGATGGGTCATTGCTGGCCATCTCCCGAGCGCATGACCGACCCGCGGCCCCCGCTTCCCGGCTACTACCTGCAGCACGTGGCCGACCAGCTGCGCCGCCGCGGCGTGGCGGTGGCGCCCTGGCTGCGTCCGGCGGGGCTGACCGAGGCCGACCTGGACGACGCCAGGCTCAGCGTGCCGTTCGCGGATTTCGGGCAGCTGGTGCACGACGCCCTGGCGCTGTCGAGGGAGCCGGCGCTGGGCCTGTTCGTGGGCGAGCGCCTGGCGCCCGCCACCCACGGCGTGCTGGGCGACGCGGTGCTGAGCAGCGGCACGCTGCGCCAGGCCATCGGACTGTTCGAGCGCTTCGTGCCGCTGCGGCTGCCGGTGGTGGCGATGTCGCTGGAAGTCGGCGCCATGCAGGCGCGCCTGCGGGTCAGCGAAACCTGCCCGCTGGGCGACATGCAGCGGCCGGTGCTGGAAGCGGTGGTGCTGAGCGTGAAGAACGCGCTGGAAGTGATCTCGCTGGGCGCCAGCCGCATCGAAGCGGTCGGCTTCGCCTTCGACCCGCCCGAGTACGCCGCGCTGGCGCGCGAAGTGCTGCGCTGCCCGGTGCGCTACGGGCAGTCCTGGACCGGCTTCCGCCTGCCGCTGGCGCTGCTGGACCAGCCGCTGCGCGCCGCCGATCCGGCGGCTTTCCGCGAGGCGGCCGACACCTGCCAGCGCGAGCTCGACCGGCTCACCTCCCACACCACGCTGGCCGCGCGCGTGCAGCGGCTGATGCTGGAGAAGCCCACCGGGTTTCCGTCGCTGGCGGTTACTGCGCGCCTGCTGCGCCTGCCCGCGCGCACGCTGCACCGGCGGCTGGAAGACGAGGGCACGTCGTTCCGTCAGCTGCTCGAGCAAGTGCGCCACACGCTGGCGCTGGCGCACCTTCGGCAAGGGCGCTTCACGGTGGAGGAAGTCGCCTACGCGCTGGGGTATTCGGACATTGCCAATTTCCGCCGCGCCTTCAAGCGCTGGGAGTCAAAGCCCCCGTCGGCGTTCCGGCCCCGCTGAAGCCGGCCTCAGCGCTTGCGCACGATCTTTCCGTACCAGGCATAGCCCATGATGCGGCTGCGCGAGTAGCTGCCGTCCGACTGCAGGCTGCCCTTGAGCGTGATGGGCTCGCGGAAAATGGTGGTGACGCCGCAGCCCCCCAGCGCCGAAGCCCGTTCCCGCAGCACGCCCAGCGCCGTGGCGTCGTCGCGCTCCACCGCATAGGTGGTGATGTCGGCCACCGCCGTGCCGCGCCAGGCCGGCTTGCTGGCGGGCGCCACCACGTAGTGGAACTGCCAGTCCACGATCAGGTCGGGCGAATTGAACAGGTTGAACCGCTTGTAGTGCAGCTCCACCTCGTCCGGCGTGCACTGCGGCGCCAGGCCGGGCTTGAGCCGGGCCACGATCGGCGACTGCGCCAGCCGCTGGTCGAACTTTTCCTGCGTGTAGTCCTCGCCGTACACCGCCGAGGCGGCGCTGGCGTCCAGGCTCAGGCAAAGGAGAAAAAGCAGTGCGAATCTCTTGGGCATGTCGGCAAGGGCAGGTGGTGACGGGCCCAGCTTAGACGGCGCGGGCGAAAGCGGCCACCAGCACGCCCACGCCCATCAGCAGCGACGCCACGCCGATCAGGGGCTTGAACGCCAGCGCCTGCGCCACCGAACGTTCGGCGAAGCGTCGGTGCCACCGCCAGGGCACCAGCAACATCAGCGACGAGGTGGCCACCAGCAGCCAGCCGAACGCCGTGAAGACGGCGGGCTGGACCATTTGCGGGGCACGGTGCACGAAGGCCACGCCGACTACGATGCGCAGCCCCAGTTCAAGCAAGTGCAGCGGTCCGGAGCTGGCATGGCCCATCAGGAACCGGGCCGCCGCCGCCGGCGTGGCCAGCAGCGCCACGCCGAGGGTCGTCAGGTAAAGGCCCGCCACCGTGACGATGGCCAGCGCCACGGCGTCCATCATGCGCAGGCCACGCCCGCCGTGCTCACGCGTCGGCGTCCGGCACCACCACCACCGCGGTGCCGTAGCACAGCACTTCGGTGAGGCCGGCCATGAGTTCGGTGGCGTCGTAGCGCATGCCGATGATGGCGTTGGC
>Ga0138256_10000300_pt1 | contig 56620 bp, 35 predicted proteins | sample KNB2016incub_MG_FD_105486 | JGI IMG/M metagenome (GOLD analysis project Ga0138256, IMG submission 105486) | Active sludge microbial communities from wastewater in Klosterneuburg, Austria - KNB2014incub_MG | ecosystem: Engineered > WWTP > Activated sludge > Unclassified | place: Austria...
CGGTGGTCTGGGTGTTCCGGACACGGTGAACATGGAACTCGGTGGCGGGCAGGAGACTCCGGACATCGCTTTTGCGGATGGGGTGTTCCACATCGTGTGGAGCGAGCCCTCCTCTGGGCGGGTACGGTACCGACGGGCACAGTTGATGGATGATTCCGGCATCGCTGCGGACGGGCCACTCGGAATGATGGGCGTGCGATATGACGCGGTCGCGGAAGTCGTGCGAGTAACAGGGGTCCAGGTGCGTTCCGCGCGAGTCATGGACGCTGCAGGGCACGAACTCGCGGCCGCGAATGGGCCAGTGCTATCACTTCTTGGTGCCGCGTCAGGTTGTTACATTGTTCTGGTCTTCACGCCTGACGGTCTGCGGCACGCAGGCCGTTTCATCAAGCAATGATGCTCTTCCGGGTTCGGAATATTCTGGATACGAAGAAGGCCGCCCGGAAGGCGGCCTTCTTCGTATCCGGAACCCGGTTCAACGCACCACCACGGCGAAGCTCTTCGCGCCCGTGTCCGTGCGCAGGGTCAGGTGGTAGAGGCCGGGCGTCAGGTCCGCCACGTTGATGGCGCCAGTGATGCGGCCCGTGCGCACGGTACGACCGAGCGCATCGGTGAACATGTAGTCCACGCGGGTGCCGGTGGGCAGGCCAGTGCTCACGCGCAGCACATCCGTAGCCGGGTTGGGGCCGATGACGGTGTTGTTGAAGACGTGCTCGCCGATGGCCGTGGCCGCTACGATGTCAGTGGCGAAGCGCGGTTCGATCTTCCACGCGCCGTTGGCATAATGGACGCAACCGGTGATGTCGTAATGCGCGGCGATCTCCGGCGCGTAGATGTACATCAGATCGTCCACCAGGTACGCACCGCTGGGCTGGGTGATGCCCCATTCGCCGAACTGGTCGGGCAGGCTGGTGCATTCGGCGTCGGCGATGGTGGCCAGCACGCCCTCCCATTGTTCCTCGGTCGCGCTGGAGGTATTCAGCAGTTGCGGCGCGGGCAGGGGGTTGCCACTGCTCACGATGGTGAATTCCGTCACATTGACCAGCTCGGTAGTGGCGTTGCTGAACTCGTCCACGGTAGCGGTGAGCACGACACTGTCCCCTATGGCCACCGCGTGCGCCTGGTCATACACGTAGACGGCGCTCCAAGGGCCCGAGCCCGCTTGGATGAAGTAGGAATCCGCGCCGATGGTATCCACCCCGGTGACGATCCCCCCGGTGATCACCGCCGCGCCATCGAACTGGGAAGCGCCGCCCTGATCGGTGGTGTACTGGATCTGGTATACGCTGGCCGTCACGGGCGGCTCCACGGTGCCCTCAGCGATGTTGACGTCATCCACCACGAGGTGCTCGGGCCCGGCGGAGTTGTGCACCGAGAGGATGAACTGGGCGCCGGTGGTATCGTGCGTGCAGGTGATCTGCTGGGTCACCTGGCTCCAGGTGTTCCCCGTGGACGTGAAGTAGGAGTTGTAGGTGGCGTAGCCCGAGCCGTCGGCACGGCCGTCGTACAGGCCGGTGCGGATCTCGCCGGTGCCGCGGACCCAGAAGCTGATCTCATAAACAGTACCGTTCACGACGTTCACCCCCTGGGTGGTGAAACGCTTGTGGCCGGCGTCCGGCGCTTTCAGCCGCACGGCGAAAGAGCCGCCGTGGGTATCCGTGGACACCTGCTCAACGCTGTCGGCGTGCAGGGTGGTCTTGTTGCCCATCCAGTCGGCGGGCACGGTGTCGGCCCAATTCTCGAAGCCGCTGGTGAAGACCTGCGCTTGGCCGAGGGTGGCGAGCGCCAGGAAAGGAAGGAGTACCGTTGTTCTCATGTTGCGCGCCTATGCCCGGCGCAGGCGTTGGATGTTATCGCAGTTGGCGTTCCTACTGTTCGATGATCTTGATGTCGTCCACTTCCCAGGCGCGGCCGCTGGGAGCGGGCGCCGTGTACTTGAAGGCCACGCGGAAGTTGGCCGAAGCGAAAGCCGAGATGTCGAGCGGGCCCGAATTGACCCAGGTGTAGCTGCCGGTGGAGAGCACGGGGGAGAGCGCCGTCCATGATGCGGTTCCCGGATCGTCACCGGTCTGGTAGTTGGTGCTCACATACACCTCGAGGGCGGGTCCGTTGAAGTTGCACGCGTTCTGGAAGGTGAGCGCTGGTGATGCTGCGCTGGTGATGTCGATGGGGGGTGATATCAGCCAGGTCTCCGCGGCCTCACCATTGTTGTAATTATTGGCCAGCGCGTAGTAATTACCCGCACTGCCCAGATCCTGCACGCCCCAATGCGTGGAGCCGGCAACGATGAACTCGGTCCAACCGCCGGAGGAGAGGCTCTGGTCCTGGAAGTTCTTGCTGAAGAAAGGCAGTTCCTGGCCAGGACAGCGCGGGCCGTCCAGGTCTACCTCTCCAACGGTACGAGCATACAGCTGCAGGTCGCTTCCGAAGACCCCGAGCACGCCGAGGAAGGATCCCTTGCCCTGCGGCAGCAGATGGCTCGCATAATTGGCGTAGCCGCTGGTGCGCACCAGGATCTGGTTGCCCGCGCAGTCCTCCAGCGTGCGGTTCACGCTTTGTTGCTGCACGGCGTCGGCCCAGGTGCTGCCGATGGCTTCAGAGGTGATGAACTCCACGCTGTCCAGGCGAACGAGCATGCTCTGGTGTGCAACGGGGTCCAATTGGCCGATGGTCAAATGGAGCGGTTCGATAGGACGCAGGGTGGCCTGCTTCACGGTGTTGCGGTCCACGTCCACACTGTCGAGCTGCATCAGACCGTTGTAAGGTGCCAGCACGGTTCCGGGCAGGTAGATGCGTATGCTGTCGCCGATGTACAGCCCGCCGCTGTTGAGCAGGCGCAGGCAGAGGCCGCCTGTGGCGTCCTGCACGTAAACGTTCTTGTAGAAGTTGCCATCGTTCTCATCGCTGTTCACCGTGGCGTATACGCTCATGGGGCTGTCGAAATGTACCGGAGCCCCGGTGAAGAGCGCCTTCAGGTCGGCGATGGTGATCACCTCGCCAGTGCCCGGCACATGCCGTGGCGGCGAATCGAACTCCTTCTTGCACCCGCTGAGGAGCGCCGCGGCGAAGGGCAGGGTGAGCAGGAGGCGGGAAGCGTGCTTGGGGTACATGAGCGGTCAAAAGCTGAAGGTGAGCATGGCGAAGAAGGTGCGGCCGTACATGTACGCGTAGCGGGCCGGGAATTTGTCGGGGTTGAGGCGATCGTAGCGCAGCTGCTCGTAGCCGCCGGTGACCAGGTCCTGGTTGTCCAGCACGTTGGTCACGCTCACGTTGAGGGCGATGCGGTACTTGCGCTGGATCATCCAACTTTTCATGGCGAAGACATCGACGGTGATGCCGTCGTCCAGTTTGGGCTGGTCCAGCAGCTTGTCCCATTGCGGGTCCTCGGTGATCAGCCCTTCGACGGCCTCGGCGGTGCGGCGGTCCGGGTTGGGGTCCAGGTGGATATCCCCGAACCAGTTGAGGTTGGCGCCCACGCTCCAGAATTTCGGGGAGTTGTATCGGGTGCCGATGCTGTACGCCGTTTGTGGCATACCGCCCACGCGGTAATTCTTCCAGTAGATGGTGCGGCCAATGACCACGGCGGTATCCAAATTGTCGCGCGTGATGGTGGCGCTGGGGCGGCTGCTGTACGTGTATCGGCCCATCGCGGCCACGGCGGTGGCGGTCCATGTCGGGCTGAGCTTGGCTTCCAGGCCGAGCTCCAGGCCCATGTGCGTCTGGTCCACACCGGTCATGCTGTAGTTCACGTTGGCCAGCAGGTCGTCGTTGAAGAATGTGCGGTTCCAGACCTGGTCGTTGATACGGGTATAATAGAGCGTGGCGCGGCCCTTCAGCCGGGGCATGCGGGCCAGGTAGCTGATGTCGAAGCCAAGCACCTTCTCGTTCACCAGTCCGTCGATCACCCTGGGGCGCATGCGCGGGCTCAGGTAGGCCGTGCGCGGCGCGGGTGGCCGGGTGAGGAAGGAGGCGTTGGCCGTGAAGTAGTGGCGGCCGCTCAATTTGTACACCGCACCGGCCTTCACGCCCGCATTGAGGAAATTCTGCTTGTCACTGGTGCCCTTGGAGGTCTCCGGGAAAAGGCCGTTCCGCATGTTGCCCACGCGCCAGTAGCTGGTCTGCGAAACGGTGGCGCCCGCGTATGCTTCCACTTTGTTCCACTTCTTCTCCACCTGCCCGAAGGCATTGATGAGCCGCGTGTGGATCTCATGATCATACCCGAACACGTCGCCCTCGCGTACCACGTGGTTCGGGTGTTCCAGGTCGTTGTTCGCTGAGACCGGGTCGTTAACGTCCAGCTCGGCGAACTGGTTCAGGTCTACCCAGAAGTCGCCACCCAGGAGGTCGTCCACGACCTTGAAATAATGCGTTCGCTGCTTGTTCCAACTGGCCCCGGCGGTCACGTGCAGGTCGTTCTTGAGCGCCCGGTTCCACACGCTGTTCACGGCGATCCGCATGGGGTCGGCGCGCATGTCCTGTACCATGTACTTGCTGCGCAGGCCGCTCACATTGTTGCCGCTCACCCCCTCCGCGTCCTGCACGGTGTACAGGTTGTTGTAGTTGGCCTGGTACAGCGCGTTCCAATCGATCTGCTGCGTGTTCGGTTCGCTCTGCCAGGCGCTGGCGAGGTCCATCGCGTAGCTGGGGTCGCTGGACGTGTGGTAGCTCGGCAGGTAGCGGTAGTAGGTGGGCAGGGGATTCTTCGCGTCGAACCAATTGAGGCCCGTGATACCGTCCCTCCCAAAGGAATACAGGATATTGGTGGTCCACTCCGTGCTGTCGTCAGGTTTCCAGATATGGCCGAGCATGAGGATGGGCTTGTGGTCGTTCAGCACCACGGCGTTGCGCTTCTTGCCCTCCTGCCAGCCCCAGTTGGGGTTGTAGTAGTTGTCGCCGACCAGGTCGATGGCCTCCTGTACGGCCAGCCCTTCACGCCCCTGTTTGATGGGAGCGCCCATGCCCGTGAAGTAGACGGAATGACGCGCATTGAGGCGCTTTTCCGCGCTGAGGAAATAGGCGCTGGCATCATAGAAGGTGCCGGGCGCGTAACCCTCATTGGCCCAGCGGCGTGAACCGCTGAAACTGAAGGCCCATCCATTGGCCATCATGCCCGTGTTGTGGGTGAGCATGATGCGATGGGAATATCTGCGGTTGGTGAGCGCATAAGAAAGGCGTGTTCCTCGGCGCATTTCGCTGGCGCGCATGCCGATCTCCGAATAACCGCCCGGGCCGCCGAAATTGTAGCGGGTGGGCGAGATGCCGTTCCGTGTTTCGACCCAGCGGGTCACGTCGTTCAGGCCGCCCCAATAGGACCAGGGAGGCATACCGGTCTCCAGGTCATTCACCAGGACCCCATTGAGGCTCGTGAGCGCGTTCTCCGCATCGTAACCGCGGATGCGGTAGCGCGCTTGACTGAAGGTGAATGTGGCCACGGAGTTGAAAACGTCGCGCGAACTCTGCAGTGCGCTGCTCACGCCTTGGCCGTTCAATTCATCGTCCAGGTCGGCGGCGCTGATGGAATAGGCGGCGGCGCGCAGATCCATGTCCGCACTGCTCGTATCGGGCACTGCGGTAAGAGTAGTATCGGTTTGGGCGCTGGCGTACCTGGTGAGGAGGGTGGCGAGCGCTGGAAGAAGAGCGCGTAGGAATGGGCGCATCCGGCGAAGGGACTGGTGGGGCCTTTCCGGCAGAGAGGGCCGTACAGGCGTTGGCTCAAAAAGGGGGCGCGAAGGTAATCGTGTCCCTTCTGGGTGGCGGATGAAGCCCAAGTTAAATCCATCACTTCATGAAAGCGTGACCTGACGGCCCCGGAAACATAAGGCCACTCCCTGGCCTTCAGGGGCCAAGGGGGCTACCTTTGCCGCCGTTTTCGCCGTGCTGGCCGCTGCCATGAAGCTCCTTCTCTCAGATCGGACCCATCGCCATGGCGGGCCCGCCCTCATGAGGGTGCTCGTGTTCATTTTATTGATGGGCATGGGCAGCGTTTCCAGGGCTGGTCACTATGCTGGGGGCAGCATCACGTGGGATTGTCTCGGCGCCGGGCAGTACGAGATCCATCTCGATCTTTTCCTGGACTGCTCGGGCTTCACCATCATCCCGCAGGACATCACCTTCACCAGTGATTGCGGCACCACCTTCATGGTGGAGGATCTGCAGCCGGTAGGCCAGCAGGAGGTGAGCCAGCTCTGCGCGGCGCAGATGGCCAGCAGCACATGCAACGGTGGGGCACTGCCCGGGATCACATGGTACACCTTCTCCACGGTACAATTCCTGCCACCTTGCGATTCGTGGAACGTGAGCTGGAACATCTGCTGCCGCTCCAACTCGATCAACCTCACGGGCAACCAGGGGATGTTCATCGATGCGGAGATCAACACGCTTGATGCCCCGTGCGATGACTCGCCCGTGTTCACGGACCAATCTCTGCCTTATGTGTGCGTCAACCAGCCGGTGTACTACAATTTCGGGGTGAACGAGCCGGATGGTGACGAGCTGGTCTACACGCTGGTCTCCGGCCAGTACTTCAATGGCACCAGCGAGCAGGCACTGGCCTACCAGCCCGGTTTCACAGGCGCCTTTCCCGTTCCGGGGATCACAGTGGACCCCATCACCGGGCAGATCGCCTTCACGCCCACGGCCATCGGCAACTACGTGGTGGTGATGGAGGTGGCCGAATACGACGACAACGGGAACCTGATCGGCACGGTGATGCGCGACATCACTTTCGTGGTGATCGCCTGCTCGGGCAACGTGCCGCAGACGCAGGGCGTGGTGAACAACACGGCGGGCATCCTCACCGGCCCCAGCAGCATCGAGGTGTGCGATGGGGAGGCGTTCTGCGTGGATATCCAGTTCACCGATGCGGATCCCGGTACCGTGCTGCAGGTGGTATCCCAGACCACGGCGTTGCTGCCGGGCGGCACCTTCAACGTACTGGGGACGAACCCGGCCACGGCGCGCATCTGTTGGACCGGCGATGTGGACAACTCGCCGGTGAACGTGCTGGTGCAGGCCGATGATGGGAGCTGCCCCGTGGAGAATACCGCATCGATCGCATTGAACATCACCTCGGTTGATGGTGGTGGGGTGCCACCATCGCCCGGAACGAACGGGTCGGTGCAGATATGTCCCGGAGATGGCGCGTTCTTCCTGATAAATGTACTGGGCGGAAGCCCCGACCCCAACGGCTTCTGGATGGGACCCGATGGCGCACCGCACAATGCGGACTTCATACCGTCGACCGACCCGCCGGGCGTTTACACCTATACGACGGGGAACGCATGCGCCTTCGCCACGGCCACCGCCACCATCACGTTCGCGGGCGCATCGGACGCGGGCACGGACGGGAGCCTTTCGGTCTGCTCCGACGCCGCTCCGGCCGTGCTCTTCAACGCCCTCGGCGGCACGCCTTCGGCGGGCGGCGCATGGACCGCGCCGGGCGGGTCACCGTTCAGCGGTATTTATGATCCTTCGCTGGACGCCCCGGGCGTATACACCTATACCGTCTCGGCTGGCGGTGGATGCCCCGGGGCGAGCGCTACGGTCACGGTGGCCGAGACCGCCGCGCCCTCGGCCGGCACCGATGGCATAGCGGCGTTCTGCGGGAACGGCGGGGTGCAGAACCTGCTGGGCTTCCTGGGCGGCTCGCCGCAGGTGGGGGGCATCTGGACGGACCCCCTGGGCGCGGTGTTCGGCGGTTCATACAACCCCGCCCTGCACGCCCCCGGGACCTACACGTATACGGTGATCGGCGGCGCGCCCTGCGCGAACGTGTCGGCGGTGGTGCAGGTGGCCGAGAACGCGGTTCCCGATGCGGGCACCAGCGGCGCCATCTCCGTTTGCAGCAACTCGGCAGCATTCAGCCTGTTGGACGTCCTCGGCGGCACGCCCGGTGCCGGCGGCGCGTGGACCGCACCCGGTGGCGCGGCGCACGCGGCCGTGTACGATCCGGCAACGGACGTGCCCGGCGTGTACACCTACACGATCACTGGTATTGCTCCGTGCCCGGCGGCGGCGGCCACGGTGATGGTCTCGGAGAACCTCGCCCCCGATGCCGGTACGGATGGGACGCTGAGCGTGTGCTCCAACGGTGCTCCGGTGAATCTTTTCGACCAGCTCATCGGGGCGCAATCCAATGGCACCTGGGCCTTGCCTGACGGAACGCCATTCACCGGCGTGTTCGACCCCGTGATCCACGATCCCGGTGTCTACACCTACACCGTGCCGGGGCTCGCCCCTTGTGCACAGGACCAGTCCTTCGTCACCGTGACAGGGTCGGTGGCCCCCGACGCCGGTGCCGATGCTTCGGCATCGATCTGCGGGAACAACCTGCCCACCAACCTGTTCCCGCTGATCGCCGGGGCACCGGCCGGGGGCGTGTGGACAGGCCCTGGCGGCACCCCGTTCGCGGGCGTGTACGACCCGCAGGTGCATGACCCTGGCGTGTACATCTACACCGTGGCGGGCACCGCGCCATGCCCTTCCGATGCCGCCACGGTCACCGTCACGGAGAGCGTTCCGCCTTTCGCCGGTATTGATGCGGCCATCACGCTTTGTGACCAGGACGCCCCGGTGGCGCTGTTCCCCTTGCTGGGCGCGGCCGATGGGGGAGGTGCATGGACGCCCCCGGCCGGACAGCCACCTTTCAATGGAACCTTCGATCCGGGATCGGACGTGCCCGGTGCGTACACGTACGCCATCGCTGGCACGGCGCCATGCCCGGCCGATGCCGCCACGGTGACCATCGCTGTGAACCAGCAGCCCTTCGCCGGGGCCGATGCCGCCTTGGCGCTTTGCGGCAATTCGGCGGCCACGGCCCTGATCGCCGCTCTCACCGGCGCGCAGCCCGGTGGTGGGTGGACAGCCCCCGGCGGCAGTGTCTTCGGCGGCGTGTACGACCCGGCGCAGCACGCTCCCGGTGATTTCACATACACACTTGTTGGTATAACGCCCTGCGTCGACGCGCAGGCCGTCGTCACCGTAACGGAATCCGTCGCGCCGTATGCAGGGGCCGATGGGGTGGTCACTTTTTGCGCCGATGCCGCGCCCGTAGCATTGTTCCCGCTGCTGGCCGGGGCTGGCGCGGGTGGCGCTTGGAGCGCTCCGGGAGGCGCGCCGCACACGGGCGTGTATGACCCTGCCACTGACGGCCCCGGTGTTTATACATACACATTGACGGGTGTCGATCCCTGCCTGGCGGACCAGGCGGCGGTCAGCGTGGCCGAGAACGCCGCGCCCTGGGCCGGCACCGATGGCGCGTTGGACATCTGCTCGGATGCCGCACCGGCCACGCTGCTCACCATGCTTGGTGGCCAACCGGACGCCGGTGGGGCGTGGACCGCCCCGGGCGGTGGTGCGTCGACCGGTGTATTCGACCCGGCCATCAGCGCGCCCGGTCCCTATGTGTACACGGTGACCGGTATCGCCCCCTGCGGTTCGGACCAGGCGCAGGTCATCATCACCGTGCATGCAGCCCCGAACGCGGGCGCGGCCGGCCCGCTTGCCATCTGCGGCGATGCCCCGCCAGCCCCCCTCTTCGCCTTGCTGGCTGGCGCCGATGCGGGCGGCACGTGGGCCGCACCCGGTGGGGGCGCCTTCAGCGGCACATATGATCCTGCTGTCGATGCACCGGGCGACTATGCCTACACCGTGCAGGGCGCTCCGGTCTGTGCCGCCGACCAGTCCATCGTTTCGGTGAGCGAGGATCCGCCGACCTTCGCCGGGGCCGATGCGGTCCTGGCCGTCTGTGGTACCGATGGCCCAACCGTGCTACAGCCCCTTTTGACGGGCGCCGATCCTGGTGGTTCATGGACCGCGCCCGGAGGCGGCGCGCACAGCGGGGCCTATGATCCGGCCATTGATGGCCCTGGTGTCTATGTGTACGTTGTTGATGGTATCGGTGCCTGCCCGGGCGATGCCGCCTCGGTCACCGTCGCGGAGGATGTACCGGCGTCGGCGACGATCGCTTACGGCGCGGCGGCCTTTTGTTCGTCCACGGGAACGGAAGGTGTGACGGTGACGGGCACGACGGGTGGCATTTTTTCCAGTATCCCCGTCGGGTTGTCGCTTGACGCGGTGAGCGGAGCTATCGATCCGGGAGCCAGCGCCGCAGGGGTGTACACGATCTCATACAACTTGCCGGCCAACGGTACGTGCCCATCGTTCAGCACGACGACGGACATCGGCCTCGCTGCGGAAGCGGATGCCGGGGCCGATGCGGCGTTGACGGCGTGTGATGCCGGCGCGCCGGCGGATCTGTTCGCACTGCTGGGCGGGGCGCAGCCTGGCGGGTCGTGGACGGCCCCGGGCGGCGGCGCTTTCACCGGTGTCTATGACCCGGCCGTTCATGGTCCCGGGAATTATTCATACACAGTGTCAGGTACGACACCCTGCCCTGATGCACAGGCTGTGGTTTCGGTGAATGAGACCGGCTCACCGGACGCGGGCACGGATGGCGCCCTCAACCTCTGTGCCGATGGTGCGGCCACAGGGCTTTTCACCGCGCTTGCCGGTGCGGATCCGGGCGGCACATGGACCGCGCCCGGCGGAGGCGCTCACAGTGGCACGATAGACCCCGCCGTGGACGCGCCAGGTGTCTACGCGTACACGCTCGCGGCCATGGCGCCCTGCGTGGCTGACCAGTCCGTGGTAACGGTAGCGATCGTCGCCGCTCCCGTAGCAGGCACGGATGGCGCGGTCACGGTGTGCGAAAGCGGCGTTGCCGTGGCTTTGATCGGTGCGTTGGCCGGTGCCCAGCCCGGCGGTGCATGGGTCGGCCCTGGCGGAGCGCCGTTCAGCGGGACCTATGACCCGGCCACGGACGCTGGCGGGGTGTACACCTACACGGTGAACGGTATCGCGCCCTGCACCGCCGCGCTGGCCACCGTAACGGTGAACGAGACCGGCTCGCCGGACGCTGGTGGCGATGGCGTGCTCACCGCGTGCTCCGATGGCCCCCCGGCCGCACTCTTCGGCGCGCTTGTCGGCGCGGATGGCGGCGGCACCTGGACAGCACCCGGCGGCGGGGCGCACAATGGATCCTTCGATCCCGGCATCGATGCGGCAGGCGTGTACACGTACGACTTGACGGCCACCGCGCCCTGCACGGGCGACCAGTCGCAAGTGACGGTGATGGTGCAGGCCGCACCGGACGCGGGCACTGATGGGGTGCTCACCGTTTGCGACCAGGGTGCCCCCGCCGGGCTCCTTGCGGCGCTCGCCGGTGCGGATGCGGGCGGCGCGTGGACCGCTCCCGGTGGGGGTGCGCACAATGGGGTCTTCGATCCTGCCTCCGATGCGGACGGCATATATACCTACGCGGTGAACGGGATGGCGCCCTGCGCCGCCGATCAGGCTGCGGTGACAGTGACCACGACCGGCTCGCCCGATGCGGGTACGGACGGGACCCTCACGTTATGCTCCAGCGGCCTTCCCGCCGGGCTCTTCGCCGCGCTCACCGGTGCGGACGGTGGGGGCCTTTGGACCGCTCCCGGCGGTGTAGCGCACAGCGGCACGCTGGATCCCGCGGTGGACCCGACGGGCATCTATACCTACACGCTGGCGGCCCTGGCGCCCTGTACGGGCGATCAGTCGCAGGTGACGGTGGACGTCCTGCAACCCCCGCAGGCCGGGGCGGACGGCGCGCTTACCGTGTGCGATGCGGGCGCGCCTACGGGTCTCCTGGCCTCACTCGGCGGCGCGGAGCCCGGAGGAACATGGACGGCGCCCGGCGGCGGTGCCCATAGCGGCACCTACGATCCCGCGAGCGATGCGGTCGGCAACTATACGTACACGGTGAACGGTACAGTGCCCTGCCCGTCGGACCAGGCCGTCGTCATCGTTACGGAGACCAGCTCGCCCGATGCGGGCATGGACGGCGCGCTCACCCTCTGTGAAGGGGCGACCGCGGCCGATCTGTTCGCGCAGCTGGCCGGAGCGCAGGCAGGCGGTAGCTGGACAGCACCCGGCGGAGCGGCCCATGACGGGACAATCGACCCCGCCTCCGATCCGCCGGGCATCTATACCTATTCCATCACCGCCGCCCCGCCCTGCACGGGCGATGCCGCCACGGTCACGGTCTCGCTCGTGGCCGCACCGCAAGCGGGGGACGATGCATCCGTCACGCTCTGCGACCAGGGCGCCCCCGTGGCGCTATTGCCCCTGCTCGCCGGCGCCGCTGCCGGAGGCGCATGGACGGCCCCGGGAGGAGTTCCCTTCCCAGGGACCTACGACCCGGCGGCCGATTCCCCGGGCGATTATACATACACGGTGAACGGTACGGCACCCTGCGTGGCGGACCAGGCTATCGTGACGGTCGCGGAGACAGGATCCCCGAACGCAGGTGCCGATGGGGCGCTCACCCTTTGTGCCGTTCCCGGGGCCACCGATCTCTTCGGTGCGCTCGCGGGAGCGGATGCGGGCGGCTCCTGGACCGGCCCTGACGGGCTTCCGCACGCGCCGACCGTCGATCCGGCAACTGACCCGGCGGGACCGTATACCTATTCGCTCGTGGCAACGCCGCCCTGCGCGGGCGACCAGTCGCAGGTGCTGGTGACGTTGGTGGCCGCGCCCGACGCGGGGGCTGATGCCTCGGCCGTGCTGTGCGACCAAGGGCAGCCCGCGGACCTTTTCGCCTTGCTGCCAGGCGCCGCTCCCGGCGGGGCGTGGACCGCGCCCGGCGGCGGGGGCTTCGACGGGTCATACGACCCGGCCACGGACGCTCCCGGCGGCTATACATACACGGTGAATGGTATAGTGCCGTGCCCTGCCGCCCAGTCCGTCGTCACCGTCACTGAAACGGGATCGCCCAACGCGGGCATCCCGGGGACGCTGGAGGTCTGCTCCTCGTTCGGGCCTGTATCGTTGTTGGCGCAGCTCGGCGGTGCCGACCCCGGAGGTGCATGGACCGGCCCCGGCGGTGCCCCGCACAGCGGCACCTTCGTGCCCTCGCTGGACGCCCCCGGCGATCATACGTACACCATAACGGGTACGGCGCCCTGTCCATCGGCGAGCGCGGTGGTCACCGTGCTGGTGGAGGCCGCGCCCGATGCCGGGGTGGACGGCGGCTTCACCGTGTGCAGCGGCGATGCGCCCTTCGAGATCTCCGGCCTCCTGGGCGGCACGCCGGACGCCAACGGCATATGGACCGATGTGGTCAACGCACCTTCCGACGGGATCTTCGATCCGGCCACGTCGGCTCCTGGGATGTACACGTACACGGTTGCCGGAACCATCTGCCCGTCCGACCTCGCCACCGTGCTGGTGAACACGGTCCCGGGCCCCAACGCCGGACAGGACAACGCCGCCACGTTCTGCGCCACGGACGCACCGGTCGACCTCTTCACGCTGCTGCTCGGCCAGCCCGACATCAGTGGCACGTGGACGGGCCCTGGCGGGCAGCCCTTCTTCGGCACGCTCGATCCGGCCATCGCGCTCTCGGGCGGCTACATCTATACGGTGGTCACGGTGGGTGGAGCGTGCCCCGACGCCTCGGCCACGGTGCAGGTAACGGTGAACAGCCCGGTGGACGCGGGCACGGTAGGCAATCTCACGTTGTGCTCCACCGGTTCTCCGGTATCGCTCTTCGCACAGCTCGGGGGGGCGCCCGATCCGGGTGGCGCGTGGACGGGCCCGCTGGGTACCCCCTTCGATGGCACCTTCGACCCGGCCACCGCGCAGCAGGGCGTGTACACCTACACCGTGCTGGGCGCCGCGCCCTGTCCTGATGCCAACGCGTCGATCAACGTGGAGGTGAACGTGCAACCGGATGCGGGCGATGACGCCTCCATCACGGTCTGCGACCAGGACGTGCCCTTCGCACTGGTCACGCTGCTCGGTGGAACACCGGACGCGGGTGGTGGGTGGACGGCGCCCGGCGGTGGCGCGAGCAACGGCCAGTTCGTACCGGGAAGCTCCGCGCCGGGCATATATACATACCTGCTCCAGGGGGCATCGCCCTGTGTGGACGATCAGGCCACGGTCAACATCGCCGTTTCGCAGGGCGTGCAGGCCGGGACCGATGCGGCCGTTTCCGTCTGTGCTGACGCGGAACCCTTCGCGCTGTTCCCCCTGCTGGGCGATGGGGCCGACACCGGTGGCGCATGGACCTCGCCTGGCGGAACATCCAGTGATGGCGGTATCGATCCCTCAAGCGACACGGGTGGAGCGTACGTGTACACGGTTGATGCCCCCGCTCCGTGCCCGCAGGTACAGGCTGTGGTCATGGTGACCATCAGCGATGTCCCCTCCCCGGTGATCGTGGTGGAGATGGCCGACGGCTGTGCGCCCGTGGAGGTCACCTTCAGCAATGCGCACGAAGATGCCGGCAGCTATGATTGGTCATTCGGCAATGGCCAAACGAGTGGAGAGGATGCTCCGCCGCCGGTACTTTACGCGGAGAGCGGGCACTATGCCGTCACGCTCACGGTAACGTCACCCGCAGGCTGCGTCGGCGATACGCTGCTCGCCGGCGGCATCGACGTGTACACGCGCCCGGTGGCCGCCTTCAGCCATGGCCCCGAACGGTTGAACAGCAACGCGCCAGAGGCCTTCTTCCAGAATGGGAGCACAGGCGCCAACGCGTATGTCTGGGATTTCGCGGGGCTCGGCTCGTCCACGGAGCTTCATCCGTATTTCACCTTCCCCGACGGTGTGGAAGGCGTGTACACCGTGTGCCTCACCGCCTTCGTCTCGGATAACTGTTATGATACCACCTGTGCGGAGGTGCGCGTGCCGCTGGGCGCTGGCCTTTTCGTGCCCAATGCCTTCACGCCCAACGGTGACGGCGTGAATGACGTGTTCATCCCCTTCGTGAACGGCGTACGGCAGGAGGAATACCGCTTCATGATCTTCGATCGCTGGGGTCTGGAGGTCTTCAGCACGGAGCGCATGGGTGCGGGTTGGAACGGTGAGCGCAGCGGCCTGGAGGCACCGATGGACGTGTACGTGTGGAAGATCACGGGCCGGGAACGGTACGGCACCGGCCATGTGGACCGTATGGGCCATGTGACGCTCGTGCGCTGAGGGCCGCGACAGGCGCGGATCCTCTTCAGGACTTTTCACTCCCTTTCGTCCACGTTGGCCACTACCGGGGAATGGCCCCGGCTATCTTCGGCGCCCATTCACGCGCGCGTGCCGGAGCGGCTGGTCATCATACCCACCTATAACGAGCAGGAGAACATCCGGGGCATACTCGCGCACGTGTTCCGTCTGGACCCGCCGTTCGACGTGCTCGTGGTGGATGACGGTTCGCCGGACGGCACAGCGGGCATGGTGAAGGAGTTGCGGGCCGCGCATCCGGACCGCCTGCACCTGATCGAGCGCACGGGCAAGCTCGGCCTCGGCACGGCCTACATCACCGGATTCAAATGGGCACTGGAGCGCGGGTACACGCACATCTTCGAGATGGACGCCGACTTCAGCCATGATCCCGATGATCTGGTACGGCTGTACGATGCCTGCGCGACGGGTGGCGCTGACATGAGCATCGGCTCGCGGTACGTGAGGGGCGGCCACGTGCGCGACTGGCCGTGGGACCGCGTTCTGCTCAGCTATTGCGCGTCGCTCTACGTGCGGGCCATCCTGTGGTTGGGCGTGCGTGACACCACTGCGGGTTTCGTGTGCTACCACGAGCGCGTGCTGCGCACCGTGGCGCTGGACGACATCCGATTCGTGGGCTATGCGTTCCAGATCGAGATGAAGTACCGTGCGCGGCTGGCGGGTTTCCGCATCGCCGAGGTGCCCATCACCTTCATCGACCGCGTGAAGGGTACCAGCAAGATGAGCGCGAACATCTTCCGCGAGGCCGTGCTCGGCGTGTGGAAGATGAAGTTCGCCGTGAAGCAACGGAAGGCCGATACCGTGAAGCGATGAGCGGCTGTCTGATACGAGGGGCGAGTGTGGTGAACGAGGGCCGCACCTTCAAGGCGGACGTGCTGCTGCGCGGCGGCCGGATCGAGCGCGTGGCGCCCGAGGGCATCGGATCGGCCAGCGGCGTGCGCGAGATCGACGCGGTGGGCAGGCACCTGCTGCCCGGATGCATCGACGACCAGGTGCATTTCCGCGAACCGGGCCTCACGCACAAAGAGGACATCGCGCACGGCGCGGCGGCGGCCGTGGCGGGCGGCGTCACCAGCTTCATGGAGATGCCCAACACGGTGCCCAACGCCATCACGCAGGAGATCCTGGAGGACAAGTACCGCATCGCCGCCGCATCAAGCGTGGCCAATCATTCCTTCTTCATGGGCGTGTCCAACACGAACATGGACGAAGTGCTGCGCACGGACCCGCGCAGGGTGTGCGGACTCAAGGCCTTCCTCGGTAGCAGCACCGGCGACATGCTGGTGAACGACGAGCGGGCGCTTGACGAACTCTTCCGCAGGGCGCACATGATCCTGGCGGTGCATGCCGAGGACGAGCCCACGGTCCGTGCCAACACGGCGGCGGCCATCGCCAAGTACGGCGAGGACATACCGGTGGAAGAGCATCCGCGCATCCGAAGCGCCGAAGCGTGCTGGCTGAGCAGCAGCCGGGCCGTGGCGCGGGCGAAGGAGTACGGCACGCGCCTGCACATCCTGCACATCAGTACCGCGCGCGAGCTGGATCTGTTCGGGCCGGGACCGGTCGAGGGCAAGCGCATAACGGCTGAAGCGTGCGTGCATCACCTCTGGTTCACGCAAGAGGACCACGCGCGGCTCGGCACGCGCATCAAGTGGAACCCGGCCGTGAAGACCGCCACCGACCGCGGTGCGCTCCGCCGCGCCGTGGCCGAGGGCCGCATCGACGTGGTGGCCACCGACCACGCGCCGCATACCCTGGAAGAGAAAGCAGCGCCCTATCTGAAATGTCCTAGTGGTGCGCCGCTCGTGCAGCACTCGCTGGTGGCCATGCTGGAACTGGCGCGGCAGGGAATTTTCACCGTCGAACGGGTAGTGGACCGCATGGCCCACGCGCCCGCCCGGCTGTTCCAGGTGGAAGGCCGGGGCTTTATCCGCGAGGGGCTCTTCGCTGACCTTGTGCTGGTGGACCTGAACGCCCCGTGGACGGTGGGCAAGGAGAACATCCTGTACAAATGCGGCTGGTCGCCCCTGGAGGGCCAGCGCTTCCACGCCCAGGTGCAGAAGACCTGGGTGAACGGTCAACTCGTCTTCGCGGATGGGAGAGTGGACCGCTCCGTGCGTGGCGAACGCCTGCTCTTCGACCGATGAACGCGAAGGCACTGGCTGTCCTCGTGCTCTTGACCGCCTGCGCGCCGAAGGAGGTCGCACCTGTGGACCTGCTGCCGCGCGATACGTTCACCGAGGTATTGTTGCGGGCGCACCTGACCGAGGCGGGCCCGGTTTCCGCTTCGGACAGCGCTTGGGCCGCGTTGTTCCAAGCGCACGGCACCGACGAGCGGCATTTCCGCGAAACGTACGCGTGGTACGCCGAGCACCCCGCCGAGCTGAAGGCGGTGTACAACGACGTCCTCACGCGGCTGCAGCAACGCGTGGACCGGCCGGACAGCGCGGCGGTGACTCACTGATCCCGCAGGAACCGCTCCGTGTTCTCCACCGCCTCCCGTGCCTTGCGGAACTCCATGCCGAGCACGGCGCGGGCCTTGGACCCGTCGTACAGGCGCGGGCGCGAGGCGGTACGGGCGGAGTTCCTCGTCACCAGCGGCCTGCCGCCGAAGAGCGTGCGCAGGCGTTCCAGCCGCCACGCGATGCCGAGCGTCCACGGCGGGATGGGGATGCCGGGCGCGCGTTGGCCCGCCGCGCGCGCGATGGTGCTGAAAAGATCCTTGTAGGTGATGTTCTCGCCGATGAGCAGGTGGCGCTCGCCGGCCTTGCCCTCGTCCATGAGGCGCACGAGGGCGGTGGCCACATCGCGGGCATCCACCACGGCGTTGCTGCCCTGCGGGTAGAAGCGGGAGCCCTTGCGCATGCGCTCCACGATGGTGAGGCTGCTGCGGCCGTGGCGCGGGCCGGGCCCGATGATCACGCAGGGGTTCACCAATACCGCGTGCAGCCCCTCGGCGATGCCGCGTTGCACCTCCATCTCGGCGCCGTGCTTGCTGAGGGCGTAGCCCGATGCGGGGCCTTCCTCGTCGAAGGGATCGTTCTCGTTGTCCGCCGATCCATTTCCTTTGGTACCGATGGTGGCCGTGCTGCTCACGTGCGCCAGGCGCGTTACGCCCTCGGCGAGCATGGTGTTCACCACATTGGCGGTTCCGCCGATGTTGTGCCGGAAAAGCGCCTCGTTGTCGCGCGGATCGAAGGAGACGAGCGCGGCGCAATGGAACACGCGCTCCATGCCGCGCATGGCCACCGCGAGCGCGTCCGGGTCCAGCAGGTCACCTTCGGCCCAATCGATCCGGGCGAAGCGGGCGTCTCCATCGGCGTGGTAGTGGCGCAGGATATGGCGTACCACGTCGCGGTCGCTGCCCGGGCGGTGCAGCGCGCGCACGGACCTTCCGCGATCGAGCAGTTCGTTCAGCACGTGCGCGCCCACGATGCCGGTGCCTCCGGTGACGAGATCCATTTTTCGGCCCGCAATGTGGGGACAAGTACGGAGTTCTGGTGGGTGCCGATCATCGCGATGCCGGGTCAAGCCCGGCATGACACCGCTCTTGTAATGTCTTGGCGCGGCGAACGCGCAACGCGCGTTCGCCGCGCCGTCCGTTCTGTCATGCCGGGCTTGACCCGGCATCGCGAAAGGCCCTCTCCGGTACATTCGCGGCCCTTATGAGCACCGTACGCGATCACGTGGAAGAACTGGCCTGGCGCGGCCTGTTGCACGACAGCATGCCCGGCACGCGGGAGTATCTGATGCTGGGCCCGGCCACCGGCTACATCGGCTTCGACCCCACAGCCGACAGCCTGCACGTGGGCAACATGGTGCAGATCATGATGCTCAAGCACTTCCAGGAGAGCGGCCACCGGCCCATCGCCCTGGTGGGCGGGGCCACCGGCATGGTGGGTGACCCCAGCGGCAAGAAGAGCGAGCGCAACCTGCTGGACGAGGAGACGCTGCGCCACAACCAGCGCTGCGTGGGCGAGCAGCTCGCGCGCTTCATCGACTTCAACAGCGCCGCGCGCCCGGCCGAGCTGGTGAACAACTACGACTGGTTCAAGGACATGGGCTTCCTGCGCTTCATCCGCGAGGTGGGCAAGCACATCCCTGTTGGCTATATGCTGGCGAAGGACAGCGTGAAGAACCGGATGGAGACGGGCATCAGCTTCACGGAGTTCACCTACCAGCTGGTGCAGGGGTATGATTTCTACTGGCTGTACAAGCACAAGGGCTGCCGGCTGCAGATGGGCGGCAGCGACCAGTGGGGCAACATCACCACGGGCACCGAGCTGATCCGCCGCATGGACGGCGGCGAGGCGTACGCCCTCACCACGCCTTTGCTCACGAAGGCCGACGGCAGCAAGTTCGGCAAGAGCGAGGGCGGCAACATCTGGCTGGACGCGGCGCGCACGTCGCCGTACAAGTTCTACCAGTTCTGGGTGAACGCCGCCGACGCCGACGCGGCGCGCTTCGCGCACATCTTCACCGTGTGGCCGAAGGAGCGGGTGGACGCGCTGGTGGCGGAGCACGCGCGGGCGCCGCACCTGCGCGCGCTGCAGCGGGAAGTGGCCTCGGCGATCACGGTGATGGCGCATGGCCAGGGCGAATTGGACGCGGCGATCAAGGCCTCGGAGATCCTCTTCGGCGGCGGCACGTCCGAAGCATTGGGATCATTGAGCGACAAGCAATGGCTCGACGTGTTCGACGGCGTTCCGCAGGCCGAGGTGCCGCGCGATGCGCTGTCCGCCGGTCTGCCCATCGTGGACCTGCTGAGCGAGCGCTCCGGGTTCCTGCCCAGCAAGGGCGAGGCCAAGCGCGCGCTGAAGGAAGGCAGCATCAGCGTGAACAAGACGAAGGCCGGCGACGACCGCACGATCAACGCCGATGACCTGATCAACGGCCGCTTTATCCTGCTGCAACGTGGGAAGAAGAACTATTTCCTGGTGAAGGCGGGCTGAAGGAGCTTCGAGAACGGACCTCGGGTCCCCTTAACTTCGTGGCATGAGCAAGTTGAACGGCACAGGTGGGGCGAGGGAAGGTCCGTCACGTGGGCCTCGCTCAAACGGCGGTTGAAGAAGTCGTACCCCGTGCATCCATGAAACTGGTCATTCGTGAAGAAGCTGAGCAGGATATCGAGGCGGCCATGACCTGGTGCGCTGAGCAGCGGGCCGGTCTTGAACAGGAGTTTCAATACGCTCGCTTTCCTGTTGAAATGGCCTGGTTCGGGCCGGCGCATCAGGGGCGATGTGAGCAAATTCTCCTTGGAGCGCATCCCCTATTCGGTGATCCACGCGGTTGCGAAGGATGAGCTTGTCGTGATCCGGGTGTACCATCACCGCCGGGATCCGCGGAAAATGTTGACACGCCGAAGAATGCCATCGGCCAGGAGCCGATGAGGCGAGATCCGCTACTCCACCATCAGGTTACACCCCCGCGCATCGCTGTTGTCGAAGCGCCCGAGCACTTCAAAACTACCGTCGGTGTGGGTGCGCCCGAGATCCTGCGTGCTGATGAAAGGGCAGCTCGCGATGTTGCACAGGTCGATCACATCGATGCCGCCCACGCGCCCGGGCGCAACGGTGGCGAAGGGGTCGTTCACCTCGCGCAGGCGCACGCGCATCCACGGCGGGCAGCGGTATAGGCCATCGCCCGTGCTCCACGCCTGCGAGAGCAGTTCGGTCATGCCGTACTCGCTGTGGACGGCGGGCACTTGGAAGGCTTCCTGCAGGATGCGGTGCAGCTCCTCGCGCACCATCTCCGGCCTTCGGCCCTTCATGCCGCCGGTCTCCATGAGGGTGACGTGCTCCAACGGCATCGGGTATTTTTCAGCCAGGTCCAGCAGCGCGAAGGTGACGCCGAGCAGCAGCGTCCTTCTGCCCTCGGCTTCGGAGCGCTTCAGCACATCGGCGATCTCATCGTACCGGTACAGATAGGTGCCGCTCAACGGATCGCGGGAAAGCGCTATGAGCTTCTGGGCCATGTACACGAGCGAACTGCCCGTGCGCTCCAAGTAGGCGGGCAGTAGCGCGAGGATGCGCCATTCGGCCGGGTCGCCGTACACCGCGCGGAAGGATGTGAGGAAGGAGCGCTCAAACAGCGAGGGCCAAGGAACGTGGTGGCTGCTGCTGACGCTACCGGTCGTGCCGCTGCTCGTGAAGGTAACGGGGGGGGCCAACCCCTCGATCAGCACCCGCTGGTCGCGGAAGGTGGTGATGGGCAGAAAGGGGATGTCCTGCACGTTGCGCACAGCGATGGGGTCGCGGCCCAGGGCGTTCAGGAAGGCGCGGTACACGGGGTTGTGTGCGGCGTGCACACCGAAGAGGTCCAGTGCCAGCGCATTGAAGTCCGCCTCGCCGGTGATGGCGAAGGGGCGGTCCATGAGCGTGGGGGGAAGGGGGAACGCGGCCAAACCGTGCTACTTTTGGGGGCGATGAGCGCGAAAGTCGTACACCGGAGCGGGATCGCGGTATCCGCCGTGGCCTTGTTCGCCCTGACCGGCTGCCTGGAGCGGGAGAAATTCCCGGATGAGCCGATCCTGACCTTCAAGACGGTGGAGCAGGGCTACGAGGTGCCGTACATGGGCACGACGCCCGAGCGCTACCTGAACGTGGTGGTGGATTTCACCGATGGCGATGGCGACATCGGGCTGGACGCGGGCGACACGCTGGACCCCTTCGGCGTGAACGACGCGCATTACTTCAATTGTATGTGCGTGCTCGAGAAGCGGATAGAGGGTGAATGGGCCGGTGTGCAGTCCGAAGTACCGGGCCGTATCAAGCGCATTTCGCCCAGCGGGCAGGACCCCACGCTCAATGGCGAGATCAAGTGGAAGCTGTGGCCCTATCCAGGGCCGCGTCCGGGCCTTCCGCCCATCGTCGCGGGCGATACCATGCGCGTGACGATGTACCTCGAGGACCGCGCGCTCCACCGGAGCAACAGCGTGATGAGCGGCGCATTCGTACTTCAGTAGAGGTAAGTGCCCTCATGGGCACATGGCCGCATGAGCACATGATCCCATTCCCTACACCATCCCGATCAGCGCCTCGCTCACGTTCATGAGGTGGTCGCCTACCTTCTCACAGCTGCTGAAGAGGTCGTTGTAGACGAGCCCGCTCTTGATGTTGTGGTCGCCGCTCTCCACGCTCTGCAGGTGGGCGCGGCGCATCTCATCGCGGCGGTGGTTGATCCGTTGTTCAAGGTCGAAGGCCTCATCGAATTTCACGGCCGCGGCCTCGGCGTCCAAGTTGTGCAGCATCACCGCGAAGGCGTTGTCCAGGAGCAAGAGCAGCCCCAGCAGGCCCTCGCGCTGCCCCGGCGTGAACCACAACTTCTCGTCGGCCTTGCGTTCCAGCCCCTTGCTCATCTGGAAGAGGATGTCGCCGGTGCGCTCCAGATCGCGGATGATGCTGATCATGGCGCGGATGCGCTCACTCAGGCGCTCATCGCCGGCACCGGTACCTGTTTTGGTGAGGAATCGGCTCACCTCCACCTCTATGCGGTCGGTGATCTCCTCGTACTTGGCGATGCGCTGGATCAGCAGGGCGCGCTCAGCGGCGTTCTTCTCGATCAGGAGGTCGCGCACCATGCCCATCATGCGGTGGCAGAGGCGGCCGAATTTCACGACCTCCTTCTTGGCCTCCATCAGGCTCACCTCCGGGGTAAGGGGCATGAGCGGGTCATCGATGTATTCCAGCCGGTATTCCTCATCGGCCTCGGCGCGGGCGGGTACCATGCGGGTCACGATCTTCCCGATCCACGGCGTCAGACCGATGAGGACGAGCATGTTCACCGTGTTGAAGGCCACGTGCAAGTACGTGAGCGCCCAGGGCAGCGCGTCCTGACCGTTCCACGGTGAAAGGCCGTTGATGCGTTGTGTGAGCAGGTCGATCCCGGTGAGCACGGGCGCGAAGAGCAGCAGGGCCCACGCCGCACCGAAGACCTTCATCACGAAGTGCGCACGGGCTGTGCGCTTGGCCCAAGCGTTGCCCACCAGCGCGGCGATGTTGGCCGTGAGCGTGGTACCCACGTTCTCGCCGATCACCAGCGCGGCGGCCATGGGGTAGTCGATGATGCCCTTCTCGCACATGAGCACGGTGAGCACCAGCGCGTGGCTGCTGCTCTGGATAACGATGGCGAGCGCCGCGCCGATGAGCACGAAGAGCACGTGGGAGGCCATGCCGTAGGAAGCGAGTCCGTGCAGGAAGGTGAGTGCCTGGGCCGAGGGCTCGGGCGAATGCGCCTTCATGAAGTGGAGCCCCAGCAGGGTGAGGGCCATGCCCGCGAGCAGTTCGCTGATCGCCTTCATGCGGCCGCCGCGCAGGAAGAGGAAGGGCAGTGCGAGGCCCATGATGGGCAGGGCCACGTACGACAATTCCACAGATGAGAAACCGATCCACGCGAAGGCCAACAGTTTCATCGTGGTGCCGATGTTGGCGCCCAGCAGCACGGGGATCGCCTGGTGCAGGTTGAGCAGGCCCGCGTTCACGAAGCTCACCGTCATCACGCTGGTGACCGATGAGTACTGGGCGACGACGGTGGTGATGAAACCGGTGAAGACGCCCCGCGCCCGGTCGCGCGTCATGGCACCCAGCACGCGGCGGATGCGCGGGCCGGCCACTTTCTGCAGGCCTTCGCTCATCACCTTCATACCCTGGATGAAGAGGCCGAGTGAACCCGCGAGGAGGAGGAACTGGAGCAGCCCGAACCGCATCAACAAGGCGCCAACACGCGGCGCGAACGTATCCGGTCGACATTGCCGGCAGGTTAAGCGCGGATGAAGATGCTGCTGCTCGCGCGGACTTCCCATGCATGCCCGAAGGGTACTTTCGCCGCCACTGATGGACCTGCGTTCCCCCCGTTGGCTGGCCTTCACCATCGCGCTCTGCGGCGCGTTGGTCATGGCCTGCGGCATGGCGGTGCTCGCGCGCTATGATGGACCCACCTACTCGTGGGCAGGCATCACGGGGGTGGCGCTGTGCATGGGCGGCGTGGTGTACGTGGCCGCGCTGCTGCTCATCCGCCGCTTCGTGCAGGAACGTGTGGACCTGATCCACCGGACCATCCACCATACGCAGAAGGGCGCGTCACCGGCCGCGCAGGGTGCCGATCCGCTGGGCCGAGTGGGTGCCGAGGTGGGCAACTGGGCGGATGCGAAACGTACCGAGATCATTGAACTGAAGGAGCGTGAACGCTTCCGCCGCGAGTTCATCGGCAACCTGGCGCACGAACTGCGCACACCCATCTTCAGCGTGCAGGGCTACATCCTCACCCTGCTGGAGGGCGGGCTGGAGGACGCGAAGGTGAACCGCGACTTCCTGGAGCGCGCGAGCAACGGGGTGGACCGGCTGATCCGCATCGTGGAGGACCTGGACATGATCACCCAGCTGGAGAGCGGCGTGATGTCCATGCAGCTGGCGCGGACCGACCTGAACGCGCCCGTGATGGAGGCTATCGCGTCACTGGAGATGAAGGCACGCGAGAAGGCCTTCACCTTGAGCAACGAGCTGGAGGAGGACGCATCCGTGCGTGCCGACCACGACCGGCTGCTGCAGGTGTTCGTCAACCTGTTCAACAACGCGGTGAACTACGGGCGCGAGGGCGGCCGATGCGCGGTGCGCTCATTCGACGTGGGCGATCGTGTGCGGGTGGAGGTGAGCGACGATGGCATGGGTATCGCCGAGGAACATCTTCCGCGCCTGTTCGAGCGCTTCTACCGGGTGGGGAGAAGCCGCGCGCGCAACGAGGGTGGCAGCGGGCTCGGCCTGGCGATCGTGAAGCACATCGTGGAGGCCCACGGTGGGGTCATCACCGTGAAGAGCACCGAGGGCGAGGGTACCACATTCGCGTTCACTTTGCCGAAGGCGAAGTAGGATCGTCGGAGTCCCTGGGAAAAAGGTGCGAGGGTGAAAGAGTGCGAGGGGCACCTCTCCCGCACCCTGTCACTCTTTCACCCTCGCCCCCGCATTTCCAGCCATCGCCATACCGGTCGGCGCGCGCTTTTTCCCGAAAGCCTGGAGCACGTCGTTGTTGTTGGCTACCACGAACAGGGGGTCCTTCGCCGCGCCCGTGCGCACGAGTGCGAGGTCTTTCGCGTTGCCCCATGCGAAGAGACCGCTTGCCGCTATCGTCATGGGCGTGAAGCCGCCTTTGCCGTCGCCACGCAGCACAAGGCCGGTACCCGCGTCATAGCGGACGGTTTCCACCTCGGCGCCCCAATTGTTGCCCGCACATACCAGGTCCAGGTGGCCGTCGCCGTCGATATCGATGGGCACGATGGCGTTGATGGGGGCCACCTGCGCCAGCATCGGCAGCGGCAGCGCGGTGAAATGCCCATGGCCGTCGTTGAGGAAGACGGTGGAGAGCATATTGGTGGCCGTGAGGTGCAGCGCCTTGTCCAGCTTCTCCCGTGTGTAGATACCGGCCAGGTCGCTGTTGGCGAACTCGGCGTATGTGGGGAATTTGTCCAGGATCATGGGGCACTGCTGGCTGCTGCACTCGCGGCCCCGCACGGGCAGCTGCGTACCGTTCTTCTCCTTGGCCAGTACGATATCGCTGCGGCCGTTGCCGTCGAAATCGGCCCAGTACACGTGGATGGGCCTCTCCTTGGTGCCATGGAACTTGCTGTTCCAGCCGAGGTTGCCGCCGATGATGTCCAGGTGCCCATCGCCGTTCACGTCGGCCACGGCGCAGCTGTACCACCAGCCGTTCGTGCCGTCGAGCCCGGCGTCCTTGCTCGCGTCGGTGAAGCGGCCGCCGTCGTTGCGGAACCAGGTCACCTTCATCCATTCGCCCGTTACCAGCAGGTCGGGATCCTTGTCACCATCCAGGTCGGCGAATCGGCAGTCGGTGACGAGTCCCGGCCCCATCGCTTCCGCTGCAAGGACCTGCGTGGCGTCCGCGAATCGTCCGCGCCCGTCGTTCACGAGCAGGTAGCTGCGCGGCGGGACGGGGTAGTGGGCCGGGGTGGTCCGCCCGCCGATGAAGAGGTCAGTGTCACCGTCGCCATCGATGTCGGCGGCGGACGCGCGCAGGGCGCTGGTCATCATGGGCGGCAGGTTGCCCGTCCCCTCGGTGAAGACGCCCTTCCCGTTGTTCAGGTAGATGCGCTGGGTGTACACCGGGTCGCGCAGGTCCTCCTCGTTGCCGCCCGCGAGCACGAGCAGGTCCTGGTGGCCGTCGCCGTCCGCGTCGAAGAAGAGGCTGCCCGTGGTCTCCTGTTCCGCGTGGCGCTCCCAAGGCCCCGGTAGCGCGCTGAAGGTGCCGTCGCTCATTTGCACGAAGAGCTTGGGCGTCTGGCCGTGGCCGCTGCCGGTGAAGAGGTCATCACGCCCGTCGCCGTTGGCGTCGCCCACCGAGAGGGTGGGGCCGAGTTCGCTCTGCTTGTGGGGGAGCAGGCGTTCCAGTTCGAAGTCGTCGTAAGGGTTCTCGATGTGCCGGAAGTGCAGGCCGATGTCCGCCGCTTGTTCCGTCAGCAGCGGGGCCGGCAGGGAGGGCGATGGAGCAGGGCCTTGGGCGTCCGCGCGCTTCACGGTGAGCAACTGGTCCGCTTTCACCGAGGTGAGCAGCGTATAGGCGCCGCCTGGCCAGAGCACCTCCAGCGTGTCGATGATGCTGGCCGCGCCGAGGCCGAAGTGCAGGACGGGCTCCACGCAGCTCTGGTAGCCGCGCGAAGGATAAAGCTCCTGGTATTGGAGGATGCCTCCGGTGCGTACGGTCACTTTCGCACCCAGGACGGGCGACGTGCCGTTCACGGGCCGCACGCGCAACCAGTGCCGCTCCGCGAAGAGTCCGGTGGCGTTGTTGGCATAGACCGAGGCCGTGTCGTTCATGTTGTTGATCACCAGGTCCAGGTCGCCATCGTTGTCCAGGTCGGCGTAGGCGGCGCCCTGGCTGTTGAGCGGGGTGGTGAAGCCCCAGGCGCTGGAGCTGTCGGCGAAGGTGAGCCCGGCCACCTCCGGGCCCTTGTTGCGGAAGAGGTAGTTGCGCAATTTGGTGCTGGGCACCAGGCCGAGGCCGCCGAAGTAACCGGCACCGGAGCGGATGGTATCGTACACGCCGCGCGCGTAGTCGTTGTCGCGCACGTCGTGCAGGTAGCCGTTGGTCACAAGCAGGTCCTTCCAGCCATCGTTGTCCAGGTCACAGAAGAGGGGGGCCCAGCTCCAGTCGGTGCGGGCCACGCCGGCCAGTTGGCCGATCTCGCTCCAGGTGCCGTTGCCGTTGTTCAACTGGAGAGTGTTAAGCATGTACTGGTAGAAATAGCCGCCATTGACGAGCGCCCAGAACTTGCGCTGGTCCATGCTGCCCATGTTGGTCTTGTTGCGCACGTGGTCGTCGGCCGTCATGTCCAGCGTGATGATGTCGGGCAGGCCGTCGTTGTTGTGGTCGGCCACGTCACAGCCCATACCGAAGTTGCTCATGTGGCGCAGTCGCAGCTGGCTCTGCTCGCTGAAGCGGCCATCCTCCTGGTTCATGTACATCAGGTCGGGCGCGTCGAAATCGTTGGCGGTGTACAGGTCCGGCCGGCCGTCCTGGTCCAGGTCGCTCACGCTGTGGCCCAGCGTGTAGTCGTAGTTGCCCAGGTGGACTTCGTTCGTGCGGTCCGCGAAGTGGCCGCCGTCGTTGCGGTAGAAGCGGTCGGTGGGGGCGCGGCCCTCCTGCACGGCGCGCATGGCGGTGAAATTCGTGAGGCCCTTCATGCGGCCCATGGGGTGGTTGATCACGTGCAGGTCCAGGTCGCCGTCCAGATCGGCGTCGAAAAAGGCGGCCTGTGTGCTGTGCGACGTATCGGCGATGCCGAATTCAGCGGAGCGCTCGGTGAAGCTGCCGTCCCCGTTGTTCACGTATAGCAGGTTGCTCAGCAGCGCCGGGTCGGTGGTGAAGCCGCTGCGGCACACATGGATGTCGAGGTGCCCGTCGCCGTTCACGTCGGCCATGGTCACGCCGGTGCGCCAGCCCTCCTTCGCCTTGGGGCCGATGGCCTTTTCGGTGATGTCCTCGAACTTCATGCCACCGAGATTCCGGTAGAGGCGGTCGCTGGCCTGGTTGCCGGTGAAGTAGATGTCCGCCAGCCCGTCGTTGTCGATGTCGCCCGTGGCCACGCCCGCGCCGTTGTACGCGTACACATAGGTGAAGTAGTTCAGGTCCGGGCTCTCGGCGATGGTGTTGCTGAAGGTGATGCCGCTCTGTGCCGCGGGCACGGCGGTGAGCAGCGGGCCGTGCGTTCCGGTGACGTGCGAAGGGGTATCGTCCTTGGCGCCGGTGCCGCAGGCGATGAACGGAAGGACGAAGAGACTTGGGATCCAGCGGGAGCGCGTCATGGCGAAGAGGAGAATGCGTCGGGCAATGTACGGCCGGGCGCGGTTGCGGCTTGGTGCGAATGGCCGATCGCCGGGACCGGTTGGCGGAATGCCCGCCGGATACCCCGTATGCGCGTCAGAAAGGGATGGCGTCCCGCCTCACTTCACGATCTCGTCCCACAGTTCGATCTCGTTCTCATTGTTCACGCTGATGCGCGGGATGTCGTCGTACACGGTGATCTTGCCGGTGATGCAGACCTTCTTGTTCAGCAGGTAGGTCACGGGATCATAATGGAAATTGGGCCCGTTGTAGTCCCTGATGGTGGCGTAGAACTCCTGGTGCGGGTGGTTGCGGTCCATGTTCAGGTACACGGCATTGGCGCGCTGGGTGCGGCGGGTGCTCACCACGGTACCGCAGATGGTGGCCGTCTGGCCGATATGGTACTTGGCCTGCGTGGTGTTGAAGCGGCCGCCCGGCAGGGGGGGCTTTATGGCGGGCACGTCGCCGGCCGTGGGGTCGCCGCTGCCCATCCATGGCCGTGTGTCGTCCATGGCCTCGATGGCGTTCTCCAGGGAGTCGCCCAGCGCGGGGAAAAGATCCAGCCCGGTGAGTTTCTCCACGCTGTCGATGGACACGGCGTAGCTCAGCAGGTTGCGGTCGGCGGGGCCGTTCTTCATCACGAAGGCGATGCCCTTCTTCTCCGGCCCGTCGAGGTCGGCGAAGGCCTTGAAACAATCGGTGGGGATGCTCACCTGTTCCACCGTGGACGGCGTGCTGAGCACCGGCAGGCCCTCCGCGATCACAGGACCGGTTACGATGAATACCCGCTCCTGGGCATAATGCACGTAGCGGCGGCCCCAGTCCTCCAGTTCGGCCCAGGCCTCGCGGTTCATCTCGGGCTTCTGCGGGGCGATGTTGCTGTAGAGGTAGGTGGCCTCCAGCGCCTTCTGGCTCCAGCGCATGTCGGCGCTGGGCACCATGTGGCCGCGATCGTAACCGCTGTTCCAGTATTCATTGAACAGGTCGGTATGCCCCTTCACGTCCGGGTCGGGCTTGAAGCTGTCGATCCGGGCCAGTGAGCCCTTCATGATGTCGGGCAGCACGATGTGGGCGGTCCACCTGGGCACGTGGTGCGCCTCGTCCCACACCAGCGAGTGGCCGGGGTGCGCGGTCACCACGTCGCCGGGCGCCAGCGCGGGCAGGCCGAATGCGGCGAGGTCGCGTTGCATGATGGTGAGCTTGGCCTCCTCGATGGGCGCGAGCAGGGCGGTCTGCTGCGCTTCCAGCTGCTCGTACCGCTCTTCAAGTTCCTTCAGGCGCGTGTCGGGGTCGTTCTGTGCGCACAGGCCGATGGGGAGCACAAAGCCTGCACTCAAGGCCAAGGCGGTACTGGTAAGGGCGAGGAACAGGGTGTGGGAGCGGTGGGACATGGCCGCGCGAATGTAGGCCGGGTGCATTGCAAGGGAACGGGGTCGAGATGCCCGTATTGGGCCAACTCCACGCTCGTTCCCATTACCGAGCTACGAGGGCACAATAGCGATGGGTGCGTCCAGTTCCTTGGCGCTCAGATCAGCCTGTTCACTCTTGTCGTAGATGGTGAGCAAATGGACCGTGTGCTCGCGGACCACCACGTTCGTGATCACGCGGGTGCCGTCACTCTTGCCCTTTCGCTTGCTCGCGATCGCCAGCCGGATCTTGTAGCGATCCTTGCCGAGCGAGGTGCCCTGCCTCGGCTCCTTTTCCAGCGAAGCGCCGAGCGCGGCCAGTTCCTTCTTGAGCGATGGATACTTGCCGATCAGTCGCCGGGCTTTCCGCTCGAAAACGCTGAGCGGCCTGACCTCATACTTCATCGAGGAAAGCTTTCAGCGTCCGGGTCTTCTTCTTTCCCGTCCGCACGAGCTTCAGTTCTTCCACCGCCTCTTCCAATTCGGCGGCCAGCGGAGATCGCACCCCGGCTCCGGCCTTTACCTTCACGAAAGGGAGACTGCGAAGGAACTCCACCAGGAGCCCCGCCTTGTTCTTATCGACCTCCAGCACGAGTTTCATGATGAGGCCAAGCTGAACCCTCTGATGCCCGCCTAGGACCACGCACAACGGGCCCTGTGCCGCGATAGGGTTCCTGTGCATTCACGTTCCTGAGGCCCCTCCCCGCACCATCCCCGCCAGTTCCCTCACCGCCTCGTCCAAGTGCCGTCCATCATCATCCCGCAGGACCGGTATCCGTGCCCCGGCCGTTCCGCTCTCCAGCGCCTTGGCGATGTCCAGTTCGCCCTGCGCCTGCACGAGGAAGCGGCCGGTGCGCGCGTGCAGGTGGCCGAGGTATTCCTGTTCCTCCTGCCCGGGTGTGGGGATCACCAGTGCGGAGCGGCCGATGCGGGCCAGGTCCATCAGGGTGGTGTAGCCGGTGCGGCTCACGATCAGTTCGGCCCGCAGCAGCGCGCCGGTGAGCGCATCGCCGCCGAGGTGGCCGAGTCGGCGCACGTTCCCGATCGTTCCATCCACCACAGGCTCCGGCTTTCCCCGTACAAGGAGATGTTTTCCGGGAATGGCGGGCAGGCGCCGCATCAGTTCCTCCTCCAGCAGGGTGCGCTGCGGCTCGGGCCCGCTGATCACGCACACGATTCGGTAGTTTTCGGGCGGGGCGATGGCCCTGGCCGGGTCCATGCGGCTCACCGGGCCGATGTAGAGGGCGTTGCGCGGCAGGTGCGGGCCGTGCGAGAGCTCGCCGGCCAGCCCGGGCGCCTCCTCGTCATCGGGTATCCAGCAGCGGCCGAACGGCGCGATGCGGCTCAGGTTGTACCGCCGCAGCAGGCCCTGTGCCAGGGGTGTGAAGGGGAAGAGCTGGTGGGTGACGAGTACGCTGGGCAGGCCTTCAGCACGGATACCGAAACGCTGGTCGCTGATCACCGCATCGAGCGCGAGCGAGCGGCGCAGGTTCAGGAAGAGGTGATGCTCCTGCCGCACACTGCGCAGCATGGCGGGGAACTGCCGGGCCATCACCCACGCCTGCGAAGTCCCCTTCGCGTAGTGGATGTCAGCGCCTGGGATGCGCACGTGCGGCAGCGTGGGGAAGGCGTCGCGCAGCAGGGCGAGCGGGCCTTTGTCCGCGCCGATGACGGGCCGGGCGTCGAGCTCCAGCAGGCGGCGGATGATGGGGATGCAACGCGTGCTGTGGCCCAGGCCCCAATCGAGCGGGGCTACCAGGATGCGTGCGCCGTTGAATGTCATCGGGGCGAATGTCGTGCGCGCATCTTTGCCCACCGTTAACGATGGGGTGATGCGTCCGTGGAACTCATGGGTTGAAAGGGGCGAGGGTGCGACGCGGCAGTACGCCAACCCTCTAACCAGCAACCCCATCACCCTCGCACCCGCATTCCGGCACTGATGGGCAAAGGCAAGCAATTCAAATTCGCGGAGAACGCCACGTTCGGGCACGTGCTACAGCCCACGTTCGAGGAGGTGATGGGCGGCGGTTTCGTGCTCAAGGGCCGGTGGAACAATGATCATTTCCGCCGCGAGGCGCCGTTGGTGCTCGAGTTGGGCTGTGGTAAGGGCGAGTACACAACGGGCCTGGCACAGTTGCGCCCCGAGCGCAACTACATCGGCGTGGACATCAAGGGAGCCCGCATCTGGCGCGGCGCCAGCACGGTACAGGAGCAGGGGCTCATGAACGTGGCCTTCCTGCGCACGCACGTGGATCACCTGCTCCAGGTCTTCGGCCCGGGGGAAGTGAGCGAGATCTGGCTCACCTTCAGCGATCCACAGCTGGGCAAGGACCGCAAAAAGCTCACCTCGCCCTTCTTTTTGGAGCGTTACCGGCAGGTACTTGGGCCCGGCGGCATCATCAACCTGAAGACCGACAGCCCCGAGTTGTACCTCTATACCTTGGACCGTGTGGCGGAATACGGCCTGCCACTCCATGAGCACAGCGCCGACGTTTACGGCGAACTGGTGCCCCGGCTGGCCCCGGCCGAGCAGGCCGTGCTGAACATCCGCACCTTCTACGAGACCATGTGGCTCGGGCAAGGCAAGCGGATCCACTATTGCCGGTTCGGGATACGCCCCGCAGAGGATGGGGGGCGGCCGTGACCGGTCGCACCCCTGGAACCGCCCGAAAAGCGCCGCCGTTGTTGCAAGGATCGGAAATCCCTCTAAATTCGCCCCGCTTTTGATCCGGGGGTTCTTTGGCGAGAACGCGCTTAGGAGAAGGCAACAACCAAACACAACGTCAGTCGAACGCATGAACATTTACGTCGCCAACATCGCGTACAGCGCGAAGGACCAGGATCTCCGCGAACTTTTCGAAGCTTTCGGTGAAGTGACCTCGGCCAAGATCATCATGGACAAGGCCACCAACCGGAGCCGCGGCTTCGGTTTCGTGGAAATGTCCGACGATACCGCCGGCAAGGCGGCTATCGAAGGCACGAACGGCAAGCCGTTCCACGGCCGCGACCTCGTGGTGAACGAGGCCCGTCCCCGCACCGAAGGTGCAGGCGGCGGCGGCGGCGGATTCCGCAGCGGTGACCGTGGTGGCTACCGCGATCGCGGTGGCGACCGTGGTGGCTACCGTGAAGGGGGTGGCTACCGCGACCGTGACCGCGGGGATCGCGACAGCTACCGTCGCGACGAGTACTAAGAAACATCTCAGGAAATGAGCCTCTCTGCCGTTCGGCAGGGGGGCTCTTTCTTTTTCCGGAACCGTGCGGTCCGGCGTCCCTTTGGCCGTACGGAGGCTGTCCGCAGGAGGGCTCCCTGCCCAACAGCATAGTTTCGCGGCCCCTCATGCGCCATCCATTCTTCCGTCTGTTGCTCCTGCTGTTGCTCCTTCGCACCGGCCCGGTGAGCGCACAACGCCCACCCGAAGGCACGGGCATGCGAAACGGGGAGGAGCGGCCGCGCGTGCGCGTATTCGGCCGTGCGATGGACGCCGCCACGAAGAAGGGCGTGGAGTTCGCCACGGTGAGCCTGCTGGCCGCCGCCAAGGACAGCGCGGTGGGCGGCGCCCTGGCCGACGACCACGGCGACTTCAGCATGGTCAACATACCCGTTGGCGTGTACCGGCTGCGCATCGCGTCGCTGGGCTACACCACGTGGGAGCAGCAGATACAGGTACGGTCGGGATCGCCCGAGCAGGACCTCGGCAACCTGACGGTAGAGCCGGCCGCCACGGTGCTGAACGCCGCTGAGGTGACGGCCGAGCGCGCGCAATCGCAGCTGCAAGTGGACCGCAGGGTGTACAACGTGGACAAGGACCTGAGCGTGCGCGGCGGCAATGCGCAGGACGTGATGAAGAACGTGCCCGGCCTGAGCGTGGACGCCGACGGCAATGTGCAACTGCGCAATGGTTCACCACAGATCCTGCTGGACGGCAGGCCCACGCCGCTCGCGCTGGACCAGATACCGGCCGACGACATCGAGCGCGTGGAGGTGATCACCAACCCCGGAGTGGCCTTCGACGCCAGCAGTGGCGCGGGCATCATCAACGTGGTGCTCAAGCGCAGTACGCGGCCCGGCTACAACGGCCAGGTGCAGCTGGTCGCGGGCACCAACCGGCGCTTCGGCGGCAACGCCAGCCTCAATGTCAAGGATGGCCGCTGGGCCTGGAACGCCAGCCTCAATGGCGCCTCGAACGAGAACCGCACGGAGGCCCGATCCTCGCGGGATACCTATACGGAAGGAGCACTGTCCCGGGCCTTCCGGCAGGACGGGAGCACCAGGAACCGCCGCGCGCGCTATGGTGGACGGTTGGGTGCCGAGGTGCAGCTGACGAACCGCAGCACGCTGGGCCTGAACGCCAGCTTGCGCGGCCGGGTGATGGCGAACGAGGACGATCTGGCCTGGACCGAGAACGATGGCGCGGGCGCGCTCCTCACCGGCGGCGACCAGTTGAACAGCGGCGACAACGAAGGGTATGATTACGGTGCGCAGGCCACCTTCAAGCACCGGTCGCCCGTAGAGGGCCGTGAATGGACCACGGACCTCACGTGGAACCGGAGCCACAACGAGAACAGCAGCGGCTTCGCCACCACCACGCACGGCAGCGATGGTGGCCCTGTACCCGGCGGCGCACGCACGCGCACCACCACCGGCGGCGGCGATGGCGACCGCCTCACCTGGCAGCTCGACATGGCCGACCCGCGCAACGAGCGCACACGCTTCAACTACGGCCTGCGCAGCAACGTGCGCGTGGAGCACAGCCTGCTCAACGTGGTGACGGGCAGCGACACCAGTGCCGCCGCGCCCGACCCCACACTGGGTAACGACTACCGCATCACCGACATCGTTAACGCGGCGTACATCAACTGGACGCGGAAGCTCAGCGCCCACTGGGGCATGCAGGCGGGGCTGCGGCTGGAGCAGACCTGGTTCGAAGCGGACGTGCGGGACCCAGCGGGGGACCGGCGTCAGAAATATACCTACCGCTATCCCAGCGGCCTGGACGACATCGGCCGGGCGCTCTTCCCGGCGCTGTACCTCAGCCGCAAATGGGACACCTCGTCGCGCGAGTTCCAGATCAACGTCTCACGCAAGATCAATCGCCCGAACTTCTTCCAGGTGATGCCCTTCATCATGTTCAGCGACACGCGCAACGTGCGCCTCGGCAACCCTGCGCTGGCGCCCGAGTTCATCACCCTGGCCGAAGTGAACCACCTGCTGCCCTTCGCGAAGAACCCGCGCAACAACTGGCTCACATCGGTGTTCGCGCGGCACACCGACAACGTGATCACCAGTTGGGCCTACCCGCTGCCCGAGGACAGCAGCGTGCTGGTGAACTCCTGGATCAACGGGGACGCCAGCTGGACCTGGGGCTGGGAGAACGCCGTGAAGCTGGAGATCTTCAAGAGCGCGCAGCTTACACTGAGCGGCACGGTACAATATGTGGAGATCGGCGCGGGTAACCTGCGGAAGAGCGGCTGGATGGGCAACGCGAAGGCCAACTTCAACATGCGCCTGCCCAAGGACTGGAGCTTCCAGATCAATGGCGAGTATGAGGGCAAGCGGCCGCAACCGCAGGGCTACAGCATCCCCAATGGCGGCATGGACGTGAGCGTTTCCAAGGACATCGGCAAGCACTGGAGCCTGCAGGCGGCGGTGGAGGACGTGTTCTATACGCGGCTCTGGGGCGGTATCATCGACACGCCCGGCCTGTACCAGGAGAGTTATCGCCGGCGCGAAATGCGCAACGCGCGCATAACGGCCACATGGAAATTCGGCGAGCAGGACGCCTCGCTGTTCCGCAGGCGTGCCGATCCGCAGCGCCGCGATCCCGGTGCCGAGGGCACCCCTGCGGATCTTTGAGCGGCCCGGTCCGGCCCTGCTCCGGAAGGATCGTTAACCCGTCCGCGCACCGTGCCGCCACGGGCCTATCATTGTGCCATGCGCCGCCGCACCATCGGTACCATCGTGCTGCTCGCCCTGCTGAGCATGGCGGGCGTGGTCGCCACACAGTACATCTGGCTCCGCCGCGCGCAACGCTTCCAGAGCGAGCAGGTGCAGTTGCAGAAGCAGCAGGCCGCGCAGCTGGACAAGCAGTTCAACGACCGTGTGGTCATCGCGCTCACCGATGTCACCACGCGCATCCTCTCGATCAACAAGGACCCGAGCGACCTGTTCGATGCCGTGAAGCAGGTATCGCCCAACTACTACGCCGTCTCCATCAACGACACGATCCATCCGTACCTGCTGGAGGAGCTGCTCAAGCACGAGTTCGCGCGGCGGGGTATCGGCGAGGACTTCGAGTACGGCATCTACGACTGCTTCACGGACAGCCTCATCTACGGCGACTACGTGGGCGCCCTGGACAGCGCGAGCACGGACACCGTGCACCACGCCGCTTTGCCCAAACTCAACAAGGACGGGCATTATTTCGCGGTGAACTTCCCGCGCCGTGAAACCAGTCTTTGGGAGCCGGAGGAGAGCGGCACCATCACCTGGATCTACCCCGCCATCGTCACCCTCATCGTCTTCGCCTTCTTCGCCTACAGCGTATGGACGATCCTCCGGCAGAAGCGCCTCGGTGAGATGCGCAACGACTTCATCGGCAACATGACGCATGAGTTGAAGACGCCCATCAGCACCATCGCCCTCAGCAGCGAGGTGATCGGCGATCCGGCCATCATCGAACAGCCCGAGCGGCTGCGCAGCTACGCCGAGATCATCCGCACCGAGAACGAGCGCCTGCGCACGCAGGTGGAGCGCGTGCTGCAGCTGAGCACGTTGGACCGGGGTGAATTGCACCTGAAGCGCGAGCCGGTGGACATGCACAAGGTGATGCGAGCTGTGGCCGCTTCCTTCCGCGTGCAGCTCGCCGAGCGCGACGGCTCGGTGGAGGTGCGCGAGGGCGCCGGGAACGCGACCGTCACTGGCGATCCGGTACACCTCACCAACGCCGTGACCAACCTGCTGGACAATGCCATGAAATACTCGCCGGACCACCCAAGGGTGATCATCTCCAGCGCCAACGACGGCCGCTGGCTCCGCATCGCCGTGAAGGACATCGGCATCGGCATCAAGCGGGAGGACCTGCGGCACATCTTCGAGCGCTTCTACCGCGTTCATACCGGGAACGTGCACAATGTGAAGGGCTTCGGCCTGGGCCTGCATTACGTGGACGCCATCGTGCGCGCGCACGGCGGGCGTGTCACCGTGGACAGCGAACCGGGGAAAGGCAGCATCTTCACCTTGGAATTACCGGTTTGAGCATGCAGCGGGCAGTAGGCAGCAGGCAGCAGGTCCATCATGGACACTACTGCCTGCTGCCCCACTGCACGGTTTTCCGAACGATCCAAAACGGCCATCATGAGCGACGAAAAAGGAACGATACTTCTCGTTGAGGACGATCAGAACCTCGGCTTCGTGGTGCAGGACGCGCTGCAACGCAAGGGGTACACCGTCCACCTGTGCCGGGATGGCAAGGAGGGGCTGAAGTACTTCAACGAGCACGCCTACGACATCTGCGTGCTGGACGTGATGCTGCCGCAAAAGGACGGCTTCAGCCTCGCGGAGGACATCCGGCTTACCGATCCAACGGTACCGATCGTCTTTCTCACGGCCAAGAGCCAGACGGAGGACCGCATAGCGGGTTTCAAAGCGGGTGGGGATGACTACCTCACGAAACCCTTCAGCCACGAGGAGCTGCTGCTGCGCATCGGGGCCATCCTGAGGCGCACGCGGGGCAAGAGCGACAACCCGCGCGCCAAGGACGTGTTCGAGATCGGCGGTTACACGTTCGATCACCGCAACATGGAGTTGAAGCACCCGGACGGCGCGCGCAAGCTCACCAAAAAGGAGGCCGATGTGCTGCGCCTGCTCTGCATGCACCGCGACCAGGTGCTGCCGCGTGAGCTGGTGCTCAACATGGTCTGGGGCGACGATACCTATTTCCTGGGGCGCAGCCTGGACGTGTTCATCAGCCGCCTGCGGAAGTACCTGCGCGCCGATCCGCGCATCCACATCAACAACGTGCACGGGGTGGGTTTCCGCTTCCAGGTGGACTGATACCATTTCGACACTCAAATTCCACCGATCTGCTTGCCCTTTTTCCGCATGGCTTCTTCGCCACGAGGGTTCCGTAGCTCCGGCTACGCAACCCTCGCTTCGTATCGCCCTGCGAAAAAGCCGCGGCGCACCTCTGGGTGGATTTGAATGTCGAAATGGTATGAAGGGACGGTAACGCGAACGGCCCCGGAGTACGGGGCCGTTCAACAAAGGCGTGCGCGATGCTCAGAGCCGCGCCAGACTGTCCATCAGTTCCTGCTTCTTGCGGCGGCTAACGGCCACGTTGGTGCCATCGGCCATGATCACCTCGCCACCCTCGCCGCGGATGTACTTCTTGACGTGCTTCACATTGATCAGGTGTGAGTGGTGTACGCGGATGAACTGCGCGGGGTCCAGCATGTCCTCGAACTCCTTCAGCGTCCGGCTGATCACCAGGCGCTTCTTGTCCTTCTGATGCACCACGGTGTAATTGCTGTCGCTTTCGCAGTAGAGGATATCCTCCACGTTCACCAGTTCCAGGCCATCGGCAACGGGCAGGGCGATGCGTTTGTCGGGCCCGCTGGGCTGGGTGAGGTTCTTGAGCAGGGCCATGAACTGGTCCGGGCTCTGCGGCGTGCGCATGGCCTCGGTGACCTTACCGATGGCGATGCTCAACTCATCGGGGTCGATGGGCTTGAGCAGGTAATCCAGTGCGCTGAAGCGGATGGCCTTCACCGCGTAGCCCTCGTGGGCGGTAGTGAAGATCACGTGCGGCTGGTCGGGGCCGAGGGCCTGGAGCAGGTCGAAACCGGTCTGCTTGCCCATCTCGATATCGAGGAAAAGGATCCGGGGCTTCTTCTCGTTCACCAGTTTGATGCCGTCGGGAACGTTGGTGGCCAGGCCGAGTACTTCGATATCGGGATGGCGCCGGTCGAGCATGCCGCCCAAGGCGATGCGGCAGTGCTCCTCGTCGTCTACGATGACCGCTGTGGTTTTCATGTGCTGTACGCCGTGGCGTGGGTGGGGTCGTCCTGTTTTTCCGGAACGGGGAGGGGCCCGAACGGATGGGCAAGATATGCGCCCTGGCGATCGGGCGGCACGCATCCCGCAAAAAGGGGGACTAAGCGCTCACCGGCAAACGCACCTCTACGCGCGTGCCCTGCGGCAGGTCGATGTACCGGAACCCGGCCGGCCTTCCCCTCTGCTTGCTCACCAGGTCCAGCCGGGCCTTTGTGATCGTGGTGCCCAAGGATGTTTTTTTCACGGGTGCGCCGTCCGGTGTTACAGCGGGAGGCGGAGCGGCCTTTTTCGCTTGCCTGCCCGCACCGTCATCCTCGATGGCCAGGACGAGGTCGTCGCCCGAGCGTGCCACGTTCAGCGTGATGTGCCCCTTTCCCTCCTTGCCGGCCATGCCGTGCCAGATGGCGTTCTCCACGAAGGGTTGCACCACCAAGGGCGGCACAAGGGTCTCTTCCTGGTCGATGTCCGGGTCCACGGCTATCGTGTAGTCGAACTTCTCGGCGCCGCTGGCATCGCGGGAGCGGGCACGCTCCAGGTTCAGGTAAAGATCAAGCGCTTCGAGGTCGTCCTTCAGGGGCACTTCGGCCTGGCGCGAATTCTCGAGGACCAGGCGCATGAGGCGCGCGAACTTCGCGAGGTAGGCCGAGGCACTGGGGCCATCATTCCGCTGTACGAAGGCATTGATGGAATTGAGCGCGTTGAAGATGAAATGAGGGTTCATCTGCGAACGCAGGGCCTGCGTTTCCAGCTGTGCGGCATCCTTTTCGAAGCGGGCGCGTCGGCGTCGGCGGTCGCTGATGAAGTAGCCCAGAAGCCCGAGCATCACCAGGAGGGCGGCACCACCAGCGAACAGGTATCTGGTCCGTGCGGCGGCGGCCTTCCGCTCCGCTTCGCCCTTGATGCGTTCCTGCTCGGCGGCGTGGCGCAGGCTGTCGGCCAGTTGCTGTTTGCCGAAAGTGTACAGCAGGTCGCGTTGGGTGAGTTCGCGCGCGGTCTTCTCGCCGGCCAGGCTGTCCTGCACGGAATCATACGCTTCCAGGTAGCGCACGGCGGCGAGCCCGTCGCCCTTGGCCTTGTAGGCCAGGTAGAGGCATTGGCAGTTCTCCCCGCGCTCGGCCAGCACCTTCACGCGTTCGGCGATGCGGAGCCCTTCACCGCACAGACGGATGGCCTCGGCGGCACGGCCCTCGGCGAGTTCCGTACGCCCCAGCAGGGCGAGCGCTGCGCATTCGGAGGTGCCATCCTTCAGTTCGCGGGCGATGGCGAGGCTTTCGTTGAGCGTGGCACGAGCGTCGGCCTGGCGCCCGGTGAGCTGGTAGGCGCGGGCCAGGCCGTTGAAGGTCTCGCTCATCAGGTCCTTGGCATCGAACTCGCGTTCCAGGGCCACGGCCTTCTCCAGCATGGCCACCGCGCTGTCGGGCCGCCCCAGGGTGAGCAGCACGGCGCCGATGCGCTTGCCGGATGTCATCACGCCCTGCCGGTATCCTACCGAGCCGTACAGCGTGTGCGAGCGTTGCAGCAGGCGCAGGGCCTCCTCGTCCTCGCCGAGCGATGACTTCAGGCTGGCCACCGTGGTGAGCGCCGTGGCCACGCCGCGGTCGTTGCCCAGTTCCTCCATGAGGGCCAGGCAGCGGTACGCGTGGTCGATGGCCGGGCCGGGCTGCCCCATGCGTTCGTACACGTTCGCCCGGTTGCCGAGGCTCGCGGCCACCATGCGCTTTTCGTCCAGGCGCTCCGCGATGGCGCCGCTGCGCTCATAGTACACCAATGCGCTGTCGTTCGTGCCGCGGATCTCGTGCAGGCGGCCGATACTTCCGTAACAGTACATCAGCCCGTTGTCGTTGCCGATACGGCGGTCCAGGGCCATCGAGCGCCTGTAGAGGGCCATGGCGGAATCCAGCTGGCCCATGTTCTTGTGGATGATCCCCATGTTGTGCATGGAGGCCGCCATGCCGCGCTGCGCCGCGCTATCGCTCAGGGTGGCATACAGGGCGATGGCCTTGCCGAATTCCTCCAATGCGCGGGCATTGTCGCGTCGGGCCTCGGCGACGGACCCCAGGTCACGGTGGGCCAGCGCGATGGTGCCCGGCTTGCCGAAGGCCAGCGCGCGGCGCATGAACTCGCCGGCCAGCACCTGGGCCGAGTCGGTGTTCGCGTAACGCGTTTCGTCCACGATCTCATGGAGAAGCAGCAGACGTTCCTCTTCGCCGAGTTGCGCCGTGCGATAGACGTTCCAGAGCGAATCGAGGTAGTGGTCCTGCCCGGTGCACAGGGCTGCGAGCGCGAGAAGGGCGGTGGAGAGGAGCGGACGCATCGGGGTGGCGGACCGCCCCAAGGTAGCGCGTCCGTTCAGCTCGCGCGTTTGAGCAGCGGCAGCAGGTCGGCCTCACGCGTCGCACGTGGCGCACGATCGTATTCGATCATGTGCGGGGCACCGGCATGGCCAAGGGTGATGCGCTCGCGAAGGGGCTCGGGCCGGGGACCTCCGAAGAGCCCGTTGGGGGTGAGCGCTACGTGCAGGTGAACAAGCTGCGCTGCTCCAAGGGCCGTGCCCGTCGGGCGGATCTCCACGATGCGCGGCAGGTGTCCGGTGCTTACGAAGACCAGGCGCACGCGCTCGTCAGCCGGCAGGTCAAGCCGGAAGCGCCCATTGGACGCGATGCCACGCACGCGGGCCAGTTCCCCATTGATCACCACATTCAGGGAACATTCTCCTTCGCCGGCGGGCTGATCCACAGTGCCCTGCACGCGCCGGCGGCGCGCGCCCAAGGACAGCCGGTCCAGGCGCTCACGCAACTCCTGCCACATGCAGGGCGGGGGTGTGGTGCCGCGTGGCGAGACCGGGTTGTAAAGGTGTTGGGTGAAGAGGCGCATGGTGTAGGGGATATGACGGGTTGGATGGTCGGTTCTCAGCGGACCTGCTCGGCGCGGACGCGTTCCACGAATTCGGCCAGGGGCAGGGAGGGATCCGCGAACGCGGCCACCTGTTTGCGCTGGGGCTTAACCGTACGCTCCACGGCGGGGCGGTTGGCGGTTTTGCGGACTTTCTTGGTACCGGCATCACCGGGGGCGGCGCTGGCCGTGGCCGCGGCCAGGGCGAAAAGCAGCAGGACGGCGAGGTGGCGGAGGCAGTTGAGCGCTTTCATGGGGCGGGGCGGTGTTGTTCGTTGACGGTGCGAACCAAGCACCATGATGGCCCATGACGAAGCGCGCCTGAGCAAGTGGAACGGCCGCGTGAGCAACTGGCGGCCGGTGGGCCTGTCGCCCCCTCCCGGGTTCAAGCTTGTTGCTGGTCCCGCGCCTTTCGTGGTGCCGTTCCTGGCCGATGCCGCATATGGCCGCGGTCCTATTGGATCTCGTTCATGATCCCCAAGAGTGTCACGGTGAGCCCGCCGAACCGGTGAGCTTGCCGAACCGTCGACGGGCTCACCGTGACACCGCTTCTTATCGCGTGCTGAGGTCTATTGGATCCGGGCGAACAGCGGCTCGAAGCCGCTCTCTCCTGCGGGCCGAAGCACGTGATCCCACTCCACGATCAGGGGCTTGCGATCCCTGGGCATGGTGATGCGCTCAAGCAGCGGGCGTGCGGTTCCGCTCTCGGTGGCCAGGATGGAGGTGAGCACCACGTCGATCGCGCACGAGGAGTGCACATGCCTGCGGGCGAAGAGCAGCGCGGTGCGCAAGGGTCGTATCTCCACCATGCGGGGCAGGTGGTCGGGCCGTGCGATGGTGAGCCGAACGGCCACGCGCAGCGGAAGCACCAGCGTGAAGCGGTTGTCCGCATCCAGTTCGAGCATGTCACCTGGACCCTGGTCCAAATGGACGCTCACCGTGGTGCGCAGGCCCGTTCGCGCATCGTCGTCCGAATGTACCCGGCCGTGCAGGGTCAAACGGTCATGGGCGGGGCGCAGGAGTCCCCGGCGTTCGAGGGCGTAGCGGAGCGTGTTCCACATGGGCGCATTTCATTGGGCAGGGCCTTGGGCGGCCATGCCCGGTAGAGGCGGGCGCCCCCCCCCGGCGGTTCGCCGGGGGGGGCGCCCATTGGGTTGGGGTCCTTTGGAACAACAGATGGCTATCGGGTTGAAAATGGACGTATGGTCAATTCTCCTTCTCAGGTATATGGACGGGAAGGATCCTTATGGATCACTTCCCGGTACGATCGGCGCGCTCACGTTCCACCAGTTCGGCCAGGGGGAGCGTCGGGTCCACGAAGGCGGCGGCCATTTTGCGGAAAGTTCTGGTCGGGCCGGCGATGGCGGTTTTCGCCCCGGCCTTGCCACCGCCCTGCGCCACTGGGGAACAGCGGCCGCTTTTCGGTCCATCGGTAGCGGCGGCATCAAGGGCCACCACGGCGAAGGCCAGCAGGAGGATCAGGTTGCGGAGGGTGTTCAGGGCCTTCATGGCAGCGGGGTGTCTGGTGGTTCGTTGATGGTGCGAACCAACCATGATCGTCTCCGGCGATGAAGCCGCGATGAGCAACCGGCGGAACCGGGTGAGCAGGTGGCGGAAGCGGGCCTTTTGAGCGGGTAGCAGGCGGTCGGCAGCGAGCAGCGGCCCCTCCGGGCCGGTCGCTGCTCGCTGCCGACCGCCTGCTCCTTTCTGTCCTACAGCGCCGTGCTGAACGGCAGGGTGAGTTCCACGCGTGTGCCCTGGGGCAGGTCCACGTAAATGAACCCGGCCTCCTTGCCCTTCTGCTGGCGCACCAGGTCCAATCGGGCCTTGGTGATGGCCGTGCCCAGCGAGGTCTTCTTGCCGCCTTTGCCGGGGTCGGGGGCACCCATGCTGGCCATGCGCTTCGGGGAGTTGCGGCCCACGCCGTCGTCCTCGATGGCGAAGAGCAATTGTTCGCCCCTGCGGGAAACGCTCAGCGTGATCAGGCCGCGCTCCTCCTTGCCGCCCATGCCGTGCCAGATGGCGTTCTCCACGAAGGGCTGGGCCACCAGGGGGGGCACCATCACATCCTCGGGGTCGATGTCCTCGGCCACGTCGATACGGTAGTCGAATTTGTTGCCGGTGCGGGTGCGCTCCAGGTGGAGGTAGGCATCCAGGGCGTCCAGATCATCTTTCAGCGGCACCTCGGCCTGGCGGCTGTTCTCCAGTACCAGGCGCATCAGGCGGGCGAAGCGCGAGAGGTAGGAGGCGGCCTTGTCGGGCTCGTTCTGCTGCACGAAGGCATTGATGGAATTGAGGGCGTTGAAGATGAAGTGGGGGTTCATCTGTGAGCGCAGGGCCTGCGTTTCCAACTGGGCGGCCTCCTTCTCGAAGCGGGCCATGCGCCGCCTGCGGTCAATGAAGACCACCACGGCCGCGCCCAGGAAGAGGATGAGACCACCGATGACGAAGTACAGCGTGCGCGCATCGCGTTCCTTTTCCCGGTTCTGGCTCTCTATTTCACGGCGCAGGTTCTGCTCACGGAACTCCACTTCCTTTTTGCTGAAGGATTCCGTTAGTTGTTTGCGCTGCAGTCCCAGTTTGAAATCCTCGTCCCGGCGGGAGCCCATGGCGTTCGTCCAACGGACGTGCATGGCGAGCGCTTCCTTGTATTTTTCTTGTTTTTCGAGCACCTTGTACATCAGCAGGCTGGCACGGCGCTCCAGGTCGGTGTCTTCCTTGTTCTCGTCCGCACGGGCCAGTGCGGTACGGCCATATTGGGCGGCCTTGGCCGTTTGGCCCTGTTCCAGGTACAATTCGCCGAGGTCGGGCTCCGGGTACACCGTGAAGCTCAAGCTTCCGTTGTTCACGACATCCTCACAAGCGAGCAGGTAGTCGAGCGCGTGCTGTGGATCGGCCTTGCTTCGTAGGCACCGCCCCATGTCCAGCAGCAGTTCGGCCAGCGGTTTCGACCGCTTGGCGCCCGGGTCATCATTCGCTGCCGTCAGCTTGAAACCGAGCACATCGAGCCCTTGCTGGAACTGTTTGAGCGCTCCGTCCCAATGGCGCAGGCGCATCTCAAAGCGGCCATAGCGGTCATGGAAGGTCGCGCGCTCCGTGGGGCGGTCCCGTCCAGCGGCCGTATCGATCGCTTCTTGCAGGATGCTCCGGCATTGCGCCGTATCGGTGGCGAGGAAGGAGTTGATCAACAAGTCGCAGGCTTGGAGCAGCAGGCGGCCATCGTCGTGCCGTTTGGCCAGTTCGTAGGCGGTTCGGGCATGGGTGTACGCATCGGGGCTGCCGGCCCATTCATGTAGCCTGCTCAGGTACAGGTACGCGCTGATCCTGTTCTGCATGTCACCGCTCCGGTCGTCAATGGCCAATACACGTTCCATGATACCGATGGCCCGTTCGAAGTCGCGGGTTGTTCGGCAGAGCAGGCTCTGCTGCACCAAGTGGGCCCTCAAGGTGGCGGTATCCTTGCCCGCAGCAGCGCTGGCAACCGCTTCCTCATAGGTGCGCATGGCGGCCTCTGGCTGTCCATCGTCCTGCTGGGCCGTGGCCAGTAGGTTCACCACTACAAGTTGGCGAGCCGCGAGGGTTGGCACTTTTTGACCCCGTTCAAGGGCCTGGCGATAGGCCCGCACCGTATTGGCCAGCAATCCGCTGGACCGGTAGGCGACAGCCTCCGTGATGCGGAGTTCCATGGCGAGGCTGTCGGCCAGATCCCTGGCGTGGTCGGGAACGTTCTGGCCCCCGGCCAAAAGGCCATCCATGAAGTGGATGGCGCCTTGCACGGCGTCCGCGGTTTCTTCGGCCGAGCCGTTGGCGGGCACTTGTGCCGCCCGGGCAAGCAGTTGGGCCCGCCATCCGCCGCCATCCGCTTGCGCCACAGCGCGGTTATGAGGCAGGATGCAAATGGCCAACAGACCCGCTCGCAGGATCGGTCCGGCTTTTGCCAGCAGGCGGCTCCCCCCTCGGCGCATGGGGGGTGAAGGTAAGCAGGTCCGGCGTTCCAACCGCATAGGGCGGCACATGCCATTTCCGTGGTATGGGATCCGGATCTTTTCACCTAAATTTTCGCGCCCTTTCAACAACAGGCACAACGCACCGGTACGAACATGTTGAATCGTCACACGCGCTGCTGCATAGCAGTTCTCTTCGCTTTGCTGGCCTTCGCGCGTATCGCGGGGGCGCAGCACACGATCATCAAGAAAGGTGGCCAGGAGGTGGCCTGCAGAGTGCTCGGAGGTGCGAACGGCTCATTGCGGTACGATCCGGGTTCGGGGGAGAGGACGATCGCCTGCGGGGAGGTGCTGGCCATCATTGATGAGCGGCTGATGGCCCATGCCGATCCTTGCGCGGCGGCATTGGACAAGACGACGCCCAATTGCGCTTCGCTCCTGCTGAAGAACGGTTCGGTGGTGAAGTGCGAGGTGAGGGCGGCGCTGGATACGTACTGGAAGATCCGTACCAAGGACGGCGAGCGGATCGAGCAGGACGACAACGTGGTGGGCACCATCATGAGCAATGGGGAGGCCTCGTTCACCGACTTGAAGTTCGCCCAGCAGTTCATGTCGGATGCGAACACCATGCGTATGATCAACGATGTGAAGCAATGCCCCAGCGGATATGGGGAGGTGCAGACGGTACGTTCCCAGGCCAAGAACTTGCCGCGGGTCCAAAGAGCGGAGAAGCAGGCGGCGATCGAGCGTGCCAAGGCCAATGGCGGTGCGGGCGCGGCAGTGAAGGCACGGACGGATACCGCCCGCGGCCTCATGGCGGAGTTCGACGCCGACAAACTCACGGAGCAGGGCATGCAGAAGGTCAAGCGGTTGGAGGGGTACATGAAGACCATCGTGGACGGCAGCGTCGCGTTGGCCGCCCGGCAGAAGCAATGCGAAGAGGCCGACGGCCTATTTGAGGATCCATACAAGAACCAAGTAGAGACCAGTTCGGTTCCGAGCGGAGGCGGCCAGGTCGTCAGGAGAAAGCGCTCCGCCCATGATTATCTGGTCCACCTGTCGCTGCTCGGAAAAAAATACACCCAGGTAGCGGTTGAATTCGCGGATCTCCAGTACGTGGGGGATATCGAGGAGCAACCTGACGGCTCCTATCGCGGCATCATCAGCGTCCAGCAGGTGTTCGCCGGGGAGATCGACGGTGTGCGCGTATACGGGGACGTGACGACCAAGAACTTCGAGGTCATCATCAAGAAATACACCAAAATCACGGTAGATGGCAAGAAGGATCTCTGGGACGTGTTCCTCGGGGACATCTCGGTCGTCACCACGCAACGGAACTGAGATGCGGGAGCGCTTCCTCCCGTTCTTCATGCTCATCACGAACGGCGCTAACGGCACAACGCGGGCATAACATGAGAAATTTGTACATGCACATCGGTATAGCAGCGCTCGGCGCTTGGCTGGCCTCCGCAAGCACGGCGAGTGCGCAGCACACGATCATCAGGCAGGACGGCGTGGAAGTGGCCTGCAAGGTGCTGGGCAGCGCGAATGGGCAGTTGCGCTACGATCCGGGCTCCGGCGAGAAGCCGATCGCATGCGGGGAGGTGCTGGCCATCATCGATGAGCGGCTCATGGTCCATGCCGACCCGTGTGCGGCAGCGGCGGCACTGGACAGGACCTCGCCCAATTGCGCCTCGGTGTTGCAGAAGAACGGCTCGGTGGTCAAGTGCGAGGTCATCGCCGGGATGGACGACTATTGGAGGATCCGCACGAGCGCGGGCGTGCGGACCGTGCCAGCGGGTGAGGTGGCGGGGGTGCTCAACGGTGGAGAGGCATTTCTGTTCACTGAGGACAAGTATGCCAAGCAGTTCATGTCGGATGCGAACACCCTGCGCATGATCAACGACGTGTCCCAGTGCCCCAGCGGTTACGGGGAGGTGCGTACGGCGCGCTCCCAAGCCCGGCAGAAGCCGATCCTGGAGGCGGCGCAGAAAAAGGCGGCGATCGAGCGCGCCAAGGCCAATGACGGCGCGGGTCCGGTGGTGAAGGCGCGGATGGACACCGCTCGGGGCCTCACGGAGGAGTTCGATGCTGCCAAGCTCACGGCGATCGGGGTGGAGAAGGTCAAGCAGTTGGAGGCGGACATGAAGATGATCACGGATGGTGCTGTCTCCCTGTCGGTCCGGCAAGAAAAATGCAAACAGGCCGATGGCCTCTTCCAGGACGCGTACAAGGACCGGGTAGAGACCAGTTCGGTGCCCAAGGACGGAGGGCCCGTCCAGACAAGGCGGCGCATGGCGCACGACTACCTGATCCATCTGCTCTCGCTCGGGAAAAAATACACCCACGTGAAGGTGGATTTCGCGGACTTCAGGATAGGGGAGCTCGAACGGCAGGAGGACGGGTCCTACAAGGGCATCATCACCGTTCAACAGGTGTTCGCCGGGGAGATCGATGGTCAGCGCGTGTACGGGGACGTGACGGTCAAGAACATCGAGATCGACATCCGGCAGTACGACAAGCTCACGAAGGACGGCATGAAGAAGTTCTGGGACGTGTTCCTCGGGGACATCTCGGTGGTTACCACACAACGGGACTGAGATGCGGCGGTTCTTATCGATCGGCCTGTTGGCCACACTCCCCGGCACCTGGGCCGCCGCGCAGGGGCCCGCAGAACAGTTCGAGTTGTGCGTAAAGCAGTTCGACGAGTTCGTGGCGCGCTTCAACGGGCACCACAAGACCGCGGTACAGGACAGCGGTATGATCGCCGCACCCGCACCGGACCGGCAGCAACTGCTGCGCTCCCTGATGGGCACCAACCTCGATCCGGCCACCATCGACGTGTTCATCGCATCCATGCTGGACGCCGATACCGCGTACGCCCTGCAACTGGATGGTCAGCCCTGGTTCGCCCATGTCACTTGTGACGTGAGCGACACGGCGAAGATCTATCCGATCGACTTCTGGCTGGTGCGGGAGCGGAGCGGCCTGCGAAAGAAATGGTCCATACTGGCATCTTCCTTCGACTTTGCGAAGGAGCGCCCCATGCTGTTCATCAACTCGAAGAACCATGAGGTCAATTTTTCCCAGTTATTGGGGAAAGATATCCTGATGGAACACGGCGTCGCGCCATACGTGGGCCCGCCCGGCATCAGGAACCTGTTCGCGCTGCAGGAGGGCCTCAAGAGCATGGTGTGGACGATCGACGATGTGACCAGCGTGCGCATGCACCTGCTGCAGATCCCCGGCTGGTTCGCCGAAGTGGAGTACCGTCCACCGCCTGCGCGGGACGGTTGGATCACCTCGGGCTGGAACATCGTGACCTTGCGTCCCATGAGCGATACGGACAAAACCATGTACATCTGGCATGAGATCCTCGGTCTCTGAACATCATGTCCCGTCCGGTCTTTGCTATGTGGTCCTGTTGGCGCTGACCTTCGTAGCGGGCGTTGTCCGAGCGATGCCCCAAGTACCGGACAGCCTCAGCATCAAGGACAAGGCATCGATCATCAACCGGGCCGCCGAGAAAGTCGAGTTCTATGTGGGTGTCCTGAATGGCATCACCCGGCTGGATCCCAGCGTACCGGAGGATCTGGACCAGTTGAAGGAGGATATCAAGCCCCATACCCAACAGGACAATGAGGATCGTATCTTCCTCAGCTCCCAAGCCATTATAGAGGACAACATCAACCCCGCGAACAGGTCGGACACGACCAGGCTCGATCGGGAGGTGTCCGACTATATCACGGATTTCTTCGTGAATTTCCGGAGCGATGGGAGCAATGAGCCGGTGGTCATGCGCGTGCTGGATCGCGAAGAGCCGAAGGTTGCACAGGACGGCCGCGTGGTCACCCGACTGTTGTACGAAGTGACATGGAGGGGGGGGCACAAGACCGATCCGACGCCTTATGCACCGCTCAAGCGCGTGGTCGTGTTCCAGGCGCAGCGCAAGGGGGAACGTAGCTGGAACGTGTACATCGGAGCGGAGAATTTCTTCGATGGAACGGACGGATTCGTGAGCTATCAACTGGACAGGCAGGTTCAGGCCACCAAGGCTGCCGGAGGCGAGTTGACGGGGGAACTCCTGGAGTACGAGGAGGCCGCCAAACGGGCGGCCGAGGAGGCTGAGCGGGAGCGTGCCGATCGGAAGCAACGGTTCGATGCGGCGATCGCGGGCGGGGACGAACAACTGAGGAAGGGGGACTTCGCGACCGCGCGTGAGTTGTACAACGCTGCCAAGACGATCGATCCCGCCGCTTTCGTGACGGTGATCATCAAGAACAGGGAGGTGGAGAAGGCGCAGCAGGCATACGAGGAGAAGAAGCGGAAGGATTTCGACGCGCAGGTGAAGAAGGGCGAGCAGTTGTACGCCATCAAGGAGTATCAGCGGTCCCTGGAGAGTTTCCAGGCTGCGGACCGCATTGTGCCGGGCGACCCAAACGTCGCCTGGCGGACGGATTCGCTCAATGCCCGTATCCGGGCCAAGGCCGACCGGGAGAGCGCGTACAACGCGGAGAACTGGACGGCCAGCTTGGCGAACACCAAGGAGCTGCTCAAGAAACGCCCGGACGATCCCGAGATCCTCACCCTGTTGGCCAAGACCCTGATGGCCCAGAACAAGAATACCGAAGCACTGGTCAATCTGGACAAGGCGATAGCCAAGGACCCGGATCTGGCCGAGGCTCTGCGACTCCGGGCGGGCCTGCGGGAGAAAGGGGATGCGGAGGCCCTGCGATTCGCGGAGGAGGACTACGATAAGCTCAGGCGGCGCGATCCCTGGAACATGGCCTACGTGGTCGCCATCGCCGGCATGAAGTGCGACAAGCAGAAGCGGTGCAAAGAGGCCGAGGGCATCCTGCTGGAGTCGCTGGAGCGGGACGGTGCCAACGTGGAGACACTTTATATGCTGGGCTGGGTGAACGGTTACGGGGACGGGCGGCTGAACGACTATGGCCGCTCGATCGGGCATTTGGACCGGGCCATCGCCGCCGATCCCGCCTGCGCGAAATGCTTCTTGGAACGCGGCATCAGCCAGCTGATGATGGACAGCGTGGAGCAGGCCCGGGTCTCCTTGCAGGAGGCCCGGCGCCTGAAGCTGCCCAAGGACCAGGAGCAGCGGGCCCTCAACGTGGCCGCCGACCAGTTCAAGCGCGCCCGTACCGAGGCCGAGGAGAAGCGCAATCCGGTGCTGGCCGTGCGTTACTACGCCGGGGCCACGGTACTCTGCCCCGATTCACTCGGGTGGCTGGCCAAGCGGGCCACCAACCTGATGGACATACCGCGGTGGGAAGAGGCGTTGGGCCTTTGGGACGAGTACATCGCCAAGGCCGACGGCGACTATTGGGGGCGCATCAACCGCGCCCGCTGCCTGCTGAACCTGGACCGCTACCCCGAGGTGGACGCCGAGTACGAGAAGGTGGAGCGCAACGACCTGAAGGGCGTTTACACCAAGGAGAACAACCTGGTGGGCGGCCAGGCCTGCTTCCGCAAGCGCGACCTTACCTGCGCCGAGGGCCGCCTGATGAAGGCGCTGCGCAAGGACGGCGATGACTATCGTGTGCTGTCCATGCTCTCCGAGTGCGTGTACGCACGCAAGGACTACGCGCAGGCCGAGAAGTACGCCAAGGATGCCGTGTCCAAGTTCGAGAAATGGTCCAAGGAAACAGGTAAGAAGCAGGGCGACCCCCTCATTTGGTACCGACTGGGCCTGATCCAGCAGGCCGGTGGCAAGGCCAAGGAAAGCCTGGGCAGTTTCGACCAGGCGAAGTATTGGGGTCAGAACTTGAACGATTTCCGCCGGGAACGAGGGCGGTCCCTCATGGCGCTTGGCGATTTCGGGACGGCGGCCGGTGAACTCAAGGAGTTGCTCCTCGGGACGGAGGATGCGGCGGCCCGGCGCCTGAAGGCGGAGTGCCACGTGGCACTCGGCGAGTACATCGAATCGGAGCGTGAGTTGCTCACCGTACGCGAGAAGCACCCCGAGGAGGCCGCACGCCCGGAATTCCTGGCGCAACTGGCCTTAGCGCATGTACTCACGGGTGCCGACCGCGAGGCGAAGGAGGTGATCGAGGCCGCCCGTGCGGCGGACCCGGACTACGCGGAGACACTGCTGGCCGAAGTGGCCTACATGTGGAAGTTCAGCCGCCAGGAGGAGGCGGTCACGCAATTGTCGGGCCTGGTGCGCAAAGGCGTTGCCGACGAGAAGAAGCTCAAGGAGCGTCCGGTCCTTAAGGACCTCATTGCCTCCCCCATGTGGAAGAAGCGGACGCCTTGACCGCGGTCTCGCCGTCTTCGCTGAAGCAGGACCGGGAGGAACGGCGAAGGCCGCCCCGGTCCCGGGACGGCCTTGCCGATAGCATCGGATCAAAGGTGATGACTTATTGCTCGTCGCGTTTCTGGGCTACCCAGGCGTCCAAGGCAGCGCTGGGGTCCACGAAGGCGGTGGCCTCGCGGCGTTGCTTGCGGACGGGGCTGGCCTTGACAAGCTGAGGGTTGGCGTTCATGCGGTCGTATCCGAATTCGCCCTCGTCGCCGTCGAACCTGATGACGGCCAAGGGGGCGTCATAGCGGTACTCGGCGGCGTCGGGGCTCGCGTCCAACGAGACCTGGAATCGGAAGGTGAACACACGGCCCTTGGCGAGGTCCGCCGGGGTGCGGGTGTCGAATACCAGTTCCTTGGTCACATGGCCCGGCTTGGCGAACACCAGGGTGTAGGTCTCGCCCAGCGCGAGCTTCATCTCGAAGTTGGACGGGCCGACCGTCAGGGTGCGCACCTCCTCGGCGCCCTTCAGCACGGTTACGCTCGCATCATTGATCTCTCCGTTGGGAACGAGCACCCGGCCATCGAGCAGGAGCGTGCCTTCGCTGGCCATGGCGGTAGCCCACAGGGCGGTGACCAGGGCGATGCCGCAAGCGGCGCGGAGGGTGAGGTTGTTCTTCATGGCGGAGGGCTCGTTGGGGTGGTTCGTCGATCGTTGTGATGACAAAACAATCCCGCAGCGAAGGGGAGCGTATGTGCCCCCGCGCAGGCGGCCGCCGCCAGTGAGCAGGTGGCGGAAAATGGCAGGGCCCCCGTCGACGGACGGAGGCCCTGACCGATGGTCGTTGATCGCTCAGTGGGCTATCAGCACCCTGGCCGGGGCCAGGTTCGGTCGGCCGAAGGCCCGAAGCGTATACGACCCGTTGGCCAGCAAGCCGATGTCCCAGCGTAGGGGCGCCGTTCCGGACGCGGCGTGCGCGGCAGTGCGGGCCGCCTCACGGCCACGTATGTCGTACAGCACAAGCACCACACCTTCAGCCCCTCGCGGCAGGCCAATGAACAGCGCGTCGCGCGCGGGCACCGGCCACACCTGGAGCAGCCCGGCCGCGCCCTGCTCGCCGATGGCGTCCGGCACCACCACGTGGATGGTGTCCGTGGCCGTGCCGGTGCAGCCGTCATCGTCCGTAAAGGAGTAGGCGATGATGTTGTCGCCATGTTCGGCCTGTGCGGGGTCGAATTGGTCGCCGGACACACCGTTGCCCGACCATGTGCCCCCTGCCGGGCTGCCCCCTGTCAAGGTAAAGGCCGGGCTCTCGCCGTCGACGGTGTCCAGTTCCGCCGGGATGTTCAGATCTACGGCCGTTCCCATCACCTGGATGGTGACCACCGCATCGAAGTAGCAACCCGGCGGGTCTGTCTGCAGGGGTGCCACGCCGGTGATCGGATGGATGCCGATGCCCTCAACGGCGGGGTCGAACGTGAAGGTCGAATCACCGTTGCTGGCGGTGGACACCGTCACATCGAACGGGTCTGAACCCAGGCATACCACCGTGGATCCGGGCGGAGCGATCGTCACGGACCCTTGCGAGAACGGACTGATGATGGCCTGCATCTCATTGCCCGACGAGCAGCCGGCGGCATCGGTGTACTCCCAGGTAAGGATCCCGTTGAAGGGCGCGCTCATATCCACGTATCCCTGCGGGGTCACGGCTGCGCCGGACCACACGGCCCCGCTGGGTACGGTGGTCAACTGGACGGGGTCGGTCCCCTGGCAGGCGTAGAGCGGGGTCTGCGTATCATAGGGCGAGGCCGAGACATCCTGGATCACATGGATCGTACCGGTCGCCTGCCCCGCACATTCCGGCCCGGCGCTGAAGAAATAGGTGAGCGGATACTCCCCGGCGGCCAGTCCGAAGGCGGAGAAGGCGTTGTCCGATACGCCCGGGCCCGCCCAGATACCTCCTTCCGGAGATCCTTGCACCAGCGGGTACGTGGTGCCGGAGCAGCCGTTGAGCAGGGTATCGGCGAAGGTGTCCACCGTCACCTCCGGCACATCCACCACCGTCACGGTCAAGTCCAGTGACCAGGCGCAACCCTGCGCATCGCCCGCCACGTCCATCGAGAACACATAAGTGCCGGTACCGATGGACGGATCGAAGGTGCCCGAGGGATTGAAGGGGTCGAAAGGGTCGTCCGGAACGATGGGGCCGGTGATGGTGCCGCCGAGGGCATTAGTGCCCTGGATCGTGACGGGGCTTCCGCTCGTGCATACCGTGGTGGCCGATGCTTCGAGCGTAGCCGGCGTGAAGGGCAGTGCATTGATGGTTCCGCCCATGCCGCAGGTATTGTCCGCGTCGTCCGTGATGGTGTACGACCAGGGCCCGCCTGTGCCGTTCGCCGGGTCGAACACGCCGCTCACCACGGAGCCGCTCCACGCCCCGCCCGGTATGGAGGGCGCGAACACGAGCGGGTCGTCGTCCGGGCAGAGCGTGGGCGTGCCGGAATCGTAGCCGTTCGCCTCCGTTACCACAACGCCGGTCACCTCATCGATCGCCGAACTGGAACAACCGCCGGCTTCCCAGGTGTAGGTCACCGTGTTCACACCGGCGGCCACGTCGAGCATACCTCCATTAGAGTATATGCCGCCGACGGGAAGGCCTCCCGAGAGGACCGCGGCCGTGCCGACGCACAACTGATCGTAGGGCAGCACAAGGCTCACCACGGGCGCCGGGGTCACAGCGATGGTCAAAGCCGCTTCGGCCGGGCAGGGAGAGCCATCGGGCGCTTCGCCGATGAAGCCGTACTCGCCGGGGCCCTCTACGGCCGGATCGAAGATGAAGCTGTTCTCCCCGCCGTCCGCGAGGGACAGGACCACGGTCACCGGATCGGCGCTCTCACACAACGTTACCGGGTTGGCGACCCCATCCACGTAAGCGTATCCCTGGCCGATCGGATACACGGTCACCGGTACGGTCACGTTGAGGGCGCATCCGGTCACATCGGTCCAGGTGCCGATGGCATCGTCGTTGTTGGGAGTGGCCACATCGAGGGACCCGCCCGGTGCCACGAAGGGGCTGCCGCTCCAGATCGCGCCATCGGGGGAGGAGGCCAGCTGCACGGGATCGGTGTCCGGGCACGTGGAGACGGAAGCGGGCGTGGCGGAGATGTCATCGATCACATCGATGGTCTGTTGGGCCTCACCGCTGCAACCGTTGGCATCGGTGTACTGGTAGGTTATGGTGTTGGGACCGGCAAGACCCAAGGGGAAGAAGTCCCCGTCGACCACGCCATCGCCGTAGTAGCTGCCGCCAGCGGGAAGCCCGCCGGAGAGGGCGTAGCCGTTCTGGCAGCCATCGGCGAGCAGGTCGGTGAAGGGGTCGAGGGAGACGGTGGGCACACCTACGACCTGCACATGCAATGTGTCGTTCACCGCGCAGCCGTTGATGCTCGCATCGCCGTATCCGATGAACTCATACGTGCCGACGCCGAGGGCGGCCGGGTCGAAGGGCGTCTGCAGTTCGCCGCCGTCAGGCTGCGAGGTGTACACTGTGATGGGGTCGCTGTTGGTGCAGAGCGTGCTGCATTCACAACTCGTGATGGCATACCCATAAGCGGGTTCATTCACCGTCACGTTCAGTTCACCATAGACACCGCAGCCCAGCACGTCGGTCCAGTAGCACAGGTAGTGCTGGCTGTACGGGTAGGAGACATCCACGAGGCCGCCGGGTATCTCATTGCTTCCCCATAAGGCGTTCGGATAGGTGAGCACCTGGATGGAGTCCGGCTGGGGGCAGGTGACGATGGGGTCGGGGACGACGACCACCGAATCGATCACGGTGATGGGCTGCGTGACGGCGCCGAGGCAACCTGTTGCAGCATCACCGAAATGCACGGTCAAAGGGATATCCCCGGTCAGGCCCAGGGGATCGAACCCGTACCCGCCTTCGTACTCCACGCCCGGCCCTGTCCAATAACTCCAATCGCTGTTGTCGGGGTCGCTCAGCGGATAGAAGCCCGGGCATGCGTTCGCCAGCGTATCAAGGAAGGCCTCCACATCAACGGTCGTCGGCACCACTTCAATGTATAGGGTATCATTGATCCCGGTGCAGAGCCCCCCCTGGTCAGCGGCTGCGTAACCCACGAACATGTAGGTGCCGACGCCCGAGAGGATGGGGTCGAAGTCGGTGGTCAGCTCGCTGCCATCGGGTTGGGACGTGTACACAGTGATGACCGGACCGGTCTCGCAGAGCACGTCGCATTCGCAGTTCGTGACGGCATATCCGTAAGTGGTTTCGTTCACCGTCACGTTCAGTTCGCCGTAGACGCCGCAGCCCAGCACGTCCTCCCAATAGCAGAGATAGTGCTGGCTGTAGGGGTAGGACACGTCCACGAGGCCGCCGGGTATCTCATTGCTTCCCCACACGGCGTTCGGGTAGGTGAGCACCTGGATGGAGTCCGGCTGGGGGCAGGTGACGATGGGGTCGGGGACGATGGTCACGGAATCGATCACGGTGATCGTTTGCGTGGCCGTGCCGACGCACCCGGTGGCCTGGTCGTAGTGGTGGTAAGTAAGCGGGATATCCCCCAAGAGGCCATAGGGATCGAACCAATAGTTCTCGAACCAATCCACGCCGGTTCCGGTCCAGTAGTCATTGGGTCCGGTGGGCAACCAATAGGTGAC
>Ga0138256_10000301_pt1 | contig 56547 bp, 43 predicted proteins | sample KNB2016incub_MG_FD_105486 | JGI IMG/M metagenome (GOLD analysis project Ga0138256, IMG submission 105486) | Active sludge microbial communities from wastewater in Klosterneuburg, Austria - KNB2014incub_MG | ecosystem: Engineered > WWTP > Activated sludge > Unclassified | place: Austria...
AAAAGTGAGGGTGAGATTTTGCTGATCACCGATGAGCATGGAAGTACTGTCTACCCGGGCATTAAAATTGACTTGTCCACTCACGTAGTGGGTCATCGAGAGAAAAAATATAAGAGTGCAAAAATTTCTCATATTGCCTTTGCACGTTTTTTAAAAAAAGCCATCAGCGCTTCGATATAGGATTGATCAGTACGCACCTGGATCAGGTCAGAAGCGGACTTATTAAATATTTCTTTGGTCTTCATCATATGCGATTCAAACCTTTGATGATAATCTTGCCTGATCGATTGACTGGAAGTATCGACCCAGGCTAAATCACCAGTCTCTGTATTGTACATTTGGATGAATCCCAGGTCTGGCAGATATTCTTCCTTTGGGTCGTAAAGATGGATGCCTATCAAATCATGTTTGTTGCCCAATATGCGCAAAGGAAGGTCGTACTGTTCATCCCAAAAGTCTGATAAGATAAATCCTATGCTTCGTTTTTTAATGACATTATTAAAAAATTGAAGCGAATCACCCAACCGCGTTTTTTTACCTTTTGGAGCGGCATTGATCAATTCTCTCAGGATACGAAGTATATGTTGCCTTCCTTTTTTTGGTGGAATAAAGAGCTCGATCTGATCTGAAAAAAGGATGAGACCTACTTTATCATTGTTAGAGCTGGCAGAAAAAGCAAGTACAGCACAGATCTCTGTAGCCCATTCTCTTTTTTGTTGCTGGTATGTGCCAAAGTAAGCGGAAGGACTGATATCAACCATGAGCATCAGCGTGAGCTCCCTTTCTTCTTCAAAGATTTTGATGAATGCTTCGTTGGTACGGGCCGTTACATTCCAATCGATGTTGCGCACATCATCTCCGTACTGGTAGGGTCTGACCTCACTAAAAGACATACCCCTTCCTTTGAATGTGCTATGATATTCACCAGTAAATAAATGTTTGCTGATACTACGTGTCTTGATCTCGATTTTTCTGACTTTCTTCAATAACTCGGCGGTATCCATATCGATCGCTTATAATGGAAAGTATTTGGGTGAAAGGTGGTCCTTTAGTTCTGAATAAGGTATAATAATTTGCCTGAACCCATAGATCAAATCATAGGGAGCAGAGATAGAGAGGCCTTCTTTTTTAAGAGTCAATATGCTAAAATCTGCTACAGTCAATGATTTGTAATCCAGGGAGGATCCTGTCTTTAATTTGTTCAATTCTTTATTTACCCAGGCATCTTTGAATTTGCGAAAACCACTTACATTAGTCATTAGCGCCGATTCACCAAGCAGGTCTCCTGATTTGATATCGAAAGTAAAAGGCATAGATTGGATGGATTCTTCCCAGGAGTTTTTTATATGCATAATACCGGAGACAAAATGGTCGTCGAGAAAATCAAACTGTGGCCAGATGCTCATGCGATAGACCATCCGGTCACTTTGGTCAGCCGGTTTTTCAGACAGTAAGATCCTTTTTTTCTCCTGGATGACCACTAAAAATGAATCTATCAGGTTTTTAAACCAGATCGAAGTACCTGACTTGTCTATTTTGGGATAGGTGATGTCGACGGCCATCCAATGATCTGCAAAAGATTCCTGGGATATGGCTACCTGGTTGACAAGATCTAAAGATTTGGTGTATTCGATCGTGCCCAGCTTATAATTAATATCGATTCGTTTGTCATTGACTTTCCAGGTACTTAGTTTTCCAGCGTTATGTTGTAGATAATCTACCATATTGGATTCCTGGTGAAAGCTTTCATCATCCTTAATTTCTGATGTACCGTACAGGGTCTTGTTGAGCATTTTATAATAAAACTTCTCAGCGATTTGGTCTGAAAAATCTTTGTGTATCAAGACCATACATTCATTCGGGTCTGATTTGGAGGCATAGGATCTTACCCAAAAAGTAGTGGCGGGTGCAGGACTACCTTCTTTGAGCGAGATGCTGGCATTATAGGTTCGATCCGCATTGTACCAGGTGCCTCGTACAGATTGGTCATCCATCTCCAAAGCAAACTTGCCGGTCAGGGTCGAGTTTAGATCTTGCTCATCCAATTTTAGCTTGTTGTTTTGGATGGTGCCGGAGAGTACATACTTGGTTTTATTGTCTCCAAAATAAAAATAACCTTTACAGTTTTCGCCATCAGATACCAGGTCCAGTTGAACAGGAATGGTTTCATCCCAAAATCCGGAATAGGTCTTTTCCCAGGCTACAGTTTTGTTTTTGAAAAACTGATCGGCCAGGCCGGTCTCCAGGGACTGAGTCTGACTGATAAATGGAAATAAAAAATAATACAGGAATAATATTCTCATTAGGGTACTTCTACTTTGGCTAAAATCTCTGAAATAATGTGGTCTGAGTTTTTGTTTTCTGCTTCTGCTTCATAGGTCAGTCCTATACGGTGTCGCATCACATCTTTGGCAATGTAACGCACATCGTCCGGGATGACAAATCCTCTTTTGTTAATAAAAGCTACGGCTTTTGATGCGAGGGCAAGATTGATGCTGGCGCGGGGAGAAGCACCGTATTGGATAAAATTCTGTAGTTCGTCCAATTTGTATTCAGCAGGCTGCCTGGAGGCAAATACGATATCGATAATGTATCGTTCTATTTTTTCATCCATATAAATAGTGTTCAAAACCTCTCTGGCTTTGAGGATATTTTCAGTCTGCACCACCGGAGTGATCGCCCTCAGTTTTTCGTCACCAATATTCATGCGGATGATCTGGCGCTCCTCTTCTTTGGTGGGATATCCTATAAGTACTTTGAGCATAAATCGGTCTACCTGAGCTTCAGGCAGGGGATAAGTGCCTTCCTGTTCTATGGGATTTTGCGTAGCAAGGACCAGGAAAGGCTCTTCCAGGCGATAAGTTTCCTTGCCGATGGTGACCTGCTTCTCCTGCATGGCTTCGAGCAATGCACTTTGCACTTTGGCAGGAGCACGATTGATCTCGTCAGCGAGGATAAAATTTGCAAAAATAGGGCCTTTGCGAACCTGGAAGTCATTGATCCCCTGATTATAAATGAGTGTACCTATGATATCAGCTGGCAATAAATCTGGAGTAAACTGGATCCTTTGGAAAGATGCATTGACTGCCCCTGCAAGGCTTTTGATGGCTAAGGTTTTTGCCAGGCCTGGAAGACCCTCCAGCAGAATATGACCTTTGCAGAGCAATCCGATGAGCAAGCGCTCGATCATGATTTCCTGGCCGATGATGGTATGCTGGAGTTGTAATTTGATCTGGTCTATAAATCCGGATTCCTGCTCGATGCGGGCTGTGATCCCCTGGAGATCGATATAACTGTTCATAATCGTTTTTATATTGAGAAACGGTGCAAAAATCGTCATTTTTTGCAGTAATGGAACAATAGATTGAGATATAAAGGAGGGTTTAACCTCTTATTAAGAATTGAGCTAATTTAATGATATAGGCCATGGATCCCCAATGACCTTTGTTTTATGAGGACGAATCCTGACGCAGGTACAAGCGTTGAAGTAAGAACTCCTGCGTCATGATGCCAAATTGATAAGCTGTGTTGCTTGCATTTATCAACCAAGCAGCAGTTATTAAACGTTATTGGTTATTGCCCCGATGGTTGTATCCGATCATAAGTCAAAATTCTATTGATTAGCAGAGCGTATGTGCACCCTGGCTATCTCAGCTTTTTACAGTTCAAATTTATGTATAGGAGGTTGCTTGATTAAGGGTTATCCGATTATTTGCCTCATGGCTATCTCTATTGACTCTTCCTTATTGATGGGCCAGTCAATTTTTATCCAAGCATCTTTCTACAACTTCATGAAATCTATCATGTAAGGCGTAAATCGAATTTTTAAGCAAGACATCGGACTTCTTTGAATTCACTTGTTTCAAAATGGAAATGGATTCTTTCTCCAATAAATTGAGAGTTTCTGACATTGCAGGTTTTTGAAACTCCGTAGGTACATTTGCTTTTCTTAAAATGGTAGCAAGGTTGGCGAGTTCAGAGGCATATTTTTTAAGCGGACTCAGATCGCCTGATTCTGCAGGATGAAAAGTAGCTGACATTATTTTGTGATATGCATCCAAATCAGGCCAAGCTTCCCAGATCGTGGGTTTTGGAAGCCTTAATATTTTTTCCGATTCAATCATCGGAAGGAGACCAGAGTCATACATCGTACGCATCATTTCTATTACCAGATCATCTGTATTGGTCACTGAACCGGCTTCTATCGGCGGCTCAGGATCATATTCCAGATCCAACATGACACCTTGTGTATACTTGTCCCCCATCAGTTCCTGCACAATACCCAGGGCCATATCCATTCCTGCAGTGACTCCTGCTGAAGTCCAGTATTTGCCATCTTTAACGTACCGCTTTTGGATAAACTTTGCTCCGTACATTTTCATGATTTCATCTGCTCGATACCAGTTGCAGGTGACCTCTTTATCTTTTAACAGGCCTGTCGCTCCGAGTATCCATCCGCCTGTGCATACACTTGTAGTAAATACTGAATTTTGATCGATCATTTTGATCCAATTGAGAAGTGCCGTGTCTTTTGTTTGTAAAAATGTTTCACTGGCTCCTCCAGGAATAACTAAAATATCCAATTTATTGACCACATCGATTGATTTATCCACTTGTATTTTTACACCACGCTGATTTTGTACAAATCCTTTTTGTTTTGCAACAAAAAATACATCTGCACCCATAAGTTCTCCCAATACATGATATGGTCCGAAAGCATCCAGCGTATTGAATCCATCGTATACATAGATACCAATGGTTTTGACCGGATATTTAGGTTGAGTCATCATAATAGCCATCATTTCATTGTGTCTTTGGGCAAGACTATCAGTTTTGGATTGAGCCGAAAAAATTCCCGGAATGATCATCCAAAGACATACCAGGCAGATTTTACATTCCCTAATCATACTTCAATTGGTTTAAGGGTTTATGGTAAAATCCACTGTCTTAATGGTAAGGTGATCATCGTGATCTTCTGCGCTGATGGTCAGTGTCACTGGTGTAGTGCTTGAAATTCCGACAGGATTCCATTTTTCATCTATATTATAAGAGGTCAGATCATGGACCTCCGGTGGGTTGGTGGGCGTGAAGAGTATACTGCCATCAGACTTTCTCGTCACGGAGATTAATAGTTCATGCAGACTTTCGTCGGTGACGCTCCCCGTGATCGAAATAGTTTGCCCGACACCAAATGATGAGCCAGCCGTAGGCGAGGTAATTGTCAGTGCAGGAGGGTTATCATCGCTTTCAGATTTGTGACACGAAAATAAAACAAAACCTATAAATAAAATGTTGAATAAAAATGATTTTTTCATATTAAAAAAATTAAGTAATTAAAAAGAATTATGGTGGTATTTACAGAACTTATTGACATAATTATAAATCCGGATTATAAATAAAATCATGATCCGTCAGAGTATTTAAAAAGTGTAATAAAGATTGTTTTTCATTGGCAGAGAGAAAAATACCGAGGTGACCAGCTTCTTTGAGTAAGGGATCCAGTGTGGGTGAGTCATGTACACCATGCTCATAATGTTCCAATACCTCCTCCAGGCTTTTAAACCTTCCGTCGTGCATATAAGGAGCGGTCACAGCGCAATTCCTCAGGGAGGGGATTCTAAACTTGCCCAGATCCTTTACTGATTCGGTGATTCTGGCCCGGCCTAAGTCCGCAAACTCCGTATCGAGTCCATTGTTGCTAAATCCCATATTAGTAAATAATTGTCCTGCATGGCACTGGGAGCATTTATTCGAAAATAATTCAAATCCAATTTTTTCATCTTCACTAAATACCTCCTTTCCCAAGATCACCTGATCATATCGAGAAGTGGCGGATATCAAGTGGAGCTGGTACTGTGAAAGTGATTTTAATAAATAGGCAGAAGTGATCGTGTCCATATCCGGAAAAGCCTGGCGAAATAATTCCGGATATTCTGCATGTCTGTTAAGTTTATTCATTACATGACTTAATGATTCGTTCATTTCTAATGGATTTTCAATGGCGTTGGGCGGTACGAAATCGAGGTGAATGATTCCCCCATCCCAAACAAATTCACTGAAAAAAGCCATGTTGGCGATAGAGGGAGCATTTCGAATACCGGCTCGCTCATCTACCCCCAGGCTCAGCCGATGTTGTGGATCAGTGAACGCTGCTTGTTTTACATGGCAATTGCTGCAGGCTACAGATCCATCGGAAGAAAGTATTGGATCATTAAAAAGTTTTCTGCCCAGTTTAAACCCTTCCTGCGTCAGTGGATTTGATTCCAGGTTGTACAGGATCGGAGGAAAATGTTCTGGTTTGGCAATTGGAAAAGGTGTAGTACTACTTTCTTCCGTAGTGCATGATACTATCCAGATGAATAGTATCATGCTTACACCGGAAATGAGCTTCATAATATTTTATTTGTTAAAAACTAGATTGATTATCGATGATTGTTTTTATGGATTCTTACTGATGGATATGATCGAAGATGAATGCAGATTCGATATTGTCAGCTATGCTCACACCATCTGAAGGTTTATGCACATTGTGATTTCCGGAAAAATCGATTTTGTTTACACCACTAAATAATTTGGATACATCAAAAAGCATGTGTACCTGAGGTGTGTTGGCATCATCTACTTTTGCATCAGTATCGAATGTCAGGTTGATTTTTTTATTATTATATACGAATGCGGAGCCTGCAATATTTTTCCATCCTCCTACATGAAAGGCCATACCGTTTTTGTTGTCGGCTGTGATGGTTTCTGCACCGGTTACGCCTCCATTGGACGCATCAGACTGACCTTCAAATTTTACGGCTATATAACCAGAATTCCAATTCCAAAACATTTTACTTGTGGCGATATCCAAAGCCCCACCTACTGCTCCATCGCTCACCCCTGCTGAATCTACACCAACAGTAAAGATCACTTTATTGTATTTTCCTGCCGGAACATTCTTCAAGGTAACTACCTGGGATGCAGGATCTTGCTCATTGATGAGATAATAACCTTTGGTGCCTGATGCAGAAACAGATACTTCATCTTTAAACGATTCTCCATTTGGTCCCTGGAGTTCAATAGCAGATACAAAATATTTAAGTAAACTGATGTTGTACTTCTGGTTCATTCCATTGGTATAGGCGTATTCTGTACTGCCGGCTGGAACCATGCTTAATTGTTTGACTACATTATTTAAGGTGGCTATGTTGTCAAATTCCAGCTCTACAGCTCCAGCATTTGCAGTGATTTCATCTTTCTTGCAAGAGAAGATAGATGTAAAAAGTAATAATCCTAAGATACTTAATTGAATAGTTTTCATTTATATTATATTTTTTTTAATTGAATAAATAACTTATTTGAAATTGAATTTTATTGGCAGCCTGCAGATCATCATTTGAATACTGCTGCACTAAAGGAATGCTTGCATAGGTGTTGAAATTGAATCTTCCTGACTGAATGCTTATTCCAAATGAAGTGTACAATCCAGCTCCTCCAGTCGTAGAATAATGGGCCAAGGATTTATGGTCTTTCTGTATAAATTCTCCTAAGAAACCTGCATAAGGGGTTAGCGAAAATGCTCCCATTTTTTTCAATTTATTCCCCAAAACGAGCTGGGCCGATGACTGATCACCAAAATGATAATCTTCTTTTGTATTGAAAAAATGCATGTATTGTGTACTCATAAAAGCCAACCATCGGTCATTCGAGACTCCTATATTAGTTGCTGAAAAAATACCCCAGCTTCCATTGCCTACATTAAAATTTTCAGGCAAATTCTGTTGTATGTGAATATATGGATCATATTTTCCGGTTGCGCCTTTTATGCCCATACCTCCATCAATGTAAAAATGAAGATTGCTGGCGCTTTTTGACTGTTTGCTGAGAATATAATGTACAGAGATTTTGCTATCACCTATTCCTTGCACAGTACCATTGCCATCCGGATGCTTCCTGGTATTGTATATGTAAGGCTGATCTATGAGCACATACCATTTATATTTTATACCAACCCGCAATGAAAAATCAAGTGTTCTAAACTTGTCTTTTGAGCCTTTGGAGTCCGGCAGATTAGAGGTGAAAGTGCCAGTATAATACTGCATGCCAAAATAGTTTTTTTGCAATACAGATATCATATCCACCCCTATGCCATGCATACTGCAGCCACAAGCATCACAGGCTTTCGTCAATGACCACTGACCTATGATCACTGAAACGATCAGAATTATTTTTTTCATGCGAACGATAAAAAGGTTAATACGCAAATCTCATGCGTACCGTTAAATCAACTTGGTTTCTGAAAAATTCGATAAAATTTCAATCCGTTTTCCAAACATGTATTTGAATTTAGTTCAGATACATGAGTAAGGAGAGAAATCCCATTTGTTCCATTGGCTGACTCTGATACAAAGAATGTCTTGTACTCAGCTGTCAAACAAATGGAGATATAGAATTAAATGGTAGGAGGGTGGAAAATGGAACGATGTATGCCAGTAGGAATACATGCGGTGTAATCAAATAGCGCTGTATTTAGATTGCTTTCATTGAAGGACCATGATTCGCATGAGCCTTGAGTGAATACATCAATAGATTCGAATATTTTTTGAAAAAAATTGAGATAATTATCTGAACTTCTATGATGTTCAGTCTCTATTTGCATAGAAATCTTTTGCATTAATACACATTTTCCATGGCAGGCTAATTCAGGTCGGTTTTTATTTACACAAAGTACCTCTGCATAATATTGCCTGTTCAACTCGAATGAGACCAATGCAGAAACCATACTGAAAGTCTTCAATACGACTACAAGTATAAGGGTATATGCACTGATCTGCCTGGCGGTATCCATTTCTTATTTTGCAAAAGTATCTAAAATAACAATAGTATGATAAAGAAACTGCCTGATATTGATCAGTCTATAGGACTTTAACAAATGTTCGTAGTCAACATTAAACTTTAAAGATCTGGGTCAATGAGTTGTCTCTACGAATTCCTCCTGGCTAATCAATTTCGTTATTCATTTTGATGCTCTGGATTGGAACGGAGAAATAATGATCATGTGTCATTAAGGATTGACTTAATAGATTAGAAGAGAAAGGATTTGAGTAGGTTCTAATGGATCTGTGCACAATGGTTAAAAATACTTCGTATTCTATTCCTTGGAGGTCAGCAGGGCAAGATGATTTTATTACCTGGCAGGGAGGCAGCCTAAAATGAATGATGGATTCTTAAACATGAAAAACGACTATTTACTTGCTCTGCATAGGGAAGTTACTTCACTATCGTCACCAGTTGATTCTTTCCAAACCGATGCTGCTCTCTTCCATTGAGCACCAATCGATCCAATACGGTGAGGTTCTTTTTCTGACCAAATGTGGCATCTATGGTATCCGGCTCGAATCCTTTGACCTGAAGTATGGTCCTGCAAAAGCCATTTTTTGAGGGATCGGTATTAAGAGCTGTTCGGAGGATTTTAACATAAACAGTATTAGTCGTCACCATGGTACCAGGTGGACTATACACCCGTGTAAATCGGTTATCTTGCATATAATAGATGGTAACATCCTTTTCAGTACTGAGTGCTTCATTTTCGAAAATGGAGTGACCCTGCTGATTAAGGTATTTAAGATCAATTTCGATTTCAAATTCAGGACATGGTCCTCATTTACAGGAGATAATGATTAGTGCTAAGAGAGTCCAAATGGATTTATAAAGAGCATGCATAAGCCAATTTTTAAAAACAGGGTAGTTCTGCCACACCTTATTGGATCACCTTAATCTTCTTAAAACCCATTTTTTGCAACACTGCAGGTAATTTCTTTCTTTGATCCCCTTGGAGTAAGACCAAGCCCTCGACGACAGATCCGCCTACACCGCATGATGTTTTGAGCATTTTAGCCATGGCTTCCAGTCCTGATTCGTTTAATTCGAATCCTGCCAGCAAAGTGACTTCTTTACCTCCGCGATGCTTTTTGTCGCGGGAGATCCGGATAGATTGTTTGGCATATGGAGTCAGGTCATCCTGTGTCGGTTCTTCCTCTTGTGGTGGGACCGATGATGGGTCCGTTGAAAATACCATTCTGAGCTCTGATAGATCATCGAGTGTTTTCTTTTTCATAGGATTCAAAATTAAGGAATTATTGAGGTATAAGCCAAGAGCTGTCAGGGATGGTTTACGCGAGCTGGCGCGCAACCCCTGACCCTGAATAGAGTCTTCCGCACCAGCCAGTTCGCAAACTTCGCAGGTTATTTACCCTTTACCCCGAGACTTCGGGATGTCTATTTGCCGATTGCCTATTGTCTATTGCTTATTTTGCCTATTGTCTCCCGAAGCCTCGGGATGCCTATTACCCCCCTTTCCTTTTCCAATTCTTATTCATCATACGAAGGACACTAAGGCCTAATAATTCAGTACCGCTAGCCGAATTGGCGAGTACGACGACTGCAGTATGTGTATCCGGTAATAAACCTACGAAAGCATGATGCCCTTCGGTGCGACCAGTATGTACGTATAAAAATCGTTCACCAGGGATAGTTACTACCTGCCAGCCTGGAGCGACCCATCCTTTTTCTCCTCTGATGCTAGTCTGTTGTGGATGTATCAATGCCAGATAAGCTGGCGTTGGGGGATAAAGAAAAAGGTAAGTTAAATTCAGAAGCGTATGCAGAGAGGCTTTGCCTCCCAGTGCGGCTCCGAAGGTCTGAGAAGTCCATGGTTTGACTGGTCGGGTTTGGCGATCATAACCTGCTATGGTCGTAGATGAATCCAAAGAAATGACAAGATCCGCGGGTAGGTTTTCTTTGAAAAGCTGAATATATGTTTTATCAAGGACGGATTGTAAGATCCATTCGATCATCACGTAGTTGAGGTGACTATAGAGATAGGTGGAAGATGATGGATCTTGTAATGAATAGGATCGGTAGAATGACTCAAGGTCCTTTTGGCTGAAAGCCGCATAAGGATTGCGACTATCATCTTCGATCAGGCCCCAACCCGGGGGCAGCTTGGGAAGACCACTGGTATGAGTCAATAAATTAAAGAGTGTGCAGTGGTCAAAGGAAGGATTGGCGAAGGGCAGAAATTCATTGATGGGCTTCGATAGATCAAGTAGACCCTTATCGGCTAAAGTCTCTACCAACAAGGCTGTAAATACTTTGGTAACTCCTCCGATTTCAAACTGATCGTCTTTGGTGATCGGGCCAGGGTCATCCACTGCTCTTTGTCCAAAGGAGTATACAAAAGAAGTGTCTTCGTCGATCATGCCTATGATGAATCCTGGCGTCGATTTGAAATCAATATCCGTTTCGTATTTGATCAGCCGATTGAGTTCTTTGCGAATAGGGTCTTTTTGCGCAAGCCCCGTATTAAGACCACCTATTAATATGAATAAAATAAATATCCTCATTCGATAGCTCTGGTGCCTTGCAAAGCTTTGCTGATGTTGATGTCCATCATCCGGTGAGCTAATGGGCCACTGTATTGATTCAGTTTTTCTATGGTATCGTAGATCAGATCTTTGTCCTGAGCATCGATGGCTGCCTGGATATTATCTCTCATCGCGCTCATATCCGTTTTTTCAATTGGGAGAAGATGGGCGTCGTTTTGTTTTAGAAATCTATCTGTGGCCAGGATCAGGCTTTTGCCTTCATTGATGGCTTCCTGCATGGCTTTTATGATCATATCCTGCTGAGCATACTTTACAGATTCTGTAAGCATACGGGCCATTTCTGACTCCTCTAGTCCGTATTGTGGTTTGACTTCTATTTCGGTCTGTACTCCTGATCTAAGTTCTTTTGCTTTGACCGTGAGGATACCATCCGCATTGATGAGAAACTGGATTTCGATTTTTGGCAATCCTGCAGGCATAGGAGGGATACCACTAAGTATAAATTCCCCCAGTTTCCTATTGTGCATGACCAGGTCTCTTTCACCCTGATATATGGTGATCTTTAATTTTACCTGGCCATCGACCGAAGTCGTGTACTGCCTCGCTACCTTGGAGGGTATCTTAGAGTTACGAGGCAAGATCACATCCATCAGCCCACCCATCGTCTCAATCCCTAAGGACAGCGGGGTCACATCTATCAGGAGAAATCGCTGATCTTTGCCGGATAGTATATTGGCTTGCACCGCCGCTCCCAAAGCGACTACTTCGTCTGGGTTTAATTCGTTATAGAGTTTGTCCCCAAAAAATGATTTGACTGCATGTTGCACACCGGGTACTCTGGTCGACCCTCCCACCGTGATGACTTTGAGTATATTATCAGTTCCCAACTGCGCATCCTTCAATGCTTGTCGGCAACATTCCAGGGTTTTATTGATGATGGGTGCTGATAGTTGATCAAATTTAGCAGCGGTGATAGTCAACGGATGGTCGTACCATTGAGTGGAATATTCGGTTGCTGAGGACAGTACTTTTTTAGCGATTTCTGCAGTCAACCTTAGGGATTGTGTTTTGCTTTTGTCTGCAAACAAGGCGACCTTGTCCATACCGGACGCTGTGATCCAATATTCCATAATGGCATGATCGAAGTCGTCACCACCCAGATAGGTATCACCGTTGGTAGACAATACTTCAAATACGCCATCCTGGATATGTAATATCGAGATGTCAAAAGTGCCTCCCCCCAAATCGTAGACGGCAATCATCTCATTGATACCTTCTTTCATGCCCAATCCATAAGCCATACTGGCAGCGGTAGGTTCGTTGATGATACGCAGCACATCGAGTCCGGCGAGCTTGCCGGCATCCCTGGTGGCCTGTCTCTGGGCATCATTAAAATAAGCTGGGACGGTGATGACCGCCTGGGTGACATTTTTTTTGAGATGGTCTTCTGCCATCAGTTTGAGCTGCTTTAAGATCTGGGCACTGAGTTCGATCGGGGTATAATATTGTTCTCCTATTTTGATTCTCACCAATGCATCCGGATCATCCAGTTTGAGATCATAGCTCAGAAAAGACTTTTGTAGGGTCACATCATTGAGGCTTTTGCCCATCAATCGTTTGACAGAATAGACTGTTTCAGAGGGATTGGTGACTAACCTGGCCTTGGCTTCTTCACCCACCAGGACTTTACTGTCAATGATGCTGAGTATAGATGGTACCAGAGCAGATCGTTGATCAGAAGTTTTAATAGTGACAGCCTGTCCATTTTCCATATAAGCTACGAGGCTGTTGGTAGTACCCAGGTCTATACCGATGATAATGTCCTCATCATGCACTACACTACCTTGCTTCATATTAATTTGGATCTTTCCCATTCGTTTTTGTCTATTTTTTACTGCAAAGATGCGGAAAGATATTTTGTCGGGATTTTTTGAACCTATATTAGACGGCAACTTTCGTATCTGTATGCCAGCTGTGACAGTCGAATACCTTCAAATGGGCTTCTCTGCTCATAGTTTCGCTGATTTTGACCATATTCGTCAATTCAAATTATCTTTAACCACAGGCGACAAATCGCTTTCAATTAAATTATGAAAACAGATTGGTATAAATCGATGAACGATCCTCAGACTACTTCACACATTCTCATGGTTAGGCCGTCCTCCTTTGGATTTAATACTGATACAGCGATGTCTAATGTATTCCAGGCTGCCCCTATCCATCAGCAAGCAGCTCAAATCTCCCTCGAGGCTACCAAAGAATTTGATGAGCTCGTGCATACGCTCGTGCGCGCGGGCATCCAGGTCATGGTGGTTGAAGACACCCCGCAGCCGGTAAAGCCGGATGCTGTTTTTCCAAATAATTGGTTTACAACACATTCTGACGGCACCTTCATTACCTATCCGATGCAGGCGCCTAACAGAAGAGCAGAACGCAGAGAAGACATCGTGACCCTGTTAGAAGCATCCTATCAAATAAAAAACCGATACTCTTTTGAACACGATGAGCAAGATGGCAAAATCCTGGAAGGCACCGGTAGTATGATCCTGGACAGAAAAAACAAACTGGTCTATGCCTGTTTGAGTCCACGCACAAACCCTGAACTTTTAGAACGGTTTGCATTGATCCGACAATATGAAAAAATAGTATTTAATGCATTTGATCCTCAGGGGATTCCGGTATATCATACTAATGTCATCATGGCTTTGGGTGAAGATATAGCCGTCGTATGTATGTCAGCTATTCGGGATGAAAACGAAAAAAAAATGCTCCTGGAGGCTATTGGGAGGACAGAGAAGAAATTGGTAGACCTCTCCTGGGAGCAGGTCTTGAATTTTGCGGGAAATATGATTCAATTGAGAGATAAAGAGAACCATTTAATCTGGGTAATGTCAGAATCCGCCAGGTCCTCCCTGACTCCGGATCAATTACTGATGCTCAGAGCATCGGGTGATATTCTTTCCAGCCCGATACCTACTATAGAAAAATATGGGGGAGGCAGTGTGCGGTGCATGATAGCCGAGATATTTTTGCCGGTTAAAAAGCCCAAATAAACATTAAGCCTGTATCGTATCCACCCTTTTAATAGCGAGAAGGATACCTACTGTCAGTACAGAGCCCACCAGGACAATGCCAACAAATGGAATTTTGGAAAACAATAATCCAACGGCACCAAATAACACAGCCACACCGGGGTAGTGGTCAAAAGAATGTTTGATGCCTTTGTTGATCGACCATCCGCGCATCTCATGCAAGCCATCGATGATGATAGCTCCAAATAAAAAACTTTGGATTAAAAACTTTGCTAACCACTTTAACCAAGCACCACCCATGATACTTAAGGCTGCCGAGCTCAGACCAGTCAACACTTGCTCCAAAATAAAACAGATAAAGACTGCTATGACAGTTCTGATTTGTGATTTGACAAAAAACCTGAAGGTGGGTCTATAAGGGATGCCGTACAAAATCTCCAGGGCCCTACCTCCAAAATGAAACACAAATGACATCACCAGAAATAAGAATACGTAATTGTAAAAACCGGAATTGGTAAAATTCCAATCTGATAAAAATGCCCCGCCAGTCAGCCCCAGATGCACCTGGTCAAAATCACCGGTGACGATATGACCTAGATTAGAGATGCCATCAGCTATTAGCCCGAGCATTTTAAAACCCAGTGCAATAGCGAGCACGGCAAAGGTGGTATAGATCCAACGCATGGATTGCCACTTGTCCCACAGTCTGTATTTGATTATAAAATCTTTGCTGATGCGCAGCGCCCCGATAGAAATAACGATTTGTCTAAGCATGGAAGAGATCGATTTTGATATATAAACCTTCTATTCAATACTTTAAATTCCTTTCTCAAGGTCATATTCGATCAAATCAGGAATTTTTCGGACCAAACCTATATAGTATCTGGATCCAGATGATCCACTATCTCCAGGCCAAAGGCTTTAAGCCCTACCCGTTTTCGTGGTTGTGAGGTGATCAAATTAATCTTACAGATACCCAGATCCCGCAGGATTTGCGCACCTATACCAAAATCACGTTGCTCTTTTGTAGCATCCGGATGTTGCCCTGTCTGGTTGTTGTGATCTTTGAGCGCTTCGAGAATAGATACTTTTTTCTCCTCATGGAATAGGTTGAGGAATACCCCTTTGCCAGTGGATTGCATATAATCCATGGTCTTTTCTACCTGGCTGGCATATCCATTGAATAGTATACTATAGATGTCGCCTGATTCGGATGAGGAGTGGACCCGTACCGGGACTACTTCGTCCGGTAGAAAGCTGCCTTTTACAATAGCAAGATGTTCGTCGCCATTATTTTGTTTGAATACGATGGCTTTAAAGGATCCGTGTTTTGTGTCTATATCCCGCTCGTAGGATCGCTCTACGATTCTTTCTTTTTTGAGTCTGTGCGTCACCAGGTCCTGAATAGAGATTATTTTCAAATTATGGATAGCTGCCAGCTCTATCAGCTCAGGCAGGCGGGCCATAGAACCATCTTGATTAAGGATCTCGACGAGGACTCCCGCCGGGTATAAACCTGCCAGTTTAGCCAGGTCAACAGAAGCTTCGGTATGGCCATTGCGTCGGAGCACCCCTCCTGTCTTTGCTCTGAGTGGAAAGATATGTCCGGGTTTTGCGAAATCGGTGGCCTTGGTTTCTGGCATGGTCAGTGCTTTGATGCACTTGGACCTATCATGAGCGGATATTCCGGTAGTACAGCCTTGCCCTATGAGGTCTACAGATACGGTAAAAGCCGTTTCATGAAAAGCTGTATTGGAGGATACCATTAGAGGAAGATCGAGCTCGTCAGCCCGGTTTTCGTCTAAAGGGGCGCAGATGAGGCCTCGGCCATGAGTTGCCATAAAATTGATGATCTCTGGGGTGATTTTTTCGGCAGCACAAATAAAATCGCCTTCATTTTCACGATCTTCATTGTCTACTACGATGAGCACTTTGCCTGCCTGTATATCTTGGATGGCTTCTTCTATGGTGTGTAGATTGCCTGTATTTTGATTCATTTGCCTGCAAATGTAAGGATTAAAAATGCTGGCCACACTGATGGAGATTACTCCTCCGTATTTTTAAGGGATATTTTCAAATAGGCTTCGTTGACTCCTACCATAAATTTATTATAATAAATTAAAAATCAACAAATTATACATTCTTGGCCGCATAAAAAACGGTCTTGCATCCGACTACCCTTTTTCGATGATGGATAAAAGTTTTTTAGTATGGTGCTCCCAGGAGAAAAGTTGTCGTACCGCCTCGCGGGCCCGCATTCGATTGGACCAGTTGAGGTCAAAATTTTGGTTTGCATCGATAATATATTGGGCATATTCAGCGGGACCTTCAGCTACAAATAAATAAGGTGCCAGTGTATCAAGCCCTGATCTTACCTCCTTACTGCAGATGACCGTACACCCACAGGCCATGGCCTCCAATACTTTGTTTTGCTGCCCGGTACCCAAGGTGATCGGGGCTGCGAATACTTTTGCCCTCAGATAGACAGCGGCCGATGACTCAGGGTTAGCGATTAAGTCTATAGGGTATTGACTATTCGCAATCCATTTTGCTAGTGCCTGGTCGGGATCGGCCCCTGCAATGACTATCTTGAGCTTACGGTCTGATTGAGCGATTTGGGGGATAACTTCTTTAATCAAATACTTGACAGCCTGGATATTGGAGTAATATTGAAGATTGCCTAAAAATAATAGATCGATATCCCTCGTACCGGTCACTGTAAGTTTGAAAAATTGAGGCGCCAAACCATTAGAGACTGGAGTAAGAATTTGGGTGCTTTTGAGCGAGAAGTTCGTAGCGTCTTGCTGGGAGATCACTGTATGGGCATCAAAACGAGGATAGATCGAAGATTCATAATTTGATAGCCTTTTGGCTTCGAGATTCCAAAACCATCGCGTCCACAGACTGCAATACTGAGATCTTTTAGCTGCGCCGTGACTAAAACAATCCATGTAGTCCAAGGTCTTGTGACCTGGTTGGGACTTGACATATTCTGCCACTCTGATCAATTGACAATATATTCGATCGGGGTGGGTGACTTCGATTAAAGTATCCACTTTTCTCAGGATGTTTGAATTAAAAAAATAGGCAATTTGCAGTGGAAGTCCTTTTAAAAAACCTGATAACAAGTTGAGTATAATCCCTGGCCATTTGATTCTGAAGATATGGATCTCCTGGCAATAGGGTCGAAGCTGATCCATAGACGCTTCAGATACTTCTTGATCACTGATGCAGGCAAGGGTGATCTCAAAACGTGTGGCTAATTGCTGGATTTGATAATAAAGTCGGAGTTTGTCCCCTTTTTCTAAAGGATAAGGAAATCGTGAACTAATGATGAATAGCTTCAAATCTTAAGACACCGCATGATTGTGATATCCTGATTCGATCAGGGAGTGATATTTGTGAATCAGTCCAGTCGCTATTTTATAAGTATCGTAACGGTCTGAGACAAAATTTACAGCGTTATGACCTAAGCGGGTGATTTCATCAGGATTAAAATGGATGTACTCCAGGCATTCGAGAAACTGCTCAGGCGTATCAGCTATAAGGATGTTTTCTTTATGGGTAGCCGGTATGCCTTCCAAACCAAGTGAAGTAGTAATAATCACTTTCCCCAAAGCCATACCCTCCAGGATCTTCACTCGCATACCACTGCCAGACAAAAGTGGAACTACCATTACAGGATGGCTGCTGATAAATCGATTGGAGTCTTCGACTTCTCCATGAATGATCACTTTAGGGATCTTAAGATTTTTGATATGATCAGGACAATTGCGTCCGGCTACATGCAACTCAAACTCCGGATGATGGGCATTGACCATTTTCCATACCTTGGTCAAAAACCAGTTTAAAGCTTCAGAATTGGGCATCCAGTCCAAAGCTCCAATAAAAGTAATGCTGAGTGATGTATTAGGCTGCAGGTGAGGCTGATATTGTTTTAACTCAATGCCGATGGGCGAAGTGATAGCCCCATTATGATATCCAAGTTTTCTGAATTTGCCAAGGTCCCGGTCAGTGAAAGCGATCAGGAGGTCATATTTTTCAAATTGCTCCACCTCATACTTTTTCAGTTGTTTGGTGAGGTGTTTGAGATACCATTTTCGCCAATTATTGGGATGGTGTTCGATGATTCGCTCCCAGATCTCATGCTCTATATTGTGTGCGCGCAGAGAGATAATGGCATTAGAATATTTTTGAATGGTTTCAATATAAGGAGCCAGGTACAGGGTCTCCAATTGAATGACATCAAATTTTTCTTTGGTGAGGATCTCAATCAGTTTATCATTAAAATCTTCTGAAATAAACCGGGCTACATGGTAAGATTGGCCTTTGACGAGGTTGATGAATGCATCCCAGCCATTGATAGAAGTATCGACATTGACAGAATGAATCTCAGTGAAATAAGAATAATCGCTGGGTAAATTAGCTATGTCGTAATGATGCTTATGCGTATTCATCGACAGCAATGTCAGATCACAACCCATTTGGTGAAGCGCTTTACTCAGATGGGTCACCGCTATAGATTCACCGTCTTTTAAAGGAAAAGGAAATTTTTTACAGAGCTGAAGTATGCGCATAATTTCTACTGAAGCGACTCGCAAATATGGTTAAAAAATTCGAATTGACTATCATCAGTGAGATTTATGTGTGAGGAAAACTGAATGATACCTTTAGGAAGGACTTAAGATAAATTGTTTGAGGCATTACCTATTTAACGAAAGAATTGGCTTTTTGGTGGGTCTTTGCTTTAAAATATCATCAATTGCCTGAATTATTTTTCTATATGCCAAAAATTAGGAGATTTGTGCCCTATTAATGGAATATATTATATCGGCAAGACAGCTTTGCAAGTCCTATGGAGATGTAACAGTGCTAAAAGATCTTGATCTTGATGTAGGCCAGGGCGAGATCATAGCTATTATGGGTAAGTCTGGTTCTGGTAAAAGTACTTTACTGCATATTTTGGGTACACTAGATCGGCCAGATGCTGGGACAGTCACTATCGCCGGACAGACTCCTTTCTCGCTGAGTCCAGATAAATTGTCAGAATTTAGAAATAAAGAGATCGGATTTGTATTTCAGTTTCATCATTTGCTTCCGGAGTTTGATCTAAAAGAGAATATATCTATGCCTGGATACATTGGGGGCTGGAGTAAAAAAGATATGGATGACAGAGCCAATACTTTGATACAATACTTTGGATTACAGGCTAATATTAATAAAAAGCCCTCTCAGCTGTCAGGGGGAGAACAACAAAGAGCTGCTATATGCCGAGCTTTGTTTTCTCATCCAAGCGTAATCCTGGCAGATGAACCTACCGGCAACCTGGATCAATCCAATGCCGAAGAATTTCATAGATTGATCCGCCAGCTCAGTACAGATTTTAATCAGACTTTTGTCATCGTAACTCATCAGCCTGACCTGGCTGACCAATGTGATAAGATCCTTACTCTTGAAAATGGATCTCTTCATCTAAGATCCTGATAATTAAGCCTCTTTATCTTTTAATAAACCTGGCTGTATATGGGGTAGACTCGCTATTCAGTTTTAGCCAATACAGTCCGTGAGGCAAGGCTCCGATATAAATGGAGTGTATCTTTTGCCCGGAGGTGACACCTTTTAACATAATTTGCCCTTGAGCATTGATGATGTCCCAACCTGCAGGGGTGTGGGTAGGAAGGTCCATGTATACCAGATCACTTGCTATGGAAGGATATATTTTGAGGGATTGGGTGGGGATAGCTGCCTTTAAGGGAGTAGTCAAAGCATCAAATCGGGTACCCGAATTGATCACCTCATGGGTGCTGGCATTTTGTACAAAAGCCAGGGCATACATTTCCTCTGGTTTCCACCCGTTTTGATCCGTATAGGTAAAAGTAAATTTTTGTTCTTTGGCGTCAGGTATAGTGATTTCCTGTCCGGTCACCGGTGTCAAAAACTTTCGCATGACATCATGATGGTCTAACTCTCCATTGGAAGCTGTAAATCTTAAGTTGCGTTCGGCCAATAATACCATCAGCCTGAGACTACCATTTATCGATCCATTAGGCTTCAGGGTGACAGTCACCACTTTATTAGATTCAGTTACTACCACAGCCAGGGGGCTGGTCTTTTGTATTTCTTTTTTAAGTATTTCTTCGGACACCAGTGGAGTGCCACCTAACGTATTTCCGCCATTGAGCACTACAGAAGGAGATCCAAATATATTGTAGTAATTTGCCCTATCCTGATTTTCTATTTTATTGAATTGATACAAGGGACAGCCACTATAGGGATAGGGTGGGTGTATGGACACCCTGTGTACATTTTGAGCGTATTTTTCCATGAGATCGTTGAGGGCAGGATTGCGACTGGCACAGATAGGACACCAGGTATTGGTAAAATGCTCTACCAGGACATATCTTGGTACGGTCTGACCAAAGGCCAGGGCTGTAAAACCAATAAAGCCAACCAGAACCAAAAAATTTTTCATAAAAAGTGTTTGATGTAAAGATATTACTACAACGACGGATAATCCACTTTGGTTGAAAGATCCAAAATTTTAAGAGAGTATAGATTCTATATCCTGATGAATTACTTCAATAAGAGTTTTAGACTTTTTGTTAGAATCTTACACACGCTTTGAATGCAGTCCTCAATTATAAATAATTAATATATAGTTAATAATAAATTAAATAATAATATAATATTTAATATTTGGAAGGAGTCATGTAGTTAAGTTAATGTCATTTGATGGTTAATATTTAACTTTAGCCCGCAAACCCAAATTTTTTTAATGACTTTCCCTGATTTTACTTCTGGCGATGTATGGATAAGCCTGCTGACCCTCACTTTTTTAGAGATTGTACTCGGTATAGATAATATCATATTTATCACCATTATTTCATCCAGATTGGATATTAAGGACCAACGACCAGCCAGAAACTGGGGATTGTCCATAGCCATGCTGTTTAGGGTCCTCTTATTATTTGGTATATCTGCCTTTATGGCGATGACTAAGCCGATCATTTCTTTTGATTGGGGCTTTGCTTCTGCAGGCTTTTCGATACAAAGTCTGATCCTGATAGCAGGAGGGTTGTTTTTATTATACAAATCCGTCTCGGAGATATTCGAGAAATTAGAGGGCGAAGACATGCCCAAATCTCATATCAAGTCAAAGGCCCCTTCCTTGATAAGTGCTATCTGGCAAATCTCTATCATCAACCTGGTATTTTCTTTCGACTCTATACTGACCGCTATCGGGATGACTAAAGTGTTGATTATCATGATATTGGCAGTTATTTTTTCTATATTAATCATGATGTGGTTTAGCGGTCCGGTTGGTAATTTTGTCAATCAGCATCCCAGTATTCAGATGCTGGGGCTGTCTTTTTTGATTTTGATCGGCTTTATGTTGATCACAGAAGGGTCGCATGAAGCCAATTTACATGTATTTGGCAATCATCTTGGTACGATTCCACGAGGGTATCTGTACTTTGCTATTGCATTTTCTCTTTTCGTAGAATTTTTGAATATCAGGACCCGTAAAAGGAAAAAGCCTGTCCAGTTGCATGGTGCAGGACAGGAAGCTATATCCGAAGGATTAATGGACAAAATGAAAGAAGGTTAGGAATTGCTGGATCTTCATATTGAAAAAATAAACATCTTGCACTTATCCGAGTTAAAAATTATTTGCTTTTTAAGCTCCTTAGCTTTCTTTTTCGGCTGCCAGGAAAATGCGAAATACCCAGAGATGCATTTCGAAGGCAAGACCATGGGGACTTCATATCATATCACTATCTACGATCCATCCTCTGATGCCAACAAAGAACAATCGCTAAAAATCTCTGTCGACTCCTTATTATACTGGATTAATCTGGGAATCTCCACTTATGAAAAAAACTCTTTGGTAACCTTTTTTAATCAGAGTCGGAGCCATCAGATCGTTTTTCCGGTAAATGATACTACCCCAGGTGCTTTAGATCACTTTTTCACCAATTTATCCGTAGCTCATCAAACATTTAAGACCAGTCATGGTTTTTTTGATCCTACAGTGATGAAACTGGTTAATTATTGGGGGTTTGGTTATTCCGGAAGGGTCAAAGTTCAAAATCCGGATACCGCTATTCTAATGACCATTCTAAAAAGTACCGGGATGGACAAAGTCAATTACCAATACGATAAAGTCAGTCACCAATATGAATTGTATAAATCAGACAGCCTGATCGAACTTGATTTTGGAGGTATAGGTCAAGGGTATGGCGCAGATATGATCGCTCAGTTTTTAGACCATCGTGGATATAATAGTTTTCTCGCCGAAGTAGGCGGTGAAATGGTAGCCAGAGGAACAAAACCCGATGGTAAAAAATGGACTGTTGGGTTAAACACACCCCTGGAGTCAGCTGCTACAGACGATATTTTTTCCAAAGTGGCCCTTCAGGATGAGGCCATTACAACCTCAGGCAATTATCGAAACTTTTATACTTCAGGAGCTGAAACCTATTCTCATACGATGAATCCCAAGACAGGTTTTCCACAGCGGTCGACGCTCCTGAGTGTGACATTGATCGGATCGGATTGTACGAGTATCGATGCTATGGCGACTGCATGCATGACAGTGGGTATGGACTCCTGTACTGCTATCGTATTGAGGCAAAGCATAGAGGCCTATTATATCTACAGGGCCGGAGACAGTCTGCAAGTGGATATGACCCCGGGCTTCAAACAGTACCTTGTGCCTGAATAAGGCAAAGCGCTTATTTTTCAATCTTAGTTTACTCAAAGTATAAGCATGGACATAGACTTTATCACAAATGATTTAATATTCATAGACATTGAGGCCACCGGGCCTAATTTTTTAAAAGATCGGATCATACAGCTGGCCATGATCAAATACACTCCAGGAGGTGAGCGATTGGTATGGAATGAGCTCATCAATCCTGGTATCCCGATCTCTGAAGAGGCATATGCAATACACAATATTGATGCAGGCCAGCTAGCCCGTAAACCTGGTTTTGGTCTGCTAGCTGACAAAATAAAGGCATTCATAGGAGCTGCGGACTTAGTGACTTACAATGCATATAAATTGGATATTCCAATATTGATGGAAGAATTTGCCAGAGTTGGCATTGATTGGCATATAACGGGCAGAAAAATAGTAGATGCACAGAGGATCTTTCATAAGATGGAGCCCCGTACCCTACGTGCAGCTTTAAAATTTTATAATAATCAAGATCTGATCTCAGCCCATGATGCGCTGGCCGACGCTGATGCGGTCGTGAATATATTCAAAGGACAAATAGAAAGATATCAGAATGCCACGATGACCGACGAAGATGGTAATGAGTTCATCAGTCCGATCAAAGCAGACATCCAGGCCTTACATGATTTTTCCAATGATCCTCAAATGGTCGATGTCACCAATCGCCTTAAACTAAACAATGAAGGAGTGATGGTATTTAATTTTGGAAAATATATAGGACAATCTGTCATAGATGTGTTTAAAAGAGACCGTAATTTTTACCATTGGATTCAGAATAAAGACTTTTCTGTCCAAGTCAAAACCATACTGAAAAAAGTATACAAAGAACATATTGACCCCAAAGTTTAGTTTGCTGTAGCCTGGCAATTTGAGATGAGTTATTGCTACGTTAATAACTTAAATGATTAAAATAAACGAAGCATAATGCCCGTAACTTTGAGGGATATTATATTATTTTAAAGATCAGCGCAATGATAAACACTACGATTTTAAAGAAGGGATTGCAATTATTAGGAGTTTTGGTTTTGCTATCGATGATAGGGCTTACAGCTTGCCATAAAACTGACGATGACCAATCCGGAGATTTGAAAATCAGTTTTTCTCCAAAGTACGGCAGCGAAGATTTTGTGACCTTAAAGTCATTTCCCTATGCCGGGACCCGGGCGATCAAATGGAGCAAGTTTGATTTTTATGTGACCGGGATCAGGCTCGTTTCTGCTAGCGGTAGTCTTGATGTTTCAGATGTTGGAATGATCGATTTTACCTCAACAGATGTCAATAACAGACTGATCAATCTGCGGGATATTCCGGCAGGCGATTATACAGGCATTGAATTCAATGTCGGGGTCGGTACCGATCTTAATAAAAAGCAACCCAAAGATTATAGCAGCTCCAATCCACTCTCTTCTACCAGTCATTATTGGGAAGCCTGGAACTCCTATATCTTCTCAAAGATGGAAGGGGTCTTCGATTCATTGGGGACGGGCACTTTTGATTTAGGGTTTGCTATTCATACCGGTACAGATGAATGTTTGCAACGGGTGTCTATCGCAAAGAATATTAAAATCTCAAATGGTGCTTCCTCAGAAATGGGCCTGGACCTTGATATCAAAAACGTATATGCCCCCGGAGGAAGTTTTTTTGATCTGAAAAGCAGCCCGCTTAATCACAATCCGACCAATATTGAGGTGTTGAAATTGTTCAGCTCCAGGCTGGCAGCAGCCATTCAATTAAAAAATTGATCTTTTAAATTTTAATGGGGCCAATAAGGATTATAGGTTTATTTTCAATGCTGGTGATGATCGCTGGTTGCGATTATGATCCAAGTCTGGATACCAAGGAAGACCTTTTGCTCATCCATTATCAACCGGTATCCCTGGCTACACCATCACTCCCTACTTATCCTGCTATGGAGATTCCTTCCGACAATCCATTGACTCAAGCGGGTGTGGCTTTAGGCAGAAAATTATTTTATGATCCGATCTTGTCAGGAGATTCTACTCAGTCTTGTTCGAGTTGTCATCATTTAAACCAAAGTTTTACGGATGGGTTGGCCACCAGTAAAGGCATAGATGGTTTGTCAGGCAGACGCAGTGCTATGAGCCTGATTGATGCCGGCTTTCAGAGAGCGGGTTTGTTTTGGGACGGGAGAGTATCCACCCTCGAGGCTCAAGCCCTTTTGCCTGTAGAAGATGTGTTGGAAATGCATTTTAATTGGCCTGATGCGATACAAAGATTGCAGCGACATAAAGACTATCCTACGGATTTCAGGAAAGCGTTTGGTATTACGACCATCGATTCTATTACTAAATATCTGGCTGCCAGGGCCATTTCTCAATTTGAACGGACTATGGTCAGTAGTGGTAAGTCCAAGTATGATCTTGCCTTGACTCCCGGCTCAGGAGTATTTTTTACTGAAAGTGAGCTCAGGGGATTTGATATGTATTTTGATAAATCTGGTGGTCGATTGCCAGATGCCGAGTGTTTTCATTGTCACAATGCGCCTTTGATGGCATCTACAGATTTTTTTAATAACGGTATACAACAAGTCAGTTCATTGGATGATTTTAAAGATAAGGGAAGGGGTGCCATTTCAGGCGCAACTGCCGAAAATGGTATGTTTAGAGCTCCGTCCCTGAGAAATATCGTGCTGACTGCACCCTATATGCACGATGGCAGATTCAAGACATTGGAGGAGGTTATCGATCATTATGATTCAGGAGGTTTTCTCGCAGAAAATAAAAATCCTTTCATCCGAAAACTGAAGTTGACCCCTGGCCAAAAACAAGATATCATCGCTTTTCTGCACACATTGACAGACAGCAGTTTTGTGCAAAATCCAGATTTGAGATCTCCATTTTAATCTGCCAAAAATTAAAATATCACTTAAATCAAGTAAGGATATTTCTGAGTCGGTCGTAGTTTGCTCTATTTAGTAGTATTATTCATACATTAAGGGGACAATAAGAAGTTTAAAGACACTTCTTGTAATAAAAACAAACCTCATGTATGATCGACTTTTCAGCATTTTAATCATCCCAGTTTGGATATTGTTGGCTGCCACCAACCTAATTGCTCAACCCACTACCATCAAAGATGTAAGCCCCACAGCAACGACATTTCCAATCGCTTCCAGTGTAAATCACTCTGCCAGCGGCAAAGTATTTAATGTCGCAGGCTCTGCAGACGGCACGAGGTTATATGCAGGATCTCAGGCCGGCATATGGCGCTCTGATGATGCAGGTGAAAACTGGTATCAGATGACCCGACCACAGCCGCCAACAGGCCAAAATGTGGTGCCTGGAGCATTGCCGGCTAGTTTTATCAATGATATAGTCGTATCCCCGGTCGATCCGGATCATGTATATGTATTGGCCTACGAAACTGCAAGAACGATTTCCACCAGTGGAGCTTACCAGTCCCGTGATGGTGGACAGACCTGGAGCCTCATTCAACTGATCGGCAATGGTCTAGGTCAGATAGTCATAGCACCGGATGACCCCAATCTGGTGTTTATAGCCGCTGGAAGTGTGATCCATACCAGCAGGGATGCAGGGGTGAGTTGGACTACAACCAATATGCCCCTGGCAGTCTGGCACATCGCCATTGCCGAGTTGCTAGGTGCTAACAGGAGAGTTTATGCCTTAGGGCGAGGGGTGGTGTTTGTGTCATTTAATGGAGGTGGCACCTGGCACAGGGACCTCAGTGCGCAAATACCAACGATGATTGGTGGCCCTGTGGATGATCACGGTGGCAATAGTGCACAGATCATGGTAGTTATACCAGGTACGACCAATCAAATCATGGTATCGAGCCCGTCCTGGGCCAATGGTCCCAGTTATTGGAGAAACAATAATTTGTTGGATGGAGATGGCGCGATATGCAATACCCATATCATCTACGATGTCAATGATAATAATGGGTATGACGATAGCGATATTATCATCTACGGATTGAAGCTCAGTTCTCTTCCGTCCCTGATCGATATCCCTAAGCTAAAATACATCGATGCTGACTCAAACAATAGGTGGAATGCCAATGAAAGAATCATCTTCGATGCTGATGATAATTCACTCTATCAATCCGATACAGACATTAAGTACCAATCCTCTCCCGATATTGCAGAAAACACTCCTTTAAAAGATGACCCTAAAATAAAAGCGGTCAATACGGGTAAGCCATTTGGTATACCTTGTACAGACGGTAGTATCTGGTGGGGGATCTATACATTTTTCGATACGAGTGCTGTAAATACTCAAAAATCGTCGTGGCTGCCGGTTGCAGGACCTGCGGTGTACAGAATGACTAACAGTGGCAACGCTTACCTGAATGTCAACAAAACAGCAGATGGCTATCTATTGTTTTTTTCGGATAAAAATCATGTGCATGTCTGTAAAGGATTTCCCTCTCTTTCATTGAACTGGCATAGTTTTAACTCCCGGGACGCTTCTGCTACCAAGCTTGCCGGACAGACCTCGACAGAGAACTATGTACATGTGGACCCTCACGGATTATATGTGTCCAAAGATTTTAATATTAAACTTAAAGCACCCACAGGGGTAGATCCACCCTATAACCAAAACAGGGTGCTGGACCAATTTATATCAGGCAAAGCGTTTGTGGCTAATGATGGCGGAGTGTACAGATCCTTAGATGGGGGAGCTACCTGGCAATTGGGCAAAGGCCTGTCCGTGCTTGGTCCTATTAATGTTGGACTCACAGCCCTGGCAGGTAAAAAACCAGGACTCTATATGGGTGTCGGAGACGATGATGATTTTTATTCTTTGGATGGGGGTGCTACCTGGCGAGATCCTTTGTCAGGTTGTGGAGATTGCGATATGTGGTATACTGATATAGCGATGCCCCATAAAGTATTGGCTTTTACGCCCCGGGGGGCAGGCATCGATGTCTATTCTGATCCTAATGGATTGCCAGACGCAGGCAGCACGCTCCAGAGAAAGCAAATCAATATCTTAAAAGGCAATACCAACCTGGTCAGTCATTATGCCGTCAAAGGTTATAGACCCTTGATCTTAACCTTGCAGAATGAAAGCGTACCGGATGACTTTGACTTTGTCATGATCCGCTTCAATCCTCAAAAAAAACGAGTGCTGCTGCGTACTCAAAGATTGACTAATCTGAACAATGATGAAGACTGGTTTGATCCTGCCTTCGCCACCGAAGTCGGTCCACTGTTGCCTTTTGCATTTTATACAGAGCCCAATAAAAGTGATTTGTTCAATGCCATCGTACAAACTGCAGGAGGACATAAAGATCCTACCTATTTCGTGACACTCAATGAGAAAAAAGATACTTTATGGAAATGGAAAAGTGGCCGAAGAGTGTGGTCGCCAATATATCCTAACAATGATTCGACGGCTTTAAAATTGTTGAGGTTTTATGTAAATCCGTATAACCCGAATATGATCTATGTGATCGATATGAATGGCATCAAAAGATCTGATGACGGGGGCACTACCTGGATGTTAGATACTTTGCTCGATGGATTAGTGACGGAGGGACATCAATATAGTTATGATGGCAATGTCACCCTGATACATGATATGACTTTTTCAAGGGAAGATCCTTCGCTTCGTTTTGTCATCGCCAATTCGGGTGTATATATGGCTACTCAACACAATGACTGGCGAAGATTATTAAATGCTACCGCTTTGCCTAGCAATCCTTTTGCAGCCTCATTCGATCCAATCTCCGATCCATGTGATCGATCCTTGTATGTGGCTACCAATGGGAGAGGGCTATTGAAAATTGGAAATATCCCGGAAGTCGTTAAAAAGGTCAATATAAGTACCATCACCGGATTAAAAATTCAAAAAAATACGACTGGCTGGCAAACTAAGAATGGTCAGTTTAATGTCGAACATGTCGCAGGAATTACACCAGGTGGCGATCTCATCACTTTTATATGGTCTCCGCAGCATGATTGGACATCGGTCAATGTCTCTCAGAAAACCCGAATAAAACTATCCCCTGATTCCAGGCTGACCAGTTGGCAGACGAAAAACGGTCCATTCAATGTTGAACACCTGGCGGGATTTGATGTACAAGGTAATTTAATCAGCTTTTGGTGGTCACCTCAACATGATTGGCAAGCCGTCAATGTCTCCAGAAAGGCTAAAATCCAATGTCACCCGGCATCTGGAATCACCAGTTGGCAATCAAAAAATGGAGTTTTAAATGTCGAGCACCTGGCAGGAGAGACTAAGGCAGGCGATCTCATCACTTTTATATGGTCCCCACAGCATGATTGGCAGGGTATCAATGTTTCCCAAAAATCAGGTATCAAGCTCACTTCATACAGCGCATTGACCAGCTGGCAATCAAAAAATGGAGCATTTAATGTTGAGCACCTGGCAGGCATCAACACAGTAGGAGATTTAATCACTTTTTGGTGGTCACCTCAGCATGATTGGCAAGGGCTCAGTGTGTCGCAGCGATCAAATCAAAAAGTCAATAGTTATTCCGGTATCGCCTGTTGGCAATCACCCAATGGACCATTTAATGTCGAGCATCTGGCGGCTGTATCCAACAGTGGGGAGGTTTTTACCTTCTGGTGGTCTCCCCAACATGATTGGCAAAAAATAAATGTGTCACAAATCTCCGGTGAAAAAATAGAACCTCCCTCTACTTTAGCCTGGCAGACCAGTTCTTGTGTACGAATAGATCATCTGGCAGGAGTCAACGGAGCTGGTCAACTTATTGGATATTGGTGGACTCCGGCCTCAGATTGGAAGGCGGGCAATCTTGGTCTGGCAGCAGCTCAAACCATAACCCAGATAGGTACAATTTGGCAAACCACCAACGGTGTCTATAATATTGAACACCTGGCGGGAGTAGACAGTGCTCATAATCTACTGGTGATTTATTCCAGGAATACAGCATTTGATTGAATGCTGATACTGACTCTGAACAAACGGATGCTTTTGATTGATGGTTAATCGGCCACATGCAGCCTGGAATGCCGGAAAAATCAGAGGGTTGGGTTCGATACGAGGTTTTTTTAAGATAATTTTCGGCAGAATCTGTTAAATTTTTTAACAAAAGACGAATATTTTCTTGCATTTTTGGATCATAATTATCATATTATAAATATTTAATATTTGTAAATGATTTAAAAGTATATATTTATAAATATTGAGTATTATATTATAAAAAAATATATATAACAACGGCCTAAAAATGTCCTTGAAATCCCTTCATAATCTCTCGATCATTGTATCATGATTTTAAATGAAAGTTTAGAATCAAGCTAAATCGAAAAAATTTGGCGATCCTTTTTAAGTAAAGGATATGTTCATGGGATTATAATTTGTCTATAGAGAGTTATACAAAAGTGTATAACTCTCTATTTTGAAAAACAAAAGATTCCATCAAAAATTTGAAGTTCTAGGTTCATTAAATATATACCAAAACGGATTCTACCCCTGTAGAATTTTTGGATATGTTCATGGGATTATAATTGTCGGATAGTCAGCCCTTGCAAACGTGTAGGAGCTGACTATTTTTGTTTTAGGCAATTTTTCTTTGCTTTTGAATAGATCTAGTGGCATCTGGGAGCAAGAATCCAGTGCTTCCAACAGCTTATTGCTGAGACCTACCATGATTTCTGATTTTTTACAATCACTATCTTTACGTTCTAATGAATCTGTCTCATCAAAGATTGACCTTTCATCTATCTACTCCTGACCAGGTAGGAGAGCCGATCTGTGTAGCAGGGAATTTCAATGATTGGAATGAAAATGGATATCAACTCCAGAAGACGGAGTCAGGGGCATATGAAGGCGCTTTTGACTTAGAATACGATCTGTCCAAGCCGATTGAATATAAGTTTTTGAGGAGCCGCTGGGCCAATGTCGAATTGGATGAATATGGTGGGGGAGTACCGAATAGAATAGTTGTGGACCCACAAGAGACCATACGCGCATGGGTGCCCAGGTGGCGACACGAAGGCCGAAGCCACCTGGCTGATTTGCTTCCTTTGATACGCTACCATTATGATCTTACTTTACCTCGTTCCCGTAAAAAACGTAGAATTTCAGTCTTGCTGCCATATGACTATGATCAACAGCAAAAATCCTACCCGGTGTTGTATATGATGGATGGACAAAATCTGTTTGAGGATGGAGCTCCATTCGGATCCTGGGAGATCCATAAGCGCCTGGCAGTTCTGGCTGAAAAAAAAATGCACGAAGTGATCATCGTATGTATTGATCATGCAGGTACCAAAAGGGTAGAAGAATACAATTATATCCGGCATTATTTAGGTGAGAAGGGCAGGGGGCATGAATTTGTAGATTGGATTGTAGACAAACTCATTCCTTTTATCAACAGTCATTACAGGACAAAGGCAGAACAATTCTATACCGGGATCGGCGGCAGTTCAATGGGAGGCTTGATATCCCTGATGGCTGGTACTACTCATCCCAATGTCTTTGGCAAGTTGATGATCTTTAGTCCTTCACTGTGGAAGATCGTCGATATAATGTATGACCGATTTATGTATTTGCCGTTAGTGAGTTTCAACCAGGATATTTATCTCTATGCAGGTGGTAGAGAAGCCTCTAATATGAAGGGGTTTGTACAAGACTTTTACGACCGCCTCACACAAGCTGATCCTGCCAATGACAGAGTACATTATGCTTACAATGAACCTGGCAGACACAGTGAAAACTATTGGGGCAGCGAATTTCCATTTGCGTTGAAGTATTTATTTTATTGATCTTTACATTTATTATGACTATACCTATTATAGATTTTTCTCAGCTTGGTGTGCAGGATATACTTATCATACCTTGTGTCAAATCGGAACGAAAAAAAACACTAAAATTTATTGACAAAATATCTAAAAACAGTCCTTCGGATTGGTATTCGGCCATATCAGGTTTATTGGAAGTTCATACGCTGGATCATGGTAAACACCTCCTCCATTGGACAGGAAAAACCCGGTGGATTCTTTTAGGAATTGAAGAATCCAAAGATTTTCAAAAAATATCTACTGCGATCCGGTCAGTAGTGTATAAAGCACTCAAAGAGGATGAAAAAAATCATGCGGTGTGTCTGCTACCCGCTTTCTTAAAGAATCGGACCAGGGCCGCCCTAAGTAATGGTTTGAGCATGGCTTTTATGAAGACCGATTATTTTAAGACGGACAAAAAGGAGGTGGAGGGCAGTTTTAACTATTTTCTTGAAGATCAGAATGATTCTGCTTCAGAAGAGGTAGCCGAAGGCCTTACGCTGGCGGATACCCAAAAAGAGATCTGTAAGTTGGTCAATCTCCCACCGAATGAAAAAACGCCTGCATATATTGTTGATTGGGCCAGGCAGCGGTTTGACAGAAAGCATTACTCGATCAAAATTTATGATCGGGAAATGTTGGTAGCAGCGGGACTGGATGCGTTGTACCAGGTAGGCAAAGGCAGTCAGCATTCACCCTTTCTATTGATAATAAAATATAAACACAGTAAAGCAAAATCAAAAAATAAACATATTAGCCTGGTTGGTAAAGGAGTGACTTTCGACACCGGGGGAATCAGCCTCAAAGATCCACTCAATATGTACCTCATGAAAAGTGATATGGGTGGTGCCGCAGCGGTTTTGGGCGCTATGGATATCCTTGGAGCTCTGAATATGCCTGTTCACGTGACAGCAGTGATCCCACTCGCTGAGAATGCCATAGGTCCGGATGCGTACAGGCCGGGGGATGTGATTTCATCTTATAGTGGTAAAAGTATAGAAGTGATCGATACGGATGCAGAAGGCAGGTTGATCCTGGCAGATGCTATAGCCTATTCTATCAAAAACTTTAAACCGGATGTCCTGGTGGATCTGGCGACATTAACCGGATCTATTATTGCAACACTAGGTTATAAAGCTGCAGGTCTTTTTTCAAATGATGATGATCTGGCAAAGTCTATCACCCGGGTTGCAGAAGCCTGTGGCGAAAGAGTATGGAGATTACCTGTATGGGATGATTACCAGGAGGAAATGAATTCGGACATAGCAGATATCAAGAACCTGGCTACCAAACCCCTGGCTGGGGCAATCACCGCTGCCAAATTTTTGCAGGCCTTTACGGATGATCATCCTTCCTGGGCGCATCTGGATATCGCCGGTGTGGCTATGACTGATAATGAATTTGGCAAACAACGCAATGCGACTGCCTTTGGGGTACTTTTATTGAAAGATTGGATTCACCATTATACCAAATAAGACATCATATGAATAGACCTCTAACCTTTCTCTGTATAGCTTCATATTATAAAGGAAATCGGTTTATGCAAGGCCTCAAAGCTTGTGGTGCCCGAGTGATCTTATTGACTTCAAAGCGACATGAGGATAAGGCCTGGCCGCACGAAAGTATCGACAGGATCTATTATATGGATAGCGATGAACGAAATCACTGGGTCATGCCGGATGTGATCAAAGGTTTGGCATGGACCATGCGATCCGAACACATCGACAGGATCGTCTCTCTGGATGATTTTGATGTGGAGAAAGGTGCTCTGCTGAGGGAAGAATTCAGGATAGCGGGTATGGGTCAAACTACTGCCCGTTATTTCAGAGACAAATTGGCAATGAGGCTGAAAGCAAAAGCTGCTGGAGTACCCGTACCTGCTTTCACGGCAGTTTTTAATGATGAGATGGTCAATGAATTTGTGCAATCGACCCCTACACCATGGATGCTAAAACCTCGGGGCGAAGCCTCTGCCACAGGAATCAGTAAAATTAGTGATGCTGCTACTTTATGGCAAAAACTTCATGAGCTGGGCGATGAAAGACATAACTATTTGTTAGAGCAGTTCATTCCGGGACAAGTTTTTCACATGGACAGTATTGTACAAAATGGTATGGTAGCATTTGTCCGATGTAGTCAATACCTTTCTACACCTTTTGAAGTAGCCCATGGTGGTGGGATCTTCAGATCGGTGACTATGGATCACAATTCTAAAGACAATCTGGCCCTTGAAGCTTTAAATGAAAAGGTGGTCAGTTCGTTCAATCTGCAGTATAGTGCCACGCATACAGAAGCCCTTAAAAGCAATGAAGATGGCCAATTTTATTTTTTGGAAACTTCTGCAAGGGTGGGAGGCGCTCATATTGCGGAGATGGTAGAATATGCAACTGGAATCAACCTTTGGGAGGAATGGGCTAAGGTTGAATACACCAATGCAAATGGATCTCCTTACATAACGCCTTCGGCGGCTCGTGATCATACCGGTATCTTAATCTCGCTTGCGCAGCAACAAACACCTGATTATTCAAAATTTTCAGCTCCTGAACTGGTCTGGACCATGCATGACCTTGAACATCATATAGGATGTATCGTAAAATCCTTTGATCGCCATCGAATCCTGCAACTGATGGATGAATATGCTACCATAGTACATAATGAGTTTCACGCTTCTGCACCTGCACCGGATAAACCAATACATTAGGCAATTTTAGTATTTTATACCGGCTCCAATGGTAGCACCATAAATTGTAGCTTTGTAAGATGGAAATAGAAATCTTTACGCTCTGCGATTATGCTCAGGATATGAAAGGTAAGTTTGTCATCGTAGGCACATTCGATACTATTTTTCCAAAACAATATCCGTGCAACCATCCATCGTGTTGTATAGCATTGAGGCTCAGATTTTCTGAAGATGAGCAGGGAGAGCATAAACTCAAGCTCAGGCTCATCGATCAAAAAGGCTTAGAAATCGTCAAACCAGTCGAAGGGAAAATCCAGGTAAAGACACCAATCAAAGGACATCACTCTACGGTCAATTTTTCATTGCAGTTTAACCAATTGAAGTTCGAGACCCCGGGTAAGTATGCTTTTGAACTCTATATTGACGATGATTGGAGGTCTGGCCTTCCGTTATTGTTGACGGAAAACATGCCAGCTATATAATGTACGAGGTATTGATTAAAATACCTTTACTATTATTTTAAGACTTATCAGACATCCGCAGTTCTGAAAACTGCGTTTATACGACATAGATGAGATATGCTCAATTTTTTCGGGTAGGGTTTTGGATATATTGCATCGCCATGGTGACATCCTGCAGTAATAAACTCTCGATGGACCAGGAGATTTATATCAGATACTATCTGGATCAAGCAAAAAAAGCATCTATGGTCAATCTCTCAGACGACTATAGGCTAAAGTCTTTTGAATTGATGGAAGATCGTGATCAGTATAAAATTCAATTTAAGCTGGAATATCCTGGTCAAAGTATAAAAGCTATGGCAGCCCAATTTAAAAAAATCAGGAGAGCATCCAATGGACCTGGTTGGGGTAAAAACCCTATTGGATGGGAATTTTACAAAGAAAATACCCTCGATGAACAGTATCGTTTCATTATCGATACTTTGTCAAATAGTCTTGATTTTAGTTATGTGCTATCGTATTGATTAGTTTTTCTTCATTTTTGCATTCATAAAATAACAAACAGAATGCAAAATCAAAGATGTAGATCTCTTAGAATTAGATTATTGAGTCTGTCTGTGGGCATCTTTACATTGTCTTCAGCGCAAGTATCACAGACTTTGATGAATGAACCACTGGATCTAAGCAACGATTTTAAAGATTATCGCAATACTTATTTTTTAGCAGACAGTTTAAAAAGTTTTGATCCGCTGACAGCTACAGGAGAGGTTATCTGGAGGCGATCTGAGTTTTTTCCGGCTCATGCCTTTGATTTTACTCAGAATGGCATTCGTCGAACCGAGCAAAACGAATTTCCTGCGCACGAATATGCGCGTGATCCATCCTGGCCGTTTAGTCTTGAGTTTGTATCTGCACGTACGGTGAGATTGCAAATGTCCACAGGAGTTACCTTAAAGCGATATACAGATACCTTGATGATACCGGGTGGGAATATTAAAAAATCTACCAGTTGGATTTATTCTAAGTTGGCAAATGGTCATCAGTACAAGAGCCAATATGGCATGGTGAGGGTGTATGAAAATCCGTGGGGAGTAGAATTTTTTGATCAGAATGGTAAATCACTAACTAAAACAACACACAGTAGTGATAACAAAGGATTTTGTGCCAACCTGCCCTTTTGTTATGTACGCAGAGCGTCTGACTATTCGAGAAGTGTGGGAGCGGTATTTTCACTATCACCTGATGAAAAAATATTTGGCTGTGGCGAGTCTTTCACCAAACTCAATAAATATGGTCAAAAAGTAAATCTGTATACCTGTGACCCTAATGGCGTAGAGACTGCCTCTATGTACAAGCCTATTCCATTTTACATGAGTAGCAGAGGATACGGAGTATTTATGCACACTTCTACCCCAATCACTTGTGATTTTGGCAATACGTATGGCGCATCTAATGCGATGTGGATTGGTGATGAAGCATTGGATCTTTTTGTGTTTTTGGGAGAGCCCAAAGACATCCTAGATCAATATACAGACCTTACTGGTAAAGCATCCATGCCCCCATTATGGTCTTTCGGATTATGGATGAGCCGTATTACATATTTCTCAGAGCAGGATGGCAGACAAGTGGCTGCCAAACTCAGAGCCAATGCTATACCTACAGATGTACTTCATTTTGATACAGGTTGGTTTGAGACTGATTGGCGGTGTGATTATGAATTTTCACCTACCAGATTTCCAAATGCTGAGGGAATGATCAAAGATCTTTCTAGCCATGGGTTTAAAACCTGTCTTTGGCAATTACCTTATTTCGTGCCGAAAAATAAATTATTTCCTGAAATAATAAGTCAGGGATTACATGTAAAAAATGATCAGGGGGACATTCCTTTTGAAGACGCCGTGCTCGATTTTACCAATCCCAGAACTATCGATTGGTATCGCAATAAGATCGGACCTCTGCTGGAGATGGGGGTGTCGGCGATCAAAGTGGATTTCGGAGAAGCTGCGCCATTCAAGGGCTTATATGCCAATGGAAGAACTGGCTATTACGAGCATAATCTGTATCCATTACGATATAATAAAATCGTGTCAGACCTTACTAATGATCTGCACGATGAACGCATCATCTGGGCTCGCAGTGCTTGGGCAGGGAGTCAGCGATATCCTCTACATTGGGGTGGAGATGCGGAGACTTCAGACATGGGTATGGAATCAGAATTGCGGGGCGGCCTCTCACTGGGCCTGAGTGGTTTTTCATTTTGGAGCCATGATATCGGAGGATTTACAAAGCGCACACCTGAAAATCTATATCGAAGATGGCTGCCATTTGGAGCCCTGTCCTCTCATACCAGGTGCCATGGTCAGCCACCTAAAGAGCCTTGGGATTATGGTCAGGACTTTCAAGACTATTTTAGAAATACGATTGAGTTAAAATATAAACTTATGCCTTATATCTATACTCAAGCAAAACTTTCCAGCGAAGCTGGTTTGCCCATGACGAGGGCTTTGTTTGTTGAATATCCCAACGATCGGGGGGCCTGGGACATTGAAAATGAATATATGTTTGGTTCAGACATTCTGGTTGCTCCTTTATTTGAAGAAGGCAATGGCTCACGATCTGTGTACTTGCCAGGTGGAAAATGGATCGACCTTCAGTCAGGACACAAGTATGCTCCTGGATGGCACGATATCAAAGCGGGTGATGTTGAAGCAATCATCATGGTGAGAGATGGAGCGATCCTACCTCAGATTAATCTTGCTCAGTATACAGGACAAATGGATTGGAGTCATATCGAGCTGGTACCTTTTACAAGTGGGTTAGAAGCTACATGCAAACTTTATTGCCCCGGTGACACCTCGGTCGCAGACATCAAAATCTTGAAAAACAAAAAAGGATTTGCTTTTGATAAAGCAGTATCCAAAGAAGCCAGAACTTTTACCATCAAGCCAATGAAGTAAACTTTCAATATTTACTTTGGCCTCTGTCATAGGAAAAAATGAGTGGATAAAAAATTCATTAAAGTAATATCCATCAGTGAATTAGAAGATTATCCAATATTTGGGCATTCATGGCAACCTGATTAAAATATTAAGCGTTTAAATAATGAAGGGTGTTTCACTTCAGCCGATAAAGTTGGGTTATCATGACTATACAAAACATTGTTTTATAGCCAGGTGCCATATATCCTATTCAAAATGTTGCAGAAAGAATTATATTTAGAAATGAAATGATGGCTTCTATGAAAAAAATATCTTTTTTTCTGGTCTTGATGATATTTAGATTTTACGGAAATAGTACCACGTGGACCATAAATAATATTGGTAATACCTTCAGTCCTTCTACGATCACTATTGCTCCTGGAGATGATGTAAATTTTGTTTTGTCAAGTATCCATGATGCAGTCGAAGTCAGCGAAACTACATGGAATCAAAATGGCACCACCCCTTTGAATGAGGGATTTTTACTTCCTTTAGGCGGAGGATCGGTGGCAACCACCAAACTGACTGCAGGGACACATTATTTTGTGTGCACTCCGCATGCTAATGAGGGTATGAAGGGAAGAATCATTGTTCAATCCTGTACTGTCCTGCCACAACCAGGAGTGATCAAAGGAGAGAATATGGTATGCCCTAATACCGCAATCCGTTATATCATATCTCCTGTGGCAGGAGCTAATTCATATACCTGGACATTACCATCAGGATGGTCCGGCAGTTCCACTTCAGATACCATATTAGTCACCACTTCCACCTCCGGAGGGATAATGTCCGTAGCAGCCAATAACGATTGTGGTAAATCGGTTGAAAGGACTTTGGGCGTATTTGTTTCAGGTCCTCCTGCACAGCCCTCTGCCATAGCAGGAGAGATCAATATATGTCCCGGTGGAAGTGCTACTTATACTGTAGGTTCGATACCTGGCGTAAGTACCTTCGCGTGGACGCTACCAGAAGGCTGGTCCGGCAGTTCGACTTCAAATTCCATCCTGGCCATGAGTGACTCATCGGGCGGTACGGTCTCAGTCGTTGCCGTAAATTTCTGTGGATCATCTTTGCCTAGCAATCTGAATGTTTCCATCCGGAGTGTGCCTTCCAGGCCCTCGGCAATAAATGGACCTGACACAGTATGTGCCAACAGTAGCAATGTATATATTGTGACTGCCCGTAATGACGCTACTTCCTATAAATGGTTCTTACCAGATGGATGGTCAGGGTCTTCTACAACGAATACAATTACGGCAATGGCAGGACAAGGGATTGGAGTAGTAGGCGTGGTGGCTCTCAATCAATGCGGATCATCGGACACTTCTTCCCTTAATATTTCTCCCGCTGGGAGGCCTTTATCACCTTTGGGGATCTCAGGACGGGATTCTGTGTGTGTAAACAGCCTCACGGTTTATAAGATAGATAAAGTACCGGGGGCGAGCTCTTATACCTGGACACTTCCTCCTGGATGGACCGGGGCCTCGAGTCTTGATACCATATCCGCCATGGCCGGCTCCAATAGTGGCACAATATCAGTAGTTGCAAACAATGTCTGTGGTGCCTCAGCTCCCAGTACCATGACAGTCCATACTACCAATCTGCCTGGACAGCCTTCCATCATCTCCGGGCCGGATACTTTATGTCCTAATAGCCTGGGATTGTTTAGTGTTGTATCTGCCAACGATTTATCCGCCTATAGCTGGATCTTACCCAATGGGTGGAATGGTAGCTCTCAAACCAATACTATTACAGCCAGAGCTGGCAATAACGGAGGAATCTTAACGGTAATAGCCAGCAATGTCTGTGGATTTTCACCGATCAGAACATTGACCACAACCGTGTCTATTAAGGTCTTGCCAGGGGTGATAGAAAAGATTACCGGACTGGATACCTTATGTGTTAATAGCAATGCCATATTTACAGCCAAACCATCGATAGGGGCTACTTCCTATACCTGGACATTACCAGATGGGTGGTCTGGGACTTCTTCTACCAATTCAATCACCGCAATAGCCGGCTCCTCTGGTAATATCTCAGTCATAGCCAATAATCAATGTGGTTCTACTCAGCCAAAGACATTTGCGGTGACCACCAAGTCTCCTCCACCAGGTATCAGTTTTATTATCGGAAAATCCACCGTGTGTAAAGCGAGTACTAATTTATTCAATGCGAGTGCGGTGCAGGGCGCCAGTTCTTATACCTGGTCCCTGCCTCCAGGGTGGTCTGGAGTGTCCACAACCAATTTTCTCAATGCAATATCTGGAAATACCAGTGGAGATATCTCAGTCACAGCCAATAATGCTTGTGGATCATCGTCCCCATTTATATTTCCGGTAGCTACAGAGCAAATCAATACTTCTATTTCGATCACAGGCATTACATTGGTTTCGAATAGTATTGGGGCTACTTATCAGTGGCTGGATTGTTTTGACAATTCTAAAATCACGGGGCAGACCAGCCAGGTATATACGCCTGCCCAAAGTGGCACCTATGCGGTTATCATTTCAAGAAATGGTTGTGTGGATACTTCTGCTTGTATTATGCTTTCTACAGTAAGTACTACTACCTCGTTAAATGAATTAGGAATCAAAATTTTCCCTAACCCTGTCCGATCTTTCTTTAGCGTCGAAATGCAACAAAACCACCCGGCTACTATAGAAATCATCGATGCACTTGGCAGAAAGGTTATGATCAGGGACTTGAAATTTCCTTTGCTTAGGTTTGATGTGACTTCCCTTCCTAAAGGCATTTACTTTGCTAATTTCAAAGTAAGCAACCAGCAGGTTACGCAAAAATTGTTGATCCTGTAGCAATTTTACTAAAACTGATTTTATTTGAATATAATTTGTATTCAACCTCTATCCACAGCAGTTAGTCATTTTTCATGCTCCATATTAAGCTGGACGCTGTCAAGCACAAAGCCAATTATTTAACAGCGATTTTTTTTTACCATCAAGGGTAAAGTGGTGGCTATCTTGCTTATGTCGTCCTGATCAGTGAATACTGCCATTTCACTGAGTTGTAACGAAGAAATTTTTTAATCCAACCAAGATACTTTGTACTGCATAAGAAGCCAGGATAAGCCCCATAATCTTGCTGATGACGGAAATCCCATATTCGCCAATTCTTTTTTGAATAATATTGGCAGCCAATAATATGAACATAGTGATTATAATAACCAACGCGACCAACAAGGTAGTTACTGACTGTTGGGTAAAAGTATAAAGGTGATTATCTGTAAGGAGTACTACTGCCATTATAGCACCAGGTGATGCAATAGAGGGTATTGCAACCGGAAAAATGGTGACATGCTTATAATCCCGGATAAGGTGTTTTTCTGACTCAGGTTTGCCTTCTCCAAATATCATAGTGAGGGCAAATAAAAATAAAATAACGCCCCCTGATATTTGAAAAGCATCCAGGGTGACATCCATGCCTTCCAGGATCAGCTGACCTACTACAATAAAAAACAAAAGAATTAAGAATGCGACGATAGATGCTCTGATGGCTACTTTTCTTTTTTCGTGTGGATTAAAATGTTTGGTTGCTTCCAGATATACAGGAACAGATCCTAAAGGGTCGATGACCGCTATGAGGAAAAATATTTTGGTAATAATGTCAGTAGTCATATCAGGATTAATGTTAATTTAAAATTTTGTCTAAATTAGGAGACCATTGCTTTTTGTGTGATGTATTGCATTATTTGTGTAGCGCACGTTAATGCCTGTGCAGCCATGGGGTCGTTAAATAGTACCTGTATGGGACCTTCACCAAAGTATAATCCATCTGAAACAATAAATGAAATCCTGACTTTGCCGGTTGGAGGGCAGGGCAATCTGGGTTTGTCCCATGGTCCTATTTTGTTTACAATTTTTTCACCTTCAGAAAAGAAATCAGCTATGAGTTGATCTGAGGTCGTATCTCTTGCGTCCCAGATCAATATTTTACCTGTGTGATTGATATATCGGGCAGATCCATCCCGGTATGCTGCCAGCACATCGAGTCCACTATCAAGACCGATTTCAACGATAATGGCCAGTAATTCTTTATAAGCTAATTTTATGTTTGAACTGCTTAGCCTGTTTTGAGCAAGGATCTTAATCCTGGTTTCTACATTGGTGTCTTCAAGGACGGATCTAATCTCTGTTTCAGTAGAATGATCATCAAAAATTACATTCCATGGACATTGACCTGCGTCGTCTACACCTGCTTGATAAAGGTCCGGATTATCACAGAATAATAATTGATAAAGATTATTGGTGGAATGTTCCAGGTAAGGACCATCGGATTTATGGGAAGAATTAAAATTTTCCAAAATAAATATTTTTGATATTATTAGAAGGCAGGCAAGTTAAGCAACAAGCATCTTTTGCATAAGACTTTAGCTTAATAATTAATCAAATTTTACCCCCCTGAAACTGATGTAGGGCATGTTTGTTGGATGAACGGCCAACACTTTAACCTCTAGCGTACCCGGTGAATGGCTATATAATCACACAGTGCTTAAATCTATCGGCAGTTTATACCATCGCTTCTTAGTAAGATTAAATATAGCATTTCCAAGAGCCGGTGCAATCGGAGGGAGTCCTGGTTCGCCTACACCGCCTGGTTTTTCAAGATTTTCAATTATATGGATCTCAACCTGGGGCATTTCGGAGATACGCATGACCTGGTATTGATGATAATTGGTCTGATCACATTTGCCTTGCGTAAAGGTGATGCCCCCTTTGACGGCGGCTGATAATCCCATGGCAATGTTGCCCTCGGTCTGGGCTTTGACATTGTCAGGATTGACATATTGTCCACAATCGAGGACTGAGTATACTTTGACGATCTTTATGACATCATTTGTTTTGGTGATTTCGACCAAGGCTGCACCCATCGTCTCAAAGGATCGGAACATTGCCATTCCTCTGGCATGACCTGTGGGCAGGGGATTGGCTTTGTTTAGTTCAGCAATTTTTTCGAGGACTTTGAGATCGCGGGGAGATCTGCTCAATAGTTGCCTTCGGGCTTCTATGGGATCGATGCCTGCTTTTTGGGCCATCTCGTCGATGAAACATTCCTGGCCCCAGGCAAAATTGGAGGCATACACAGACCTCCACCATAAGATAGGTATCGGGGTCTTGATCCTGCTGTAAGAAAGATGATGTACCCTAAAGCCATATTTATGATTTTCTTTACTGAGTTCGCCTGACAACCAATTGTCTGCCTGGTAGGGCATGATGGAATTCCAGTGTTGTCCCTGGATAGATTCGCCTATGGCATGATGGCTTAGAGCAGCCAATCGATTATTTTCTCCAATGACGCCACGCATTTTGCTGAGCATAGCCGGTCTGAACGGCCCCTGGGTCATATCTTCTTCCCGGGACCAGATGAGTTTGACAGGAGCTTTAACCTGGCGGGAAATATCGATTGCTTCCTTCATAAAATCCATATAGGCTTTGCGACCAAATGAGCCTCCAAGTAGCTCGGAGTGCATAATGACTTTGTCAGAAGCAATATTTAAAAACTTCGCAGTTTCTTCCACAGCACCATCGGGGCCTTGGATAGGGGCCCATACCTCTACACTGCCATCTTCTTTGACATGTGCAGTCGTATTGACAGGTTCTATGGCAGCATGGGCAAGGAAAGGAGTCTCATAGGTAGACTCGAGTTTTTTGTCTGAGGCAGCATAAAACGCATTGAAGTCTCCATCTTCTTCAGCACGTATCCCTTCTTTTTCTGCTGCATTGTAAGCTTCTTTGAAGTAAAAATTGGTGTCTAAGGTAGTAGTCAGATCCCCTTCTTCCCAGTGGCAGGTGATTAATTTGCTGGCTTTGAGCGCTGACCAATAATTGCTGGCTACTATGGCTAATGCATCGGTCGTTCCACCCGGATATTCGTGTTTAGTTTTAATTATATTTTTTACTCCGGGTACCATTTTGGCAGCGGCGTCATCAAAACTAATCAACTTGCCTTGCACGGAAGGGGCATGTAGCGTGGTGGCATAAAGCATGCCGGGTACTACCACATCAATTCCATAAACTGCAGACCCCAATACTTTAGAAGGGATGTCCAGTCGTTTATGATATTTGCCTAATATTTTAAATTCCTTAGGGTCTTTGAGTTTTGGATTTTTTGGTATCTCCAGTTTGGCAGCCTCTGCGGCAAGTGCACCATAAGTCATTTTTTTGTCTGTACCGGTAAGATATACGATACCATCATCGGCATGGCATCGGTCCGGCGTGGTGTTCCATTTATTTGCAGCTGCCTGCATCAACATTTCTTTAGCAGCAGCACCTGCTTGTCGAAGGTTGGTCCAAAGTCCTCTGACTGTACTGCTTCCTCCGGATGACTGGTCGCCGTATTTGGCTCTCCCATCAGAAGAGATGACCTGGATCTGATCTAATCTCACCTCGAGTTCTTCTGCAATTAATGAAGACACGGCCTGGTGAGACCCCTGGCCCATATCAGGTCTGCTATTGACCAAAGTGATTTTACCCATAGCATCTATGAGGACGAAAGGATTGATCTCTGTCATAAGATCCTCAGCAAAAATTTTGACTAATTCATTGCCCGCACCGGCAGTTTTAACTCCGATGATCAGTCCCGCTGTCCCCAGCAAACTTTGTTTTAAAAACTGCCTTCTTTGAGTAGATACTGACATGACATTTTTTATTTTAAATAGATGATTGGATAAAAATTATTTCAAAATCAATGGGTGCCCATTGGTTTTGCTTCCGTCCTATCGGATGCACGATGTATGGCTTTTCTAATGCGGTCATAAGTACCACATCGACAGATATTGCCACTCATGTAGGTGTCTATATCCTGGTCACTGGGCCTGGGATTATCAGCTAATAATGCAACTGCAGACATGATCTGACCACTTTGACAATATCCACACTGAGGCACTTGCTCTTCCACCCAGGCTTCCTGCACTGCATGCATCAATTCCGGGGTTCCAATGCCCTCGATGGTAGTAATCTTTTGTTTTTTCTTGAGTGCTGAGATGGGCAATTGACAGCTGCGCATCGGCGTTCCATCAATATGAATAGTACAGGCGCCGCATTGAGCCAGGCCACACCCATATTTAGTCCCTTTGAGACCAATGAGATCACGGATCACCCACAATAAGGGCATATCCTCTTCAGCATCAACTTTATGTCGCTGACCATTGACGGTGAGATTGTAAGTAGCCATAATATTTATTTGAGAGTATAAAAATAACGGAATATGTTGAGATTGGAGGCGGCAAGTGGGTGGGGTTCTACCAGATTTTTATTCTTTCTTTTTCGCTCTTCCACATTTGATTTTGCTCAATCACTCCATAAGCATTATAGAAAGGGGTAAAATTGGTGAGGGGGCCTACAACCCGATATTCAGCGGGAGAATGTACATCAGTCAGTACTATCTGTCGCATCATTTCATCTTTCATCTTCAGACGCCAGATGGAAGCAAAGGACATAAAAAACCTTTGATCTGGGGTAAGACCATCTATTTTCTGATCAGCCTTGCCTTGGGGTGTCATCTTAAAGGCGTCGTGCGCGATCGCGAGACCTCCAATGTCTGCGATGTTTTCACCTAAGGTAAGGGCACCATTGAGATGTAATGAATCGATCGGGATATACTTGCTGTATTGATCCACTACCTTGTCTGCGATGGCTTTAAATTTGTCTGCATCTTCTTTGGTCCACCAATCTTTAAGATTTCCATCTTTGTCGTATTGACGACCCTGATCATCAAATCCATGGGTGAGTTCGTGGCCGATCACCATGCCTACAGCACCATAATTGATGGCATCGTCCGCACTCGGGTCGAAGAACGGGGGTTGTAATATGCCTGCAGGAAAAATAATTTCGTTGGTGGTTGGATTATAGCCGGCATTAACGGTGGGTGGTGAGAAGGGCCATTCGCTTTTATCTACTGGTTTGTCCACTTTAGCCAGGTCTCTAAAATATTCGTATCTGCTGGTAGCTATACGGTTGCCAAAATAATCGTCTTTTTTGATGACCAATGAATCGTACTTAAGCCATTTGTCAGGATAACCTATTTTGCGGGTGATCGCTGCCAATTTTTCCAGTGCTTTGGTTTTGGTCTCAGGGCTCATCCACTCCAACTCCCTGATATGTGTCTCGTAAGCTTTTTGCAGATTGTCGATCATGTCCATCATGCGGTCTTTGGCCTTGGCATCAAAATTGTTTTTGACATATAGCTGACCTGCAAGATCACCGATACGGCCGTCGACTACATTGACTGCATACTTCCATCTTGGCTCCGGCTCTTGTCTTCCTGATAAAGTCTTTTGAAAAAACTCAAACCCAGCTGAGGCAAATGCTTTTGAAAGTGAATTGTAAGAATTGCTGATGGTTGCTGCTTTGAGATATGGCTTCCATTGATCTATAGGTATAGTTTTGATGAGTTTGTCGAGGGAGGTGAAAAATGCCGGTTGGCCTATCAAAATAGAGTCTGATTTCAATCCCATATCTTTTTTGACTTTATTCCAATCTACAGAAGGGGACATTTTTAGTAATTGCCCCATGCCATATTTGTTATAGTTTTTCTGTGGATCACGGAGTTCTACGTTGGTAAAATGTCCCTGGGCGATTTTTTTCTCCAGATTAAAAATGGCCGAAGCTTCGGCTGCGGCTTTGATAGAATCCTGTCCAATGAGCATCCCTATTTTTTTCAAATAAGCCTGGTATTCCTTCTGAATCGCTAAGGTAGGCGGGTCGGTTCTAAAATAATAGTCCCTGTCAGGCAAGCCTATGCCTCCCTGAAAAAACTGCGCGATATTCATAGAGGCATTCTTATCATCAGCCCCTACACCAAAACCAAACAAAAGGCCATTGCCATTGATGCGCTGTGCATTGACGAAGGAGATCAATTCCTGGCTATTTGAAAGTCTATCGATCTGATCAAATACTTGCTGAAGAGGGCTATATCCTTTAGCTTCAATGGTATTGGTATCCATGATCGATGCAAAGAGATCTCCAACTTGTTGCTCCAGACTCCCGGCAGGAGCTTGAGAGAGGGCCGCAGCATTTTTACATACTTCCAATAATGCTTCTTCGCTTTTTGTTTGAAGGTCAAAGAAGGATCCGGTACCAATCTCAGAAGGGGGTATCGAGGCATTTTTATTCCAAATACCATTGACATGTTGGAAAAAATTATCTCCTGGTGCGATGGTGGTGTCGAGGTGGTTGATATCGAGATAAGCTTTCGAAGCTGTTGGGATAGGCGCTTCGTTTTTGCAACCAATTAATATTATACTAAAAATGTAAAAAAAGCTCTTGAATAAATGCTTTGTCATAATAAATGAAAATAGAAGTTTATAAAAAATGGAAAGAAAATACAGGTATACAATCAATTTAAAGTAGCATGCTACAGAAGCAAAATATTTAGTTGTTAGCAGAGGTTACAGCAGGTTTAGAAACCAACCATTTATTCATCAGATCTGCAGTGATCTGAAGATAGCGGTCACGCTTATAAAAATTAGTTATTCGATTATTGCGGTCTATTTTTATTTTATCGACCCCGTTGGCTGAGGTAGAATCTGAAGTAGCAGGGCTATCAAAAATGCCGTACACATCAAGGTCATCTGTCAGTCTCATCAGGTTTCTGTTAAAAGCAGATTTCTCCCGGATCGATTTGAGTTGATCTCTGTAAGCAGATTCAGAGATCACTTTTGGTTGATCGCCATTGGCAGCAAGCCATTTTCCATTTTCATCAAAAGTTGCAAATGCATTGGCCGTATCAATCTGGCTTTTAAAATAATCCTGTAAGGCAGGTACATCGGCTATTTGCGGCCAGCTGGTATATTGTAACCCGGCGAGTCCATCCCAGGGTAGAGCACTCTCCTGATCTTTCTCTTTTACTTTGTAACTTTCATAATATCCATTGAGCCGGATGTCAGGAACTACTCCTTTAAGTTGAACAGAGGATCCATTGATTCGATAATATTTTTGCATAGTAATATGGACATTGCCCAGATCTATGTCACTATTAGGTCTGCTTAAAGCGTAAGGACGCTGTACGGTACCCTTGCCATAGGTGCCAGAACCGATGATCATCCCTCGTCTATAATCCTGGATCGCAGCAGCAAATATCTCTGAAGCAGATGCGCTAAATTCATTAACCATGACAGTCAGGGGACCATCATATACTTCTCCTGGATCACGATCAAAATATACTCCTGGTCGCCCATTCTTGCCCTTGACCTGAACTACCGGACCAGCAGGTATAAATAAGCCGACCATATCTACGACTTCCTGGAGGCTGCCGCCACCGTTATTGCGAAGATCCATTATAACCCCGTCGACTTCATGGGCTTTAAGCTTTTCTAATTCTTTGGCGACATCATCTGCACATTTCCGGCCGGAGTCATCGCCAAAATTGGTGTAGAATTTGGGCAGATTGATCACTCCATATTTTTTATCCTTATAGTTGAGGATATTACTTCTTGCAAAGGTCTCTTCTATTCGCAATTCTTCCCGTACCAGTTTGACGACTTTGACCGTACCGTCGGTTTTCTTCATTGTGAGAGAGACTATTGTCTTATTTCCTCCACGGATCAATTGTACACCCTCTGGTATACTGAAGCCGGCTATGTCAACAGGTTTTTCATCTCCTTGCCCGACCTTGAGAATAAGGTCTCCTTCTTCGATTTCACCTGATCTCCAGGCCGGCCCACCGACACTCACTGCTGCGATACGAAGGTATCCGTTTTGTTCACCGATCTGAGCCCCTATACCATAGAATTTTCCTGAGAGTCTTTCATCCCAGGATCTTTTCGCTACAGGTAAAAAATAATCTGAATGCGGGTCCATCATATTGACAAAACTATTGACATAATTACTGAACAACTCTTCGTCTGTATTTTTAGAGTACTGGTCAAATATTTTGTTGATGACCTTTTCTACCGAAACACGGGCTTCTGATTCAAGGATCATATCCGTTTTTTGTTTGATAGAATCAACTTTGGACTGCTCACGATTTTCTTTAAGGGCAACCAGGTTTTCAAGAACCATGTACTTGATTTTGTATAACCAATATTGGGTCCGATCAGTATTATTTTTAGGAAAATCAGGATTTTCGGGATAGTAGACTTCTTTAGACTGATCATTAAAACTGATTGGATGCTGGAGCCAGGTATGACTCTCTGCATGCAGTTCAGCTATTCTTGATTTATAGGTGGACAAGACTTCATAGAAAAACAGTACAGGTTCACCATTGAGTTCGTCGTCGATCATGTACTTATATTTATTGAAGGCAAGAATATCAGATTGTAAGAATATGCTTTTGTCATCATCCATTCTCTTCAAAAAGTCAGCATAGATCATAGCTGATAGCGAATCGTCATATTCTTTAGGAGAAAAATGATTCTGTTTAATAGCCTTTGCTACTTCATGCAGCGTCTGATCGAATTTGTCTCCAGGTTCGTTTTTATAAGTAAGTCCTAATAGCAGGAAGAGTACATTGCAACATAAGAAGACACCAAAAGTTTTTAACCAAATAACTTTATTCATTGTAATGATTTATAAGGATAATCAAGGCTATGCCTGCAAAAATACTGGAAAGATTATAGATCATTCTCCCCTTTTTTGGGTGGCGATTATATAAAGAGAAGCCCGAAGGCAGATTTGAAGGAAAGTTATTAATAAAAAATGGGATGATCAAACCGATCACCCCATATCATAAGCACTCTACTGATTATTTAAACATTGTATGATTAGCGGAGTCTTTGTAGTAGTTAATTAATTTAACAGAGGCAAACATACTTTAAATGAATGTCAATTAAGTCACCCGTTTTGGGGGAATTTTTGTTTTCCGGGTGTTCAAATCAATTTATCCTGGCGAGCTATTCTGATTGCAGCTTCTTTTGAATTGACATCAAGTTTGTTGTAAATATTTTTGATATGTGATTTGACAGTCTCTTTGTCAATAAATAACTCTAAAGCAATTTTAGTTCGACTTTTACCTTCGGCGACACCTTCCAATATCTGTGTCTCTCTTTTGGTCAGTGGCGAATCCTGGCTTTTTCTAAATGATTGTATCACCATCTTTGCGATTCCAGCACTTAGTGGGCCGCCACCGTGCATTACTTCTTTGATAGAATCTATGATCTTAGACGAAGGGGTGTTTTTGGTAAGGTATCCGGAAGCACCTGAACTCAAGGCTTTAAATATGCTGGATTCATTTTCATATACCGTAAGGATAATGATATGCCCTGCAGGATATTTTTTTTTGATCTTGCTGATGGCGTCGAGACCAGAGATGCCCGGGAGTTCGATATCAAGCAAAATCACATCCGGAAAATCTGATACCAAATAGGGTTCTGCGTCTTCAAAGCTTCCATAGCTATTAATCATTTTAAGTCCGGGAGTCAGATTGATAAGATAAGAAAAGGCCTCTCTTATGGTATGGTCATCTTCTATGATTATGATGCGAGTTTCCATGATCTGGGAATGAAATATACGACAAAGGTCTCATTAAAATGCTCCTGGGTCATCCCTCGGACAGGGGGATATTGAGTTCTATCGTGATGGTAGTGCCTGTCGGATTTGTATTCGACAGGCTTAGATGACCTCCCAGTCGATGGATACGCTTTTGCATATTGTCCAGGCCATTGCCTTTTTTGATGGCATTGGTCGTGTCAAATCCAAGCCCATCATCTTTTATGATCACCTTCAAAGTACCTGGGGCATCGTGAACAGAATGTTGATATACAAAATCCAAGGAGGCATGCTGTCCTTGAGCATGTTTGAGGATATTGTGCAGGGCCTCTTTGCACACCATGATCAGATTGCGACTAAATTCAAAAGGGGGTTTGAGTGTCTTGAATGCAGGGTCTATATCGTTTGATTTGAAGTGGATAGACGACTCCTGGAATAATTCTGTCCCAAAGCTCTGGACCCGGGATATCGCTTCATACAAAGTATTGTGATTGGGTGCTAACGCCCAAATGATGTCTTTGGTGCCCATATACAGGCCTTGGATATTCTCTTTGATTTGTACCATGAGTTTATTTAAATCGGCATCATCCTCCTTCAATTTGGTCTGCAAGACATCGGTCAGAAGCGATAGCCGAGTGATCTTATTGCCCAGGTCATCATGCAAGTCTTCACTGGTCCTTTGTTGGATTTTTAATTGTTCTTGTTTGCGGGCTTCTTGCACCAGGCGAGCTTGCCTGGCCTTCAGCATCATCCTATACTTTTGCAGCAATGCACCTAACAGAATAAGCAATCCTACCATTGAAAATCTGAACCAGGTCGTTTGATAATACGGAGGCACGATCTCAAAGGCATAAGACAATGATGGTGACATGACCGGATCATTGGTACTTAAGATAGCCCTTGCTTTAAATGTATATTTGCCGGGAGAAAGATTGGGATATATCACGCTTGGGTTCTCTCTGGAGGGAGAGTATGCTGTGTCTGCACCCGCCAGAAAATATTGATATCGTAGGTCTTCTGGTGATGATAAGTGTACGCCCTGGACCGTAAATGTTAGGTGATTGTGTTTATAATCCAGGTGCAAATTCTGCGGGATCCAATTCCAGGCTGACCGTTTTTGGTCTCTGGAGTAAGCAGTATCAACGGATCCTGAATAAATGTCTACCGCTTTGAGGAAAATCTTAGGCTGCGACAGCACAGAACTTGAATCAGGGTCATAAATGTAAATTCCTTTAGTCGTCCCGACCCAGATGCGATCATGCTCATCTTTTAGGATGGCATTTTGGTTGCATTCCGGCCCCAGGCGTTGGTTGGAGGATTTGATATGTTGTGCCGTAAATCGCTGCTGCGTGTGGTCAAAGCTAAGTTTATTCAATCCATTGATGGTGCCAGCATAAAGATCACTTCCTTCCTGCAGGATGCTAAAAACCATATTGGAAGAAAGGCCATTGGATTCATTACATACCCAGGTCTTGTCACCGGAAATTTCTTTTATAAGGACCCCATTTTCTGATGTTCCAAGAGCAAGATACTTACCAATGGTCTGAATAGAACCTACGAGCATACCTTCAGCTCCTGCCACCGGATAAGGGCAAGCAGACAAGTTTTTGTCCAGCAGGTACAAACCCTGAGTAGAACCTATCAGTATCGAATCTCTACCGATCTCATGCGTGATAAAACAAGGATGTTGAATGCTCTCTATCGCCAATATTTTGCCATGGTCTATCTTGTGGACACCACGTGGACTTGTGAGCCAAATACTCGAATCGGAGGCTTCATAAATGGAAGTAAAATTCCTCGGAAAGCCTTTTTGATCCTTAGCAATTTGAGTAAACTTATTATTATAGTAGGTCCAAAGGCCTGACCCAATAGTTCCGATCCATAATTTTTGGGAATGATCTGTAAGCAAACAATTTATCTTCAACAACTGCCCGTTAGAGCTTGCGAAATTTATATGTTCTATATGCCCATTTTTTATCTTCGAAAGACCTCCTTCGAGCAAACCTGCCAAGATAGACCCATCTCTACTTTGTGATAAAGCCATAATAATCTCACCTTGCAAGCCCGATGCATGGTCAAATATCCTGAAGGTTGCATCATGAAACTTGAATAATCCAGACCCATCCGAACCAAACCATATATTGCCTTCATGGTCAGTAAATATATCATGAATGGCATTGTCCGTCAACCCTTGTTGCAAACCGATTTTTTCCGTGGTGGAGTTTGGTCTGATCTTATATGCACCATTATTCGTGCCAACATATAATGCTCCGGACGGATCCTCTTCGAGGCAATTTATCCAACCATTAATCTCCATGGGTATAAGGATTTTTTTGCCATCCTGGATATTGAAAAGGCCTTCGTTGGTCAATGCCCAGAGTCCAGGTGCATTTTTTTTGAGATAGAGTTTTCTAACCAGGAGACTCGTATCCTTGCCATGCCATTGAATGAATGGATCCCAATGCCCATCTACAAATTGGAATATGCCTTTTTTATAAATAGCACTGTAAAAATCTTTAGAATCAGAAGTTATTGCTGTGAAAGCATGCTCTTTATATACAGCATTAAAATTCCTCGAACTGTCAGATAGTTTACAAAGTTGACCACCAAAGATGAGCGCGTATATATCACCATCAGGAGCTTGTGTGAGATCTACAACATTTTTTCGTCCTGGGCTACAGCTGATATTATACAATTTAAATTCTTGTCCTTCAAACAATTGGATGCTAGATTCCTGGCCGATCCAAATTCGATTTTTCCGATCCGGATAGATGACTTCGGTCATGGACTGTACCAGTCCTTTACCATAATTAAAATTCGAAAACTCCTTGCCATCAAATCGACTGATCCCCCCCAGGGTGGCTATCCACAGCATGCCAAACTGATCTTGTGCAATGTTATTGATTTGTGACTGCACCAAGCCATGCTCAATATTGAGGTTTACAAAATCATACTTTTGGCTATGAGCTGGAATGCCTGACAACAAGCAGATCATGGTAATGACTACAGTCGTTGCAATCCTATTAGTTGATATAGTTAAAAATGGTTGGATAGTATACACAGTTTTCTTCAGATGCAAAATTGATGTTTTTTAAAAATCAAGCAGTCCCCCACATTGGGTGAGACACAAAGTATGAAGCCAAATCGTTTTTCAAGAAATGATTCATGTTCAATGATACATATTATTTGTAATTTGACTATGTAAAATATTAACAATTAGTTTATTATAAAAAAAATATTCTCTGCATTGCTTTGGAATATTTAGATTTGTGTTAAAATCAAGCAATATGAAGTATTTAAAGCCTCTCTTATTATGTATAGGCCTATTGTTTTTCTTCCAATGCCAAAAGGATGATTCAGGGCCAACAAAATCCACCCAGTCGATCAGTGGCAAGCTAGCTATAGACTATATGGAGCTATTAAGAGATTACACCAAGCTGACTCCTGGTTTTTCGCCTCCAGTAGCTGCACGCGCGTTTGGTTACGCCGGGCTTACCTTATATGAAGCTGTAGTTCACGGGATGCCCGAATATCAAAGTATGGTTGGACAATTGAATGAATTGAATGAGCTACCAATGCCTGTAGCAGATACCTATCATTGGGGTCAGGTGGCTAATGCGGCTATGGCTGAAGTAGCCAGGTTGTATTACCCTTCAGCTCCACCTTCATTAAAGCCAAGGTTAGTATTGATGGAAGCCAGCTACAAAACAGACTTCCTGAATGAAACGAATGAATCAGTACTGGAGCGAAGTACTCTTTATGGACAGCAATTAGCCAATGCCATTTTTGAATATTCTAAAAACGATGGTGGACACGAAGGATTTAATAAAAATTTTCCCGGTTTTCCAAACCTACCAGTAGGACCAGGATATTGGGTGTCAACCAGTGCAGCCAACCCTACTCCCTTGCAACCTTATTGGGGCAATAATCGCACGTTTGTCAAAGACATCACCATACATACCCAACCTGTCAAGCCTCCTGATTATTCCACAGAAAAAACCTCCCCATTTTACATTCAGGCATTGGAAGTATATAATGTGACCAAAAATCTGGATCAGGAACAAGCCATTATTGCGAAATATTGGAGCGACGATCCTGGCAACGCAGGTACACCTCCTGGGCATTCCATTTCGATTGCCTCCCAGGTGTTGGGATTAGAAAATGCTGATTTAGCAGTGGCGGCTGAGACCTATGCTAAATTGGGAATAGCTATATCGGATGCTTTTGTATCCTGCTGGAAGTGTAAGTACACGTTTAACCTCGTAAGACCCGTGACTTATATCAATAAAAATATAGACGCCAATTGGACTACTTTATTGGCCACTCCTCCATTTCCAGAGTATACCTCCGGCCATTCAGTCCAGTCAGGTGCCACTGCCAGGGTATTGTCTGTCATCTTCGGAACCAACTATGCTTTTGTGGATCATACCCATGAGCGGCGTACAGATATACCTGGTGCACCAAGATCTTTCAGATCCTTTGATCACGCCGCTCAGGAAGCAGCTATCTCGAGGTTATATGGTGGGATTCATTTTAGAGACGCCATTGACCTTGGAGTCCTTCAAGGCAATAAAGTGGGGGACGCGGTAAATGCTTTAGCTTTTAAAAAGTAGGGAAGGATATCTTAACAGCTAATCGACCATTTGGATAGTATCATAAGTTAGATAGAATTTAATGTTAAGCATTGTCTATAAATGTTATACGGTTTAATAAAAATCATATTTGTCTCAGCCAAGTGTTTTTTATACTTTTACGCTAAACCAAAAATTATATGAAAAAAATAATTACACTTAGTCTCATTTTTATTTTGGCCAGTTCATGTGTTAGTAAGAAGAAGCACGATATGCTGACCAAAGAAAGGGATGCCACTGCTGAAGAGAAACGCCAGCTAATGTCTCAACTCAAACAAAGCCAGGATCAATACCAGGAGTTGATGAAAAAGTATAATGATGAGCAAAATCGACTAAAATCAGAGATGCAAATGTCTGATACTAAAGTTTCTGAAGCTCAAAACAGGATCAAAAGTCTTGAAACCCAGCTTGATCTTGCTAACAAGACCAATACTAACCTACTGAGCAGATTGGAAGATCTCTCTATCATCAGTATGTCTGGTGCGGAGAACATTCAAAAATCTCTGGAGGCCATTAACCAACAATCAAGGTACATTCAAGGGTTGAATAATAAGATCCAAATGAAGGATTCGCTCAATCTAACTTTGGTGACTAACCTCAAACGCTCCCTGGCTGATGTCAACGATCAGGATGTCCAGGTTGAAGTGCGTGGTGGAGTAGTATATGTGTCCATTTCTGACAAGCTTTTATTTAAATCAGGAAGTTATGATGTCAATGCTGCCGCTGAAATCGTGTTAGGTAAAGTAGCCAAAGTGGTCAATGACCACAAAGAAATTGACATTTTGATCGAAGGTCATACTGACAATGTGCCCATCAGCACTGATAAAATCAAAGACAATTGGGATTTGAGTGTGCTCCGGTCTACCTCTGTAGCCAGAATATTGCAAAAGAAATTTGGCGTCGATCCTAATCGTATCACAGCAGGGGGCCGCAGTGAATTTGCTCCTAAAGGTGCAAATGACAATAGTTCCGGAAGACAGGTCAATCGCCGTACAGAAATCATCATCACCCCAAGGTTGGATCAATATATTAACTTAATGGTACCGCAATCCAGCAATTAATTGCTATTGATTCATTCTGCGGTAAAACTTATAAAAGTGCTGATAATCCTGGTGGGTTGTCAGCACTTTTTGTTTGCCCAGCAGTCAGGAGAAATATTAGTTCATATTGAATGCAATGGGCTATCCACGCAGCAGGTTTTAGACTCTATCCATGTAAAATACGGCACTACTTTTTATAGTGATCAAACTAACAAGCTCCTATCAATCAGCGTGTTGAGACCGTGTCAGGATTCAAATCTTCAAGACTTTTTAGAAAATTTATTGACCGGCACCGGACTTGGATATATCGCATATACGCCCTATTTGTATATCATCAGTGATACTGCTTTGTTAGATGATATTCGATTTGAAGCGTACTTCAAAAGCAAATCAATCATTGAAAATAATGTGACTGTCGATA
>Ga0138256_10000302_pt1 | contig 56425 bp, 56 predicted proteins | sample KNB2016incub_MG_FD_105486 | JGI IMG/M metagenome (GOLD analysis project Ga0138256, IMG submission 105486) | Active sludge microbial communities from wastewater in Klosterneuburg, Austria - KNB2014incub_MG | ecosystem: Engineered > WWTP > Activated sludge > Unclassified | place: Austria...
AGCCGTGGCTTATGGGATGGAAAAAAAAGATTTATTGCAACAACCCATAAAATGGAGCCAAATGAAAAGATTGCTGTGCTTACAAGAGCAACCATACGGCTAAACCGTTTAAAAGTATTTTGGAAACATGTGGACGCTGTAAATAAAGAAATGCTGGCAAGTGACGGATATATTATGTCTTACGGTATTGGGGAATGGCCACTGGTACGGCAGGCTACTTTTAGTATCTGGCAATCGCAGGAAAAGATGATGCAATTTGCTTATAAAAATAAAAATCATACAGCCGTAATTACAAAAACCCGGGATGAGAAATGGTATAGCGAAGATCTTTTTGCCCGGTTTAAAATTATATTATGTATGGGTACTCTCAATGGAGAAAACCCCTTACAAGTGAAAAACCTAAATTTGTAATATGAAAAATATAAAACTCATAGAAGTTCCATCAGAAATAGGTGCAGGAACCCGTGGCGCCAGCCTGGGAATAGATGCTATTAAAATAGCTGCGCTGGATTTTATGAGCAACTTTTTTGTACACTTTCCATCTGAGAAAGTAAAAGTAGAAAATCATCTTTTATTTGAACCCATTCATACTCCGTATGCAAAACGTATTCATGGAGTAATAGAAGTTTATAAAAACCTTAGTCAATCGGTTTGCGATGCTATGACTAATAATTTTTTTCCGGTGGTACTTAGTGGCGACCATAGCAGTGCCGGCGGAACTATTGCAGGTATAAAAATGGCAAAGCCGAAAGGTAAATTGGGTGTTATTTGGATAGATGCACATGCTGATCTACATACCCCCTACACTACCCCATCTGGCAATATGCACGGCATGCCCTTAGCCGCAGCGCTGGGAGAAGATAACATTGAAATGAAAAGCCATACCGTAGATGATAAAACCGTGAAATTGTGGAATGAGCTAAAAGCCATTGGAAAAGGTAAGAATAAATTATTGGCAGAAGATATTGTTTTTATTTCTTTGAGAGACTATGAAAAAGAAGAAAAAGCGCTTATTGAAAAATATGGTATTAAAGTAATTACCACGAGCGAACTACGAAGAATAGGCGCAGAAAACGTAAGCCGGAAAGTGTTGCGTTACCTGAGTGATTGCACTGATATTTATGTAAGTTTTGATGTAGATAGCTTAGATTCATCCATCTCAAAAGGAACCGGGACACCGGTTAGCAATGGGCTTAAAGAAAGGGAAGCTGAAGACTTAATTAGTAAGTTTATGCAAAACCGAAAAATTTGTTGTTTTGAAATTACAGAAGTAAACCCCACCCTAGATAAAGAAAATTTAATGGCAGAAATTGCATTTCATATTTTACAACGCAGCGTGAATGTATTGCTGATGAACTAAGCGGGTTACCATACATTTTTAGGGCAGGTATCACCATATTTATTGCCAAGCACAAACCCGATCATGATTTCATGCGTATTGCCTGTATAGGCCCGCATTTTATTGCTGGTAGCCACTTCGTAAGAATAACTTACGTTAAGGGTATTGCCGATAAACACACCTGCCATACCACTGTAACCCGAAACTAAATCACCATACCGGTAAGACCCACCTACCCATATTTTATCCTGGTATTGTAATTTTGCATTGATGTGGGCGCCCAACAATTGTGGCCTCCAATATTGAACCATTACGGAAGGAATCAGGTTAAAATCTTCAGCAATATTTAAGCGATAACCGGCAGTAAAAAAATAATTGGGCTCGTAATAAGATGCTTTATCATTTTTTTGAGCAAATGAAACTTTGCCCGGTATTACGTTTAATACAGAAAGACCTGCAAAATAATCAGCAGAATAAAGCCATAGTCCCGCTCCTAACTCAGGTTTTATTTTTTTTATTAGCCCGTTGGCAATATCAACAGCCGGATCAAACGGATCAGTATCTCCCCAATTTATTTTAGAACGGTCCACATTAATACTGCTTAAACCTGCCATGAATCCTGCAGCAAGGGTTGTACGCAGTCCAATTGGTTTATGATAAGCATACGTTGCAAAAGCACTCCAGCGTGAAATATATCCTGCCTTATCGTTCATAGCTATAAAACCAATGCCATGGTGTGGTTTAGGCGCTGTATAATCTTCCCAATATTGTTTTCCCCGAGGATTTTCACCGGGCACCTGGAAGGACGTGGCGCTTGTACGCAAATCAGATTTTCCTATAGGGCCCTGTATGCTCAGGTAGGTAGATACCGGGTGGCCATCAATATTATTCCACTGATTCCTGTTACTGATCTTGATATCGGTATAATTTTCAATACCGCTGAGTGCCGGGTTTAAAATATAGTTATTCAATACATATTGATTATAAGAAGGCTTTGCCTGTGCCTGGGATGCCAGTGATACAATCATGAAACAGAAATACAATAAACTATTTTTCATAAGGTTTCGTAAGCCGGAATTATTATTTTATAATGGTTACATAGCCCGTAATCGGTTTCCTGCCACTTTGCGGTTCTATTATGTAATAATAAGTATCTGAGGGAAGTGATTTTCCATTTAAGGTTCCATCCCAGGGTTGCTTATAACCTTTACTTTCAAATACTTTTTGGCCGGCACGGGTAAATACCACCACTTTACAATCGGGATAAGTATCTAAATACCGTATCACCCATTTGTCATGGTAGCCATCTCCATTGGGAGTAAAAGTATTGGGTACCAGCGGGGCTTCTAATATCTTCACAAATACACTATCCGTTGCAGTACAGCCACCTTTGCTGGTAACTAATAAAATGTATTTTGTATCCTGCGTAGCAGAAACTGTAGGGCTTTTGATTTTATTGTTATTTAAAAACCGGTTTGGCGTCCATAAATAACTAAGCCCGGTGCCGGTAACCTCCGGGTTGATGCCAATCATTCCGCCGGAAAGCAATACCAGTGTATCTTGTGGGATATTAACAGTTGGCAATGGAAACACTTCAATATTTTTAAAAGCAGTATCTATACAACCTGCTGTACTTGTGTATGTATATTTAATTACATGGTTGCCTTCCCCTGCAACTGCGGGGTCAAAAACTCCATTTTGAACGCCATCTCCTGTATATACACCTCCCGCTGATCCGGGGCTAAGGCCCAATATTTCTGTAGCCTGGTCTAATACAAAAGCAGGTACATCAATACAAACTGCCGGAATATCCGTAAAATTAATTTTTGGAGTGGCATGTACGGTTATGGGTATTAATTTATCAGAAAAACATGTGATACCCGAAAATGCCCGCATCCTCACCTGGTAGGTTTGCAGTGGCAAATTGGTTACATCGGGATACTTGTGTTTATACAATTTATTGGTTAGGGGTTCTTCATCTGCATCAAATACCGAAGCCGCATTTACATTGTCCCAATATATTTCTAAACGGGTGATATTGCCTGATGTAATAGTTGAAGTATTTTTTAAAATCACCGTATCCTGGGTACAAATATCCGATCCGTTTTGGAACTGAAAATTAGCCACAGGATCCCCACTATTTATTTGTAAAGCTTGTGGCAAAGTATCCCGGCACCCTTTATCTGTAATTGCAATGAGTGTTACGGTATAGTTACCAACGGCATGATAAGTGTGCTGTACCACTCCGGCGCCAGTAGCCGTATTCGGGTTTCCCGGCCCTGCCGTAGCATCTCCAAAATTCCATTCCCAGGCAGATATAATGTCTGGCGCATTGGCGCTACTGGTATCGGTAAATTCCGCATATGAATCCAATAAGCAAACTTCCGGAACTTTGAATCCGGCTTTGGGAAGTTTATTAATAGCCACTACCTGGCTTGCTACCGGGCTGATACAACCCAGGCTTGAAGTAACTTTTAAAGTAACTGTATAGTTTATTGCCTGGTTAAATGTATGAGAGGGATTGGCGATTACAGAACTATTTGCAGGGCCGCTCGACGCATCTCCAAAATGCCAGTCCCAGTTGGTAATTGTGCCGGCATTGGCAACCGAATTATTACTACTAAAATTTACAATATTATTTTTACACAGTATATTACTCAGGGTAATGGCTGCTGTAGGCAATGGATCTACCGTGATGGTTGCTGTTCCGGATTGGTTTTGTTGACAAAGTGAGGAACCTGTATTTTCTACTTTTAAAAGTGTATAAACAAAAGTACCCGCAGCACTGGTAGGCGCACTAACCGTAACCGTATTTGCTGTACCTGTAGTAGTAACGGTTTGTGGTGTTCCGCTGTTTATTTTATAAGTAAACGTATAAGGCGCTGAGCCACCACTGCCGGTAAATGTAATTTGTGGTACGGGCCCATTTTTACAAACCCGGGATGTTCCTGAAATGCCAGCAGTAGGTAATACCGGTATATCAATAGGTACATCAATGGTATCGCTGATACAACCTGCGGTAGTGATGGTTGAAAACCTGATATGATGAATACCCGGGCTGGAAAATAAATGAGAAGGGTTTTGTATGCTTGACAAGTTAGATGCCCCACTGGGTGCATCGCCAAACTGCCAATACCACAAATAAAGTGGTTTGGCACTGGGTGTAGTATCTGTAAATTGTACCGTTTCTGCAACACAACGGGGCGTAATAAAACTAAAACCTGCAACAGGCGGATCGGATATTTCAAGGTCAAATGATATTTCCTGTTCGGTACCACAGCCTTCAGTATTTGGCGCATAAGTAAGTAAAGTAAGCGGAAATGTACCTACCTGGCTATATACATAAGAACTGGGAAGCGAATACCAATAAATTTGTTTGCCGTTAACCACTGTAGATGAATCCGGCCCTGTAACGGGATTACTAAAACGCTGTATAATAACTGCAGGGATAGGTGGGACTGGCATTAAGCTTAAATCCCATTTTAAAGAATCTACCAGGTAAGGTAAAGACACTTTAAATTTAAAAGGAGACCCAGTACAAGCCGATGGATTGGGTTCAATGCTATAGGTATTGGTAACACCTATTTGTTGATAAAGGTCTATTACATTGGTTCCGGCAGAATATGCATACGATTCATAATTACTGCTAAACCCATAAGCAATGGCATTAAAGCCGCTATCTGCACTCATTCTATAAGAGCCGGGGCCCGAAAGCCGGTGGCGTAAATAAGAATAACCGGACATGGTTGGCATCGGTTGCCATGCCGTGGCAGGAACTGTGCCATTCAGCCTAAAACTGGGAACAGCCACGGTTTTCATCAGTACATTAATCCATTGCCTGGTTATATTCTGTTGTGAAGATGAGAATATGGTAATATCTTTTATATTTTGTTCTACCGGGTTCAGGATCACCATATCAGGATCGCCGTATCCACCTCCACCACAGTTTAATGCTTGTGCATATTGAGTAACACAAATGGGTTTATCGGCAGTAATGTTTGCAGGGGCGGTTACTAAAGCGGGATTAGAAGTAAACCCGGCAGGGTAAAATTGGCCGGCATTTAACGTAGCAACCTGCGTTCCATCCACAAATACAGCCGTATTATCTTCAGATGCCATGATCCTAAATGGATTCCCTAATGGATAATCTCCAAAGGGGATAAAACCAAAATTTTTACCCCAGGTACTAATGGGATAAAGTTGCTGAAACAAAGGATCGTAAGAACCACCGGAGCAGGAAAGTGATCCTAAAGTAATATTAGAACTACCGGAGAATACAGCTATTGGCAAACAACTTCCCGAACCGGTAGCGATAGACTCGATCAATGAACCTGTAACATCTTCATCTGCCTGGTATTGATAAATATCACCGGGATTTGTAAAATTTAAAATAAATGGAGTACCGGTAACGCCATTAAGTACCGGGGTTACCCTTACCTGGGTATTCGGCTTTACGGCTATAATTTGAAATTGTGATTTTGCATTTTGCCCAGAACCATTGGCTCCATTTTGGGTAAAACTAATAGCCCTGTATTTTTTACCCAATACCATAACAGGTAGTAATAAGGTGGCTGCGCTACGTGCCTGCCCCCATTGCTGGGCATAAGCAACTACCGGGGGTTTACCTGCATCTACTTTTATTTTTATTGATTTTTGAATAATTGAGCCTGATTCAGCATTACTAATATGTGCTGCCGAATAAGGTACTTGTATTTCCTGCAAACCATTTGCAACTATATTAAAGCTGGAGGTAAATGCGCCATTCGCCATGGTAATGGTTCCTGAACTGGCTTTATCTGATGTAATCCAAATACTTAATGATGCAAATACACCTGCACTGGGTACATGCTGTGGAAAACACAAATAAAACTCTTTTCCTTTATTAGAGAAATTTTGTGCATTACTATATAAAAAGATAAACAATGAAACAATTAATAACCCCGGTTTTAGCGCTTTCATTTTACTTTATTACACTTATAGTTTTGTAATCAGAACTCGTATTGTTAAAGACTTTCTGGAATCTCAAAGTGCAGCATCAAAAATACTTATATTTTTACTGCCAAAACACCCCATTCATCTAAAAAAAAAGAGCCGTATAGAAATACAGCTCTTGGTAAGAACCTTTTGGTTCTGTAACCCCCAAAGAAAACTTTTTTATGGGGCAAACCGCCCCGTTCATTATTTTGTGAGCTTTACCATATTGCTCGTATATACATGTTGATCATTTTCTACCTGTAATACCCTGTAATATTGGTATCCGGGTTTAATATTCGTAAGCTTATTTTTAAAATTAAAATGCTGAGGTTGGGTGGGGTTTTCTCCCATCACATATCCAATGGTTGTGAATTCTTTTGCATTTGTACTGGCTTGTACTTCCCAATAGGCAATTTCGGGTCTATCAGTTGCCGTCCAGTCAATAAGTAAGTGATTATCGCTAACACGGGCGTTAACTGTTTTCATTTTATCAGGGTTTTGGGCAATGCTTGTGCAAATACCAAAAATTAAACAAAGAGAACTTAAAAAAATATGTTTCATTTTCATCGCTTTTATAGTTACTGGTTCGTCACAGCAATGAATATGGGATTAACTAGTTGCTTTTAAAAAGCTTACTTAACAAAGAATAAAAATTATTTTATACGGATAGGTATCAGCATTAAACTCGGCTGTACCGGTACAGGAAAAAATCCTGAAACTACTTTAGTTTGAATAAAAGCAGTAAGAAGTGTAATAAATTTTTTCATTCGTTGTGGTTTAGTTTGTTTTGGTTTTGCAAGCTTGTTGGCCGGAATAAATGGATTAAAAAATGCAAGAAATTGAAGTTACTGAGGTAATAAGCAATCATTCAATTCTGATGCAAACATAATATTGATTTTTAGAATTCCAAAGATTTAGACCGTAAATTCCGAACATTTCGAGTAATTTTAATCATTCAATTATTGACAATTAAATATATTCTATCAAAACAATAAAATTAGTAGAATATTTTCAAGAATAAATAAAGATCATAGATATAATTCACAGAATACATATTTTGTTAGGATATTGTTCATATAAAGAGCCATACTGCCATTTTTACAATAACTCTATTTAAAATTCTCCTCTTTCTTTATAAAGAGACTTTAATATCTAAAATTTGAATTTTAATGTGACCGCTATCTCAATGACCTTTCCTGGAATTAATTGAAAATTTAACCTAACGTAAGAGGATAATTTATACTATTGGCTTTTATATAAATTTTAAATTCAAAACATAGTCATATAACATTTGTTCTCAGCTGAATATAATATTTTATATTGTATTTTATTAAACCCTATGCATTCGCTTCTTTATAAGTCTTAGTATTCATTTAATGTACAATTTTATATTATTTTAATAATTAGTTAGCATACTATATAATATTTATAATCACCTAATTAATATTTATTTCATAAACTACTTTAATTAGTGCTTGTTTTAATTACTTTTATCAAATAAAAATAGTGAAATACTAATTAGCTTAGCCGATATCAAAATGCCTAAAAAACGATTTTTGGGGCAATATGCAAAGAATTGTATCTTGAACCCAGATAAATCTAATTAATGAAACAAAAGAGTTCCCCCCTATTCCTACTCTCATTCCTGTTATTAATTTTCATGTCATCCTGTCGTGAGCCTAAGGACTTAGAGTATCGTGGTTTTAGTAATTTGCGTTTAGATAAGCTGGGGTTTGATGCCAGCAAACTGATGGTGGATTTACAATATTATAACCCCAATAATTTTAGCCTTGACTTAAACCGGGCAGATCTGGATGTATTTATTGATAGTACCCTGGTAGGCCATTCTGCTCAGAATGTTCAAATCAATATTCCAAAAAGAGATGTTTTTACCCTGCCTATTGTAATAGACCTGGACATGAAAAACTTATTAAAAAACAGTATTCTCAGCCTTTTTAGCAAAGAAGTGCAGGTAAGGCTTATTGGAAAAGTAAAATTGGGTAAAGCAGGGGTTTACAAAAATTTTAAAGTAGATTATACTACCCGGCAGAACTTTTCACTATTCAGGTAATTCATATTTTATCTATCCACATTTTTTTTACCCGAATTTTATTTCGCATATTTATTCCTAAACATCCGAAATTGCAGGTATGAATAGGAGAAAATTTTTACAATGGGGAGCCCTAACAGCTCCATTACTCTCATTTAAGTCGCCGGGATTTTTTCAAAAACCCATTGTGGTTTCTACCTGGGATAGTGGTATGCCTGTAAATGCAGAAGCCTGGAAGGTATTGACCAATAATGGTAAATCGCTTGATGCGGTAGAAGCGGGCGCCCGTTTTATTGAAAATGAGATTAACTGTTGTGTAGGCCTGGGTGGTTACCCCGATCGGGATGGTATTGTAACGCTGGATGCATGTATTATGGATGAAAACGCAAATTGTGGTGCAGTAGCTGCAATAGAAAGAATAAAACATCCTGTATCAGTAGCCCGCATGGTAATGGAGAAAACTCCACATGTGCTACTGGCAGGGGCTGGTGCCCAACAATTTGCACTGGAAAATGGTTTTACACTAGAGCCACAAACCCTTTCAAAAGAGGCTGAAAATGCTTACGAACAGTGGCTTAAAAAAAGTGAATACAAGCCTGTAATCAATATTGAAAATAAAAAGGAAAATGGCCCCTTTGCGCCGCCTTTTTTTGAGGATGGATCAGCTAATCATGATACGATGGGGTTATTGGCAATAGATGCTACCGGAAATATGTCGGGTGCGGTTACTACCAGTGGCATGGCATTTAAATTACATGGGCGTGTGGGCGATTCACCCATTATTGGAGCGGGCCTTTTTGTAGATAATACGATTGGCGCAGCAACCAGTAGTGGTGTAGGCGAAGAAGTGATACGTATTTGCGGTACCCACCTGGTAGTAGAATATATGCGAAATGGGTATAGCCCCGAAATGGCTTGCAAAAAGGCATGTGAAAGGATTATACAACATGATCGGGAAAAAGCCAAACAAATACAGGTTGGATTCCTTGCAATTAATAAGAAAGGCGAATACGGCGCTTATTCCATTCAAAAAGGATTTGTATTCTCAGTAAAAAGCAATAAAGAAAACAGGATAGTGCCTGCTAAATATTTTTTTGGTTAACCATAATTATGCTTGAAATCATTGCTTTTGATATTGAAAGCTGCGCTGCTATTGAAAAAGCAGGTGCCCACCGGATAGAATTATGTGCCAACCCGGCTGAAGGGGGAACAACAGCTTCTTATGGAATGATAAAAACTGCCAGGCAATTAACTCAAATAAACCTCTTCCCTATTATCCGGCCACGAGGAGGTGATTTTTTATACTCGAATGTGGAATTTGATACCATGAAGGAAGATATTTTGCTTTGTAAAAAAACAGGATGCGATGGTGTGGTATCAGGATTATTGAAAAAGGATGGAACAATTGATAAAGACAGGACTTCGTTATTGGTTTCCCTGGCCTATCCCATGGAGTTTACTTTTCATAGGGCCTTTGACCGGGTAATTGATATGGAACAAGCATTATCAGATGTAATTCATTGCGGATGCACCCGGATTCTTACTTCCGGCCTTTATCCAACTGCTATTGAAGGTATAGATAATATTAAAAAACTGGTTACTTTGGCTGATAACAGAATAACCATCATGCCCGGCAGTGGTATCCGTGCCAATAATATTGCAACGATAATACAACAAACCGGCGCAACAGAAATACATAGCTCTGCCAGGATACAAAAACCCTCTGCAATGGAAAAACATAATGCAACCTTATCTGAAAAATCTGAATCTGTATCAGTAGATACTCATGAAATAAAAAATTTACTGAACGCTATGAAACAAAGTACTCATTTGTAATTATGAGAAATATAAAAAAAAATTTCTTTTTTATTTGTACTTTTTTTAGCCTGGTTACACAAGCACAGGATTTACTGCATGGCAATGTATGGAAATTTAGAAAAGCAGGCAGCTCAGTATGGTATCCTGCAACAGTGCCCGGAACCGTTTATACTGACCTCTTAAAAAATAAATTAATACCCGATCCTTATTTTAGTGACAATGAAAAAAAAACACATTGGGTAGATAGTGTTGATTGGGAATATAAAATAACATTTACAATACCTACTACCCTATTACAAAAAGATTTGGAATTAATTTTTGAAGGGTTAGATACTTACTCCGGTATTTACATCAATAATAAAAAATTGATAGAAACGAATAACATGTTTCATCCATGGCAAATGAATATCCGTTCTTATGTAAAGCCGGGCATTAATGAATTAAAAGTATATTTCCACTCGGCATTACGCATCAATCAAAATTTGGCTGAAGCGGCATTACCATTGGTTTTACCCGATAATAACCGGGTATATTCCCGTAAAGCACAATTTCAATTTGGATGGGATTGGGGGCCAACAATGATAAATGCGGGTATTTATAAACCGGTGAGTTTAACCATTAAGAAAACAAAATTTATTACAAGTTCTGTAGCTCCGGTAGCCAGGTTAGTACAGGAAAAAGATGCTATTGGTTCTTCTTTTTATTTTACAAAAAACGATAAACCGGTTTATATAAAAGGTGCCAACTGGATACCAGCCGATGCATTGATAACACAAATACATGCAAAAGATTATCGTGCATTATTAATGATGGCAAAAGAAGCAGGTATGAATATGCTCCGGGTTTGGGGTGGCGGTATTTACGAACCGGATATATTTTATCAGCTATGTGATTCACTAAATATCATGATATGGCAAGATTTTATGTTTGCGGGGGGTATGTACCCAGGTGATGAAGATTTTTTTAAACAAGTAAAAGAAGAAGTGCAATATCAGGTAAAAAGATTATCAAAATACAAATCGGTAGTGCTATGGTGTGGTAATAATGAAATAGATGAAGCCTGGCATCATTGGGGATGGCAAAATAGTTACAACCTGCACGGAAAAGATTCTGCCCTGGTTTGGAATAATTATACACGTTTATTTAAAGATAGTCTCCCAGCCTGGGTGAAAGCGTATGACGGGTTGCGATCTTATATTTCTACCTCACCCATGTATGGCTGGGGAAACCCAAAAAGCTATACCCACGGAGATAGCCATTATTGGGGTTTATGGTGGGGATTGGCAGATTGGGAGAGTTGGGAAACACATACGGGCAGGTTTGTAAGTGAATATGGTATGCAGGCAATGCCGCATTTTAAAACAATAAAAGCTTATACAGAACCAACGAATAGAATTTACCAGAGCGACGCTATTCAATCTCATCAAAAAGCAAATGAAGGGTTTAAAAAACTAAATTATTATATTGATAAGTATTTTTATGATACTTCCAGATTATCGGCACTAAGCCTGGAAGAATATGGGTATATCACCCAATGCCTGCAATATTATATCTTAAAAAACAGCATTGCCATACAAATGAAAAAACAACCATGCAATATGGGTACCTTAGTGTGGCAGTTGAATGATTGCTGGCCTGCTACCAGCTGGAGTTTGATAGATTATTATAAAAGGCCAAAAGCCGGCTATTATGCAGTAAAAAATGCATACCTGCAAATGGATACTACAAAAGATAACGTCTATCCCAAAAATTTAAAATTACAAAAACCCAGCATCAGCATTGGCCCACTTGAAAAAGATAAATTTATATTACTGAGTAATACAGATGCCAAATATGTGGAGATTTATTGTACCGAAGCAGCAATAAAATTGAGTGATAATTATTTTGATCTTAAAGCAAATGTTCCCAAAATAATAACGATTCAACCGGCAGGCAAAAAAAAATTTGAACAATTAAAGATCAGGACACTCTATTCCATTTTACAAAAACAATAAATGGCTAATTATTTTGTGGGCATTCAATTTCTTTGAGTTGTAAAGAATCATTGAAATGCAATGTAGCTGTATCTTTAAAATAAGAATATCCATTTTTCATCATCATATCACCATAGCCTTCTACCAAATATCCCCCCTTTAGTTTAAAAGCTACCTGCCGTACGGATTGGGTGCCTTCTGCATTAAATGTATAATCCAGGTACATGGTAGTACCCACCATGACTCCCCTCACAGTACCAATGTTTTTATCTTTTTGGTAAATGCTGTAGTTCAATTGGCCCAATATAGAATCTTCTTTATTTGCAATTTGCAATAATATGGTATCCTTGTTTTTATTGTATTCAAAACAGCTCATCGTTTTTGATGGCCGCTCTACCGTATTATAAATAGAATCTTTAATGGGCGCTGTCTTGGTTTGGCGACCCTTACAGGAAAATAATATCAGGACACTTACCATAAAGTAATAATTGTATTTCATAAATAGATATTTAATTAAACTTTTTGATATAATTTTAATGTCTTAAAAACTTAATTGTTTTACAAACCTAAAGTTTTTTACCAGGTTGACAATATGAAATACGCCTAAATTTTTAATGTTTAAAACTATTTAGGTAATGAAAAAAGTATTATCCTCTATTTTTATTGTAGTGGTTTTATTGATCTTAGGTGTAGCCGGGTACGTAAAATTATTTCTCCCAAAAGTAGATGCCGCACCAGATTTAAAATTTACAATTACCCTACAACGAATTGCACATGGTGAATACCTCGCCAATCATGTTACGGTTTGTATTGACTGCCACAGTACCCGTAACTGGAACAAGTTTTCTGGCCCTATTACAAAAAATACATTAGGTATAGGTGGCGAATATTTTGGCAAAGAAGTGGGCATGCCGGGTAAAATCTATTCAAAAAATATAACTCCTTATCATTTAAAAGACTGGACTGATGGGGAAATATTCAGAACCATTACGACAGGTGTAAACAAAAAAGGAGAAGCCATATTTCCCATTATGCCTTACCTGTATTATGGTAAAATGGACAAAGAAGACATCTTAGATATTATTGCTTACATCCGTAGCTTAGCACCGCTCACAAGTAACCCAGCAGCACATGAATTAGATTTCCCAATGAATTTTATAATAAACAGCATACCCCATAATGCACATTTAGAAACCAAACCACCTAAAACAGATGTTATAAAATATGGCGGCTATTTGGTAAATGCTGCTGCTTGTGCAGAATGTCACACTCCAGTAAAAAGAGGACAAATAATTCCTGAGCTTTTATTTAGTGGGGGCCGTGATTTCATGTTTCCTTATGGCGTTACCTTATCTGCCAATATTACGCCGGATACAAAAACCGGGATTGGTAGTTGGACTGAGACTGATTTTATAAAACGTTTTAAGGCATATCAGGATACGACTCTTTTACCTGATTTAAAATCCACTGACTCAAATACACCCATGCCCTGGATTATGTATGCAGGAATGGATAGTAGTGACCTTTCTGCAATTTACCATTACTTACTTACCCTGAAGCCGATAAAAAATAAAGTAAACCATTTTAATATAAAAAAATAAGAACGGGTATATAAAAAAAGGCAGCCGGTTGGCTGCCTTTTTTATCATAGAATAAATTATATTATTCTGCTACAATTTTACCTTTCATAGAACCAAAATGGCCTGGGAAACTACAAATAAAATCATACACACCGGGTTCTGTTACTTTAAATGTGATGGTATCACTTTCGCCGGGGCCTAATAATTTAGTATGTGCAATTACTGAACTAGCCATTGATGGCGGAATATGGTCAGCCGCTTTTTCTGTTACGGCTGCTTCACCAAAAGCTTGTACATCGGTACCCATTGCAAGGATTACTACATTGTGCGCCATTCCTTCTTTTGGCATTTTACCAATATTTTTCAATGTAAGTTTTACATCCTGGCCAGCTTTGATTTTAAATAAAGTTTTATCAAACTTTAATTCATCATTCCCTGTTAATTCAATATGGTCAGTTACTGCCACATCATTAATGCCTGGGATATCGGCACCTGGTTTAGGTTCTGCTGCAGGAGCTTCCGTAGTAGTTTCGGGAGTTGCTTCTGTTTCTGTTGTTTTTGTGTCATTTCCTCCGCATGATGCAAGGAATAATGAGAATGCTACTGCCGGAACAAAAAGTATTCTTTTCATTGTTTTATAGTTTATTTTTTTAATTTAGTTGCGCAAAGTTAACTTTTAAAAAGAGAATCCAAAAATTAAATCAAACTTTTACTCTTTTAAATAGAAGTAAATGAAATTCATTTTTTACCTCTTTTCATAAAAGCCTTATATGGCCTGGCCTATAAGAAAATATTATTTTTATCTTTTAAAAAAAATGACATTATTGTTACATTTAATTACAATAATCATACCCTAAAATTTTATTTTTATAATAAAAAATGAAGCCAATCTTATTCATACTTTTTTTAGTATCATTTAACTGCCTGTTTGCCCAGGATAAGGCCAAACTGCAAAAGCAGGTAATTACTATTATGACTGACTATCCCAATCATTTTAAAAATTTACAAGCTATTGAAGATTCATTCCACCTGAAGTTCAATATTTCTGGCTCTACAGATCAACCCATGATACTTAGTTTTAATAAAAACTATTTTGTAGTTGCGCAATTGCCTATGCCAGCTTCGGAAACAGAAGCAAAAAACCTATTTGAAAAGTGGGTATCACTCATAAATTCACTTGATTTGAATGGCGCCAAACTAAAAGCTATGAATTGTACACCCGGTAAGTATAGTGAGTTTTGTAAACAATGGAAATTTGATAATTCAAATGAAAATATTGCCAGCAATTATTTGAATTTTACGATACAGGTAGAAATTATAAAATTCCAATCTACTTTTGCAGCCACATTAAAATTGGGAAATCCATAAAATATACAGGCTTTTCAGCCATAAAACGACCATTTTTTTACCCTTTTACGGCAATCCCGGAATTTTAATTTTAGTAAAGAAACAGTAGCTGTCTTTAAAAATAAATGATACTGATGCAGCCTTAAAAAATATAAAAACTGCAATAAGGAAACCCTTGTAGGCTATTGAAGCCGATTTTCTTATTTTTGCTCATCAAATAACCACTATTTAAACGATTAAGCTATATGAGTGTAATAGACCTGGTAATGCCCAAGCTTGGAGAAAGCATCATGGAAGCCACCATTTTAAAATGGCATAAAAAGCCCGGAGATGCTGTAGCCCTTGATGAATCTCTATTGGATATTGCAACCGATAAAGTGGATAGTGAAGTGCCTTCTACTACAGCGGGCGTATTAGAAGAAGTGTTATTTAAAGAAAACGATGTTGTACCCATTGGGGCAGTAATTGCCCGTATTCGTACCCTGGGAGCTGATTCGCCTTCAGCAACTCCCAAACAAGTATATGAAGATGCCAAAGTAGTAGAAGAAGTTCCTTATCAGCCGGCAAAGCCTGTTACTTCTGCAAACACTGCAAATACGATTCGATTTTACAGCCCATTGGTTTTAAATATTGCCCAAAGCGAAGGAATAAGCATGAGCGAATTAGAAAATATTCCGGGCACAGGGCAGGATGGCAGGGTGAGTAAAAAAGATATCCTGGCGTATGTAGCCAACCGTAAGCCTGGCCAACCGGCACAAGAAACAAAATCTTCGGTGCAGGTGTTACAAAGAAATGAAGAACCCGGTCGTCCTGAACAGGAAAGCCAACCATTACCAACCGTTTACCAGGGTAATGTGGAAATCATTGAAATGGACCGCATGCGCAAAATGATTGCGAAACACATGGTAGATAGTAAACGTACCAGCGCTCATGTTACCAGTTTTGCAGAATGTGATGTAACCAACATGGTGCTTTGGAGAGAAAAGGTAAAAAAAGAATTTGAAAAAAGGGAGAATGAAAAAATTACTTATACACCACTGTTTATAGAAGCGATTGTAAAATGTATTAAGCGCTATCCCTGGCTAAGCAGTTCGGTAGATGGAGATAAGATCATTATAAAAAAAGACATCAATATTGGTATGGCAACTGCCCTGCCCAATGGCAACCTGATAGTACCTGTAATTAAAAATGCAGATCAACTAAACCTTACCGGCCTTACCAAACAAGTAAACGGTTTGGCCAATGCTGCCCGCACCGGTAAACTAAAGCCCGATGATACTGCCGGTGGTACTTTCACCCTCACCAATGTAGGTACTTTTGGAAGCATTATGGGTACACCCATCATCAACCAGCCGCAAGTGGCTATTATGGCGGTTGGCGCCATTAAAAAACGCCCCATGGTAATAGAAACACCGCAAGGTGATAGTATTGCCATACGCCACATGATGTATATTTCCCTAAGTTACGATCATCGTATTATTGACGGTGCTTTGGGCAGTACCTTTCTGAATGCAGTAAGCAAGGAATTAGAAAATTTTGATACCGGCAGGAGTATTTAAGTATAAAGTAACATAACATCACTCCGGTAGATGCACGCTGCCGGAGTTTTTATTTGCTGCAAAAACAATAATTTACTTATTATTTATATTCCCGTATTATACAAGTAACAGAACTTCTTACATTTGCCGAAATAGAAATTAAAAAGCAGCATGAGCAAAGAAATTACAACAAGAGCAGCAGATTACAGCCAATGGTATAACGACCTGGTGATAAAAGGAGGGCTCGCAGATTACAGTGCTGTACGTGGATGTATGGTAATAAAACCTTACGGCTTTGCCTTATGGGAAAACATGCGGGATCAATTAGATAAGATGTTTAAAGATACCGGGCATGTGAATGCTTATTTCCCTTTGTTTGTTCCTAAAAGTTTATTTGAAGCAGAAGAAAAAAATGCAGAAGGGTTTGCAAAGGAATGTGCTGTAGTAACTCATTACAGGCTCAAAAACGATCCTGAAAATAAAGGAAAACTAATGGTGGATCCGGAAGCAAAGCTGGAAGAAGAATTGGTGGTACGCCCTACCAGTGAAGCCATCATTTGGAGTACTTATAAAGATTGGATACAAAGTTACCGTGATCTTCCTTTACTCATAAATCAATGGGCCAATGTGGTACGCTGGGAAATGCGTACACGACTATTTTTACGCACTACAGAATTTTTATGGCAAGAAGGACATACTGCTCATGCAACCAAACAAGAAGCAATAGAAGAAACAGTAAAAATGCTGAATGTATATGCAGATTTTGTAGAAGAGTATATGGCTTTACCGGTAATTAAAGGGGTAAAAACGGCCAGTGAACGATTTGCCGGAGCCGAAGACACCTATTGTATAGAGGCGCTAATGCAGGATGGTAAAGCGTTACAGGCGGGTACTTCGCATTTCCTGGGGCAAAATTTTGCGAAGGCATTTGATGTTCAATTTTTAAATAAAGAAAACAAACAGGAATATGTATGGGCTACCAGTTGGGGTGTAAGCACAAGACTTATCGGCGCATTAATTATGGCGCATAGCGATGACCAGGGTTTGATATTACCGCCAAAGATCGCACCGGTGCAAGTGGTAATCGTTCCGATTTACAAAGGAGAAGAAAGTAAAGCGCCTATTAATGAAAAAGTAGAGGCGATAATGAAAGAGTTGAAAGAAGCAGGTATCCGGGTAATGTATGATGATAGTGATGCCAGCCGCCCGGGTTGGAAATTTGCTGAACATGAATTAAAAGGGGTGCCCATCCGCCTGGCCATTGGCTTAAGAGATATGGAGAATAATGTTGTAGAATTAGCCCGCCGGGATACCAAAGAAAAAGCAACCATTTCTATTGATGGGCTTGCCCATTATATTGTACAGCTCTTAGCTGAAATTCAGCAAAATATTTACAATAAAGCCCTTGATTTCCGAACAGAAAATACAAGAGAAGCCAATCATTGGGAAGAGTTTTTACGCATGCTCGATGAAACACCCGGTTTCATTAGCGCTCATTGGGATGGTACAGAAGAAACCGAAGAAAAAATAAAAGAAGAAAGCAAAGCTACCATTCGTTGTATTCCTTTAGATGCTGTTGCAGAAGAAGGTGTTTGTATTTTTAGTGGTAAGCCCAGTAAGCAACGGGTTTTATTTGCAAGGGCCTATTAACAAAATAGAGTTTAACCGGTACAGGATATGATTTAATTATTGCTAAAAATAATTTATTCAGTTACTATCCCTTATTAAATTATGCCCTTAATATTCTATCCATCTTTTTGCCTTTAGCCAATTCATCAACCAGCTTGTCTAAATACCTCACCTGCCGGGTAAGTGGATTATCATTATCTTCAATGCGGTAACCACAAATCATTCTTTTTATTAAAGAAGCATGGGGGTTTAATTTTGCTTTTTTGAAAAAAGTTTCAAAGCTTGCTTTTTCATCCACCAGTTCCTGTATTTTCTTGTCATCAAGCCGGTTAACCATTCAATTACTTTATGCAGTTCCTGCAAAGTTCTTACTTTACGCTTAACTTTTGTAATATAGTGAGGATATACGGAAGCAAAAGTCATGTTGGCTATTCGATCGTTATGTTCGGGCGTAACTTTCATATTACTTCAATCTTATTAATTTACCTTTTCTTACCATTATATTTTTATAATCCCATTGTATTTCCATGGATTTTTTTAACCACCGCTTTACATCTTTTGAATTTATTTCAACAATATCATTATAAAAAACAGATGCATCTTTAAATTTTGCACCGGGTACATTTAATTTTTTTTCACCAAAACCTGCGCCGCTCCAAAACATAAGCCTCAGCCCCTTCTTTTGTTTACTGTAACCCACAATGGGGTTACCCTGTAAAAACCAAACAGGATGTGCATGCCAGATTTTATTTTCTGCACCGGTAAGTTCATTTGTAATAAGGGTAGCAAGCTCATTACAAATTTCCCGGTAACCCGGCTCCTGGCTGTTATTATAAGCAATGAACTTCTTATTCATTATAGCAAATTAAGAAAGTGTTTAATGGGCATGCCTTCTTTTTAAAATACCACCGCCGGCTTCTTTTATTGTACTTGCAAATACAAATGCTTTGGGATCTACCCGGTACACCAGGTTCTTAATGCGCCGCATTTCTAAACGTGTTATTACTGTAAAAATAATATCCACTTCAGTGCTTATTTCAAAATGCCCGGGTAAAAAGCCCCGTTCTCCTTTATATACCGTAATGCCACGCCCGAGATGATTTACCAGTTCATATTTAATTTCATCACTCTTGCCAGAAATAATCGTAACACCGGTATAAGCTTGTATCCCTTCTACTACATAATCAATAGTACGGGTGGCAGCAAAATATGTAAGCACAGAATATAAACCTGTTTCTATCCCAAACTTAAATGCTGCAATACTAAAGATCATGATATTGATAAAGAGAATGATTTCTGTAATGGTAAAAGAAGTTCTCTTTAATGTATAAAGCGCCAACACTTCAATACCATCCAGCGCAGCTCCCGTGCGCATTACCAGCCCAATACCCATACCCAGGAATATGCCACCAAATACTGAAATAAGCAATTTATCGGTAGTGAGCGCTATTTCCGGAATAGCCAACAACACAAGGCTTAGAAAAATTACACTACTGAGAATCCGGAAAGAAAACTGTTTGTTAACAGTGAAAAAACTAAGTATAATAAAGGGAAGGTTCAGTAAAACAAGAATTACAGACAGGTTGATATGATAGAGTTCATGTAGCAGCAGTGAAAGGCCTGTTACACCACCATCGAAAAAGCGGTTCGGCACCAAAAAACATTTCAGGGCAAAGGCGGCAATAATTACACCAAGGGCATTTAATGCAAGATCTTGCAGCAGTTGTTGGCTAGTATGCGTGGATTTTTTTGATACATGTTCTTTTATTTTACTTTTAATCTCAGCTAATTGATGCTCTTTTTTTTCCTGCTGTTCTAATTTTGCAGTATTTGTAAAATAATGGTGCTCTTTTAAAAATGCCGCCTGTGTTGCAAGCCATTCGAACCGGGATTTAATAATGCCAAGTTTTTTATACTCTTCAAAAAGCAATTCGCTTATTTTAGGATAATTAGAAGAGCCCAGGTAATACAGGTCTGCATCACATAAAATTTCGGAAAGCTTATTTTTGGGTGATTGCGGTATTTTGGTTGCTGAAATCAGTTCGCAAACCCGGTCAATTTCAGTAGAAGAATAACCAAATTTTGGAAGATCGGCTTTTGCAACTTCACAGGAAATGGCTTCATGTTCTAAATGGTTTTGTAAAAACCCGGAATCGTGCAATAGCGCTGCAGTCTTAAGTATCAGCAAATCATCTCCGGAGACCCCTTCTTCTTTTGCCAGATGCACCGCCTTATTGGTTACATATAATGTATGTTGTGTACTATGATAAGATAAATGCGCAGGAAGCCCTGAATTTAATTTTTGAATAATGAATAAATAGAACTGATCATATTGCATAGGAATTAAAATAATAGGTTAATTTAATAGCCCCAGTTGGGGTCAAATTGTGCATTTGCAAATACAGGCAGGAGAAATAAACATATTTGTATGATTGATTTCATATATCGTAAGTTAGTGGGTAGCTGAATGATAAATACTGAACGCTACCTCTACCGTAACTTTGTTATTTTTCACACAAAATGCATTGGCCACAACATAATTAATTTTCACTCCCAGCCATCTATCGCCTTCTTTTGATAAGCTGGAAATGAATGATTGAAATATTTTTTGTATTCTCATTTTAGCAAATTCTAATTTTATTGTGCTTTTTGCCACATCATTTTATAAATAGCATTTTAAAAGAGCAAATGCTAAAATTCATATATAACACATATCTGCATAAAATTAATTATATATTTTGAACTTATGGCACTCATTTTATCTTCATTACAATCCTTTTGGAGGCGTAAACCAGCATTCATTCCTTTGAAATTCTCATTGCGATGAATTGGAGTTCATCAGCAAGTTTTATATCAACATGGCAACGAAATAATAAAATCGCATCCTGCTTCATCTTTTGTCCTGAATTAATTTTAGCTGGAATCAAAAACATTTTAATTTAATTTTTTTTATGGTAAATCAATCTCGTTACCTTCTTTAGCCACTTCATAATGGGTAAGGCCCTCAGAAATGACTTTGATGTTTAAATAAATTTTTTCGAGCTGATCGTCAGAATGTGCAGGATCATGGTGTGCTAATAAAATATTTTTCACTTTGCAAAGTGATGCATACTGTAAAGCATCTTCAATACTTGAGTGGCCCCATCCCTTTTTGCCCTGGTATTCTTCAGAAGTATATTGTGCATCGTGATAAAGTATATCTGCATTTAAAGCAATATCAAATCCGGATATCCATTTAGGGTTTCTTATCATACCGTTACGCCCTAATGCCGGTTCATGATCGGGCATGTAAGTAAAAACGGAATGGTTACCTGTAACTCTAAAACCTATAGTGGGTCCCGGGTGAATAATATAGTTGGATTTAATTTTAAAATGGTTTATTTCAAATTCGGCATTTCCTATTTCATGGAAAAATAGATTGCAAGGGAGATCCCGGAGCAGAACAGGAAATAGCGGTGGAGACAAATACCTGCTTAAGCGTGTACGTAAGCTTTGGGAAGATGTTTTGGGCCCCCAAATATGTACCTCCTGCTCTGGGATAAAAAATGGACTAAAAAACCCCAGGCCTAAAATATGATCCATGTGCAGATGTGTTAATAAAATATCTACTCTTTTAGCGGAAAAATTTATTGAATTGAAATGCTGAATACCAGAACCGGCATCTAATATTAAAAGCTCGCCATCTTCCACTACCATTGTGCAGGAAGTTCTTGTTCCAAAGGTTTTTGTTTCGGCATCTGAGGTTTGAAATGAACCTCTTACACCGCATAACTTAATTTTCATTTTCCTTTATTTTCCAAAAAATAGCAACAGCTCCTAAAAATTCATTTTCCTTGCTGATAATTGGATAAGAGGTAAGCTCAATTTTTTCCAGTTGACCCTGAAGACTTTTAATCCAAAATGTTTTATGGTAAGGCAATCTGTTTGTCAAAGTCTTCACCAATGGCAAATCTCCGGGAACGATAGGTTTAGCAAATTCATCTACAGGTTTAAAAATTACAGACCATACATCCACCGGCATTTCGCCTGTATCTTCAAATCGTTGTCCTAATGTCTCTTCTGCAGGGGTGTTATAAAATATTAAGTTGCCAACCGTATCAGTAATGAATACAGGCATCGTAAGGCTATCGGCTAACTGGCGACTAAGGATAATTTCTATTCCGTATGCGGGCATATTTTAAATTTGACATTCAATATATAAATGTAATATAAATTATTACTATTTTGAAAAATGGCCGAAATCACTCCTCTCCTGCATATTGCGGGTGATTAATCAGATTTATAGATTTCACAGTTTTGAGTTTGCAAGTTTAATTCTTTCTTACTAGTCATCTTTTAAATTCTTTAATCAGTGATTCAGATCACAGGCAACTGAATTGTAAATATTGATCCTTCTCCTTCATTACTCTCCACCTTTATCTCCCCATCATGCGCTTTCACAATATCATAACTCAAACTCAAACCCAATCCAGTTCCTTTTCCTGTTGGTTTTGTAGTGAAGAAAGGTTGAAAAATTTTATCAACAATATTTTGTGGAAAGCCATTTCCATTGTCTGCCACTTTTATTTCTATGGTATCATTTATTTTTTTTGTGCTTATTGAAACTGTGGGCTCGTAACAGATGGCCAAAGTTGGTTTATAACCCCCGGTCAACGATTTTTCCAATGCAATTTTTATTTCTGCTGTTGATTTTCCTTTGATTGATTTTGCTATCATATTTTCATTTTTTTATACCCAAAGAAATAGTTGAAGCCTTTTCCCGAATTTTTATTTTGGTTGAAAATCAGGATGGCCACATTGCCACATTACGAAAGCATACTGATTTGCAAAATTGGCATAGGTCACATTTTTGTCTTCTGTAAAGTGCCCATTATCATAATTTATTTTCAACAATACGGGTTTCCCCGATGCAGAAGCATTTTGTAAAGCAGCAGCAAACTTTCCCGGTTGCCAGGCTACTACCCGTGGATCGTTCCAGCCACCAACACAAATAACGGCAGGGTAATTTGTTCCTTTTACCACATGTTGTACTCCATCCATTTCATATAATGCAAGGCATTCCATGCTGTCTTTTACAGTGCCATATTCCGGAATATTTACCGGCCCGTTTGATCCGAATTCTAATCGCATAGCATTAGCACAACCAACATTGCAAATGGCTGCTGCAAATAGATCCGGTCTTTCTGTGATACTTCGGCTAATTAAAATACCTCCGGCACTTGTTCCGGTGCCTGCAAGTTTAGTTGGAGAAGTATATCCTTTTTGTACCATGTATTCGGCACAACTAATAAAATCTTTCCAGGTATTGGGTTTGGTAGTTTTATAACCCGCTTTATACCATGCTTCACCTTTTTCACTTCCGCCCCTTACATGCGGATAGGCAAGAACCACCCCTTTCACTGCAAGCGAATTTTCCATATCATTGAAATATGGTATGGCACTAATGCCATACGCTCCATATGCATCCATAAAACAAACATTGGAGCCATCCATTTTTATTCCCTTTTTATGTACAATGGATAATGGTATCATTACACCATCATGACCTTTTACTTCCACTTCTTCTGTTACCAGGTCCTGGTAAGCTCTTGGATAAGTAGCAGGCTTATTAAAACTTCCAGAAGTTATTGCATCCGTTTCAGCATTGTAATTAAATTCTGTGAAGGGCTTGTTCCATGACGTCATATACAGCAAACAGTTATTAGATTTTGTATCTATACTGAATATATATGCAGTACCGGTAAAGGGTAATTTAATGGAAGTGGTTTTCTTTGTCGTAAAATTGTATTTAGAAATGGTAGAATTGATTCCATCACTATAGGTTATAAACAAATAATCCTTTGAATTGGCAATCCTTTCAATTGTTTTACCGGTTTGTTCAGGCGCAATGGTAGTAGCGTTACTCCAATCGGGAATTTTTAAACTGGTGGCAACTACTTTATAATTTTTCGCATTGTTATAAGTAATGGCATAACCTTCATCTCCTCTGAAAATAATACCACGCACTAATTTATCAGCTGGAGTACACAATGTCTTCCATTTTATTTTTGAGGCATTAAATTCAGTTATTGGGGCATAATTTATTTCCATTTCATTTTGAACTGTACCTAAGCCTGAAAAAACATAATTCTTTGCATCCTCACTTAGCATTATGTATGGATAAACAGCGGGATCTATTTTTAATTCAGGATAACTTTCATTGCTGAAATAATCAACGTCAGTAGAATTATTTGTATTTAATACATGAAGTTTTGCTTTAGGACTAAGCCTTGAGGATGGGTCTTTACTATCGGCAGACCTGAGCCATGTGTATAAAAATGATTTATTATCAAACGCCCAGCCACTAAAGCCTGCAGTGGCGGGAATCATATCCTTTAAAAACTTTTTGGAGTCAACATCAAGTATGATAATATTTGATACTTCCGCACCTTGTTCGGAATATGCAATGGCTAATTTTTTGCCATCAAAGCTTGGCGATATACTTTGTACAGAAAGTGTTTTGCCTGGAATATATTTAATGGGGTCAAAGAGTAATTTCTCTACACCATTCATACCCTGGCGGAAATAAATTTTACCAACATTTTCTCCGGGTAATGTTTTACGGTAAAATAATCTTCCATCTTCATAAGCAAATGAACCAAAAGATGCAGGGGTAAGCTTATCCAGTTTTTTCCATTCGGCTATAAGCTCATCACGACCATTTAAAGTATTTAATATCTCATCTGTATAATTAGCCTGTTGCCTAAACCAGGTTTCTACTTCCGGCGTTTCAATATGTTCCAACCAACGGTAGGGATCCTGATAGGTGATGCCAAAATATGTATCCGAGCTATCTACCGTTTTTGTAGATGGATAACTGTATTGGGCTTGCACTGATAAAAAAGGTATCAGCAAGCAAAGAATAAAGATTGTTGTTCGCATAATTGAGAATAGTTTAATAATTGTTTAGTGATATATTGTTTTTAGCCCTGGTTTTACTTTATTTTTTTTATAACCTTTTGTCCGCTCCTATCTTATTTGTTACTTTCTTCATCAACCACGTTTTACGAAACAAAGATTCATTTGGTATATTTTAAGCGCTGCCAGGTGCGCCATTTACAGAGCGAAAAGTATTACCTGCCGATGGATTAAAGTTTTGAGAGAAAAGCTCATGCGAGTTGTATGTTGAATTGTCTGCACGGTTTTGAGCAACAAGCGAATTCATACAAATTAAGTACAGGCAGAGGAATGATATTTCTTTCATGTTAATAATTTAATTTTTTTAAACTCTCATTGTATTTTATGCTGGGTAGAAACAATCGAACTATAAGCCCGTTTTGTAAAAAATTATTTATGAAATCCACTGCAATAACTTGTGCCTTCACGAACCATGAAGCGATTTTTATTTCTCTACTCATTCCTTTAATTGCCTATTGTATTCCTGCTCATCAAAACTACCATTAGATTCTGTAATCAAACCTTCACTATTAAATTGTAAAATTTCAACACCACTAATGTGAATTTTTTTGCCTGTGCCATCCGGGCCTGTATTCGTTCCCGTTAGTGTCCAGTGGAACTCAACTCCTTTTACTGTGGTAGGCAAACTATCGCATACGACCAGCATATCGGGGAATGCTGTCATAAACCCTTGTGCAACTTTTGCAATAGCGTCATGCCCCATTGCAGGCGTTCCGTTATTAACAATTTGAGCGCCGTTTGGCGCAAAAAAATTAGCATGTGCAGCTGCATTTTGCCCCGACCAGGCCGCTGCATATTTTTCGCCAAAATCTTTATCGATATTTTGTTTCATTTCTTTTTTATTTGTTGAAAGATTGCAAGCTGCCAATATTAGTAGCATAACAACTATTGGAATAATTATTTTTCTCATGGCCATAGTTTTAATTTTTAAATCCCATATCTATTTTCGATTTTACTTTTTTTACATTTTAGGATCTTTGCAAAGCAATCATAAAAATAAATCCTTTATGTTTTCAATTGACAAGAACCAAAATGGAGCTGCAAATATTTTAGCAAAAGGTTCTATTTTTGCCCTAATCCTGCCACCGTTTATTTTTTATCAAAGTTTTTTTTCATTTTTCTGTTCCAGTAATTTTTCATTTATAATACTTGCCCGATAGTAAAGTTTAAGATTGGGGAAAGCCAGGAAACTCGATGATTCTTTCTAACCATGCATCTATTTTTTTTATGAGCATTTTTAATTTATTTTCTTTAATTTTCTTCATTTGTTTTTAAAGCCCATAAAAGTTTTCTATCAAATTTCGTCTATATTTTTTTAATTTCTTTTTTAACACCCCAGGCTACATGCCAAACTTTGTAAGTATTTGCTCTCCTGTTTTTTTGAAAATTTATTTGTTGATCGGTGCCATTGCCATAAAAAAACTTACTACTTATTTCAGCTTTAAGTTTTATGTCTTTACCTCTAAAGGGATGAATATAAAGTGCGTTATTTTTGAGGATAATTTCAACCGGGAAATTAGTCATATATGGCGGCAGTGTAAGTGGCATCATATATTTCCCGGTGTATTGATAAAGCGGTTCTTTTATCAACCTTTCTTTATGAACCGAGATCGGCACAATTTCTTTACCTGAAGCAATGGTAGCCAAACCATCGGCAATAAATTCTGACTGCGATTCATTGTTTGATAATACAATTACTGTAATATCGCCTGTTACATAATGCATGTGCATACTCTTGTAGCCGGGAAACCAGCCATTGTGAAAATTATAATTTCCCATTTGATTTTCACCTACTCTCATTCCAAAACCAAATTGTACAAAGGGGAAAGTTTTCTTAACTGCCTGTATGCTTAGCATCTCCTTTTGCGTAGCTGCAGAAAGCAATGTATTTTTCTGTAAAGCACGGTCCCATTTCAACAGGTCATCAGCAGTTGTTACAATCATTCCTTCACCTGTAATACCACTGAAATAAGTGGCCCAATCAATATACAAACTGTCTGCACGCAAGTATTTTTTAAGACTATCGTTGTAGATAAAACCATTGGCATAATTGGGAATTTTGCCCACCGGCCGTGGAAAATTAGCAACCATGGAGTGGCTCATCCCGAGCGGATTAAAAATATTCTTACTCATATAATCCCGGTAAGTATCACCTGATATTTTTTCAATGATGCATGCCAGCAGATTGAAACCAGTTCCGGAATAGGCCAAATCTTCGCCCGGCTTAAAATATAAGGCCGTTTTTTTTGTTTCCAATAGTTCTAAAAGATCATCATTTGTAGCAATCTTATTATGGTCAAAAAATTCTTCTACGAGGTCATAGCCATCAGTCATGCCCGATGTATGCGTGAGTAATTGCCGAACCGTCACACTGGCGTAAGGAAGTTGTGGTAATAATTTACCGAGTGAATCTGAAAGTGATAACATCCCCTTATCTTTCAACATTAAAATACCTGCAGCCGTAAACTCCTTTGCAATAGAGCCAATATCAAAAACACTGTTTTTATCAAGTTTTTTCTTTGTAAAATAATCTGCCAACCCAAAAGAGTTTTGGTAAATTATTTTCCCGGCCTTTGCAACCAGTACGTTTCCATTGAAGCCATACAACAAAGATTCAGCTTTCATGTACTTGTCAAGTGATGATGATATATCCTGAGCATTTAAAATGGTTGGATATAAAAATAAGTGCAGGCATATAAGCACAATGTATTTTTTTCCTATAATTAATTTATACAGCATAGTTATTGTATTTTAGAGAAGGTTTGCAGGCAACAAATTATTAATACTTTTATTTTCATCTTATAGTTTTAAGCGCTTCCATATCAATTTCGATCAATTGTCCTTCCAATGCCAAACCTTTTACTTCAATCCAATTACCGGTGGGGAATTGTTTCTTATAAATGCTATTACGGGTTCCTGCTACTTTTATAAAACCTGCCATATCCGTTGTAAAAATATTTTCAGAATACACATTATCAAAATTGCAGCCGTAGTGAGCTAATATTTTTTCTAAATCACTATAGCAATTTTTCATTTGTTGCTCCAGGTCCCCAGGTGCTACCAGCGTACCCTTGTCATCCATACTTACCGCTCCGGAGATTTTAATATGATTGCCAATTTTTACCGCATGTGTATAGCCGTATTCATGCTCGAGCGTAGGGCGGAAGTTATAATACTCCGGAGTTTCATTAACTACTGGTTTAGCTTGTGTTTCCTGTGTTACAGCTTGTGTACCATTAGTACTGCATCCGGTAAAAAAAATGAATGAAATAAAAGTTGTTGTTGCGATTGATATTAATCTGTTCATTGTTTTTTATTTTTTAGTTATTGATTATGTAGAATTTGTTATAAATAGAAAATTCTATCAACTTTTACTTACTAAATTATTTTTATTTCAACACTTATTGCACGCAAGTCATTTTTACCCACATTTTCCAACGCATATACCGGCAAAGGACTGCTCCAAACAACAGAATCTGGCGAAGGCATTTTTTCGAGCGATCGTGAATCCAATAATACATTTTCATCTGCATCATACATGATGAAATCACTCAGGCTTATAAAGTACATAGATGCAGGATAACAATCTGTATGCACGTTGGTTTTTTCACCTGCGGAATATTTGTATCTAACACCCGGACGTATGTATTTTCAAATAATAGCCGGTGATGTTGTGGCGCAGCAATTAATGCATTCAGATTGTCCGATTGTTTTTGCATATTTTATCAGTTTTCATAATTTAAATTTAGTTGTATTGATATGCTACCTACCAAAGCAGCGGTTGTTTTATTAATTTCTAATTACTGATAATTTAATTACCTCAGTTTCAAATTCCCTGTTTTCTAAATGTTCAATGCTTTTTGTATGACTTTCTAAATTTAAAAATTGAAATAAAATAAAAATAATTAAAATGAATATTGGATAACCCAGTAATGAGATTTCCCAATTAAAATGAGCTCTTACCGGGCCAATTAAGGCAGCTAAGGCAATCCTTCCGAGATTGCAAATGGTCATGTATAAAGTGAATTGAGAAGCTGAAACCTTTTTCCAGCAACATTGCATTGCAAATGCGAAAATGCCAATGGTTGCAAATACATTTAAAATAACATACACAACCATAAAGGAATAAATAAAGTAGTAATTAGCCCAGTACGATTTTAAACTTACGAATGTAACTGTTGAACATATTATGCAGGAAAAATAGATGTTCATCATTCGTTTTTTACCAAACTTATCAATCAAAATACCACCTATTAACATTCCGCTAATACCACCTATTACAGAGGCAGTTGCAAAAAATTGGGAATAGGTAAGGTTAGTCCAGCCTAAAGCTTTTACGGTAAAAATTGGTAACAATACATCCATGTAATTGATGCTGCCAAGAGATATAAAACCAATGGTTGCCATTAGTAAAGAATTCTTTAAACGGAAAACTTTGTATAAGGAATTGAATATTGTATTCCAGTTCGTCAATTGCATTTTTTTAGATTCTGGCGAGGCTTTTCCTTGGGTCCAGGGCATCGTTTTTTCGCCGGGTCTTTCTTTTAAAAAAATAGGAACTAACATAATAATTCCAATAAAAACAGATAGCATTGAAATAGAGATTGTAAAATTATATTTGTTTAAAAGCCAACTTCCCAAAGACAGCGAAGATGATATTCCAATAATTTTTGAACCCCACATAAATCCGTTTGCACGTGCTTGTTCTTGTACAGGAATAATATCTACCGCCATACTATCTGTAGCTACATCCTGAAAGGAACCAAAAAAGGAAACTACAAATCCGGCAATCATTAATTGGTTTAAATTATTTAATGGGTCGGGAATAAATGCCATTATAATAAAACTTGTCATTAATCCCAATTGTCCAAAAATTACCCAGGGCCTTTTACGGCCCATTGATAATATGGTATAGCGATCCATCATAGGTGCGACAATAAACTTAAAACTCCAGGGCAATCCGCAGGCAATGGCAAAACCGGCAATTTCACCGGCCGATTTCCCGTTCATAGCCATCCAGGCGGGGATTCCAAAAAACAACATTCCTTCGGGAACTCCTTGCGCAAAATAAAGGGCAATAAAATTGAAATACCGTAAAATAGTATTTTCAGAAAGTGCCGGCAGACCTTTTTTTATTTTTAATGAATGAATTGGGTTCATACTATCATATATTTTTTAAGTTTTTAAACCCCGCTCTTTTAATAAGTAAAATTCTCCTGGTAGAAGTTACACCAAAATGGAAAATACATTATTGAAAAGTTTACATGAATAGCCTGTAAGTAGATGGCTCATAAAATTTATGAGCCATCTACCGAATGATTATTTTTTAATGTAACTTCCGGGTATATTGGCTTAAGCCAATAATTTTTCCATCTTTCATTTTAAGATCATCAACAATGTCCACCGAATCTTTACCTTTTGCAGTTTCTACATACTCCCTGTACCAAAGAGTTACATACTCAGTTTTTCCATCTTTAGAAATAACAGATTCCCAGTCTTGCATCTTTACAGATTGATTGATGACTTTAGATTGGGGTGTTATCCATGTCTTTAATGTATCCCTTGAAACTTTTTTATCAATACCATCAAACGCTACTTCAACAGAATCTCCAAAATAAGTAATGCTTTCATCCATGTTTTTGTTTTCCCATGACTTGAGTGCTTTTAATACATTCAATGTATTCTGCTGGCTACCGGTTTGCCAATTATCCGGATGCTCTATGCTGTACGGATAATCCATTTTTTGTTCGTTAGCAGTAACCGGGGCAGCATCTTTTGAAGCATTATCTGAAGATGTACCTGCGTTATTGCAAGCCGTGAGCAAAGCCCCACCAATTAATAACATGAGCAGTTGTTTGATACTCTTTTTCATTTTTATATTTTTATTTTATTTTTATTTTCTCTCCTTATAAGTCTTCTTAGAATCTGCCCACAATATAAATTTGTGGTCAAATTTATTTTTAAATATAGAAGCAAATTTTACTACTGTTTCATAGCATTCATCATTCCGCCGATGTCATAGAAATCATTACCGGAGATTACTTTGTGATCGCTGTTGAAATCATAAGTGCCATAAAATTTTACACTCACTTGTTTTCCTGATTTGTAAGTACCATTCCATGTGCCATAATACCTCATACTCCCATCAGGTTTTAAAGTTGCTGTGTCCACGCCCGGTAAAAACTGTGCATTTGTTAAATGAAGGTTATTCATGTTGTCAAAAATCCATTTGATGGATTCTACCCAATGTGCTCTCGTTGTAACTGTATCTCCAAAAGCAGGAGAAGACCACCGGGCATCATCGGCAATCGTTGCAGACCACGCATCCATATCTTTATTTTCAAATGCTGTTATTTGTTTTTTGTACGCTGCCAGGTTGGCCTCGTATGCAGCATTCATATCTTCTGCAGCTTTTGTGCTGGCACCGTCATTCTCAGGTTTAGTTTCACTCTTTTGGTCAGAGGAGTTACAACCAGTTATCATTAATACAATGATGAACATGGAAAATAATTTTTTCATCTTTTTTTGTTTTTAGTTTAAAATATAAGGATATCTCCCTTTTGAAAATTTCAGGTAAAATTTCACTGGTTATAATGCAACCGGTCATTTTGTATAATGACTGGTATTTCAGCTTTTCCGGACAGGTATTGAATTAACAGGATAAACTTACTTTAAAGATTCAGGTGAAGTGTTATTTTAAGGACGAAAGAGGCAATTAGGTGTCCGAACAGGGAAATTATTTATCTGGAAAGAAAAGGTTTTAAATGGAAAGCTTAAAGTTTTATAAAGCCGCTGTTTTAAAAGCAGTGTTTTGCGTAAAACAGAAACCATCCCGCTTTCGCAGGAAGCAAATATTTTGAAACACGTATAGGAAGATTTAGGAATCAAAAATGTTTTATGATGGGTTTACTTCTATTTTTTTATTTTAAAAAAAATAACTTTCAATTCATAAGTGATTGCGTTGGTATTATTTTTTCAACAAATTATTTCCGGCTGCCTCAATAATTACATTCCTGTCATAGTAGGATGCATAGTGATCAATTTTTTTATCGGCATTAAAATGAACAGAAAAATTCATCCGCAGGCCAACTGGCTTGTTTTTAAAAACCAGTGTATTTGTAAAATAAACAAGATCGTAAATGCCCATCGGGAAACCATCACGGGGTTGAGAAATAACATTTATAGGAACATGGTTAAAAGCATTCATTGTCATTGATTGGATTCCTGAAGTAACTTTCCAGATTTTCCACCAGTTGATTAAAGTATTTTTTCCATGAAGCGTAGTACGGGTTACTGCATCGCCATCCGGAAAACTATAAACCACCGTATCTGCAAGCATTTTGGCCCATGCTTCAAAATTAAAAGCGGCCATTAATTTAAATGCTTTTTCGGAAGAATCTGCAAATTGTATGGGCGCAATGGTAAAGAGGGGATTGGTAACGGCGGTATCAGTCATCAATACATTTTGCTTAATATTTTCATTGTTGTTTTGCGGGGTATTACATGCACAAAAGAAGAAACTGTTTGCAATAATCATGGCAATAAAAAGTAAATAATGTACACGTTTCATTTTGTGTTTTTTTCATTAAAAAATGACCTTGATTTATGTACTATGAAAGTATGCCGATGCAATAGATACCTTATTTTTTACCTTTTAAAAAATACATCTCTATTTCCTCTTTGCTTTTTGTTGCTATTTTTCCGCGGCATTCACAATCAAAAAGCTGTTCAATCAAAGAAAAGGTTTGATATGAAATATTGATCTTTCCCGGTAGGCTGTGATGTTCCATTTGCGATGCTACATTCACCGTATTGCCCCATATATCATAAGCAAATTTGGTAATGCCTACCACGCCTGCAATTACCGGCCCGGTATGAATGCCAATCCTAACTTCAAATTCCTGTAATCCTTGTATTTTTTTGGTGGTATTATAACCGCTCATGAATTCAAGGATATCAAGTGCTGCATTTACGGTTATAACTGCATTGTCATCCCGTTCCGTAGGCAAACCAGCAGCACACATATAACAGTCGCCAATGGTTTTTATCTTTTCCATTCCATGCTTTTCAATAATATAATCGAAGCCACGAAAAATTTCATCAAGTTGGGTGATCAAAACATCGGGCATCATGGTTTCTGATATGGAAGTAAAGCTTTTTATATCAGTAAACATCACACTCACCTGCTCATGTTTGCGGGCATAAGATTTTCCAAATCGCTTTAATTCTTCTGCAATTTCTTCTGGCAGGATGTTTAATAATAATTTTTCAGACTTTTCTTTTTCAGCTTCCAGTAAAATTGATTTTTTTTCTATTTCAATGGTACGTTGCTTTACTTTTTGCTCCAGGTTGTCATTGCTTTCTTTTAAAACAGATATCAGGTGCTTATTATCTCTCCGCAGCCTCACGGCCTCCAATGCATTATCAATCGTAATTTTTAATTCATCTTTATCCCATGGCTTTGTAATGTAGCGGTACACTTTACCCGTATTAATGGCTTCAATAATTGCTTCTATATCGCTGAAGCCGGTTAATATCATGCGAACATTATCCGGCTCGTCGGGTATTCGTTGCAAGAATTGCACGCCCGTCATACCCGGCATCCGCTGATCGGTTACAATTACATGTATATCATTATTTTTAATGATCTCCATACCTTCAGCACCATTTTGGGCTGTAAAGATATTGTAGTACCTGCGCAAAGCTGCCCTGAATGAAGTAAGATTATTTTCTTCGTCATCTACATATAAAATATTAAAGTCGTGGTTATCTTTTGATTCCATTTTCTTTACAGTGTGTTTAATTTTTCATTTTTTATTTGCTGGATAGGAAGTGTAATGATAAATACAGCGCCTTCTCCTTTTACTGATTCCACTTCTATCTTGCCATTGTGCTTTTGTATGATACCATAGCTGATGGATAAACCAAGTCCTGTTCCTTTACCCACATCTTTGGTGGTAAAAAAAGGGTCGAATATTTTTTTCTTTGTTTCATCACTCATTCCCGGACCGGTATCTTTAATTGATATTTTCACAAGGTTATCAGTAGCCCATGTTTTTATAAATATTTTTCCTTCGCCGGGTATAGCTTGCACTGCGTTAGAAATAATATTCATGAACACCTGGTTCAGTTGCCCTGGCAAGCAGTCCACTTCCGGTATCTGGCCGAGGTCTTTTACAATTTCCACCCTATCTTTATAAGCGCTATGAAGCAAAGCCAGTGTTGATTCAATGCCCTCGTTTAGTTTCGTTTTCTTTACCACATTCTGATCGAGCCTTGAAAAATTGCGCAACCCTTTTACAATCTCTGAAGTCCTTGCTGCACCTTCCTCAATCCCTCGCAGCAAGCTTTTCACTTCTTCTATCGAAAACGAGATGCCTGTCTTATTCTTATATTCCTCCACCTTTTCAAAAAATGTTTCCAGTTTATTTTCTGTAATGGCCTGTTCGTATAATTGAATGCACTGCATAATTTCTGCTAAATCTTCTTTTAATGGTTTGATGTTGGCCGATACAAAATTAATCGGGTTATTTATCTCATGTGCTACGCCTGCTGTCAATTGGCCGAGTGATGCCATTTTTTCTGATTGTACCAGTTGCTCCTGCGCTTCTTTCAGAATCGTCATGGCTTCATTCAATTCAACATTTTTTTCTTCTGTCAATTTTTTTTGCTTATCCAGTTCAGCAAGGTTCCTGTCAATTACATTTTTTGCATCTTCAATATTTTTTTTCTGTTTTTCAATTTCCTTGATGCTTGCATTTAATACATTGGTGATGGCGGCTTTATCATGTAGTGTACGGTTGTATTTAAATTCTGCCACCTCCAACTTTTTTTTGATCGCTTTTATTTCTAAAAAAAGCGATTCCCGCTGCTCTTCTGAAAGCGTTATTTCATCAACAATTTTTATTAGTTGCTCCAACAAACTTTAAAAGGTTTAATGATTAAATGTAAGCAATTAATTTTTTTCCTGTAAAATAACCATTGAGCATGTTTCGTTATGGAATTCACAAGTGCAATTTTTGGCAGCGCCAATTTCGCCATACGTAAAAAAGCCAATCAACGGCTTGTTCCAAATACCTCTTATTTTATCAGCTTCATCGCCTGTCATTGGCCCTAAAGCCATGTGCCTTGCTTTGCAGGAAAACATGATCAATGCATCAGCCTCAGGAATACCGGTCTTAAGCGCAGTAATCCGTTCGGCTGTTTTTTCAATCAAATCAAAGCCCGGCTGCACAGAAAATTTTACTTTACTGCCTTGCGGTATGCCACCTGCAAAGATCAGGGCCCTGCTTTCTATATCAACCATCAATGGCGCCCTGAGCACCACATTGCCGTTTTCTTTAGTCATTTGAAGGGGATATTGTGCAAAATTTTGTGCAATGATCTCAGCCGTGTTGTCAACACTTTCAGTAAACTGAAAATAGTTTACAAAAACATCCACTGCCGGTTCATCATCAATCGTGTAAACTACATTGCCCACCGATTTGGTAATTACTTTTTCGATACCTATATTATCCCAGCCGCTGGTGGCAAGGCCTTTCACATTTATTTTATCATTATCCAATATCAAACCAATTATTCCATTTGAAGTTTCAAAATGATTGCTAAACACAAATGACCCTTTCATGGTTAAATCATCGGCTGCAAGCCCGCCATATAAAGGCAGTGTTGCATCACAATCCTGCACCCCTTTTATGATTTGCTCCGCATCAATGGTTAGCCCGCTTGAAATAACAATTACGGAAGGGTTGGCAAAAGATGCTTTGGCAAAAATGGCCATATCATTAGATACCTTGTATGTATCTGCAGACGCCTCAGTAAAAATTTTATAATGCGCCTTGTTCATGTTGAGCAGCATGATGACTGTTGATTTTTCCATTACTTCAGAATCAATGATCTCACCCGCTGTGGTGGATCCAAACACATCCACTTTTTTTTCATTGAAAAAATCAACCAACCCTTGCCTTTCCTGGGTAATGGAACAAAATACAATGGCAAGCGTAGGCGCAAATCCATCAGAAGTGGCTTTTGAAAATTTAGATTTTATTTGATCCATATTTTCGCCATAAATATTTTTTGCTATCATGATAATTTGGTTTTAAAAATTTATGATTCGGTTCATTGCCCTGATTTTATTTTTGTAACAATGGCATTTACATTCCGGGTGATAATTTCAATAAGGGAGGGTATAAAAGAACCTTGTACGGTTTTGGTAAGCCAGGGGTTCATAATGGTAGAAATAATAAAATTGATAGAATCTTCGTATCCATTTGTAACGCCAAGCCTTGTACGCAAATCATCCATTAATACATTGCCATAATTTCCACGGGTAAAAGAGGAAGAAGTCACTACAATTTCCGGGATATGCTCTGTATCTCCGGGTTTGTCGCTAAAGCTAAATGCCCGGTAGATCGCATCGTTCAATGCATTCACTTTGGCCATATCGCTATTTACACTATTATCATTGTTATAAAAATTATACATATAAGTTATGATGGTTTGGTCGCCGCCCAATTCTTTAAACAATGCAAAGGCTTCTGTATCGGCTATCAAAGTTTCGTTGCTTACGTTTACAATCCTGTCCCTGATAAATTCATATTGCTTTTGTACATCGGCCGGATTTTGACCTTGTTCTATGGCAGGTATTGGTACTAATGGCACAATAAAAAACGGTTGCTGGGCAATATTTAAACAAACCAATGCAGCATACAATCTTTTTGCATTAAAATAACAATCGCCTGAAATTTTACCATATCCATCCGTATTGGGCCTGATCATTTTATGGCTAAAATAAACTGCTGATGCTGCTGCACCGGGCTTAGAACCTTCTACTCCATACACACCCACAGTAGGGTCAACCCCGCCATGATAAACAACCGGTGCGGTAAAAGATACCAAATTACGCATAGCAGAATTCCGGTAACACAAGCCTCCTGCCGGATACGGCACATACCCTGATTTATGCGGATCAATGGTGATAGAATCAGCTAATTGCAACACTTTGTATTGTTCAGTTACATAGGCACTCATTGGTAATGCCATCATAGCTTTTTCGCTGATGTGTTTAAAAAAGGCAGGGTTACTTTCGTCACTACTATTGAGCATGGTTTTGTAATAACCGCCCCATGCGGCATCTGCATGTATGGCAAACTCCATTCCTTTTTTACGATATGTTTCCCGAATGGCTAACACATCTTTTAAGGGATCTACAGCGCTTTCTTCTGTAGTGCCAATAATTGCTACTACATTCATCACCGGAATTTTTTTCTGCAGGCAATTATCCAGCATGGCTGTAAAAGCAGTCAGGTCCATCCTGGCTTTTTTATCTACCGGTATGCTTATCATGTTAGCAGCGCCAATACCCAATATAGCTGCGCCTTTGGGCCAGGAGTAATGCCTGGTAGCCGAACACAATGAAACGGGTGTGTTTAAAATGCCAGGTAAATATTTTGAAAGGATATCGTGGTAGCCAATATTTTGAACCGTGAAATTAGCAATGGCATTGCTTACGGTGGTAATATCTATTTGGTATTGTGCAGCAATTTTGTTGGGTATTTTTAATATTTCATCAATGGGTAAGTTTACCAATGCCCAATCATCTAAAGCCAGCAGTGATACAGATTTGCCATTTAATAAAGTAACCTGGAAGCTTTTGCAATTTGCCAAAACTGAATCATTTTCAATAGCAGCTTTTACACTTACCGGATAAAATTTTAGATTCCTTGCCATCCACAAGCCTTCCAGGTTAGCCACAGAACCATCGCAGGTAATATGCCCCCACCCTGTTACCTGGTTATCTAATAATTGAAAATCGCTGGCGCCGATGGGATTAATTTTGTACCCCAATAATTTACACAATTCATTGCCTACATACATTTCCATAATCGTAGTAACCGGCGATGCTTCAGCAGCTACATTATTTTGATTGTACAGCAAGGCAGCAAAATAGCCAAGTATGCCAGGAAGCGTGGTATCCCAAAGCATGTGGCCAATGGTACGCATACTAAAAAATGCACCGGAGCCTTTTAATTCATTAATGAGATTATCATATTCAAGGCCCATCATTACCATCGTATCAATAAAGGGTTTTGATTTTTGAATGTCTTTATCAAGATAATCTGGATCGTTGGGAAAATAATTTTTTCGGGAATCAATATTCCCTTGCAATGCAAGCAGCATCAGCTCCTGCATGTAAATAAAATTATCGCCCCTTGTACCCGGAAACATAGCTTCGATACTATCGGCGCCGGAGCCTTTTAGTTTTATCCTTGTTTCATCAGGTTGTTTTAAATGGGTTTGCAATAATTTATTGGCAAATTCAATGGCATGTTTTTTATCTGTATGAAGCATAGTAATTGTTAATTGATAATTGTTAATTGTTAATTGTGCGTTATGCCGTTAAATCAGAATTAAAACAATCCCTGAAAATTTTCCAGGAATTATCCTCCTGCTTCCAAAGCTGGATAGATTTACCAACATCTTTATTTACACCGCCAGGTTGGCTTAGAGTGTAGGCTTCCTGCACGCCTACTACATCAATGTTTCCATAAACGATTGTTTCCACAACGGTATATTCTGTAAAACCCTGTGCAATAAAGCCTGCAATAGCGGCCTGTATATTTGTACGGCCTTGAACAGAGGGAGCGCCAGGCGCCATAAATTCGGCATCTATGGTATAGCAGGCAGCTACTCCTGCTGCATCGCCCTTTGCCATGGCGGCGGCAAACAGTTGATTCTTTTCCTGGATTGCTTCTTTTACAGAACCCAGGCTAAAATTGTTGTTGCTTTTTGATTGATTTGAGTTGCTCATATTGAATGTATTTTAGTTTGTATGTTATGCTACTTTTTTTATTATAAAAATTGCCCCTGCTAACCATGGCAGGCAGGTTGGTTTTAAATAAGACTTTGAAAATGATGCATTGCCCTAAATGACAGTTTCAAAAAGGGGGCAGGTATAAATCTTTCAGTGAGCAACTTGCAAGGATACAGCCATGTTTGCAAAAGAGCCTATTAGAATTTCGATTACTTTTTTTTATTTTATTTATCTAACAGGTCTTATATACATTAATGGTTTTGCAGAATAAATTTAAGTAAATTAAAACCAGGCGTATTAAAATACAGGATGAAACAATGAAATTATTACCCCAAACAAGGCTTTTACTTATCAAGCTAAGAAATTGTTGTGCTGTATCTTGATTAAGTAAGAAGATACTTAACTTGTATCTTACATTACTAGCGAGCATTACAATAAGTACCCTGTAAATTTTATACCTGGACTGTTCATGCATCAAAGCCTTTCAAAAAAAAATTCAATTGTTTTATTGGCAAATTTCTTTAAAAGCATCAGCAAAATAATCAATAACATCTGTTATGATCATACTTTCCATTGATTGTGATTGCAAGGTAATATCTGCAGCCAGGCCATGTAAGTACACAGCTATTTCTGCTGCAACGGATGTAGAATAGCCTTGTGCCAAAAATGAAGTAATTACTCCAGTTAAAGCATCACCCGATCCACCTTTTGCAAGGCCTGCATTGCCCGTAGTGTTATACGATATTTTTTCGGGTGAAATGATTGCGGTGTGATGGCCTTTTAATACGATTATGATTCTATATTCCTTCGCTTGCTGAGCGGCGGTATGCACCCGCTCTTCATTATTTTTATGTTTTCCAAAAAGCCTGTCAAATTCACCGGCATGTGGTGTAATCATTGTGTGCTCAGGAATTTTATTAAAAAGTTCTTTATTGTGTGATATGATCGTAAGTGCATCAGCATCCAATACCAATGGTGTTTTACATGTTGTCATTATTTTCAAAAGCAATTCTTCAGCAGCAGCATCAATACCCATACCCGGCCCTATACCTACTGCAGTAAATTTTTTAAAATTGTCCTGATCGTCTTCTCTCATCAACAACATGGCTTCCGGCACAGTTGTTTGTAAAATAAATCTTTCCTCTGAGGGAACAGAAACTGTTAACAAACCCACACCCGATCTTATACATGCTTTGGATGCTATAACGGCAGCGCCCATATAACCCTTTTTGCCTGCTATGATAAGCGCATGGCCATAATCTCCTTTATTAGAAAAGGGCTCCCTTTTTTTTAGGTGAGATTGTATGTATTTTAATTCCAGGTAATTCAATGCTTTATTTTTAAAGAAAATAAACTTAATTAATTTTCATTTTTAGTTCCATATAACCACGATACAACATATAAAATTACAAAAAGTAATATTTAAGTAACTTTTTAAATTAATTCTTTTACAAGCGTGTGGGTATCATTTAAAATACCGTAATTATTATGCCAGCATTGTCTCCTGGAAGCATTTGTATATCGGTCTCTGCTATTCCGCAAACCTAATTTTAATAAATACAGGAATATTAATTTACAATTACATTTAAAAACAAAAAAAGCTACAGGAAAAAAAGTGTTATCCTGTAGCTCTCCAATAAAGTTTTATTTATTGTTTTACAAATGGCAATGATTTTTGATTGTTGTCTCCAGTAAGGCGTAAAACATAGACACCGGGAATTAGCTTTTTGATATCTATTATTTCTTCACTGCCTGTTAATTTTTTGAGTAGCACCGTTCTGCCTGAAGCATCAATAACCTGCAGCAAGTGATATGAATCTACATTACTTATTTTAATTTCATTACTTGCAGGATTGGGTGAAATGTACATTTGTTCAGGATTATTAAAAACTATTCTTCTAATAACGCTATAAGTAAAGTGGCCATCAATATCAATCATTTTCAACCGATAAAAATTCACTCCCTTTTCGGGATGTTCATCGTACATTTTATAATTGTGTTCCCCGGCACTATTTAGAGCAGGAATATCCCCAATTTTTGTAAAGGATGAATTTACTGATCTCTCTATTTCAAAATGTGAAGTATTGATTTCATTGCTGGTTTCCCAGTTCAATATCACCCTTTGCTTGTCTTTTTGAGCAGTAAAGTTGAGCAGGTTTAAAGGAGTAGATGAATTCACAATTTTCCACATTTCAAATCCTTTATAAAAATCGTTGGCAGTAAAGATCATCATATCGCCCACAACCGTTAATTCATAAGGATCAGAGCCTTCTATTGTGTTCAGATCCATGCTTACTGTTCCTGCTTCAGTTCCATCACTCTTCCATAATTCTTTTCTGGCAACATCACCTCTTGCCTTAAAATATAATGTGCCTTTAAAATCAGTTAGAAACTCAACATTTGAACTCAGGCTTCCCGGTAAAATATCTTTAACCAATACAGTACCTGCGTCGGTACCATCGGTTTTCCATAACTCTTTCTCCAGGCCGTTTGCAATAGCTGTAAAGAAAATCTGGTTATTCGATAATGTAAATTCTGCCGGAAACGTACTTCCGTTAGAGGATGTATATTTCACGACCGTTGTGCCAGCAGTGGTACCATCGGATTTCCAAATTGCCACACCACCAGGCCCACCTCCACCAAAATACAGTGTGTTGTTAATTACTTTAAAATTTTTTGGAGAACCACTATTTGTACCCGTTACAAGACTTTTAAAAAGTACGGTTCCTGCATCTGTTCCATCACTGGTCCACAATTCATTTCCTTCTGTATTATCCGTTGCAGAAAAATATAGTTTGTCATTAAAGTTGGTAAGCTGGTTTGGGATGGAGCCGGTTGTTCCTGGATAAATGTCTTTTACCCTCACTGTTCCTGCGTCAGTACCGTCGGTCTTCCAAAGTTCTTCATCGGTATTAGAACCATTTTGTGCTGTAAAAAATAGTATCCCGTTTGAAACGGTCAATTTATTAGGATTAGAATTCAATGCACCTGTAACAATATCTTTTACTATTACTGTGCCGGCTTCTGTGCCATCGCTCTTCCATAACTCACGACCAACACCGGAACTTAAAGCAGAAAAATATAAAGTATTATTAAAGACTGTTAGTGAGTTGATGCTGGAAGCAGTTGCCCCGGTATAAATATCTTTCACCAGAACGGTACCTGCAGTGGTACCGTCACTCTTCCATAATTCTAAACCTGATGTGCCATCCGTTGCTGAAAAATATAATATACCATTTAGATTGGTGAGATAAACCGGGTCGCTGTTGCCAGTACCCAGCCTGATATCTTTAACCAAAACAGTACCTGCTTCGGTGCCATCTGTTTTCCAAAGTTCGTTGCCGGTAATTCCATCCGATGCTTTGAAATAAATTATATTGCCAATCTTACAAAAGGAATAAGGATTGGAGGTACTGTTCCTTGTATTGATATCTTTTAATAAAACAGTACCTGCATCTGTACCATCGCTCACCCAGGGTTCAGCACCTGTAGCTGTAGAAGGGTATCCCGCTTTATATCCATTGTAAGTAAAAAATATTTTGTTTGGCCCTGTCTTGATATCATTAAAAGTGCCCCCACCAATTACTGCATCATTTACTTTAATGGTACCGGCATTAGTTCCATCAGATTTCCAAAGAGCATTTACGTTTCCTGAAGTTTTAAAATATAGTTTTCCATTAAACGAAGTAAAGTTAGCCGGAGTGCTGCTACCTGAACCGGGATCGAGGTCTTTTACCATGACGGTTCCTGCATCGGTTCCATCTGTTTTCCAAAGCTCACGCCCTTCATTATTGGTACCTGCAGTAAAATATAAAGTACCTCCTGCTGCCAAAAAGTCTGTAGGCTGTGAACTCGAACTTCCGGGATTGATATTTTTTACCATCATGGTACCTGCTGCAGTTCCATCTGATTTCCAAAGTTCGTAACCCGTTGTATTATCGCCTGAAAAAGCTGTATAAAAAATATTATTACCAAAGACATATAAATTTATTGGGGAAGCTGCAGTAGGTGATTCATCTTTAACCATTACGGTACCTGCTGCTGTTCCGTCGCTCTTCCATAATTCACTACCCGAAGTGCCATCGGTTGCAGAGAAATATAATGTACCATTAAGATTGGTAAGATAATTAGGAGCTGAACTTGCACTTCCGGGGTTAATATCTTTTACCATTACGGTGCCTGCCTCTGTGCCATCGCTTTTCCATAGTTCGTATCCATTGGTACCATCAGTCGCATAAAAAAAGATTGTATTACCCACAGCAGTCAGCCTGTTAGCTCCTGAAGTTGCATAATTAGGATTGATATCTTTCACCAAAACAGTACCTGCCGTTGTTCCATCACTTTTCCATAATTCGTTGCCGGTAACTCCGTTGTTCGCTACAAAATAAAGCACGCCATTTACATTGGTAAGTTGGGTAGGATAAGAATTGCCTGCAGCAGGATTAATATCTTTTACCAACACAGTACCGGCATCTGTGCCATCACTTTTCATTAATTCATTTCCTACATTTGGTGAAGATGCTGAAAAGTAGAGCAGGCCATTCATTTCGGTAAGTCCGGCAGGTCCGGAAGCACCTGTTCCGGGCATGATGTCCTTTACTAAAACAGTTCCTGCCGTAGTACCATCGGTTTTGTAAAGTTCTTTTCCAAAAAGGCCCACTGATGGTTCTGTGGCAGTAAAAAATACAATGCTTCCAACAGCAGTATATTCCGCTTCCCCGGAAATAGAACTGAAATTGGTATAATTAAAAATGTCTTTGTAGAGTGTCGGAGTTTGACTTTGAGCTGATTGCACTACAAAAAAAAGTATCAAATAAATGTAAATCGTTTTCATGTGTAATATTTATTAATTTTTATTAATGCCTGAGAGTTAGAAAATAATAAAATTCATTTAAGTATATCATTATTTGTTTCATGTTTAATCTGGTTATCAAAACAGGAATGACTGTAACCATGATTTATCTTTCAATTAGTGGCGTTATTAAATGCTCAGTAATTCAAAATTGCTGTTTATTGAAATTTTATTAATTGAGTTGAATTTTTCGAAGGAAAGTTGGAGACTGGAATTGGGAGTACCGAATTACTTAAATAATTTAGAATCTACCTATAATCCATTTGGATTATATTAATTAAAGAAATTTTACAATCAGCCAAAAAGGTATTTCTCTAATTTGCTAATGTAGCATATCGTAAACTAAGGGGAATAAAGATTTCAATTATACCTGTTAATTGGCATATTAATATAAAACAGTAGGCGGAGTTAAAATTGTTTTTTAGAATTGCCTGCATTGCAATTACTATATCAACATACGCAAAATGGATACCATGTTTAATATGCAAGATACATGTGATGGTTTAGGTTGGAACATGAATCAGTAACTTTAAATTGATGCTCACCTATAATTGTGAAACCCATTTTAAGATAGAAATGAATGGCTCGATTATTTTCTACCCAGGTATATAACCACATGCCGGCCTCATCAGCATTTTTAGACAATTCAATATTATATTTTAAAAGCCGGAACCCCAATTTATGATTGTGGTATTCTTTGAGCAGGTAAATTCGATCTAACTTAGTTACATTTTTCTGGCGAATATTTGAATGTTCGGCATTAAGAACAATCTTAGAAAATCCTACTGCAATTTCATTGAAATGAATGATCTGATAAATATTTTTTGCATCCTTAAGTTCATCCTTAATCGCCGCTTCATTATAATTCTTGGCAATATATTCACTCATGTCTTTGGCAGAACAACTTTCCCGGTGTGCTTCTTCCACAGCAACCCTCCCAATATTTACAATTGATTGGTAGTCGTTTTCATTTGCTTTTATAATTGAAATCATTTTATCTTAATTCTAAAAATAAGGATGTATTTACCTGCGCTTAAACTGCTTTTGATTGAAAATATATTTTCTATTACATCAGTAAAGCTGGGAAACAGGCTTCGTAGCCCGAAACTGATATACTTACAAATTTACGGATGGATTGTTTTACAGCTATCAGATTCTTGCCAATATCATGTAAGCGATTATTTTTTTATTTAACAATATAACGGCTATTTATTTTTTAACAGGTAACACAAATATGGCAAAATAAAAAGACAAAAGATAAAAAGTAGCCAAATACGGCCTGCCAGAAGATTATAGTCCCTCAATAAATATTCCCATGATTTATTCGTTAAACGCCCCAATGAAAATTCGAAACAAACGGTTAATAGTACCCATACAAAGCCGATTAAGAATGCTTGTTTCGAATCTTTAATTTGCAGTAACGGGAACACAAACCAAACATATAGTGAGCAGAGAAATATGAGTGTTATAGTAGATAACTGGTGCGCCCGATATTCACTATAAAATTTTATAAACAGCAATTCCCTTAATGTAGCATTTGCAAAAGCAATTACTATCATGGGTAACCAAAGCAAAAATTGTTTAATGCCCATATTTTGGAAGTTGCAAGGTTAAAAAAAGAATGCTGACAGCCAGGATAGCCGTAGTGGGCTGCATCCATGATACATATCCAATGATTGCAAGTTGTACCGCAAGCCAAAGCAATACAATAATACTACTACCAAAAGCCATTTTTTTTGCCAGGTGCTGTTGTTTAAATACTAAAATTCCGGCCAGTAAAGCTGAACCACCTATGCACAGGAAAAGTATAAGGCTGGGAATTAAATAATTTTGGAAGGGACTGCCTTTCAACCATTCAATTGGAACATCCTTTGCTCCTGACATCCCATAATATCCCCCGCCTAATGCATTTAATGCTAAAATTAAAAGTAATATTCCCAAGGTATTGCGAATAAATTTTTCTGATAGTCGGGGCGTATTCATTATTGTTATTTTTGAATGGAATAATTTTTAAACAATAATGCCAGTAACAACATTGCAGCCGGTGCTGTAATTCCCCAGGGAAAACCAAGAAAGAGTAACTTGTTTGAAAAGTTCGGATAAAAATAAACGAATTCAATTAAAGGCGTAACGGCAGCATTCCCAATAAAAGAAAATCGTACCCATTTTTGAAAACCCTGTTTCTCAAATACAGGGATTGTAATTAACATGGCCAAACCCATAAATATGTATCCCAAAGCATCAAAGTCCCAAAACACTGAATGTGGTGCTTGTTCAAGAATACGAATTTCATCAGATCCATTTATAATCTTTTGAGGAATTACGGTTGCTAATTGTACAACATAATTTGCTGTAACAAATACCGCATAGAGAATTGAAAAGACTAAAGCGGCATGGCTCCAAATTTTTTTTTCGATTGGCGTGATATAATGAAGTGCAAGTATTTCAAGGAGAAAGGGTATAACAATACAAAGGGATGTTCCATAAATCAAAATTTCATCCAGCGGAAAAGTAAAAATTCCAAGGATTTGCAATACCTGAACAATTACAAAAGATATTGTAGCACCAAAAGCGACAATGCCTGACCAAAAGCCTATTTTGAAAACTATTTTATCCATCATTTTAAATTTATTCATTCCCAGTATAAAAGTCGCTAAATGATAAATTAAAAGAAATGATTTTCGTCATAAAAAGAGAAATTTTTTATCAGTTTTCCACTGATTGGTTTACCTGATAGTCAATGAAATGAAGTTCATTTTCTATATTTTCTATATAACCATATAATTAAAATTCTCCCAATTTGTCCCGCAACAATTCCAATTATAAAAGCTTCAATAAATTCGAGAGTTGTCATTTTTGCTACTGCTATTTTTTTAATATTGCCAGAACCTGACTTTGGGCCAATTGCACTACATCAGTTAATTACTCCAAAAAATCATTTTATACTTTTAACGCTTGCGGGCCTCCAAACATGTTGCCGGGGTCATATTTATTTTTTATGGCCAATAACCTTTCTAAGTTTTTACCATAATACATACGGGCCCAATTTTTAAAATTAACATCGGGATAGTTACGGTACTGTGCCTGTATGCCTGCATTTGCAAATTGCTGCTGTATCAATTCAAAATGATCCAGAAAGCCTTTGCTGGCTGAGGGGGATTGCCAGTAGGCTTGCAACTCCGAAAAATAAGTACAATTCCGGTGGGCAAAAGCTGAATTTGTTTCCAGTAGTGGCGATTGTATCTTACCTCCCAATGTATTTACCTGGTATAAAATGCCCGGTTTCTTTTTTATTAAATCAAATACCTGCTCAATTACCGGCTCTATCTCTTCAAAATTTTTGTATAAGCCAGCGCTTGCATTTTTAAAAGTAATTGGGATTTTCTCAGCATAATATGCTTTTAATGCCTGGCCCAGTGGTAACAACTTTCCCTGTGTGTATTTAGTGGAGCTTAATTTAAAATTATCAATAAAATGTTTTACAGAAGTATCGTTTTTACCAATATTGGTGAGTAAAATATAAGTGGTACGCCCATTAAAAATAAATGCAGAAAAGCAGGTTACCGGTAAAGTTTTTGAAAGTGCAAACCATTGCCTGCATATTTCTTTTGCGGCTTTAATGCCGGTGTTCGTATTCCTAAATTTAAAACTCTGCATCGTGGCTGGCGCTTTTTGTATATCAAATTTCATTTCAGTTACAACTGCAAAATTACCGTTACCAGCTCCCTTCAATGCCCATAAAAGTTCGGGATCATCTTTTGTATTTATGATACTACCAGATGCCGTTACTACCGTTGCCTCCAGTAAACTATCACAGGTAAGCCCATAACACCGGCTCGTTAAACCATAGCCGCCTCCAAGTGTGAGCCCACCAATACCCACGCTTTGACAACTGCCGCCAGGCAAATATTTTCCACGGGGAATTATATTCTCGTATATTTTTTTAAGGGTACAGGCCGGGCCTACGCTTATGCTATTTTTATCGAACCATTCAATTTGATTGAGTAAAGATAAATTAATAACCATACCCTCATCCAAACAGCTAAAGCCTTCCATACTGTGTCCCCCACTCTTTACAGTTATTTTCAAATTATTTACTCTTGCATATTGAATGGCCTCTACTACCCCATTGGTATTTTTACAAAGTGCAATTATTTTCGGATACTTATTAATTCGTTTATTAAATCCTTTTCTTAAAATTTCATATTGTGCCGTGTCCTTTTTAAAATAATCTACATTTTCACTATTATTCTCCAGTAAAGTATAGGAACCATCCTTACTGAATGTATTTATTTTGTACAGCATTAATGCTAAACCTGTGAGGCCAACCTGCTGTATAAATTTTTTACGGGTTTGTAGATGCATAATGGTGCCGGTAATAATAATGATTGACTAAGATGTATCATTCTTACGGTTCTAAAGGTACAGTTACTAAAATAAATATCAGTACAGCACATTTGAAATCCTGTATTTTTAAATAATTTTATTTTTTTCCAAATGCCCAAATGATGGCTTTTTCTTTTGTAGCCCTGAATATTGTGTTGTGTTTTTCTTTTGGTTCGGGAGAATAGTACCATTTTACATTGGGGATATTCGCAGTTTTAAATTTTCCTGCTAAGTCATTCATAAGATCAGAAACCCCTTCGGTTCCTGAACCGGCAAACCAAATACGCTTTTCTTTTATTGGAAAATGCTTCAAATGTTCCGCAGCACTTCTAATTAAATATTGATTATTCCACCACAATGAAGGATCAAATGCAATATAATTGTCAAACATATCGGGAGTTAGAAAAAATGTTTCTACAACAAAAAGGCCCGACAAAGATTCGCCAATAATACTTTTTTCATGAGTCGTCCGATATCGTTTATTTATTTCAGGTAAAAGTTCTTCTTTAATAAATGCCCTGAATTTTTCTGAACCTCCAACAACCGGCGCTATTTCTTTATCCTTGGCAACTTCTGTTGGCCCGGTTAAATCCCTTCTTCTTTGTGTATTGGCAATACCTACCAATATCATGGGTGGAATACTTTTTGACTGTATTAGTGCCGCAAGTGTATTGGCAATATGCGGAAAATCTTCATCAACAATTCCACCATCTGCCATATACATAACCGGTAAAGAATCGGTAGTGGTTTTATAATTTGGTGGCACCCACACATTCATAGTCCTGGTTTCTCCTACCTGTTTAGATTCTACCGTAAAAGTATCGTGTTCCGGAATGGTATCTTTTGGTATCGAAGTATAAGAACAACTTGTACTTATCACGAATGTAAAAAATAAGATGTAATACACATTTCTCATAATCTATATTTTTGACTTGATAATTTTTTACATGATCATAACACTTCAGATAGTAATCAAATATAGATAAATTAATGTTTTGTAGTTTTTGTTTATTAGGCATTAAAGTTTTATAGATCATTTGAATATTTTTCCACCAAATATCAACTTCTATTTCATCTTTTTAATACATCAAAATTTAGGATTTACGATCACATGCCAACAACTGTCTATTTTTAAATGTAAATTTAGTGTTCTTGTCGGCCAGCCAGGTAATAAGTTTAAATACGCCAAAAATATTGATGATGATTCCCAATGGAATACCAATTAAATAGTTGGAGGTGGTTGCTAAACCATCATTGTGAATAATTTTAAAGAAAAAGTAAACACTGGGTACAAAGAACAACAAACAGGTTGCTAAGCCGGCATTGTAAAGCGTTCTCCCTTTGATGTTAAATATAAATGTATGGGCAATTATATTTCCAAGTGAAATTAAAATGGATGCCATCCCCAGCCAGATATACCGTTCTCCTCCTATTGCGGCAAGCAAATAAATCGCCCAACCAATAAATACATTTATGATAAGCGACGTATTGCTATTTAGTGGATACCTATCGGGTAAATCACTATGGAACATTACCCTGTTAATCATTCCCGGAAAGGTTCCTGCTACACGGTATTCTTCAAATTGATGAAAGAAAAGTGAAATTAAACTTAGCCACATCAACAATTGATAGTGTGATAATGCATGTAGAAAAATAAATACCAACCCAAGTGTAATGAATCCAAAAACGCCGGCAATGTCATACCAATGATTACGGAAGAAATTCATGTTAGCAAGTTAATTTTTTTCATTCAAATCACTGCTCCCAAATTTCTACCCTCCTGTTTTTTGCTTTACCATCCACAGCCTTATTGTCAGCAATCGGTTTATCCTTCCTATGTCTCACGGTTTGTTTATAGTTTAAATAACATCATCGTAAGATAATTTATCTTTATTCGCTTATGATTTTGAAATATCAATTAAGCTAAATTTAATTTTACTACATGGGTTTTTCGTGTGAGTGTAAAATACAAACGAGCGCTGGAAGGGTTGTTATAAGTATGAAACAATTGAATTAAATTGCACTGTTCTACTAATTGCTTTATACAAATAAAAAAAATGAATAAAATTGTAATCATCCTTTTTTCTGTTATGAGCCTTTTGATTAATTTTAAAACAAAGGCCGGTTTGTTATTACCACATAGCAGAACCAGCTATTTATCTGATACTACGATTACTGAAAAGGTGATAAAGACAAAAGACTATGAAGCAAAAATCACATGCATCAGCTTAGCTGGAATTGAGACTTATATGGATAGTGGTTACTTTCCCCGTTCATTGTATTATAATATCCGTTTTACCGAAGTGCTTGCGATTACACAAGCCGAAGTTGCAGGTTGCAAACTTGTCGTAAAGGTATTCAACGAAAAAAATAAAGTAATTCCGTTACCTAAAGAATCAAGGTTATATGCTGCAAAAACATTTAAAGAAGGGAGCCAGATAAATATTTTAATAAGTATTCCCCTGAATCCTGCTGATACAAATAATAAAAAGTATTCTTATACCTTTTCGCTGGAAACTTCAACAGGCAAAAAGTTTATTGAAATGACAGGTAAATTAAGTACAAAATGAACTAGTACCACATCAATTAAATGCCCTGGTTGATGACTTTATTTTTTATCATCTCTTTTAATTAAGTAACCAATTATAGTAAATTGAAAAATTTTCATCAGATCCTGTTTTGGGTATTAAAATCGTAGGTTTTTAGCCTTTCTGCCTGCTTTATCATTTCATTTGTTTGGGCTAAAAGTGTTTGTACTAATTTTTCAGTTTGCATATTTTAGAATTTAAAGAAAGGATCAATTTTAATAAATCTTCCTTTTTGAATAAGAAAAACTTATTTAAAATAAATAATCTTATTGTAAGATTTAATGAGTGAACCATCATTTTGTTTTATTTCGCAATTCTCAAATGCAATCTTAGACCCGGAAACAAATTTTTTTAAAAATTGTTTTATAAAGACACCCCCATTACCCATTAACTTCCCTGCAACTGTTTGTGGAAACCCGTTTCCATAAAAATAAATAGTTGCAGAAATAAAATTTATCTGATCCAGGTCCTTCATAAACCTTGCTGTATCCTCAATTGGGAATGTTTCAACTTTTATTTGGTTATAGAAAATATTTTCCTGGTACCCCAGGGCAACTGAGTCTTTTTTTACCTGGCCGCTTTTAACCAGCGAAAATAAATTCACAGTAATAAATAAAGTAAAGAGCAATACAAAAAGCCTGATTTTAAAGTATTTCATAAAATAGAATTAATTTTCAGAGCTTCCTAATTTACAATTCAGCGTTTCTTCAGCCCTGGTACAAACAGGTATATAAATGATCCATATTTACATCCCAACCAATAATATTGCCACTCCATAAAGTTAGCATGATTGCACAAATAATATAACCCGGTTTATTGGTGTTCTTTTACAAATAAGTTATGCTGTACAGTTTCCTTCGTTAAATTTTAAGCCAGGTGATGCAAGCTGCGGCAGGCAGAGTTGCCACAATGAAATTTGTTTAAAAAATAGGAAGGAAATAGTTTATATTGTTATTGCATAAAACTAAAATTCCTAAAAAAGAAGCCATGAACATTTTACAATACCCAGGATTCCTTATCGTGAAAGACAATTTTTATACACAGCCAATGGAGGTATAGGAAAAAGCCTTGCAGGCCGATTTTTATGAACCCGGGCATGTAACGGGCTTCCGCAGCAGGGCAGTTTACCACGAAAAAGGCGTAAAAGCCAAACTGGAAAAATTACTGGGCATCAGGATCACCCGCTGGGATACAGACCCGCTGGAAGAGAACGGTGTGTTTTACCAGGGACTTTCCAAGGGTAAAAAAAAGGAATTGCCCGGCGTTCATTCTGATGAACCTTATAACGATATTACAGTAGTAGTGTACCTCACCCCGGGCATACCATTAGATTGCGGCACTTCTTTGTGGATGCACAAGCAAACAGGCCGCACCGATCCCGTTACTCCGGCAGTTGCACGTAGGTTTAGAATGAAATTTCAGGACCTTAAAAACCAACTTGAATATGAAAGCAGGGATCGCAGTAAATGGATTGAAATAGACAGGATAGGTTACCGGTTCAACCGCATGGTAGCTTATCCATCCGGTATTTTTCATTCTGCCACTAACCATTATGGCGGCAGTTTAAAAACAGGGCGCATCTATCAAACTTTTAGGATAGGTGTAAACTGGGAAACCTTCAGGATGAGAAACGATTAGTTGTTTATTTGCTGAAAAAATCCAGCAGCAATTTTTGGTAGCCGTAATCATCGCTGGTTTTTGCGAAAACCATTTCTTTCATCAATTGCAATTGGCGGATTTTGCGAATATTCATCGCCATGGCCCATAAAGCAATATCTTCAAGCACCTTTTTTTCTGAAGATGATAATGAATTCCGATCCATTTTAACCTTGTTGCAAAACTGAACGATTGCAGCGTTGCGGGCGGCTTCGTAATTATTTTGCCAGGAGCCTTTGATCACCGTCAAAATTTTAGTTGTAATCTCAATTACATTCACCGGCTTTTTCCCTTCCAGTAAAACGCCCAGGTTACTCTCCGTAAAACGTACCAGCGTATCGCCGTTCGTACGATAATTTTTCTTACGCTTAATTTGTATGTGTTCCTTTGCTGCCAATGCATTCAATACAGGGTCCACCGGCCTGAAACCATATTTGTGGTAGAACCAAAAAGCACCGCTACGGATTCCGTCCGGGTTATCCAATCCAAATTGAGAAGGCTCTATCTCTATATACCGAACGCCGAAATGCTGTTTAAATATCCTTATTAACTGGCATAATAGGAAACCCGATTCACCTCCCCTGAACGGATCAAAAATATTCAGGCCTGTTTTAGCCATTGCGCCAAATACCCAAACACCACCATAGGCAACAGGGATGCCGTTCTTGAAAAAAGTAAATCCAAAATAGGTTTCCAGGGGCAGTTGTCTTTCTGCCTGCATTGAATATACTGCCAACACCAATCCTCTGTCTAATTGGTACAAGCGCATGGATTCTACCTGCAGGAAAGTAGCAGGGTCAATTTCCCTTACCGTTAAAGCCATGGCATTCCTGATCACCCTGAAATATTGTTCCCTTTCTGCATTAGTAGGTTTGGCTACTGCAGGCAGCGGTTCATTCAGCAATTGTTCGGGGTCAAATTTTTTTAAAAGCTCATGATGCAAATATGGCTGTTTTATCGGGATGCGGTTAAAAGCCCTTGAAAACTTACTGTTGCGGGGAATAAGTTTTACGTATAAGTCCATCCGTTCTATAAAAAGTTCTTTTAATAATGGCCTGTCTGCCAGTTCCCGCAATTGCCCGAGCAGGAAACTTACGTACTGCGAAGGTTTAATGTTCAGCACTTCCAATAGCGCCGCATTTTCTAAGCCCGCTGTGGTCTCTGCTTTTAATACCGGCGGCAGCGTGATGTTTAAAATATCGTTGAGGGATAATGAGGGATTATAAAACGAATCAAATGCTACCTGCAAATCCTTCTGCTGCAGAAGCCAGTATAAAAAATCAGGAGAAAAACGGGTAACGATATTGGCAAAAGGAAGTCCCTCGTTTTCAATAAGGGCTTTTTTGGTATGTTGATGTTGCCTTGCATAAGTGGCAATACGTTTCAATTCTTTTTCGGCTCCTGCCTTTAAACTTTTGCTTCCGGGATAAGCACAGGTAAACAGCAGCAGGTCGTGATACTCCAACAGTTTCTTTCCTCCCGGTAATGTTAATTTGCTGCAGGTTTTTAATAGGTCCGTTTTCTTATCAACAGATTTCTTATCAAAAAGGGATGCAGAATTTTTCAGTGAGTTGATACAAGAAGCAAAACGATTCTTCATATAATGGTGCTATTTAAAACGCATGACGAGGGTAATTGCGTAGCTAATATAGTTATTCGGGCTTGAAGCAACAAACCAGGATAATGGTAAGTCTGTCAATTGTCCTTTTTTTCAATGACCGATAAAATAATCTATTTACGCTAATCTATGCTTGTTTTAAAATTAAAAATATTTCAAACCTCTTATTTAGAAACAGACAAAAAAAATGCGCAAAGCATTGAACATTTCATACAGCGTTCAGAACTACCCGCAGCCATGATAATCGCATTCCAGCCTGCCCCCCAACAACTCTGGTGGGGCTGGCTACATGCCACATCTGGCGAAGTTTAAAGAGAAACAACAATTACGCAAATGAAGCATTAAAAATGTCAATGCCTCTTTATCTGGTTCAACACCAGCATTTCATTTGCAGCTGTTTTATGTTTGATATTATATGCAAGTAAAGACTCGTCTAATACTTTTTTAAGTTTCATTTTTACGCTGCGCTTTTTTGTTTTAACGATCATGCCTTCTACATTTTCTTTATATACCACTTCGTTGCTATCGTTGTAAAAATAAATAATACTGCTTTTGAGATTATGTGTATTGGTTTCTACCACCCAATAACCGTTTTGTGTAACCCATTTTGGCACATGGGCTGCTTTACCTGTTTGTGCAAAACAACTAACAGAAATAAAAAGGATTGTAAAGAGTGTGAAGATGATTGTTCTTTTCATGATTGATAAATTTATAATTGAAAGTTTTTTGTGGATGCTGTAAAACTACTATCACCAAAAGTGCCTGTTTAATATAATAGACCAGCAGGTAATGGGCGCTAACAAAAAGCGCAGCGACGGTAATGAACAACAACCATGGCTGACTTGTGCAGTTGAGCGACAAAAGCGTGCATTTTGTCTATTAGTAGATGATAATATTTGCATCCATAATTGATTTTTGTACTTTTAAAGAACAAACCAATCAGATGAAAGCAATACTAAATAACCGGGTGCTGCAACATGTTGTTTTCTGGAGCTTTCAGGTGCTGATCTACACAGGCAATTACACAAAGGACGGTAACTATCTGGACGGGTTTACAGCAACCCTTTTTTATCTTCCTACACATTTGCTCTTTACCTATACGCAACTTTACCTGTTTATTCCACGTCTTTTGCTGAAAAAAAAGATAACTGCCTATATATTTGTTACCTTATTGTTTACTCATTTTCTATACTGCGTAAACACTTTGTATTATTCTTTTATAATTTATCCTGTAATGTTTGGTAAAGCCTGTACTTTTTTTGCCTGGAAGCACATGTGGACATTTAACCAGACGGAACTGAAAGCAATATTTTCCTTTTTTATGATTTGCAGTATGGCAGCAGCGGTAAAGCTGTTGAAGAAATGGTACTATGAGTACAACAGAAACCAGGTTATAGAAAAAGAAAAGCTAAGCATAGAACTGGAGATGCTGAAAGCACAGGTGCATCCGCATTTTTTATTCAATACACTTAATAATCTTTATGCACTAACGTTAACAAAGTCTGATAAAGCACCGGTAACGGTTTCGCATTTATCTGACCTGCTGCGGTACATGCTTTACGAGTGCAACGAAAAAGAAGTGCCGCTTGAAAAAGAGATAGAAGTGCTGAAGAAATATATAGAGTTGGAAAAACTACGTTATGGCAATCGGTTAGATGTTTCCTTTTCGTACAGCGGAAATATACGGCAACTAAAAATAGCACCACTTATATTATTACCTTTTGTAGAAAATAGTTTTAAACATGGCGTGAGCGAAGAGATTGATAAATGCTGGATAAACCTGCAGATGCATGCCCGGGGCAATGTATTCAGTTTTATCCTAAGCAATAGCCGCAGCCATGATGCACATACGTATAAACCAGGTGGCATCGGCCTGCAGAACATTAAAAAAAGGCTGAAACTGATATATCCCGGCAGCTATAATATGACAATTAATGAAGCCGCTGAAATGTATAGTATAAAACTGGAAGTTCAACTTAGTACTTTGCCGCAAGTAAGAATGACCCCAAAGCCGGCTATTATTGTACAACCAATACCTACTACAGTATGAAACTGAACTGCCTTATAGTAGATGATGAACCTCTTGCCATAAAGGTGCTGGAAACCCATATAGCAAATATCCCATTGTTGCATATAGCGGGAACCTGCGCCAATGCCTTTATGGCCATGGATGCACTTAAAAAGAAAAGTATCGATCTTATGTTTTTAGATATACACATGCCCAAGCTGATGGGGCAGGAATTTTTGCGTACCCTGCGCAACCCACCGAAAGTTATTTTTACAACTGCCTATAAAGAGTATGCGCTG
>Ga0138256_10000304_pt1 | contig 56062 bp, 46 predicted proteins | sample KNB2016incub_MG_FD_105486 | JGI IMG/M metagenome (GOLD analysis project Ga0138256, IMG submission 105486) | Active sludge microbial communities from wastewater in Klosterneuburg, Austria - KNB2014incub_MG | ecosystem: Engineered > WWTP > Activated sludge > Unclassified | place: Austria...
CAAATTAGTAAAAAAGTAGGACTCTGCCAGTGGCAGAGTCCTACTTTTTTGGGGTCAGAGTGATGGTTACGGCAGGGAGTTGTTGATGCTGGAGAAGGTGTTGCCGATCTTGGGTCCGAGCAAATTCATGACCGCAATGACCACGATCGCCACGAGAGCAATGATGATGGCATACTCAACCAAGCCTTGACCTTTTTCTTTGGGTGCGAATAACATGATGAAATCTCCTTTGAACCTAAAATATTGTTTTCCTGAGATAGCTCTCAGGGTTGACATCATTTTATCCAGAAAGAAGTAAAAATCAAGATTGGGAAGGTCTAAAACGCTTACAATCCTGTTATCTTCTCCTAACGACTTTGAAATCTACGATCGCGCCGAAACCGCAAAAGAAACGCGCGCACCTTTGCCCGGAGAACTGTCGATCTCGAAATTTCCACCCAACATTTCAGCCCGCTCGCGAATCAATTTCAGCCCAAGGCTGTTATTCTGAAGCGCGCTGTCTGGATCAAACCCTTTGCCATTATCGTCGATGCTAACGCGGATTCGATCCTCGCCCAAGTCAATCAACACCTTCACCTGGGTTGCCTGCCCGTGACGGGCAGAGTTCCCGAGTAATTCTTGAATCGCGCGGAATAACATGACTTCGAGGTAGGGTTGCAGGCGACGTTCATTGCCGGTTACGGTGATGGTCACATCAATCCCTGTCTGTTCCCGGAAGGCATCGGCATAACGTCGGAGCGTGGGGACCAAGCCCAGGTCATCCAACATCATCGGGCGCAACTCAAAGATGAAATTTCTCACCTTCTGAAATGTGCCCATCGCGGATGATTTCAAATTATTCAATTCATCCCGAGCTTGGTTTATATCCAAATCCATCAGGCGCATGGCGATCTCGGTCTGAAGAATAAAATTCGAGAGGGCTTGGGCGGGACCGTCGTGTATCTGGCGCGACAGGCGCTGGCGCTCTGTTTCCTGCGCGTTGACCAGCATCTCGACGCTTGCCATGGGGCTTTTTGAAGTCGACCCGGACGAAGAAGCAGTCGCTCCGCCGCCTACGGTCATTGCGCTTGCCCGTTCAAGCGCTGATTTGAAGCGTTCGAGGTGCGTCTTTTCACTTTGGAGTTTTTCCAACTGCCCCCGCATCACAAATAGTCGTTGTTGGGCATCCAGGGCAGAATCGTACGCGTTTCGGATTTCCTGCTGTGGCATATTGTCCAACTGATTCTGAACCTGTTGCAGGTGAGTGGTAATTGCCGCGTTCCGCTGGGAAAGTTTGGATACTTCAACCTGACTCTGCTCGATCATCAAGGTAATCTCACGCAACGCGCGGATTGTTTCATCAAGTTCGGTCTGAATGTCCAACTCGCCGGCGGGCAATTCCATTTCCACAGACATAAAATTACTCCTGGGTTTTCTCTTGGTCGAATTGTAACTTAACCCAACCGCGCTTGAGGGCGTAGACGACTGCCTGGGTGCGGTCTTCGACGCCGAATTTGCGAAGGATCGAGGTGACGTGGTTTTTCACAGTCTGGTGACTGATCCCCAACATACCGGCAATTTCCTTGTTGCTCATGCCGCGCACGACACAACCGAGGACTTCCATTTCACGGTCAGACAGAGGATGGAACGGCGCGCCAGGCTCGCTATACGATCGACGCGTGCCTTCCATTTGCTCATCGATCCAGTGATCGAGTTCGCGCCGGTTGAACACGTTTCCACCGACCGCGTACCTGCCATCCGAAACGGCGCGTATCGTGCGCGCCAACACATCCGGTTCAATATCTTTTGCGCAATATCCTGCCGCGCCTGCGAGCATCGCGTGGATCGCCTGCTCGACATCGTCATATCCAGTAAGCAAAACAACGCGGGTTGGAATACGATCGGAAAACACACGATGCGTGACCTGCTGACCATTCAAGCCGGGCATGTTCACATCGAGGATCGCTACGTTGGGTTTTAGTGATCGGATCTGTTCAAGCGCGTCATTCCCATCGGAGGCTTGAGACAAAATTCGAAAATCCCGTTCCAGGGACAGCGCATCCACCACGCCCTGCCGAAATAACGGGTGGTCGTCTGCAACGATCAGAGTAATTTCATTCATAATTCAATCCCATGAGTAACTGTTCGTGGGAGTATAGCACAGGTGGAACATGCGGGCAATTTGACTGGTTTGCGCCTGCATTTCAATATCGTTTTAGCATTCATCGCTTCCATTTTAAGACCAGCATGTGTTCATCAGGCTTCGCAGATGATGTATCTCCACCCGCGACAAAGAGTATTTCACGGTTTTCAATAAGCTCCTTATAAAAACCCGGAGGCACAATCAGGTACCCGATGGCTCGATCATTTAGGTAAATTGCCAGGCTTGGTTCATCGCGGATGAACGGGATCACCCCCGGGTCCACCAGCCCGGCAAGGTCGACCAGCGGGTTTGAGACAAAGTATCCCATTGCGCCAATATCGTGCACGGCGAGGATTGCGTCGGGAGGTATATTTTGTTTCACCCATTCAGCCGTGGCAACCATTTCACTCTCCACCCAGAACACATCCTTGGCATTTTGCAACCCGCCAAGGATCAAGAAAAAAACCAATAACACCGCGACCAGAGTCTTCCAAAGAAATTTCAGGCGCGGATTCGATTTTGCGTTCAGCATAAAACCAGCCATACCCAACAACCCCCACAAATACAAGATTGGAAAAGCAGGGATGATGTAACGCCCATGTTGATATGGGGGCAATCGCAGAAAATAGATCAGGATGTATCCCACAAACCAGATGACGCCAGCCAGCGCGCCCCAATTTCGATTCCGAATTGCCCCGCCCACCCAAACCAACACACCGGGAAATAAAGCAATGAACGGGCTCGCAAAAATTGGAGCCAGATATTCCATCAGGCGATCTTTCAGCGGTTGACCAAGCCAGACCGTTTGATACTCCGCTTGTTTGGCATAGAACGTGTTCGGCATCGGGTTGCCGGAGAGCGCGAGATTGAACAATAGATACAGAAGGAACAATGCCCCAAAACCGATCAGCACGGACAAAGCCGATCTGCCGCGTGAGTTCCAATTGTTTTCAGTCAGGACGATCGTAAAAAGGATCGGACCCAGCAATGTCGCTCCATCGGGGCGGACCCACACGCTGAGACCTGCGAGCAAGCCCAACATTGAATATCGACGCGAATCACCAATGAGGGAGGTCAATACAAGAAAGATCAACAACGCGTGGAGCAGGGTTTCCATCCCGGAGGTTGCCGCCCAGGCGAGATGCCAGGCAAACGCAAAAAAGATCCCAATCCATGGGATGCGAGGCTGATAACCCGCCAACAATTTTCGCGCGCTGGCTTCGGCAAAAATGGCGAGCAGGGTCAACATGAGCCAGCCGAGGAAAAATGTCCAGCCATAAGGAGCAAGGCGGATCAAATATCCAATCGAGAGCAACAACGTCCAAAGCGGCGACGTGGAACCGGCAGATTGCTCGCCCAGTCGAAACGCCCATTCGCCATGTTCGGCGAAATTTCTGGCATAGGTCAAATGAATCCATGTGTCATCGAGTGGGAAGCCAACACGAATCATCATTGCGCCGATCAGCAGGTACAACCCTACGGCGATGAGCGAGGCGAACGCGACGATCACGCGCCAATCAAGGGGTCGCTTCAATGCGATAGAGGCGCGCGCCATCCACTTCTCCTACATAGAGAAAATTTGAATTCACCTGCGGGTCGTCGTACAAATCCTGGATCGCGTCGTACGTGCCATCCTCTTCGATGATTAGATATCGCGCGTCGAATTTTTCAGCAACGGCAAGGATGGTCGACTCATCCCCAAACGGCAACGCGACCGCCGACCGACCTGACACAATGAAATATCCCGGCGGATTGCGGACGATCACCACGTCGTTCGGGCTGATTCCATTTTCCTGAAACATTTCCTCCACCCCCGCATAGACGGCATCGTCCCGCGCCCAGCCGTCTGAGATCACGCGGAGATTCACGAGCCAGACCGTTATGAAAACAGCCAGCAAAACAATAATGCCTTGAAAAACAAGAGGAGCGCGCTCGTCCTGGAACTGACCACGCCTGCGCGCCCACGCGAGGACCGCATCCAACCCGACGGGAGCGGCTACCCACCACATGGGTTGAAACGCCGCGCCGGCATGGAAGAAACTCCCGCGCGGACCGGCAAACGCGAAGATGATCGTCATCACTGCAAACAGAATCACCCAGCCTGTCACCGCGATCTTCGTCCGCAATTCTTTTCGCAAGCCCCACAGCCCGATAATAATGAAGGGAAGGAGAAATATCTCGCCTTGCGCGCCAAACGTGATACCCAAATTGTCAGTGAACGCGGCGAGCCGATCTTGCAGAGCCGCGTCCCAGCCTGCTTGAAGGAATCCAACGCGAGTTAATGCCTCGGCTGGATAAATAAATGTCTGGTTGTAGTTTTCGAGCCAGAGCAAGCGCCCGCCGCCGGGGGCGAGGAAAGAGCCGAATAACGTGAAGTTTCGATAGTGCCAGAAGCCCATGGTGAGGAGGTAGCCGAGGAGGGCGAGGAAGCCACCAATCAAAATTGCCTGGAGCCGTTGGGCAAATAAGTTGCGTATTGCGCGCTGCGCGCTGATTATTGCGTATTGCGTGTTGAAGGTTTTCCACAATACTGTGAGGCCTGCCAAACCGAGCCAGAGCAGACCGTCACTGCGCGAGAGTGTCAACAAACCCGCGAGCGCGCCGAGGGCGAGGGGAATCCACTTTTCAGCGCGCGGGGCGAGGAGCAAAAATGTCGCGCCGAGGATCATGTAGATGGCGTAGTTGTCAGGGACGGGCATGAATGGCGCGTAGTACGCCGAGAAGATCGCCAGCAGGCCCGACACCATCGCGAGGCGGGTTTGGCGGGAAACGTCGAAGGCGAGACTCGCTGTCAGGAGGGGCACACAGGCTGAAAGGAGAATGAACGGAGCGCGTCCAGCCGAGTAGGTGGTGAGTCCTGTCATCCACATCCCCAGGGCGGAGACGATGGACGCGAGCGGCATCCAGTAGGTGTGCGAGGGATTCGGGAGCGAGCGCGGATCGCTGAGGTAATTCCAAATGTAGGGTTCGGTGAAGCCTTTGCCCTGCGCGAGTTGAATGCCGCCGGCGAAATAATAATCGGCGTCCATGTAGCCCGGCAGGTTTTGATAACGCGAGACTGCGAATGGGACAGCCAAGCCAACGAGGAAGAGGGCAAGGTAGTGACGCCAGTTCATTTGCGAAGCCCTACCTGGTCGGACCACGTGCGCGGCGAGCGGACGGCAAACCAGCGCATCCAATACAGGGCAAGGATCGTTGTAGTGGGCGGAAGGATTGCGAGCAAATCTTTGTACGCGTAGGATGAGAAAACAAACGACGCGTAGTACAAACCATACGGAATTAGGAAGCCGCTCGCGAGCACGATGAAACCAACCAGGATCTGGCGGCGATTCCAGCGCTCGGAGACAAGCAGAAGAATCAAAACGAACGCGGGCATCAACGCCGCATGGTTGGAGGGGAAAATTGGGAAGCCGAGTAATGGGGTTGCGGCAAGCGAGAGGCACGCCACCCAGGCAATGCGGCGAAAATGCTCCCGCGCCGCGCGGAACATTTCGATGAAAACGATGACGAGCAAAACAGCGGAACTCATCGCCCCCCATGGAAGCCTCGAAGCGGGAAACCAAAATTCCAACACGGAGTTGAAATTCAATGCCGCGCCGCGATACCAATCCGAAAGTATGGCGCGGATATATGGGAGCAACCAGCCTGACTTCATTAGAAAAGATACAACGAGCAGGATGAAAAGGGTCATGGCGAAACCAGCCACTACCGCCCAACGTTTATTCGCAACGACGAGCACCATGATGAACAGAAAAAATAATGCCCCAACTTCCCATTGATAAGCGGCGAGGAAGAGCAACCCGCCCGCGAGTTCGTCATTGAACGAACGAAGCGCGAGCAGAATGGAAATGTAGATGAAGGTCAAAAAAATTGCCGGCGAGGCAGAGACCAGGGGCAGGAGACTGTAGTAACCGAACAACGAAAAAATAAAAAGACAAATGAGCATCCAACGCGGAGCCTGCCATTCAAGAAGGCGCAAGGTGAGCAACACGGTTCCGACCAGCGCGGCTTCGGCGAAGAGCATCCAAAACCCGCGCGCGATTGCAAAATCGCTGAAGACCGCCAGCGGCGCGTACAACAACACAATGTAAAACGGATCGTTCAGCACATACCCATACTCGCCCGCCGATGCGGTTCGCCCGTAGACCAACGACTGCGCGCGCTCGGCAACGGCTGTGCCATACGGCTCGATGCCCTCGAACATGAAGGCGCGCGCGCCGTTCCAGCGCAGGGAAAGCCACTCGCCGCCGGGCAGGGTTCGCGCAAGATAAATGTTCAATGCAAGCAACGCGGCGAGGGCAATGCAAAGCAAAACGAGGAAGCGGATATCCTCCCAACCCCATCCCTTGCGCATTTTGCGAATATCTTGAAATGACATGGGCTAAACAAAAACCTCAGCCACGGATTACACAAATTCTCACGGATTGGATTTTAAAAATTAGAGCAAATCCGTGAAACTTATACTGAGCACGTCGAAGTATCTGTGGCAAAGAATTTATTACTCCTTGATCACAAACCGAAAGATGGGGCGCGTGGGAGAATTGCGCGCGATTTCTTTGAAGCCCGCCTGCTCGAACGCGGATGCCAGCCCCGTAAACGCAAACGGAGGCGCGATTTTTTTATCCGCTTCCACAGGATACCCTTCGACGATTCTTCCGCCCTTCGATCTGACATATCCAACTGCGGCTTTCAACAACTCGACGTTGATTCCCTGCTTGCGGAATTTCTTCGCCACAAAGAAGCACGGCACCGACCAGACCTCCTGTTCGTCCACAGGCTTGAGGATTTTAGAATGCGCCAGTTTTTCATACGCCGAACGCGGCTCGACAGCCACCCAGCCGACTACATCGCCGCGCAAGTACGCGAGCAAGCCCGTGACCGTACCATCGTTCAATTGATTTTTGTGTAACTGTCGCGCTTCGTAGCCCTTGGCTTCCTCATAGGCTTTGCCGCGCAGTTTCCAATACATGCACCAGCATCCATCACAGGCGCCGTGAGAGCCGAAGAGTTCTTCAAGGTCGTTCCAGAGGTTTCGAGTGAGAGGGTGAAAGGAGAGATCGCTCATATCATAAATACCCGCTGGTAGTAGTCCCGCGCTCAATTCGCGGGACGTATCGAGACCAGCATGTTCAAGAATATTTTTTGTTACAAAAGTCCTCTACAGCGTGGTGGTCTCGATACGGTCTCGGCTAACGCCTCGACCTACTCGACCACCGAACTTCTCATGCCACAAGCACGTTCAACTTCTTCGGCAAAATTTCGTATTCAAAATCTTGAATCCATTCAATGAGAAGTTCGCCGTCGGTATGGGCTGGAGAGGGCGATTCAAGATGAAGCGAAATCTTTGTTGTGTTCACTTCGCGCATCCCGTCCATTTCAACATAACTGCCTTTATCTTCATTGAACGCGCGCGGCAGGGCTTGGAACAATCCCAGTCGCGTGGCGCGGTAGCCGAAGGCGAGAGTCAATTTCCCGTCAAACGGATCGGCATGAGGCGTCATAAAGAATCCGCCCGTGCGTCGTCCATTGCCGATGGAGATGAAAGAAAATTTTCCAGCGTATTCGCCATCGTCCCATTTAATTTTTCCCGTCCATTCGGGTTTGTCCATGATGCTCTGCACCGCCGCGACGAGATAGCGCGCCATGCCTTTGATCCATTGAATTTTTTCGTGCTTGAGCGTGACGTACGGTTCCAGCCCCGCGCCCGAGTTGTTGACAAAATATTTGTCGTTCATCCTGCCAAGGTCCATCGCGCGCGTTTTTCCATTTGCGATGACGCGCGCCGCTTCGTTGAGATCGGTCGGCAGACCCAGCGCGAAGGCGATGTCGTTCGCGGAACCCGTCGGCATGATTCCCAGCGGACCAATCGCTTCATTCGCAGTGGCGGCTTGCATCAAGCCATTTGCGACGTCGCCCACTGAGCCGTCCCCGCCCGCGACGATGATCGGCGAGAACTTTTCGCGCGCGGCTTGCGCGGCGAGCTCGACAAGTTGTCCCTTGCGCTCCGAGACAGCCAACTCAAATTTCACACCAGCGGCAGTCAGCGCGGCTTCCGCTTCTGCCCAGCGTTTCTGTGAGTTCCAACGATTCGAGTATGGATTCAGAATAACTTTTGCTGTCATGGTTATTTACCGCTAAGCTCGCTAAGTGCGCTAAGAAAATCTTTAAAACTTAGCGTTCTTCGCGCTCTTAGCGGTTTAAAGATTTGGTTCAGGGATATGGTATTTCAATTTTACCTGAATTCCAATTCTTGATTTGCGAGATCAGGACTGCAACGAAAATAACAACACAGCCAAAAATCTGAATCGGCAATAGTGATTGACTCAGCACGATCCAGCCCGCGAGGACGGCGAAGACCGCTTCGAGGCTGAGAATAAGCGCGGCGTCGGTGGGAGGCGTGTGTTTTTGTCCCCACACTTGAAGCGTGTACCCGATGCCGATCGAGATCGCGGCGCGGTAGAGGATCGCGCCGACGAGCGGAAGCGCGGTGAGGGGCGAAAGATTCTCCACGAAGAGTCCGCAGAGTAGGTTGATGAATCCGCTGATGAAGAAATGTCCCGCCGCGAACGAAACGGATTCAAACCTGGACGCGAACTTGCCCAGCACAACAAAATGCAACGCCCAAAACGTGGAGCCGATGACTTCGAGCGCGTCACCTCTTTGGACTTCAAATTTACCCGCCGTCGAAAGGAAGAACGCCCCCACCCCCGCAAGGACGACCGCCAGCAAGTCCACCCAGTGCGGCTTCTCGCGGAACATCAGCCATAACAAAAACGGAGTGAACACAACATAGAGACTCGTGAGAAATCCCGCGTTGGCAATCTTGGTATAAAAAAGCCCCACCTGCTGGAAGGCTGTCGCAAAAAATAAAATCACCCCTGCGATCAGCATCCACTTCCATTGTTCTTTAGGCAGCCACAGAGTCCACAGAGACCTTTGAGAATTTTTCTTTTTCTCTGTGTTCTCTGTGGCTAAGTTGGCTTTCGGGATGAACGGAATCAGAATCAACGCGGCGAGCATGAAACTCACGCCATTAAACAAATACGCGACGCCATACCGCGCCGCGACTCCCTGCGTGACGAATCCCGTCCCCCAGATGATGGCTACGATGAAGAGGAGTATGTCTGCTTTGAGGCGCATGAGAAAATTTGTATTATTATCCTTTTGCTGATGTGATTTATAATCTGAACACAGTTTATTATACAAAACTGTTTGTGTAAAAGTGAAATTTATGAACAAACAAAATTTTGACTTCCTGGGTTACTGCGACTCGCTAGAGAAAGTAATGCTGGCATGGCACGACCATACTGCCCAAACTTTCAAACATTCTGGCAATTTAGGAAGCGCAAGAGAACATTTCATAGGCGAGATTCTTGACCGATTCCTACCAAGTAGTGTTGTAGTTTGAAACCTTTTTTGCGCAAGCGCCAGCCATGAATCCAAATCGTTCGCTGATCCACGGCATCGTGTGCGGAGTCCGCCTGGAAGATATCTCAGATCCGCTGATGCAAAATATCCGCTATTTGGATAAATTGATCGATGAACTCGCAAAGGGAAAAGCGATGGGGAAGATTCTTCGATAGCAACGTATCGTTCCCGGGAAACCATATATGAAATCCTACCGCAAAGAACTCTGGTTCAACCTCCCCTCCCGCCGCGGATTTGTCAACATCACGCCCGACGTGGAACTCGCCCTGCGCGAAAGCGGAGTCAAAGAGGGCATGGTTCTTGTGAACGCCATGCACATCTCGGCGTCCGTCTTCATCAACGACGACGAATCAGGCTTGCATCACGATTACGAACAATGGCTGGAAAAACTCGCGCCGCACGAACCCGTCAGCCAATACCGCCACAACGACACAGGCGAAGACAACGCCGATTCACACCTCAAACGCCAGATCATGGGACGCGAGGTCGTGGTTGCAATCACCAACGGCAAATTGGATTTCGGCCCGTGGGAGCAGATTTTCTACGGCGAGTTCGATGGGAGGCGCAAGAAGCGCGCGCTGGTAAAAATTATTGGAGAATAATTTTTTAGCCACAGATTTCATGAACCCTAAAAGAGTGTTTCTTAAGTCTGAAGCCCGGTTCTTTTGTACACGGATCTCACGGAGCGCACGGAAAAAGACAACTTTTTAAAGCTCTTTTCCGTGAAAATCAGTGAAATCCGTGGCGTCCGTGTCGAAAAGAAGAAGTAAAGAAACAGTTTCTAAGTTAAACAAAAAGCCAACCCAGATCAATGGTTGGCTTTTTTGTGAAAATCAGTGTAATTCGTGGCTAAGGTTGGATTACGGGCAGTTAATTCGATAGACCACCAATTGCTCAACCTTTTGGGTTGCGTCCACTCTGCCGCCGCCTTTGTTCAAGCCGACAATCTGGAACTCAAACCAACCTGGGTCAAGCCGCGCGTCTGGGTTGACCGATTCGCCGGTGAGTTTCATGGAGAATACGCCATTGCCCAATTTATCCATCTTCCCCGCGCTTCTCCATGGGGAATCATAGAGCGCCTGCGGATAATCTCTTGTGCGATAAAAGAGTTCGGCTTCGGTAATATCAATCAGCGCGGCGGTGGCGGTGATGGTCAACTCGCGCGTGACGCAACGCAGGGAAAATTCGTTGCCCGACAAAGTAATATTTTTGAACACGCCTTTGCCCAGAAGATCATCCACCACGATGGCGCCGCCGGTAACCGCGGTGGTCGCCACAGCAACCACAGGCGCTTGTGTCGGCGGGACGGCGGTCGGCTGCGCGGGCGCTGGAGAAGCCTCAACCACGACCGTAACCACGATTGGTTCGGGCTGTGGCTGTTGCGGAGCCTGTGTCGGCTCGACCACCACGGTCACAACGACAGGTTCGGGCGCAACGGGCTGGGCGGCGGGCGTCGCCGGCGCGGCGCACGCCGTCAGCGCGACTGCCAACAAGATCAATAAAAGTCTCTTCATTTTCTTTCACTCCTTTTGAATTGTTAACTCTCCACCGTACATTTGCGCCGCAAAACTCGCAAAGAACATAAGAAAACCTTTTTAACTTGGCGGCCTTAGCGTCACTTCGATAAGCGCAACGCGGGTCCTGGCAGTAAGTATCATCTCATCTACGGTAGAGAAGTTGTTAAACAATCTTAGCCCGGCGTCAAGCATGTGTACACGGCTCGATTTGATTTTCACTTTTCAGTTTCGATAGTTTGGTCCTCATGGAGCGCGTCATATCATCCCCCAAATTACCCATACGGCTCTGATATAATTTTCGCCATGCTCACGCCCAAAGAGATCGAAAACAAGCTGGATCATATCCTGTTGAAGGTGCAAAAGCCCGGTCGTTACGTGGGCGGCGAACTCAACAGCACAATCAAAGATTGGGACTCGGTCCAAACCAAAGTTGCGTTCGTCTTCCCCGACATTTACGACATCGGCGTCTCGAATGTCGGCTTGAAGATCCTCTACGATCAAGTGAATCAACGCGACGACGCGCTCGCCGAACGCGCCTACGCCCCGTGGCTGGATATGGAAGCGCTTATGCGCCAGCATGGGATTCCGCTCTACGCGCTCGAGTCAAAACGACCTCTAGCCTGCTTCGACCTCGTCGGCTTTACCCTCCCTTACGAGACTCTCTACACCAACGCGCTCAACGTGTTGGATCTGGCTGGCATCCCCGTCCGCTCGGCAGACCGCGACGAGACTCACCCCATCATCATCGCCGGCGGACATTCCACCATGAACCCCGAACCCATGCACGCGTTCATTGACGCGTTTGTGATCGGCGAGGGGGAAGAAGTTATTCATGAAATTATTGATGCTGTGCATAAGTGGAAAGTGGAAAGTAGAAATCCACTTTCCCCTTTCCATCGCAAGGATGTGTTACAACAACTAGCGCGAATCCCCGGCGTCTACGTCCCTCAATTCTACGAAGCCAACTATCTCGACGACGGCACCGTCTCGCACATCGAGCCGATGATCGCAGAGATTCCAAAAGTTATCACGAAGCGCGTCGTCGCCAAACTGCCTCCGCCGCCGACGAAGTTCATCGTCCCGAACATAGACATCGTCCACAATCGCGTCTCGGTGGAGATCATGCGCGGATGCACGCGCGGGTGCAGGTTCTGTCACGCGGGGATGATCACGCGTCCCGTCCGCGAAAGACCCGTAGATGAGGTCGTGGAAGCGCTCGAAGCGGCGATAAAATCCAGCGGGTTTGAAGAGATCGCATTGCTTTCGCTGTCGTCATCCGATTACACAAATGTTCTAGAGTTGGTCACGAAGGTCGGAGAAAAATTCGGCGGCACGCATCTCAAAGTTTCATTACCGTCGTTGCGGATCGAATCCGTTTCGATTGACCTGATGGAAAAACTCAAAGACAATCGTTCAGGCGGATTCACACTCGCGCCTGAAGCCGCCACCGAACGGATGCGCCGCATCATCAACAAATTTATTCCCGATGAAGACATCATCAACACCACGCGCGAAATTTACGCGCGCGGCTGGACGACGATCAAGTTGTATTTCATGATCGGGCATCCGAGCGAAACGCTGGATGATGTGCAAGCCATCGCGGATCTGTGCAAGCGCGTCATCGCCGAGGGACGCAAAGTGGCGGGGATGCGCGTCAAGTTGAATGCGGGCGTGAACACGTTCATTCCAAAGTCACAGACGCCGTTCCAATGGGTTTCATGCGACACGCCCGAACAGATTCGCGCCAAGCAGGCTCTGCTTCGCCGCGAATTAGGACGCGACCGAAACATCAAATTAAGTTTCGCAACGGCGGAAGATTCGTTCTCGGAAGCGTGGCTCTCGCGCGGCGACAGAAAAATGGCGGAGGTCGTTTACACCGCGTGGAAAAACGGCTCAAAGTTTGATGCCTGGCAGGAGGGCAAAAAATACGACGCGTGGATTTCAGCGTTTGAAGAACATGGACTCGACCCTCTTTTTTACACGCACCGCCAGCGCCGCACAGATGAAGTCTTCCCGTGGGAGCATATCACCGCCGCCGTTCGCAAAAACTTTTTGTTCCAAGATTTCAGGCAATCGCTCGAAGGACAGATCCGCGTGGACTGCCGCTTCGATTGTTTCGCGTGTGGAATCCTGCCGACCTTTGCGCAGATGCGCCGCGAAAACCCGGGCGATGTGTGGATGTGCCCGGAGGTGAAGTCGCCGGGGAGGAAAGTGATCAGTAATCGGTTATCAGTGGTTGGGGATTGACGTTTCTCTCCTGCAAAATTTGTGTATTAATTGTCAGACAGATTTGGAAGCCTGTTTTGAAGCCTGGGGTGTGAGACAATACTTAGAACATCGTCAAAAAAACTTGGCGCGAAGAATCGTACGATGCGGCTTGCTTCGCAATTCAAAATGGCTGGAAACGGGATGAACGCGAAAAACTAAAAACTATCGTTTAAGATAGTTGTCATAATGATTGGAGTCTGATGTGCTGGAATTGATGTTTCCATCCCCTCGTCAATATTTCTTGATCATCCTTCTTGTTTTTGTGACCGCCTGTAGCAATGAGACTACTGCCTTGCCAACAAAAACACCGTTTCAAACGGTTGCTTCGCCTACGCCTATTCCCACATTCACATCAATACCTGTCGTTATCACTTCATCTCCTTTACCCGCCCAACCAACAATTCCGATTTTCACGCCTGATGCCATCCAAATGGAAAGATGGAGGGAATATGAGGTTGCTTTAGCGATGAAGTTGCTTCCACCAAATCCTTTGCGTGGCGAAGTTTTGTGTGAATGGGAATTGTTAGGACGATCCGATCAGGAGGTATATGTATGGGCATTTTGTCAATCGCCACCTTATACTGAAGATTTGCCTCCTTCCATTGCTAGTATGCCTGCAGTAGTTCATCTTGGCAACGACGGGGACGTTCAGGGAGTCGAGATTCCCGGAGGCGGCTCAGCATATGCTCGTAACATTCGTAAGATGTTCCCGCCAGATGTGCAGGAAATTATTTTCAGACATTCTATAGATACCGAGAAAATGGAAGCCCATATTAATTCCAGACGAGAAAATCAAAATCCACCGTCAATTGTTCTTTCGGCAACTCCAATGCCATAAAATTTTCACAGCGAACATACGGGTTTTGTTCTCGTTATTGTAAAATCTATACGGAGATCGAAATGATCAAGCCGAAACACGTTGCATTTGTCATAATGAGCTTGGTTGCCATGCTACTTATCGTCGGGAATTGGGTCACACCTGTTCAGGCAAACAGCACAGGGATTGTTACACCAACAGGCACACCTACTACCGGAGTAGTGAGTCTGAGAGAATCTGCTTCTGTAGAACAGCAAGAAGAGCTGAAAAGCGTTATCTATGCGTATTTTGATATTCGCTACCAAGCACTCAGCGTTTCGCAATCCGTCAACTTCCAAGTGAATGGGTTTGGTGGTTTGGCGTCTAATAGACCTGACGCGAGGGCTTTTCTAGATGCCGAACTGGGGAAACTAGCAGTTGAGATCCGCCGTGCAGAGTTGTACGAACTCAAATATATGGATTATGTATACTTCCTGGATTTCCGCAATTTTGCTGTGGATGGTTTTACTCAAACAGCGCTGGTCTCAGTGATAGAAGAGCATGATGTGATCTATGAAAATGTGGCTGCATCGACATTAGAAGGAGAAGAGCCAATTGTTTCTCATTTGTACAATCGTGAGCATGCCATCACTCTGCGTAAGGAAGATGGACAGTGGAGAATTGTTTCAGATGACTACAATGATTATTTGTGGAGAATGTTGCGAGAAGCCGGAAAATCCACAGATGAGATGATCAAAATAATGGAATCTTCTTTAATCCCTGATTCGCAAATCGAAAGTTCTGAGCCAGTAGCATCTTTCGCTTTACCCCCTGATGCTACATCCCATGATTACGATCGGGTTGGTGCAGCCGATTATGCAGTTAGGCATATAGACAACTACAATGCAGACTATCCTACTTATGATGGTCAGGGAGGGGATTGTACAAATTTTATTTCGCAAGCAATCTACGAAGACGGTGATGCATCCATGTTTATACCGGATACTCTGCCACCTCCAAGCAACAATGGGCAAGAGGGATGGTATCTTCTTAATGAAAAGCAACGCGGGCGCTATTGGAATGATGTTGGGGCGTTTTATGACTTTGTTGCTCAATCTTACTTGTTTTGGGACGAAGGTCCAGAGGGAAGAGAAGTAGCAACAATAAATGAACTTATGCTGGGAGACGTAATTCAATTTGAGTGGCCAGCATCCACAGGTGATTCCGACGATATATGGGATCATGCCGTAATTATTGTTGGATTTGATGGCTCCGGTACTCCCCTTGTTGCCAGTCACTCTGATGATGTCGGACCGGAACCCTACACATATTTTGCTCCCTGGCAATCTATTCGATATATTCACATCGAGCGGATTGATGGAAATCCTCCCGTCAAGGCTAAGATAACACAAGGCAGTGACGATGCGGGAACCAACCTCGCTTGCACTTTTTCGCCCACTCGCAACGAGGTCTATTTTGGGGCATGTTCCAGCGGCAACAGCGTTGATAGCGGATTTCAGTTTAGAGATGTTCAAATTCCACAAGGCGCACAAATAAAATACGCCTATATCATTTTCACAGTAGATGGAACATACACGGTTCCTTTGGAATTAAAGATTGACGCAGAAACAACCGGATCTCCCGCTACTTTTACCTCGACGAATCCACCAGGAAGCAGCACTCGTCTGCTGACAAACGACCCTGTACTGTGGAGTATTAACGACGCCGATCCAAATGATGATATAGATACCCTCACATGGAGTCTCGGAATGAGGCGTTCTCCTCCTAACGTTTCCAGACTTGTGCAGACAGTCGTGAACGGATCGTGGCAACAAGGAAACTCACTTTCTTTCATCATTAAGAACAATGACTCGACAGGCATACGTCGTGTAATTGCGTTTGAACGATCTCTTTGGGATCTAAAATATTCATCTGCAAAATTGATCGCCGCGTATACGTTTGATGGAACGCCACCGCCGACCAGTACGCCAATAATCCCCACGTCTACCTTTGTGCCTACAAGTACCCCAACATTTACACCTGTACCAACAAATACGCCAACCCCTGTCCCAACAAATCCACCGGACTTTTGCGGTATATGCGATTCTGGTTGTTCATCCAATTCAGCACAACAACTATCAGGTAACGCGGTAACAACGCTTAACTTTACCGAGACAGCAGACCTTCTCTACCGCGTTCGTGATGAAATCCTAAATACAACACCAGAAGGACAAAGGCTAACGGACCAATATTACACGTATACCCCCAATATTATTCAGGTTCTCATTGAGAATCCCGAGCTATCTGACCAAAGCATGGACATACTGGATCTTTTTGTTCCGTCGTTGCAGGCTTTGGTGGATGGGAATGGCGATACGGCAACTATTACATCTGAACAAGTTAATAGCCTTCAATCCTTTTTGGATGCTTTAGTCGAGAATGGCGATCCAGAACTGCAATCGGTAATTCTGTCTGAACTCGAAAACCATCCAATCGAAGATATGGCTGGAATGACCATGGATCAAGCATGGACATATCTAAGTGGCTTTCCCTCAACGCCAGTCTTGGATGACTTCAACCGCGCGAACGGCGGGATCGGGAGCAACTGGTCGGGAAACACAGGCAAATACACCGTCAACGCCAACCAGTTGAAAGTGATCAGCAACGCTTCCAACTCGGATGTCTACTGGGCGGGCGGACCCTTCGGCGCAGATCAGGAAGCATACTTCACCTTTAGCAACCTCAGCGCGACTGCGAAAGAACAAAACCTGCTCCTCAAATCGCAAAGCAATACCACTTGGGGTCACGGCGTTCTCGAAGTGTGGTACGACGCTCCCAACCAACGCGCCCAAGTCTGGACGTATGAATGGCCAGCAGGTTGGATAAAACAGGGAGCAGATATTCCCGTTACCTTTGCAGTGGGCGACCAATTCGGCGCACGCGCCCTCGCCGATGGAACCGTCGAAGTCTACAAAAACGGAACATTGCTCGCCACACGCGACATCACCAGTTGGCTGTATTACGATCAAGGCGGCTACATCGGCTTGTGGTTCAGCGGCGCCCAAAACACTAGAGTAGATGACTTTGGCGGCGGAGCGATTTCCAGCGGTCAGCAATCCATGCTGGCAGGATCAACTGCGCGAAGCATCACAGCGGATCAATTGAATATGACTGTCAACTCTGTCGCGCAATTCTGGCAGGGCATTCGGCTGGGTCATACTGCGAGCGTTACATTTACCAGCCTGCAAGACGACGCCAAGCCTGAGAGCAATGGAGTATGGGGCGAGGGGACGGTTCAAGTATTGTACAATATCCCAAACCAACTCGCTCAAGTCTGGATGTATGACACGGCCATAGGCTGGAGGCAGATCGGAAAAGACATTCCCGTTGCATTCGCTGTGGGCGATCAATTCTATGTCCGTACTGCGGCAAATGGCGCTGTCGTAATCTACAAAAACGGCATACTCCTCGCCCGACGCAGGGTGAGCCCGTAAGCCTTACATAAAGTGGAGTAGGATGCCCAAAAAGCAATTCATTGAAAAATTAATGCGCGAACGCGACAAGTTCGAGTTGACCTTGAATCGCGTTGGCTACACGCGGCGCATGACGTTGAAGGGTGTGGCGGGGAAATGGTCTATCAAAGATATTCTCGCGCACATCCTGGCTTATGAGCTATACATCGCGGATCGAATCAATGAAATTCAGCATGAGCAGATTTATACGCCATGCAAAACACAAACTGCGCTGGATGCTTTCCTGGAGGAATTCGGTTATCCTGATTTCGGCTCTCCCCTGCTGGATGACGACTCTCCAAACGAGTGGGTTGTAGAGAAATATAAAAACGTTTCGCTGGAGGATGTTGTCGCACAAGAGATTCAGGCATTTTCATCGATTGTTACGATGATCGAAAATACGACGCAAAAATTGATTGATGAACACACTCTTTTTGAGCGCGTTGCTAACAACACCTTCAAGCATTATCGCGAGCATCTCAGGGATATTCGTCACTGGCTCAAGACGCACGCGGTGAACTCCAAAAATTAACACGGGTATTCTTTTTACCACAAAGGACACGAAGTACACCAAGGTTGGAAAACTGAGGAGCGAATAGCCTCTCCATAGATCTTCTTCGTGACCGTTGTGTCCTTGGTGTTAAGAAAAACAACTATGCGGATTCGAATCACATTTTCCAAGCAGGGAGCGCTTCGCTACACGGGGCATCTAGACTTGCACAAGTTATGGGAACGCGCCGCCCGCCGCGCCGAACTTCCGCTGGCGTATTCGCAGGGATTTCATCCACAGCCGAAGATGAGTCTCGCGGCGGCGTTGCCACTGGGATTCTCTTCCACGTGCGAAGTGTTGGACATGCGACTCGAACGCGATTTTGCTTTGGATGGGCTGACCGAACAACTCAATGAAACTCTCCCACCGGGGATTCGGGTGACAAGCATCGAACAAGTTGACGAACGCGCGCCCGCGTTGCAGACGCAGGTGGTTGAGGCGGAGTATCAGGTCGAGTTGCCGGAGCAGGCTGACCCGTCGGATTTGAAGCGGAGGATCGAGTCTGCGTTGGCATCCGAATCCATCCTCCGTGAACGTCGAGGGAAGAAGTATGACTTGCGTCCGTTGATCGAGTCATTGGAAGCGATGGATGATAAAATCGTGATGTTGCTGGCGGCGCGCGAAGGCGCAACGGGCAGACCCGAAGAGGTGTTAGATGTGTTGGGCATCGCGTTCGAGGAGACGAGGATCGAGCGAACGCGGTTAATTTTCAGCCCTGCGAAGGTTTAGAACCTTCGCAGGGCTTCATGGAGAAACTATGGCATTACTTGCGGCAATATTCTTTGGGTTCGTCCCCATGTTCCTGTTCGCGGCGTTCGTGAACTGGCTGGACCGCTACGAGAAAGAACCGAAAGTGTTACTCGGCGCGGCGTTCGTGTGGGGCGTGGTCATCGCGGGCGGCGGCGCGTATATTTTGAACACGGTCTTCGGCATAGGCATCTATGTGCTCACCGGTTCGGAAAGCGCGGCAGATTTCGGCACCACGTCCATCGTCGCGCCGATCATCGAGGAAGCGTTGAAAGGACTCGCCGTTGGGGCAGTCTTCTTGATGTTCCGCAAGGAATTCGATTCGATCCTTGACGGCATCGTCTACGGCGCGATCACCGCGTTGGGCTTCGCCGCCATCGAGAACGTGTTGTACATCTACCGCAACGGGTATCAAGAGGGCGGCTGGGAGGGCTTTTGGGTCCTCGTGGTCGTGCGCGTGATCCTCGTCGGCTGGATGCATCCGTTCTTCACCGCGTTCACCGGCATCGGTTTTGCAGTGGCGCGGTTGAATAAAAACACGCTTGTGAAGATCCTGGCAGTCCCTGCCGGGTATGTGGTGGCGGTGTTGACGCACTCATTCCATAACACGTTCGGCTCGCTGGTCGGCGGCGGAGGCGGATTCTTCCTCGGCATCCTCGCGGATTATTTCGGGTATTTCCTGATGACATCCTTCATCATTTGGATGATCATTCACGAGCGCAACATCTTGAAGCGGCAGTTGGTGGAGGAAGTGAACAACGGGGCGATCTCGAAACAACAGTATAAGACCGCCATCTCGTTCTTTCAGTTCAACGCGCATATTTCCGCGCTCACATCCGGGAGTTTCGGTCCGACAAAGCGTTTCTATCAAGTGCTGGGCGAACTGGCGCACAAGAAGGAACAACTCGCCCGGGTTGGGGAAGAATCGGGCAATACAAAGATCATCGAGGGCTATCGCGCCGAGTTGATGAGGTTGGCTCCGTTGGCGAAGGTGTAATCACATGTAGGGGACGGCGGCTGCCGTCCCCTACATGACGTATGATAAAATTTTCAACCCGCCCCCGTAGCTCAGTGGACAGAGTGTCGGCCTCCGGAGCCGAAGAGCGCAGTTCGAGTCTGCGCGGGGGCGCACTCATGAAACCGCCGCATGGCGGTTTTGTTTTTAACCGCTACGAACGCGAAGCGCGCGAAGTTAATATTTTTTCTTGGCGTTCTTGGCGCCGCTTCGACAGGCTCAGCGCAAGGCTTAGCCGTAGAATTTCTTCTGCATTACAATTCATGCGCGATGAAAAAGTTTGTTTCAATTGTTTGGCTGGCGATAGTTTGCGCGGGGTGCAGTTTTTCTGTGGATGTGATCGAAGCGGACGCGCCGACCGAGTTCGTCGTCACTTCGACTTTGCCGCCCTCGCCGACCTCGAAGCCCAGTGAGACTCCGCTTCCGCCTCCCCCCACAGGGACAGTTGTTCCGGCGGCGGGGACCACGTCCACCCAAGTCAACGTTCGCGTCGAACCATCCACGTCGAGCGAAGTGGTGGGCATTATCCCGGAAAACACGAACGTGGAAATCATCGGCAAGGATCCCGGCGGGAATTGGTGGCTGATCAAGTACCCCCAAGGAGGACAAGCGCCGGAGGGGGAAGGCTGGGTGACAGCGGAGTTTGTCGTCACCGCAGGCGAACCAGCCGTCCCTGTGGTGGGAGGCGCGGGGGTGAATCCGAATGGCGATAACATGGCGATCATCCAACAGCAACTCAATGTGCGCAGTGGGCCCGGCACAAATTTCAACGCCATCGGCGCGTTGAATGCGCAGGATGTAGTCACGCTGACGGGCAAGGATGCGGGCGGCGTATGGTTGCAGATCGCATTTGCGGCAGGACCAGATGGCAAGGGTTGGGTGAATGCGGCGTTCGCGCAGGCCGATGTGAGTTCGCTCCCGATCGTGTCGGATGCGGGACAAGTTATCGGCACCGGCGCGCCGGAGAATACCGCCGTCCCTGCTGAGCCAACGGTTGCGCCTGCCGCGTTGGATAACGATTCGGCGGTGGCGCCCGCGGTGAATATTACGTTGACTGCCGGAGGGATGCGCTCATTCCAGTATTCGAGCGATGTGTCCTCCCCCACCGGCGACGCGGAAGATTGGATCCAGTTCAAAACGTTTTCGGTGAACACGAAACTGGAGTTGGAATGCGCGGGGAGCTACTCGTATATCGCGGAGTTGTTGTTGAATTATTCGGTGGCGGATACGCTTGTGTGCGGGAAGATCATTTTGTTCCTGAGCGACCCGAATGGGGTGTATGCGGTGCATTTTGTTTCGTCGCCCACCGGGGGGATGGAGTATACGAAATACATCTTGAGGGTGGAGGCAATACCGTAATTTTTGTTTTATTGCATTTTGATTGTGCCTATTTGTACTAAGAAAACTTTTATGGTAGAGTTAATTCATACTAAGTAAAGGCAGTTTTTTGGACGCTGAAAACGCTGATGGCGTTTTCCCGCGTGGGTCAACGCGCTATACTTTTCGAGTCGCATAAATTTACATTCAACGAGGGACGTCCCACATGACTACTGAGAAGATACCGGATATTATCATCGGACGATTGCCCATCTATTTGAGGGCTTTGCAACGGCTGTCGGACCAGGGGATTCAAACCACCTCGTCGCAGGATTTGGGGGAGGTGGTGGGGATTTCGGCGGCACAGATCCGCAAGGATATTTCACAGTTTGGCGAGTTCGGCAAGCAGGGGACGGGGTATTCCATCGCGTATTTGATCGAGAAATTAAAGGACATCTTGAAAATGGATCGTGTGTGGGAGGTGATCATCGTCGGCATGGGCGATATCGGTCACGCGCTTGCCCATTACAACGGGTTCGCCAATCGCGGCTTCCACGTGAGCATGGTATTCGATAACGACCCGAAAAAAGTGGGGAAAACTGTGGGAGATTTTCGCGTCCTCGACACAGCCAGCATGATCGAAAAGATCAAACAGCACAAGATCAAGGTGGCGGTGTTGACCGTGCCCGCCACGTCGGCGCAAGAAGCGGCGGATCTGCTGGTGAAGGCGGGCATCAAAGCCATTCTCAATTATGCCCCCATCAGCATCAATGTGCCGGAGGATGTAAAGGTGCAATATGTTGACCCGGTCACGCATTTGCAGAGGATGACGTATTATTTGTAGGGGCAAAGGATTGGAGACTGGGGTTGCCGCTTGAAGAAGCATTTTGCGAAGCGTGGCTTCCAGTTTTTTTAAAACAATCAGATGGCTGGCTGTATGTTGCGGGTCAGACAACAACGGTTGAATCTTGATTTCGATTAACGAAAGGTTTGGCTCATGAATCACCCGGCAAGAAAAGCGCCCATCCTTTTTTTTACTTTCCTCATCGCTTTATCGCTCGCATGTTCCAGCATTACGATAGCCATAGACAGCGCCCCGCCCACGCCTCACCCTGTCTTACAGACTCGGCAAATCGGCTTTGATTTTTCTGGGCAGGTTCCATCGTCGCCGAAAGGCGATACATCCGCCAGGCGTCACTTGTTCCTTCACGAATATCCCATGCCATCGGATGGGTTCATTAACGGGATCATGTACCTCAACGACAGCGACAAAGCCGTTGAACAATTCGACCTGCTGATTCTGCGCCCCAACGACGACGGCTGGAAGATAATCTATCGCATCAATGTGACCGACGACTCGCCTCCCGCCCAAACAGGGACGACCGTAGTGCAATTACCCGCCCCGTTGGTTGTGCAAAAGAACGATACATTTGCCCACTGGCAGGATACCCCGAACGGCGCAATCCCCCTAAATATTGACAACGAATCGATTGACGGTTTTAGCGAGGGACAATACGGCTTCCAATCTTCTGAAGTGGAAGTTGGGCAACAGATAGACATCAATGGATTTATCGGACAGCGCGATTACTTTATCAATCTCGTATTTTCAACCGGTCTGTAGGGCGAAAGGCAAATCACAAACCATGAGAATCAAAAACATGATTAACCCAAAACTAAAGGATTCAGCCACAGAGCACATCGATTCTCGCGGATTTTGAATTTTAGACCCATCGACGGACCAATCAAAAAGCCAACTCATTTTGATGGGTTGGCTTTTTCTTGTGTAAATTCGTGAAATCCGTGGCTAAAGGTGCGTAAGGTTATATTCGGGGTGAATCATGATTACCTTTCAGACCTGCGGCAGACTGCGCCGCAAAATGTTGTACATCGGCAACGCCTTCACCGTGCCTTCCACAACGCAAGTCATCGGGTTGTCCACCAAATACGCGGGGATGCCCAACGATTTCGTCAATAATTTATCGATGCCGCGCAATAACGCGCCGCCGCCGCACAACGCCACGCCGCGATCGATAATATCCGAAACGAGTTCGGGCGGGGTTTTTTCCAATACGCGGCGGCCCGTTTCCACAACCGCCTTAAGCGGATCCTGCAACGCCTCCACGATCTCGCCGGTGGTCAACGTGACCGGGCGCGGCAAGCCTGTCACTTGATCCTGTCCCTGAACTTCCATGCTATTTTCGGTATCCTGTGGAACCGCCGCGCCGATCCTTGTTTTGAGTTGCTCGGCGGTTACCTGCCCGATCACCACGCCGTATTTTCTGCGAACGTAATTGACGATGGCATCGTCGAAATCCATGCCGCCGGAGCGCAAAGTTTCGGCAGAGACAATGCCATACATCGCCATCACCGCCGCTTCGGTGCATCCTCCGCCGAGACAAATCACCATGTTGCCCGCAGGCGAACCGATCGGAAGGTCCACGCCGATCGCCGCCGCAAGCGGCTGTTGGATGAGGAACGCCTCGCGGCTCCCCGCCTCCAGCACGGCTTCGTAGACCGCCCGCCGCTCCACACTGGTGACTCCGTTGGGGACGGAGATCATAACGCGGGGGCGAAAGATGCGCATGCTTCCGCTGGCGCGTGAAAGCAGGTACGAAAGCAGCGTCTCGGTGATTTCATAATCCGCAATCACGCCATTCTTTAAGGGACGCGCCACTTCGATGCTCTCCGGCACGCGGCCGTACATATCGCGCGCCTCCTGCCCCACCGCCACCATCTTTTGCTCGATCGCCTCGATCGCAACAATGGTCGGCTCCTGAGCCAGCACCTGAGTTGAATCCGCCAGGCGGGTGAACATCGTTCCCAGGTCGATGCCCAGTTCTTTTGAAAACATTGCCATTCGTATTTTTCTCTTTCCCGTTCCGTTGGAAGTGAACTGATGATACCTGAAAGGCAATTCATTGTCTAGCAGAATGTTTTAAAGTTCATAACCCTTGTCATCTGACAGCATTGCGCTATCATTGGCTCGATAATTTTCGAATCAAACAAAAGGAGATTCAAGACCTCATGAAGCGCTATTGGAAGGTCGCCGTTCTCGCCAACATCAAGGATGATTCACAACCCAAGCCGGAGGGCGTCCCGCCGGATGCGTTCTCGGATTTCGACCACATCGAAACCATCGACTCGCTTCGCGCCGCCATTGAAACGGACGGCCACAAAACGGTCTTTATCCAAGCCGACAGGGACCTGCCCTTCGCGCTCCGCGATCAGCAACCCGACATCTGCTTCAACATCGCCGAGGGGCTCGGCGGCGACGCGCGCGAGGCGCAAGTACCGGCGTTGCTCGAAATGCTGAACATTCCCTACACCGGCTCGCGCATACTCACCAACGCAATCTCACTCGATAAGACGCTGACCAAACGCATCTGGCGCGACCGGCGACTGCCCGTCGCGCCGTTTCAGGAATTCCTCGTTGGCGATGAACCGCTTCGACCCGAATTGAAATATCCGCTCTTCGTCAAGCCCGCGCGCGAAGGCACCGGCATGGGCGTGGATACGAAAGCCATCGTCACCAAGGAAAAGGAGTTGCGCGAGCGGACGCAATATATCATCAACACCTACCAGCAACCCGCGCTGGTGGAAGTCTTTCTGCCGGGGCGCGAATTCACCGTCGGCATCCTCGGGCGAGCCGATGCGAAACTCTACTCGCGCAACCCCGAGTGGTACGAAAAAGACGGCTTCCACCGCTTCCCCATCCTCGAATTGGATATGACCCGTTCCGTCACGCCAAAAGTGTACAGCAACGCATCCAAATCGAAAGAGGTCGGAGAAGAAGGCGCGCCCGGTTATTTTTGCCCGGCGGTGGTCGAACCCGAACTGGAAAAGAAACTCCGTTATTTCGCCCTGCGCGCTCACCAACTGCTAGGCGCATTGGATATCTCGCGCACCGACATCCGCCTCGACGAGGAAGGCAACCCGCGACTGCTCGAGATTAACACCCTGCCCGGTCTCACGCCCGAATACAGCGACCTGTGCCTGCAAGCTAAAGCGGAGGGCATCCGCTACGAGGACCTCATCCTCGATATCTTGTACCTCGGCGCGTCGCGCTGGGGCATGGTCGCCCCGCGCGAACTGCCCACCCCCGCGAAAAACTGACAACGAATTTCACCAAAAAAGCGGACAGCGAAACCTGTCCGCTTTTTTGGTTGAGCGAAATATAACTTACGCGGTTGGCGGGCAGTTGTACTGCCGCCGTTGCACTACGACGAAACAGGCTCGACTGCGCAACTCCTACAAAAATGAATATTCTCTTAGCCAGGCCCGCGTAATAAAAGGTATCATCCCGCAATCTGGTAGACAAATAAACCACCGAGGAGAAACAATGGACTTCATCGATCGCTTCATCGCCGCCGTTACGCAACTCCACCCCACTCACCCAATGGTCGTGCACTTCCCCATCGCGCTAACCGGCGCCGCCTTCCTCTTCATCCTGCTCGCCTGGTGGAGAAAGAACCCAACGCTGGAACTCGCCGCCTTTGCGAACATCGTCCTCGCCGCCATCAGCACGGTTGCGGCAGGCGTCACCGGCATGATGGATAACATCAAGAACTACGAAGGCGAAGCGCCAAACGCGGACGTCAAATTAATCCTTGCCATGCTACTACTCCTGCTCACCGCCGGCATCAGCATCGTTCGTTATCGCAACCCACAAATCTTCAGCACAGGCAACCGCGCCCTCTACACGGCGGCATATGGGTTGAGCTTCCTCATCGCTTTCACGCTGGCGTTTCTGGGCGGTGTCATCTTATATGGTTTCTAGGAGAACAATGAAAAAAGTTCTGCTCACGATCGTGTTAACGGGAATCCTCGCCGCCTGTGGAGGTCAGCCCACGGACGCGCCCGCCTCGCTACCGACGACCCAGCCTGCCCCGGCGACTGAGGCGCTCCCGCCCGCCAACACCTCCGTTCCCCCCACCGACACCGCCATCCCAACCGTTGCGATTCCCACCACGCCGCCAACCGAGGCAGCGAACCAGAATCCCGCAGTGAGTTTTGCCAACGACGTGCTCCCCATTCTCGACAGTCGGTGCAAGAACTGTCACGGCGGACGCGAGACGAAAGAGGGATTAAATCTCACAACCTACGCGGCGCTCATGACCGGCTCCGAAAATGGACCGGTGATCGTCCCCAGCGACGTGGATAACAGCCTGCTCGCCGAACAGGTCATTACGCAGGAAATGCCCAAACGCGGACCGAAGTTAACTCCCCCACAAGTGCAACTCATCGTCGATTGGATCAACCAGGGCGCGTTGGACAACTAATTTGCGCATGGTATAATTTGCCCGCTTGAACCAATGGAGAGGTCGCATAGTCTGGCCTAGTGCGCACGCTTGGAAAGCGTGTAACCCAAAAGGTTCGCGGGTTCGAATCCCGCCCTCTCCGCCAAAAAATACTCTTCGAAGAAGGGTATTTTTGATTTAAGTTCACGCGCCTCTATTGAGGGGATGATATTCAAATCCCGCCCTCCCCGCTGGTAATAAAAAAATCTCCCGACAAACTCGGGAGATTTTTTTATTTGAGTTCGCGCTTACGGTGTCGGCGTTGCTGTAACTTCAACCGCCGAACCGACATAGAACACAAAATCATTCGGGCTTACATCCGCCGAATGCCCCGTAGGAACCATGCCTTTTGTTGTCAACACAGTGAACAACGTGGATCTTTCCCAATTGCCATCGCCAAAAATGTTGTTGCCGGTGGCAGCCGCGTCGGCTCGTTGCGAACCCAATTGCATGGCAGCGTAACTGGACAGGTCCAACCCGCCACTGCGTGCCGTGAGCGCCGAGTTGTGACACGACACGCACCCAATCGCGTTGACATACCACTGCCCATTTTCCACGAACAGCGGCTGGATATTCTCATACGTCGCTTCGCAGACTTTCCCGTTCATATCGGTGAATGGGAAGGTTCCGCTTTCAGGCGTGCCTGCCGAAACCCACGCGCCGATTAACTCGGTGGCGGAAACCTGGCACGCATCGAACTCAGTCGCCGCGCCGCTCATGGGAGAATCTACGTGATTGGCAGGGATCAGCGTGGGGACCGGGGTGCGTTCCACGATCTGGTTTGCGCGCGCGCACTCAAAGGAAAACCCGCAGGACCAGAACAGCAGGGCAGTGATCCAGAGCACCAGCGTTGCGAGGAAGGCGATGAGCGTGGTGTAAATTAATTTTCTAACATCATTCATAATCGAAATCCCTATTCTGCAGGTTGTAATGTGCGAAGGAAGTTAACCACATCCCAGCGCTCAGAGACGGTCAGGTTTTCGTTCAAGGCAGGCATGCGCCCATCCACTCCGTTGGAGATGGTGAGGAACATCGAGCCATCGCTTTTGGATTGCGCAACGGCAGAGGTCAGGTCGGCAGGCTTGAACTTGATGAGGAACGGGGCAACGGGACCATTCCCCGCGCCTTCCGCGCCGTGGCACATCTGGCAGTTGATGGCGAACAATTCCGCGCCGCGCGCCAGGGAGGCGTCATCAGCTGGGGTGGGGTTTTCGGGCGCGCCCATCCCGGGGATGACAATCGCCCCTTCCACCGGAACAGACTGACTGGGCGGGGGAAGCGGGTCTTCCATCGGACGATAGGATGGCTGGATTTCCATAAAACTGACCCAGTCGATCTTGATGATGTCGAACATAAAGAGTTCGAGGATCCCGAAAAGGATACCGAGGGTAAAGAAAACCCAAAACAGTTGTTTGAAAAGTCTCATAGTTGCCGCGCCTCCGCGGGTTTGACAGATTCAGCGCCGAGCGTATTCATTGCGTCTGTGAATTTTTTGGCATCGTCTTCCGCGACCCGAAAGAAGACAGCGATCTTTCCATCGCTCACTTCATCGACATATTCCAGCGGGCGATAATTCGGGAAGTAACTATCCAGAAAGACACCGAGGAAGGTGGCAAGGAGCGCAAAGAGCATGGTCATCTCGAATGTCACAATTGCGCCAGGCGGGATTGGCGTAACGTACTGCCCGCCCACTTGAATACCATAGAGATGCGGCGTTCCAAAGTTGAGGAAGATACCGAACGCGAAGCCAGCCACCGCGCCGCCCATCGAAAGTTTCGATACGTTCGTCCAGGGGTGCGGGCGACCAAGAATTTTATGCGCGACCGGCACGCCGGAAATCACATTGATGTTTTCATCGCCTACGCCCATCTCGTGCAATGTATCGATGGCGTTCGCGGCGGGGTCTAGGTCTTCGAAGATAGCAAGTAAAGTTGCTTCAGACATGGTTCTCTCCGTTTATTCGAATTCGCTGATCGTCGGGAGTTTCGCCTTGCCCACTTTTCGGAGCGAGTGCGTCATCTGCCCTTCCTGCACTTCCCAGACCGGGATCAGGGGAATGAGGCGGGAAACGATCATGTAGAACAGGAGGAACATGGAGAATGTTCCAATGGTGAGAAAGATTTCGAGACGCGGTTGGAATAATTTCCACGTGAACGGCATACGATTGATGGTGAGCATGACCGGGATGATCAGGTAACGCTCCCAATACATACCCACGTTAATCATCAACCCGATCAACGCAAGCAACCATGGGGTTTCGCGCACCTTCTTACTCCACAATAACAGCGGCGGAATGACAATGTTGAAAAACACGAACTGAAGGAACATCCACGCCATCGGACCTTCCTCCAACCAGTGCAAAAGATTGTCGGTTGCCTTGTCGCCGCCGTACCATTGCACAATGTAGTCGTTGAAGAAGAAATAGGTGTAGGCAAAGGTGACCATCAGCATCAACTTGCCGAGCGCGTCGAAGTGTTCCTTGCGGATGAAATAATCCATGTGCTTCATGGTGGCGCGCATCACAAACAACACCATCGCCACCGCGCCCATGCCCGAATGCAAAGCGCCGAGCACAAAATACGGACCGAACACGCTGGACGACCAGCCCGGGCGCATTGCCATGGCAAAGTCCCAAGACACGATGGTGTGCACAGAGAACATCACGGGGATGATGGCAAAGGCGAAGAAGTTCATGGCAACGGTGAGATGCCGCCACTCGCCCTCTGTGCCGCGGAAGCCAAGCGCAAGTATTTTATAAAACGTCTTGCGCCATCCAGTGGAACGATCGCGCGCCATGGCAAGATCGGGGATGAGCGGCAGGAACAGGTACATCGTACTGCCCAGAACGTACGTGGAAATGGCGAGCAGGTCCCACATCAACGGCGAGTGGAAGTTGGGCCACAACTGCCGCGCATTCGGGATGGGGAACATCCAATACGAAAGCCACACGCGACCCATGTGCATGAAGATGCTCGCGCCTGCCTGGATCAAGCCGAAGGTGGTCATCAACTCGGCGGCGCGGGTAAACGGGCGGCGGAACTCCGCTTTGAACACCCGTAAGATCGCGGAAATGAACGTTCCCGCATGGCTGATACCGATCCAGAACACGGTGTTGACGAGGAAGACTCCCCAATAGGCTGGGCGCATCACCCCGCCAACATATAAGCCTTCGTCGATCATATATCCCCAGGCAAAGAAGAAGCAGGTGACAACCAGGAACGACAGAACACCCAACACCACCCAGAACTTCCACGAGGTGGTGTGCATCGATTCCATCACCATCGCGTTCATCTCACCGCGCGGCTTGGGGTCGTACATCAAATATTGCTTTGGATCTTCTTCGTGATGAGCGTCGTGCGCTTCATGCGCACCGGATAAATATTTGGAAGAAGCGGTCATGAGTTAACCTTCCTTGAGGTAGGTCACGCGCGGCAGGGTATTGAGTTCTTCGAGGTGCTTCACACCACGTTCCTGATGAGCCATCTGGCTGACCAGACTCTCAGGATGATCCACACGTCCAAATGTGATCGCGCTCGCCGGGCAGGCTTGCGCGCATGCGGTTGTGAACTCGCCGTCTTCCACTTCGCGTCCCTCCGATTTGGCTGTATCTTGAGCATGGTGGATGCGCTGAATGCAGAATGTGCATTTTTCCATCACACCGCGACGGCGGACCGTCACATCGGGGTTGAGTTGATTATGAAGCGGGAAGACCAGCGTCCCGTTCACCATATTTCCAAGTTCGGGGATGATGTGGTAATCGCGCCAATTGAAGGAACGCACCTGAAACGGGCAGTTGTTGGCGCAATAGCGCGTGCCCACGCAACGGTTGTACACTTGCAAGTTGAGGTCTTCCGCCGGGCTGTGCGGTGTCGCAAACACCGGGCACACAGGCTCACACGGCGCGTGACCGCATTGCTGACAAAGCATCGGTTGGAAGGGAGTTGCCTTCACATGCGGATACTCGCCGTCCCAAAAACGTTCGATCCGGATCCAATGCTGGGTTCGCCCGTAGCCGGCATCTTCCTCGCCCACAAAGGCAACGTTGTTCTCCATGGCGCATGCCGCCACGCAAGCCTGACAGCCGGTACAAATATCCTGGTCAATCGTCATCCCCCACTTTCCTTCCGCGGCTTCGGCAATTGCGCCTTTCGCGCCAACGAGATTCAAATCAACGGTCATGATCATTTCTCCTCGGGGAATCCCTCGCCGTAGACGCCAATGCGGCTTTCGAGGCGGGATAGATATTGTTTGCGTCCGGTCTTCTCGATCTTTACCTTCATGCCTGCAAAGGCTAGATCGCCGGCTTTGTTGAAATGCGCGCCGAGCACATCGGCCGGATTCGCGCCGCGCTGGAATGCGTCTCCTATAAGCCCGCCGTGCGGCACAAGCCCCAAAAATCGATCCTGCGGAAGTTTCGCCGTGGCAAACCTTCCATAGGCTGTATGACCCTGACCAAACGGCATGGCGACAACTTCCGGGTGAATGGCTGGATATTCGTAGACAGCCACTTCCACCTCCCCGGCTTCGCTGATGATCTTGACCACATCATCATTTTCAACGCCAAGGTGGTGAGCGGTTTCAGGGTTCATCGCCACCCACGAATTCCACATAACGGTGGTCATCGGGTCGGGTAATTCCTGCAACCAGGGCTTGTTTGCGCCGGCTTCACCCAAAGTCGGCGAAATGAATGGGATGAAGAAGAACTCGCCATCGCCGGCAAATGCCGCTTCGTCAATAACGATGGTCTTGCCAAGCGCGCTCGCGGCGGACGATGAAGCAGAAGCCCCCGCCGCAGACCACCAGCCCCCACTTTGTTGAAAATAGGAAGCGAAGGTATTGATCTCGGGGGCGGCGAATGAACCATCCGCGCGACCGATGAGATTTGCAATTTTGCTTCGAATAAACGCAACTTCATCTGTGAAGGGCAACGCCTCGGCGAATTTTCCGCCAGCCAACCGCGCCGCTTCGATCAGCACATCTGCTGTGGAGCGCGTATCGTGCATCGGGGAAACCACCGGTTGCGCGCCCGAAAGCACAGAGTGCATGGCGCCGGTCGCGGAACGTTGGTAGCCCCACGCTTCGAGACCTTGATGATCGGGGAAGATGTAATCAGAGGCGAGCGCGGTCTCGTCGGGGAAAGTTGCAAACGAGATCACCGTGGGAACAGACGCAAGCGCCTCGACAAAACCAAGCGGTTTAGGGATTTCGAACAGCGGGTTGACGCCATGAATGAACAGGGTTTTCACACTGCCGTTTTTCAGCGTTGCAATAAAGTCTGCCATTTCTTTGGCGCTGGCAGGGCGATGATACGCATCTTCGTTTGGCGACAGCGGAGAGATGAACACGCCGCCGGGTTTTCCGTAATTATCGGCTAACGCGTTGAGCGCGAGCACCGCCTCCGCCGTGGAAAGCCCATTGCTCTGACCAAGCGCCTGCCCGCCGGGGACGGCAAGCGGGGCTTGCGCCTGGGCGATCAAACCGGCGATGTGTTCCAGTTGTTCCAGCGAAACGCCAGACTTGGCAGAAACCTCTTCCACGTTGACAGAGGCAAACGCGCGAGGGGTCGATCCGCCTTTTGCTTCCGCCACGAGCCGGCCGAGGGCAAGGGCAATCAAGCCCTCAGTTCCGGGAAGAACCGGGATCCACTCGTCTGCTTTGGCGGCAGTTTGCGACATCTGCGATTCAAACTGAATGAGGTATCCGCGCTTTTGAGTGTTGCCACGGCGCATTTTTGCAAAGCCGCGCGTGTAAGCAACCGGCGAAAGCCAGGTTTCGAGGAAATTAGACCCAAATGAAACGACAAGATCGGAATTCGCAAGATCAAAGAAAGGCAAGCCAGCCTCTCCCAATAGATTCTCAGCCGCCTGGCTCAACGTGGCGCGGGATTCGAACATGCTCAACGCGCCAAAGCGGACCGGCGCCGGCGCGCCTATCGCCGTTGTGAAGTCGGTGATCAAATCGAACAGGTGATCTGACGCGGTTCCCAGTAGGAAGGCAATTTCGGAGGCGTTTGCGTTGTTCATGGCGTCGGCGACGATTTGGAAAGCCTCTTCCCATTTCATGGCAGTGGTTCCCAATGCCGCGCTCCGCCCCTGCTTGATGGGAAACTCAACACGATCGGGGTTGTACAAGCCGTGCAAGGTTGCCTGCCCGCGCGCGCAGGTTTTGCCGAGGTTGATCGGGTTCGCAGGGTTGCCTTCCACTTTAATGGCGCGTCCCTGCATGGTGCGGACGATCAGTCCGCACCCTGCCGCGCATTCGCGGCAGGTGGTGGCGTAATACGTGCTCAAGCCATTGTAGGTGTACTCCGGCATTTTCGTGTACGGTTCGCGCGTCACATAACGCGAAGCGGGACCGCAACCGGTCAATACGGCGGTGGTCGCCGCGCCTGCAGTGGCTAGTTTGAGAAAGTTACGCCGGGAAATTTTTTGACTCATGGAATATTCCTCTGTACCCGGATTAATAATGACACGTTCCACAATCGGTGAGTTTGGTGCGCTTCTCTTCCAACTGGGCAGACACGATGGCGTCACCGGTGGGATTGTTTTGGAAGTTATCCTCCGTGCGCGACTTATGGCAATTAAGGCACCACCCCATGTTCATCACCTGTGGGTTCTCGGCGATGGTCACCTTGGTCATATCGCCGTGACACTTTTCGCAATTGAGTCCCGCCGCAATATGCGGACGATGTGTGAAATGCACGAAGTCCGGCACTTGCGCCACCGGCACCCACGTGAACCCTACGCCGGCATTCATCGCGTCGACCATGGGTTTGAGGAGCGGGCTGGTTTGTGTTTTTGCAATTTGCTGATGGCATCCCCAACATTTATTGATTGTCGGCAAACCGGGAGATGGTCCGCGCAAGGCACCGGGGTGGCAATACAAACATTGGATTCCCAGCCCTACATGTAACTTGTGAGTAAATTGGATCGGTTGTTCGGGAGGCTGTTGAGTCTGGTATACCCCATAAGCGGCAAGGCTGAACAGCGACATCACGGTGATCACCATTGCTATCCGCCCCATCGGGCTTAACACCCATTCAAAAAATTTTCGGATCATGCATTCTCCTGAAGCGAGGATTTATTCGTGAAATATTGCACGATTTTACCTAATTGAACCAAATTTGTAAACATGAGTTGCATAACGAATTACGCGCCATCGTCATGAAGACCACTCGCAGGCAACCTGATTTTTCATCGAACAAGTGAATTTACCCAAAATAAATATCGTCTTTCAGGGTCAGCGTTCACCCTGAAAGCGCGCCGAAATTATACTTCAAAAGAATTGGCTAGTACATATAGCGACGCAATGCGCGTGATATACTTGCCCGGCATGAAGAAAACAACGCGCGGATTCGTCATCATCATTCTGGCATTGGGGTTTGCGCTGGTTCTTACAGCCTTTACACAATCGCTGGCAAGCCGAGCAACATTCACACAGGCAGACACTGGGGCATCATTCTTTTTTCAAGCCACCGCCACCCCCGAACCGGAAGATAAATCTGAAGTCGGGTCGACCGACGGCATCGTCATCATGGGAGGCGTGATCGCCTTCATTATTGCTGTTCCCATCCTGGCGCGACGAAAACGCTGGGCGCGCCAGCCTTCGCAATAATTTTGACACATTAACAAATCTTAAAATCCATTATAATGTGGGCAATCTGTACGCAACGAACAAGTCAATTTCTGCCGCCCTGCGGCTCGGCTGTACCCTTTCTGGAAATTACGAGCAAGAACCTCCCCGTTTTGGGAGTTATTTGAAGAAGTCAAACCAACCATCGTGAAAAACAACCTGACTTCACCCCCACAACACGTTCGCCGTCTGTGACCTGACCAGCGTCACACGGTTTGACCCACCCCGGCACGCTTCGATCGGGACGTTGGGTTTTGCTCCACATTCCCAGACATTTCCTCCCGTTGACGCGGGGTTTTCGACAGCCGAAACCGACAGTTGGCGCTTCGGTTGTTTTATTTTAAATGAAAAAGATCACCGCTCTCGAAGTGCAAAAGCGAAACCCGCATCGAGTCAATGTGCATCTTGACGGCGAGTTTGCCTTCGGGCTGGCGCGGATCACCGCCGCGTGGCTCAAAGTCGGTGACGAGTTGGACGATGCAAAACTTCAACGGCTTCAGGCTGAAGACGCGAAAGAACGAGCCATCCAACAGGCGTTGTTGTTCCTGAGCTACCGGGCAAGGTCCGAAGCGGAGATCCGCAAGAACCTGCGCAAGCATGAGATCCCGGAAGATGTGATCGAGCAGACCATCGAACGCCTGCGGCAGGATGGGCTTGCCAACGACAACCAGTTTGCCCGGGCATGGGTCGAAAACCGAAGCACTTTCCGCCCGCGCAGTCGCCGCATGTTGGCGATGGAAATGCGGCAAAAAGGCATCGACGATGAAACGGCCTCCGCCGCCCTCCAGTGTGTGGACGACGAAGCGCTGGCGTATGAAGCGGCGCAAAAGAAAACAAACCGTTTCAAAGAGTTAGACTGGCAGGCATACAGAAAAAAACTTTCAGAGTTTCTTGCAAGGCGCGGTTTTTCCTACTCGGTCATCGCGCCGGTGGTAACAAAGATCTGGAACGATACACATCAAAAAGAACATCACTACGAAAATGAGGATACACCATGAATCCGATTATCTTGATCGTCGACATACTTGTATTGGGCGTTGGTCTGGTGGCGGGGTACTTTCTTCACCGTTATCAGGCAGAGCGCGCTGCGAAAAACCAGCAGGACAAGGCAGACAACATCCTAAAGGTTGCCAATGAACAGGCGCGCTTGATCGAAAGCCAAGCGCGCGAGAACGCGACCAAAATTGTGCAAGCCGCCGAAGCCGAAATGAAAGAACGGCGCATCGAACTTAATAAAGAAACCGAACGGTTGGATAAACGCCGCTCGGAGGTCGATAGCCGAACCGACCGTCTCGAACAGCGCGAGCAACAGCTCAACAAGCGCCAATCGCAGGTGGACCGACGCGGCAACGAGATCGATAAACTGCACGAGGATCAAGTAAAAAAACTCGAGCAAATCGCCCAACTTTCGCCAGACGAGGCGAAAAAGGAATTGTTCGCCGCCGTGGAAAAAGAAGCGCGCGGCGATATGGCTCGCATCATCCGCCAGATCGAAGCGGAAGCGCGCGAGGAAGGCGAGAAGCGCGCCCGCAAGTTGATCGCGGATGCCATCCAGCGTGTGGCAAGCGAGCACGTAGCCGAAGTGACGCGCGCGGTCGTCACCCTCCCCAGCGAAGAGATGAAGGGACGCATCGTCGGGCGCAACGGGCGCAACATCAAAGCCTTTGAGCAAGCCGCCGGTGTGGATGTGATCGTGGATGACACGCCGGACTCGGTGACCGTTTCCTGTTTCGACTCGGTCCGCCGCGAGATCGGGCGGCGCGCGCTGGCGAAGTTGATTCTGGATGGGCGGATTCATCCCGCGCACATCGAGAAGATCGTGGAAGACGAAACGCGCGCAGTGGAAAAAATTATCAATGAAGCGGGAGAGCAAGCCGCCTATGAGGCAAACGTTTCAGGCTTGCACCCGGAGATCCTACGCATGATGGGGCGGCTTAAATTCCGCACGTCGTATGGGCAGAACCAGCTTGCCCACGCGGTGGAGGTCTCCAAATTGGCTGGCATTCTGGCGGCGGAGATCGGGGCGAACGTCGAACTCTCCAAGTTGGGCGGCTTTCTGCACGATATCGGCAAAGCGATGGATCACAACCAGGATGGCACGCACGCGAAACTCGGCGCGGAGTATTGTAAGCGTTATGGCGTCAACTCGATCGTGGTGAATGCCATCGAGTCGCATCACCATGAGGTGGATCAACTCACCGTGGAAGCGATCATCACCGAATCGGCGGACGCCATCTCCGGCGCGAGACCCGGCGCGAGGCGCGAAGACCTCGAAGCGTACATCAAACGCATCCGCTCGCTCGAGGAAATGTCCATGTCGTTCGACGGAGTTCAACAGGCTTTTGCAATACAAGCCGGGCGTGAAGTGCGTATCATTGTTAAGCCGGAGGCAATTGACGATCTCGCTTCGGCTCGATTGGCGCGCGATGTGGCAAAGAAGATCGAGGAGACCATGCAATACCCCGGTCAGATCAAGGTGACGGTCATCCGCGAGACGCGGTCCACCGAGATTGCAAAATAACCCTTCCCTGTTAGGCGGAACATGGCTCAGCCTGAAACAAGCAGAGCAACGCTAGAGAAAAAACCGTCTGTGCAAACCGCCCGATCGCAGAACGGGTCGGCCGTGTCTTCACGAGAGGAATATCTCGCGCTTCTCAATGAGATGACGCATGCCATCCTGCTCGCGGATAATTTTGACGCCACCTTAAATGCGTTGGCGCTTGACATGGCCAGGCTGGTCGGCGCGGATGATTGTTACATCACGCGGTGGGACGAGGAAAGAAGGCTAACCATCCCCACCGTAACGACGGCGAGCCTTCCATTTCAATACTCGCTGGATGCTGAAAAGAATCCTGAAGTTAATTCCTTCACAGCCTCTGTGTTACGCGCCGAACACGCCCTGGCGGTAGAAGATGTATTCGACTCTCCCCACATCAGCGCGGAGATCGCAACGCGCTATCCAGCGCGTTCGGCGTTAGGCGTTCCACTGATAGCGAGAGGGCAAAAATTAGGCGCGGCGCTCATTGCCTTTAACACGCCCCATCAATTTACTTCGGAAGAGATCGAGCGGGCGGAGGAGGCTGGCAACCTGGTCTCGTTGGCGCTTTGGAACTTCCAACAGAGCGCCGAATTACAACATCGGCTCAATGAAAGCCATGTGTTGGCAAAGATCGGGCGCGCCCTCAGTGAAACCGAGCGAGTCAGCACCAGCGGGGTATTGCAATTGATCGTTGATTCTGCCCGCGAACTCATCCCCCAAGCTGAGAAAAGCGTCATCCATCTTTTAGAGGCGGAAGAGCAGGCTCTCTTTGCTCATGCCGTTTCCGGCTTCGGCGAGGCTGAAAAAGGATTCGGGCGGGTAAAAATGCGTTTAGGAGAAGGCGTTGCAGGGCAGGTGATCCGCGAGGGGGTCACGATCAATATTGGGGATATCCGGACCCATCCAGATTTTATACGCGGCGATTCGTTGCCCGAATTTCGATCCTTGCTGGTTGCGCCGGTGCGCAGTGGCAGCCAACAGATCGGCACGATCAGCGTTCAAAGCGCCCGGTCAAGCGCCTTTTCGATGAAGGATGCCGAGTTACTGAACGCCCTGGGCATACAAGCCGCGATTGCCATCGAGAACTCGAATTTGTTCGAGAATACGCAACAACGGTTAAAAGAGGTAGGGGCGCTATACCGAACCAGCCGCGGATTGGCGGCATCGCTGGATACCGACGAATTGATCGAGGAGGTCGTAAAACTTCTTCATCATAACTTTGGTTATTATCACGTCCAGATCTATTTGATCGAACCGGATAGCAGGAACCTGGTGATCCATCACGGCAGTGGGTACATTGGAGACGAGCTTGTGCAACAAGGGCACTACCTCCCTTCCGGCGAGGGGATCGCCGGTCATGTGGCAGAAACCGGTGAGCCGTTTATCACCAACAGCGTCGACGAGGTGGTTTTCTTCAAGCGAAGCCCCTTACTGCCGGAAACACAGTCTGAAATTGCCGTGCCGATCAAGATCGAAAATCAGGTGGTGGGCATTTTAGACATTCAGCAAACTCCGCCAAACAAACTCACGGAAAGCGACCTGCAACTCATGGTTGCCGTTGCCGACCAACTGACAGTCGTTTTGCAAAAAGCCAATTTATATAACAACCTGCAAACCGCTTTACAGCAGGAACAAACGATTCGCTCGCAATTGATCCAAAGCGAGCGACTGGCGCTGGTGGGGCGTTTGCTCGCGTCTGTTTCGCACGAGTTGAACAATCCCTTGCAGGCGATTCAGAACGCGTTGTTCCTTTTAAAAGAGGAGACGAACCTTTCTCATCAGGCAATGCTAGACCTGGATGTTATTCTGGCGGAGGCGGAACGCATGGCGGCGTTGATCGAACGCCTGCGAAGCGCATACCGCCCGATGCGCATGATGGACTTCCAACCTGTGGAACTCAATGATTTGATCGAGGACGTTCACACCTTGATCACCACGCACATGCGCCAAAAAGAAATTGCTTTTGAATTTTTTCCGGGCGCCAACCTTCCAGCGATTTCAGGGGTATCAGATCAGATTCGGCAGGTGGTGTTGAATTTATTCCTCAACGCGGTCGAGATGATGAAGCCCGGTGGGCGTCTCATTGTTCAGACGAAAGGTTTGATCGCACAACACGAAGTTCGCTTCACCATCAAAGATACCGGGCCGGGCATCGACCCTGAAATTCTTCCCAAAGTATTCGACGCCTTCATCACCAGCAAACACACAGGCACCGGGCTTGGGCTTACGATCACGCACGATATCATCCAACAACATCATGGACGGATTGAAGCGGCGAATGATCCGCAAGGCGGGGCGATCTTCACCGTTTGGCTACCCATTCACGAGGAGGCAACGCATGACATCCAGCGGTCACATCCTGATCATTGACGATGAAGTCAGCCTGCGTCAGACGCTAGCGCGCATCCTTCAACGCGCGGGGTTTGAGGTGACCACCGCCGCCAACGGCGCGGAGGGGTTTTCTCTCGTCTCCCAGCATCTCTTCGATCTGGTGTATCTGGACATTCGTATGCCGGACATGAGCGGGTTGGAACTGCTCAAAACCATCCATGCGAAATACCCGGATCTCCCGGTCATTTTGTTCACCGCGCAACCCGACCTGAATTCGGCGGTGGAGGCGTTGAGAAACGGGGCAACCGATTATTTACTGAAGCCGCTCAAGCCTCAGGCAGTGGTCGAACGCACGAATTCCATTTTGGCAAACCAACAAAAAGAACGACGCAAACGCGAACTGCTAAGGCAAATCGACTCGTTGCAAGACGAACTCAACGCGCTGGAAAGCCCGCAGGGAGAGAAAACTCACCTGAAGCCGGAGCAGGCGTCCACTGCGGATGACCGCTTCCTCAAGCGCGGCGCGCTCACGCTTGATTTGCACACCCGCCGCGTCACGATGAACGATCGCGTCATCAACCTCCCCCCCACTTCATTTGATTATCTATTATCGTTGGCGCGTCACACTCCGAATGTGGTGGATTATCAGACTTTGGTTTCAGAGTCGCAGGGCTACGAAGCGGATATGCGCGAGGCGCAGGAACTCACGAAGTGGCACATCCATCACATTCGCCAGGCAATCGAGCCAGACTCGCGCAACCCGGTTCATGTGATCAATGTGCGGGGAAGCGGCTATCGGCTTGTGACCGCTTAAGGATCCGTACCGCAACGTTTACTTTGCGCTTGCATGGGGAATGCAAACTTTTGCCAACTTTATCAAATCAAACCAAACGGTAAAACATCGGGGTTCAGAGAAAATTGGGGCAATGAACCCAAGCGCTCTTCCCACGGTAGACGCGCCCGTCAAAATCCTCGTCGTAGACGATCACCCGAACGCGGCGACGATGTTGGCGCGCGCCATTTCGCAATTAGGCACCCAGGTAAAAGTTGCCTCAGCCACCAACGGCAATGATGCGCTGGAACACGCGAGAAATGAAGCGGTGGATATTTTGATCACCGACATGGTTATGCCGGAGATGACCGGGTTGGAATTGATCGAGCGCTTGAACAGCAACCCCTTGGGCAGGCCGGCATTTTCCTTTCTGATCACCGCGTATGATGTGCCGGGGTTGACGGTCAGCGCGAGACGCCTCAAGGTGAAGGAAGTCATCGTCAAACCGGTTCATCCGGAGCGAATTTGCCAGATCGTTACGCGAGCCATAAATGAAATGAACCAGACGAAGACCGCTCGCAACGAGCCTGCTCCCCAGAAACCATTCACCATTTTGATCGCCGACGACCAGCCCGATAACCTCACATTACTTGCCCGCTATTTAAGCAACGAGGGATATAAACACATCAAAGCCAAAGACGGCGTCGAAACGCTGGCAATGGCGCGCAGTCACATGCCCGACCTCGTGCTCCTCGACATCAACATGCCGCGCAAGGATGGCTTTGCCGTTCTGGAGGAGGTCCGCGCTGACCCTGTCATACAACATATTCCCGTGATCATTCTCACGGCGGCGCGACTCGACCCCAGCGAGGTGCAATCGGGGCTGAACATGGGCGCAGACGACTATGTGACCAAGCCGTTTGACCGCCGCGAACTTCTTGCCCGCATCCGCACCAAACTGCGCGTCAAGCAGGCGGAGGATGTCATCCGCCGGCGCAATCGTGAACTGAACTTATTGCCTGAAATCGGCAAGGAATTGAGCGCGCGGCTTAACATCGACGAATTGACAACCGTGTTGCTCAAACGCGCGGTGGAGACTCTGGGGGCAATGTTCGGTCATATTCTGATCTTAAATACAACGGAAACCTACGAAAAAACTTTTCATCTCTTACCTTCCTCCTCCCCATTTACACTGCCGCAGGGATTGCTTGAAATCGTCAAAGAGTCTCGCCATGGATTTATCGTGGACGACACGCAAAACGATCCGCTCTGGCGCAATGAAAAAGAGGTTTTCACCGGCTCCGCTGTCGTTGTCCCCATGTTTGGCAGGCATAGCCTGCTGGGAATCGTCGTCCTCACCAATGAGCAAACCAAATACTTTACCCTCGATCATCTGCTATTAATGCAAGCCATTACCAGCCAGGCAAGCATCGCGCTGGAGAACGCCCAGCTATACAACACCATGGCGCAGGAACAACAGCAATTAGCCGCTGTCTTGCAAAACGCGGCAGACGCGATTCTTGTGTTCGATGCGGAACAGCGGCTGTCTCTCGTTAACCCAGCCGCTCAAAAACTGTTTACCGATTACGAGACAAACATCGGGCAAACACTGGACGCGGGCGCCGGATACGATTCATTTATCGAACTGCTCGCCCAAACGCGGGATAAGAACGATTCATTCGCAGGGGAGGTTGTTTGGCCCGACCGACGCGTTTTCTCCGCTTCGATCACCCCCCTTCGGCAGGGCGGGTGCGTCGTCGTCTTGCACGATGTCACTCACTTCAAAGAGCTGGAACGCGTCAAGGATGAGTTCATTGCGATTGCATCCCACGATCTGCGAAACCCGATCACATCCATCAAAGGCTTCGGGCATCTCATCAGACAGGCGGGTCCGCTTAACGACCACCAGAGCGAGTTTGTAGAACGCATTCAAGGCTCCGCTGAAAGCATGAGCGAACTCGTGGAGAATCTGCTCGATCTGGCAAAAATGGATTTGGGCGCGGAGCCTGAGTTTGAAGTTCTGGATGTAACCCACGCCTTGTTGAAACTCGCGGATGAATTCCAACCACAGGCAGAAGCAAAGGGGCTGTCGCTCACGCTGGGGAAAACAGAGACCAACTCCCACGTGTGGGGAGACGCGTTGAAGATCCGCCAGGCTTTAAGAAATTTGCTCGGCAATGCCGTCAAGTACACGCCGGACGGCGGCGCGATTTCGCTTTCTTCTGAAAATCGATCCGGGCTGGTGTGCATCCAGGTTCGGGATAGCGGTTATGGAATCCCACCCTCTGACTTGCCACACATCTTCGACCGTTTCTATCGGGTGCGAAACAATGGGCATGACGATGTGAAGGGCAATGGCTTGGGGTTGGCTATCGTAAAAATGATCGCCGGTGAACACGGCGGAGGCGTGGCTGTGGAGAGTAAACAAGGCGAAGGAACCCGTTTCAGCCTGACCTTGCCGTTGATCGCCGAAGCATGAGACCAACAACTTTCCCCAACTTTTCCACGCGCAACCCCATCTGCCAGAGCGGTTATTTCGCTGAAAATAGGTATCAACCATATTGAAAGGAAAAATATTATGACAAACAAAAAGTTCCCGCAAAAATTATGGACGGCGCTCACAGCCTTGATCCTGCTCGCCATGCTGGCGAGCGGGTGCGCAAGCGCCCCAACCCCAAAGTCCTACACGGTTGGGGTAATCGTGGAGATCAATTGGTTAAGCCCAATCTTCGATAATTTCAAAACCACGATGACCGAGTTGGGCTACGTGGAAGGTGAAAACATCACCTATCTTTATAACCCTGAAGTAGGACCCGACCAGGCGGCATTCGATGCCGAGGCGCAACGGTTGATGGAACAAAAAGTGGATATCTTTTTTACGGTTGGCACGATGACTACAAAAGCCGCAAAGAAAGCGGTGGAGGGAACGGATATCCCGGTGGTGTTCACCCCGGTAATCAACCCTATTGAAGAAGGCGTGGTGGCGAGTATAGCCAACCCCGGCGGCAATGTGACCGGCGTGCAAATTGTGGATCACTCTCCCAAAGGCCTCGAGTGGGCGCTCAAGATCGCTCCGCAAACCAAATTTGTGTATATGCCTTACAACCCCGCCGACGCAATTAGCATGATGATCGTCAATGGCGGCATGTTGGAAGCCATTTCTCAGTTAGGCGTCGAGTTGGCGCCGAGTGAAGTAACCAGCGTGGACGAGATGCTGGCGCGCGTCGATACTTTGCCGGAAGATACAATCATTTTCCTGCTTTCGCCACTCTCCAGTTTGGAAGGCGGGTTGGAGCAACTGAGCCAGTTGGCGAAGGAACGCGGCGTTCCGGTTTTTTCCACCAACCGCGAAATTGGCGCGTCGCCCTTCCCTGTGGCGAATTACACAGTGACGATGGACGGCGAGGCTGAGCAAGGGGCGAACATGGTAGACCGTATTCTCAAAGGACAAAAGCCAGCCGATATGCCCGTTGAAACTGCCGAATACTTCCTGGATATTGACCTGAAATCTGCCGAAGCCTATGGCATTCAAATCCCGGATGAGATTGTCAAACAGGCGAACGTGATCATTCGCTAAGATAACCACATTCCAGACCCTGAAGGCTTATTGCTTTGGGGTCTGGAAAACCTCTTGAGTACGGTATCGAATGCTACGCGTTCTAACGTTCTTGACAGATGGAGATGATAGATGAGAAAAAGTTTACGAACCCGGTTGACAGTCTACTTTATTGCCCTGGTGATGGCGCCCTTGTTGCTTATCGGAGCCATTGGAACCTGGCAAACCTACACTACCGAGGTTCCTCACACTCTGGAATCCCAGGATCAGGTCGCAAAACGCGTGGCTGAACAAGTCAGAAACTTCATCGAGGGGCGTGAAACCGAATTGCGCTCGCTGACCGACATCAACGACTTTTCGAACGCCACGCGGGAAGAACAAGTTATTCTTCTTTCCAATCTGTTTTCAAACCAGACGGTGTATGAGGAACTCATTCTGACAAACGGCCAAGGCAGAGAATTACTCTTCCTCTCCCGTTTGAAGGTGGTCACGCCGGAGGAATTTAGCAATCGCGCCGGGTCCGATGAATTTGAAAAACCGAAAGAAACAGGCGCCACCTATTTTAGCCCCATCTCTTTCAATGAATTGACGGGCGAACCGTATATGGTCGTTTCGGTTCCAGCGCTTGATTTAAGAAGCGGCAAACTCGATTACGTGCTGATTGCCAAATTTCGGTTCAAGTCGGTGTGGGATCTCATGGGGCAGGCAGACGTGGTTGGCGGCGGCGCGGTCTATATGACCGACAATAGCGGTTTCGTGGTTGCCCATGCCAATCCTTCTTTTGTGTTGAAGAAGGCGCAAATCACGCCGCCGTCAGAAAGTTCATTTACAACCGGAATTACCGGGGTTTCTTCCGCCCTGGCTGTCGAGCCGATCACATTCGGCGAACAAACCTTCTACGTGCTAGCCGAACAGCCCGCATCTGAAGCGTTAGCCCTGGCTCGCAATAACATCATTCTAACAACGATCGCGACCCTGATCGCGATGGTCGTAGCCGGTTTCTTGGGGGTGCTTGCCGCCCGCCAGATCACCAACCCGATCAGCGAATTAGCCGCAACGGCGCAATTGATCAGCGAAGGCGACCTGACCCGGACGACGGACATCCGGGCGAACGATGAAATCGGCGCGCTGGCGGCGGCTTTCAATCGTATGACCACCCAATTGCGCGACTTGATCGGCTCTTTGGAGCAACGCGTGGCAGACCGCACAAAGGCGTTGAATACGTCCACCGAAGTGAGTCGTCGGTTGTCTACGATTTTGGATCAAAAGGAACTGGTCGCCGAAGTCGTTGAACAGGTTCAGAAGGCGTTCAACTACTACCACGCGCACATTTATCTGCTCAACGAAACAAACGGGGAACTGGTGATGGCAGGCGGCACAGGGGAAGCCGGGCAAACCCTGCTGGCGCGCGGGCACACGATCTCCAAAGGGAAAGGCTTGGTGGGTCGCGCGGCGGATACAAACTCAATCGTGCTTGTATCCGATACATCGTCCAACCCGGATTGGCTGCCCAACCCATTATTGCCCGAGACCAAATCGGAAGTTGCCGTGCCGATCTCCATTGGCGTTGAGGTGCTCGGCGTGTTGGACGTGCAACATAATGTGACAGACGGGTTGAATCAGGAAGATGCGGACCTGCTCCAGTCCATCGCGAATCAGGTCGCCATCGCGGTTAGAAACGCGCGCTCGTACACCGAGGTTCAGGCTCGGGCTGAGCGTGAAACGTTGATCGCATCCATCGGGCAAAAGATCCAAAGCGCTTCCACTGTGGAAAACGCCTTACAGATCGCCGTACGCGAGCTGGGACGCGCTCTTGGCGCGCAGGATACGCGCGTGGTGTTGAAAACCGTCAAGTCTAACGGTCGCAGCTCAGCATGAGGATCAGGCTCAATTCGATTGGGAAAGAATAACCGTGATGACGAATCTCCCTCAACCACCAAAAGCTAATCACAACGAATCTGCGGGCGAAAATATGCAGAGGCGGATAAAGAAATTATTCTCCGAGCAGGAACCGCCCTCGTATGCCAGCCTCCGCGAGGTGGACGCGATGAAGGCGCGCATTCACGAACTGGAAGCGGAACTCGCCCGGCAACTCGAATCGCAACAGGCAAGCGAACCGACTGCGGAGGTAGCGCCGGCGGCAGTTCAAGGGGCTGAGGGGCAGGATGTCTCCCCCAACGTATCGCTGTCAACCGATGCGAGCGCGCGCGATACCAATCGCCATCCGTTTGGATTCCTTGCGTCCCGCTCGTTACGTCGTAAATTGGTAGTGACGTTCGTCGGGATCGCGCTTGTATCCATCAGCGCGGTGGGCTTTGTAACCAACCGGGTTACCACCGCTCAATTCAATGAAGAGTTGGGCGCGAACTTTAGCGAGATCGCGTCGCACATGGCGCGCGGCACCGGCGATTCGGTGCTGGCAAATAAATTAACGCTGGATGGGCTTGTCCTCAACAAATTCATTCAAGACGGCGTGGAAGATAAAAATAAATATGGCACGCCAAACGTGTTGTACATGGACGACCTCGATCAACAGTGGCTTGCCGCGAGCGATGATAACCCGCTGATCCAACGGGTCTTAACCAATACCATGGCTGTGGAACTGCGAAAATTTCAGGCTCGCCTGCCGCAATATGCGGAGCTTTTCATCACAGACTCGCACGGCGCGATCATCGCCTCCACAGACCGAACAAGCGATTATTACCAAGCCGATGAAGCCTGGTGGCAGGGCGCCTGGAACGGCGGAAGCGGCGGTGTCTTTATCAGCCAGCCGGAATTCGATGAAAGCGCCGGCGTATATGCGATTGATATGGCAATGCCCATCACGAATCAGGACAATGACGCAATCGTCGGGATCCTGCGCGCAACGGTTAACCTCAACGAATTGACAAGCCTGCTCTCCGCCGGTCAGTTTGGCGAAACAGGCGAGGCGGTTCTCGCGCTACCGAACGACCAATTTATCAGCAAGGATACGGGCGCCGCATTAAGCGCATTGGACCCGGAGACAATTTCAGGAATTTCAAAGATGGCTGGCGTGTACGACACCATCCCATTTAATGGCGTCCCCAGCCTGATGAGCAAAGCGCCGGTCTCCTCATCGGGAAAGGGGCCCGAGAACGTCATCATCCAAAACCTTGGGTGGACGATCGTGATCCATCAAGACCTGGATGAAGCCAACCAGCCGATTACAGCCACCACGCGGGGAATTATATTTACCGCAATCGGCGTGATCGCCCTGGCGAGTCTCCTGGCGTTCGTCGTTGGCGGTCAATTGGCAAAGCCCATCGAAAACCTGATCGCTGTCGCCAACCAATTCGCCGCCGGCAACTTATCGGCAAAAGCCGACGATACGGCAAAGGATGAGATCGGCACACTCGCAAACACATTCAACCGCATGGCTATCCAATTACGCGAAACATTGCTCGGATTGGAACAACGCGTCGCCGCCCGCACACACGACCTTGAATTGGCTTCCGAAGTTGGGCGCGCCATCACAGAAAAAATGGGAAATCTTTCTGAAATGCTTGCCAATGCGGCGGAAACCACCCGCTCCAAGTTTGACCTGTATTACACGCAAGTGTATCTGGTGGATTCCTCCGGGCGGAACCTGGTCTTGCGCGCCGGCACAGGCGACGTGGGAACGCAACTCTTGCAACGCGGTCATCGCCTCTCGCTTTTAGCCAACTCGTTGAACAGCCGCGCGGCTTCAAGCCGACAACCCGTGCTCGTAAATGACACGCAAAAAAGCGCCAACTTCCTGCCCAATCCGCTTTTGCCTCTCACGCGTTCCGAACTTTCCGTTCCATTAGTTGCCAACAACATCGTTATGGGCGTGTTGGACATGCAGAGCAAAAAGCCTGAAACATTTAGCGAAGCGAACCTCCCCGCGTTCCAGATCCTGGCTGGGCAACTTGCCATCGCGATTCAAAACTCCATGTTGTTTGACAAGGCGGAGGATTCGCGCGCCGATGTGGAAGAACAAGCCCGCCGCCTGACGTCCACCGGCTGGCAAGAGTTCTTAAACGCCGTCGACCGCAGTGAAAATTTCGGCTATGTGTTCGACCAGGGCGAAGTCCTGCCGCTTGTAGCGGCAGAGAACACCACCTTAGACAACGCGCTGGCTGTTCCCATTCAAATTACAGGAGCCAGGGTTGGCGAGATCCGTCTGGCTGATGAAGCCTCCCGTCAGTGGACAAAAGCCGAAACTGAAATTGTGACGGCAACCGCCTCTCACATGGCGCAACACATCGAAAACCTGCGCCTGCTTGCCCAGGCGGACCAATATCGCGCCGAAGCCGAACAAGTGTCGCGCCGCCTCACCAGCGAAGGCTGGAGGGAATTCCTCCGCGCGCGTACCGAACTTGCTGATGGTTACTTCTACAACCAGAGCCAAGTCCAGCCGTTGAATGGAAATGGGCATAACACAACTACGCCTGCAATGTCGTTTCCTTTAGTTGTGCGCGAAGAACAGATTGGCGAGTTTACGTTCGACGCAAAGGGAAATGCTCAAAAACACGAATCCGAGCTCGTCACGGCGGTCATCCAGCAATTAAGCGACCACATCGAAAACCTGCGCCTGCTGGAACAAGCCGAACAAAAGCGGCTCGAGCTGGAAACTGTGGCAACCGTATCCAGCACAGCCTCCACCGTGCTCGACCCCGATAAACTTCTGCAAGCCGTGGTGGATTTGACCAAAGAACGCTTCGGTCTGTACCACGCCCACATCTACCTCGCGGACGAAAGTTGGAACACGTTGCTACTCGCCTCTGGCGCAGGGGAAGTTGGTCGCGCATTGGTGGCGCAGAAGCACGCCATTGCGACAGACGCGGAACGGTCGCTGGTCGCCCGCGCCGCGCGTGACCGCGAATCCGTGATCGTGAACGATGTACGAAGCCAGCCAGACTTCCTCCCCAACCCCCTGCTGCCCGAAACTCGCGCGGAACTGGCTGTTCCCATGATCGTCGGCGACAAAGTATTAGGCGTGTTCGACGCGCAGTCCAACCATGCAAGTGGATTCACAAAGGAAGACGCGAGCATTTACTCGACACTTGCTTCACAAGTCGCTGTCGCTTTGCAAAACGCCCGCTTGTATGTGGAACAAGCCGCCACAGTAACTCAACTGCGCGAACTCGACCGCCTCAAATCCTCCTTCCTCGCCAACATGTCGCATGAGTTGCGCACGCCGATGAACTCGATCCTCGGCTTCACCGACGTAATGCTCGAAGGCTTGGATGGCGAGCTGACCGAAAATATGGATAACGACCTGCGCCTCATCCAGAAGAACGGGCAGCACCTCCTGCACCTCATCAACGATGTGCTCGATATGGCAAAGATCGAATCGGGCAAGATGAACCTGAACCTCGAAAAATTCAAAGTGCGCAATGTGTTCGATGAAGTCACAAGCATTACCTCCACGCTGGTAACCGACAAAAATCTCTCGCTTTCCGTCGCGGAGACCTCCGATCAAACCATTGAAATTTACGCCGACAACACGCGCCTGCGGCAAGTGATGATCAACCTCGTGAACAACGCCATCAAATTTACCGAAAAAGGCAAGATCGTTCTCTCCGCTACGCCCATGGATGGCGCAAGAGTGTTGATCTCAGTCACAGATACCGGCATTGGCATTCCACCTGATACCCTCGAAGCGGTATTTCAAGAGTTCACACAAGTCGATTCCTCCACCACGCGCAAAGCGGGCGGCACAGGCTTGGGCTTGCCGATCAGCCGCCGCCTTGTCGAAATGCACGGGGGCCGCTTGTGGGCGGAAAGCGCCGGCATCCCCGGCGAAGGCTCGACGTTCTTTGTCGAAATGCCTCTCGAAGCGCGCATCACGGAAGTTGTGGAAAAACAGGAATCATAAATGGCAACGCCCAAGCATTTGGAATGTAATCTCTGCGGCAACCAACAGCCATACGAACCGCTCGTTCCCGCAGTTTGCAAAAAATGCGATTCGCAATGGCTCGAAGCGCGCTACGATTACAACGCGTTCAAGCGCGACATTCTACGCGGACTACCCAACCGCCCGTCCAACATGTGGCGTTATCAGGATGTCCTCCCGCTGAACGATCCCGCCTCGTTGGACCTCTACCCCGCCGGCGGGACTCCGCTCTGGCTGTCGCAACGCTTCGCCCCGGACCTGGGGCATGATTCAGTGTACATCAAGGACGAACGCTACGGGCCGACCTCCTCCTTCAAAGATCGTCAGGCGGCTGGAGCCGTGGCGGCAATGTCTGAAAAAGGCGTGAAAGAAGCGGTGATCGCATCCACAGGCAACGCGGCGGTCGCGTATGCCGCCGCCTGCGCAAGGGCGGGCATCAAACTGTGGGTCTTCATGACCAGCCTCGTGCCGCAGGAAAAACTGCGCGAAGCGGCATTATTCGGCGCGGAAGTGATTCGCGTCAGCGGCAATTACGATCAAACCAAACAGATCGCGGCGCAGTTCGCGCAACGCCGCCAACTTTTGTTGGACCGCGGCGCAACCTCCATCCCCGCGCGCGAGGCGATGAAAACCATCGCATACGAAATTGTGGAACAACTGAACTGGCATGCGCCCGATTGGTACATCCAGGCAGTCAGCGGCGGGTTGGGACCGCTGGGTGTGTATCAGGGCTTCAAAGAATTATTCAACATGGGTCTCATTGACCGAATCCCCAAACTCGGAATTATTCAAGCGGAAGGCTGCGCGCCGATGGTAAACGCCTTCAAAGCCGGTAAAGATTCCGCCGAAGTGGTGATTCCTGAAACCAGTATCATTATTTTATCTACTGGCGATCCCGGGAAAGCGTATTCTTATTTATGGAATCTCACCCAGCAATTTGGCGGCGTGATGGAATCGGTGACCGATGCCGAGGCATTCTCAGCGATGCGCGCGCTCGCCAAAAGCGAAGGGATGGCTGTCGAACCGGCGACAGCCGTCGCCTTCGCGGGACTCGAGAAGTTAATCCGCAATGGCGCGATCAAAGCCGATGAGAAAGTTGTCGTCAATTGCACGGGTCACACCTTCCCCGTCGAAAAGCATGTGCTTGGCGATCAATGGGCGGTGGATGTGCACTTGAGCAAAGATCAATCTCCCGCGCCGCGCGAAGGCTTGCAAGCCGCGCTTGAAAATTTGGATGAAAAGACAACCACCGTCTTGCTCGTGGACGATAACGCCGACGATGCCTTGCTCATCCGCCGTTTGCTTGAAGGGCATAAAGCCTACCGCGTCTATCATGCCAAAGACGGCTGGGAAGGTTTGGCGATGGCGCGGCAAAAACTGCCCGACCTGATCGTCTCCGACCTCACCATGCCCGGCATTGACGGTTTTGGATTCGTGGAAGAATTAAAACTCGACCCGCGCACGAAAGATATTCCCGTTGTCGTCGTCAGCGCGAAAGATATCACAACAGAAGAGCGAAAACGTTTGAACGGACACATTCAAGCAGTGTATCAAAAAGGCTCGTTATCCACGAAAAAATTTGTGGACCAGGTAATCCATGTGATCGAAGAATCCAGCGAGCCGACAGGAGAAAAAACATGACAGCCCCTGTCGTTCTATACATCGAAGATCACCCGGATAATATGACGCTTGTTCGGCGCATCTTACACTCGGAAAGTTATACGATGATCGAAGCCTGCACCGGCTTGCAGGGAATCTTCCTTGCCGAAACCGAAGAGGTGGATTTGATTCTGCTGGACATCAACCTCCCCGACATTGACGGCTACGAAGTTGCCCGCCGGTTACGCGCCAGCCAAAAAACCAGGCTGGCTGAGATACCCATCATTGCCATAACCGCCAACGCCATGAGAGGCGACGACGAAAAGATACTCGAGTCGGGTTGCAACTTTTACCTATCGAAACCCATTAACATCCAGGAACTTATAGACACCATGGAAGGATTAATTCAGACGGAAGCGCGAGGAGTGAGATCATGACCCAAACACACAATATTCTCTATGTGGAAGACAACCCGGATAACACCATGCTCGTCAAACGCGCGTTGGAAGCGCGCGGGTACAAGCTATTGCATTCGCCCACCGGCATAGATGGCGTTGCAAAGGCAGAGAGCGAAGACGTAAGCCTGATCCTGCTTGATATCAACCTGCCGGATATCGACGGCTACGAAGTGGCGCGGCGGTTACGCGCCAGCGCAAAACGCGAACTCACCTCGGTGCCGATCATTGCCATCACCGCCAACGCGTTAAAGGGCGATGCGGAAAAAGCGCTGGAAGCCGGTTGCGATGTGTACATGTCCAAGCCGATCAATATCCGCGAGTTATGGGCGCGCGTGGAAGCGTTTGTCCCGACCCCATAAAACCATGACCGCCTCTTATTTATCTCATCTACTCTGTTCGGGGTGCGGCGAGAAGTATTCGCATGAGGAACTCCACACCTTCTGCCCGGTGTGCCAGTCGCCGCTTCTCTCGGTGTACGATTTGAAAAAAGCGCGCGGAAGCGTAGACCGGGAAGAGATTGCGCGTCGCAAAAAAGGGATGTGGCGCTGGGAAGAATTCCTCCCTGTGCTTCACCGCGAAAATCAAATCTTCCTCGGCGAAGGCGATACTCCTTTGCTTTCCCTGCCCCACCTGGAAAAACAGTTGGGGCTGACAAATCTTTTTGTGAAAGATGAAAGCAGTAACCCAACCGGCTCATTCAAAGCGCGCGGGCTGGCGGCGGCAGTTTCCAAAGCGAAAGAACTCGGCGTGGAAAAAGCGATCATCCCCACCGCAGGCAATGCGGGCGGCGCGATGGCGGCATACGCCGCGCGCGCGGGCTTGAGGGCGCACATCTTCATGCCGAAAGACACGCCGCTTGCCAATATCGAAGAGAGTCGTATGACCGGCGCGGAAGTCATTCTCGTGGACGGTCTCATCAGCGACGCGGCTGGCATGGCGGGCATCAAAGCGCGCGAGGAAGGCTGGTTCGATGTTTCCACGTTCAAAGAACCGTATCGCGTGGAAGGTAAAAAAGTGATGGGCTATGAACTCGCCGAAGCCTTCGATTGGCAACTCCCCGATGTGATCGTGTATCCCACCGGCGGCGGCACAGGTCTCGTGGGCATGTGGAAAGCCTTTGCCGAACTCGAAGAATTGGGCTGGCTCGAAAACACCAAACGCCCGCGCATGGTTTCTGTGCAAGCCGAAGGATGCGCGCCCGTGGTCAAAGCCTTTCAGGCAAAAGCGGATTTCTGCGACTTTTGGACGAACGCGCGCACCGTCGCTTCCGGCTTGCGCGTGCCGAAGAGTTTTGCAGACCATATCATCATGCACGACATTTACGAAAGCAACGGGACCGCCATCGCGGTGAGCGACGAAGCGCTTCTCGAATCGCAGGGACAGCTGGCGCGCGCCGAGGGAATCTTTGCCGCCCCCGAAGGCGCAGCCACGTTAGCCGCGCTGAAAGAGTTAATGGCTCAAGGCTGGGTTCAGAAAGACGAAAAAATCGTTTTGTTCAACACAGGGTCGGGGTTGAAATATTTAGATCACAAAAGTTAGCCACGCGTGGCGCAATGTTCACTTTGCGCCACTGACAATCAGCCCGCAGTTGAACTGCGGGCTGATTGCTTTTATAGTTCAACTGATGGATGATCACACGCCCACAAACGGATTACTCCTCTTCTCCTCCCCCACCGTCGTTTCGGGACCGTGACCCGATAACAAACGCGTATCATCGGGCAAGGTGAAGATCTGCTCGCGGATACTTTTTTCAAGCGTGTGCCAATCGCCGCCGGGTAAATCTGTGCGACCAACGGAGCCAGCGAAGATGAGGTCGCCGCAGAAGCAGGTCGAAGAGGCGGGAACGTATAAGGCGCAGTGACCAGTTGTATGTCCCGGCGTGAAACGGATTTCAAAGTCCACAGAGCCGAGTCGCATTTTCATCCCGTGCACAAAATCAATCGTCGGTTCGGGACCGGGGTCAATATCGAATCCAAAGTATGCGCCGCCACCGCCCGCGCGCCACAAGACATGATCGTTCGGGTGCAACGCCACGAGCGGCAACGGGTTCAGCGCATCCGCAATTGCCGCCGCGCCGCCGATGTGATCGAAGTGCGCGTGCGTGTACCACAAGTGACCAATGCGCCAGCCGCGTTTTTGCGCGGCATCCAAAATAATTTTCCCATCCCATGCGGGGTCAATGACCGCGGCTTCTTTTGTTTCCGAGTCTGCGACGAGATACGCGTTCGTTTGCGCGGGACCGAGCGTGAATGAAACAATTTCAAGCATGGAGCAATCTCCGAGGGACGATGGCGCTGACAACGATTGAAATAGCGAGCAACGCAAGCGCGAGCGGATAAATCATATAAGGATCGTTTTCATAGATCAACCCTGCCAGCGGCGGAGCAAGGATGTAGATCATTGCATTGATCGTTTCCATCGCGCCGTAGGTCAACCCCATTTGCGAGGGATGCACAAACGCGCGCGCCTGCGCCATCGCCAATGGACGCGAGGCGCGAAAACCGCCGAGCAGAAAATAACCGAACGCCAGAGTCGCCACGCCTGTCCCGCGCCAGATGAGCGCTGCGAACGCGGCGACAAAAATCTGCGCGACGACGTATCCGCGATGCGGTTCAAAGCGACTGAACGTGAGCGCCATCAGCGAATTGCCCAACGCGCCGAGAGTGAACACAATCCCAATGCTCGAAAGCGAAAGCCCGCGCGCATCTTCTAAAAAGTTCGGCGTGAGCGGTTGCGCGATATACATGGCAAAAACGGCGAACCCTACCACGCCAAAAAAATATTTGAGGCGCGTGTTGCTCAACAGATTCAGCGGCGGCGCTTCGGGATCGTGATGATCCAGCGGCTGGTTTTGAATCAACAAAATAAGAAGCGACGAAATCACAAAGACGCCCGCCGCGACAAAATACACGGCGCGTAAGCCGTAATGATCGCCGATCCAACCGCCGGTGATCGGACCCAGCGCCATGCCCATGCTGAACGTGGCGGTCGTCATCGAAAGCGCGGCGCCCACAGACCATTCCCCGCGCGCCGCGGTCACGTAGCTGGCAAGCGGCGATGAAACGAACGCGGTCAGACCATAACTCATCATGCCCACAAGAAACATTGGCAGATCGCGCGCGAACGCCATGATGATCGTCGAAAACAATCCCGTTAGCCACGCAAAGATAAGCAACGGTCGCCGCCCGATTCGATCCGCAAGCCTGCCCGCGGGAATGTGCGTGATCGCCATCGCCGCGCCGAACGCGCCGAGGATCAGACCGATCTGTTGTTCATCGCTTCCCAACTCCTTGAGATAAATCGGTTGGAAATTAAAAAACAACCCTTCGCCGAATCCCCACGTGAGAAGCGCAAACGCGACAAACACAAGGCTGCGATTCAAACATCCCCTCCAACGCGCTGGATGAATTCCAACACAGATTCAAATACTTGATGACGAGCCGCGTCTTTCGTGACGACGTGGCCTGATCCAGTTACGTACAGCGTTTTCGCCCCTGACGCGTTGCTCAACCCCGCGTGAATCTTCTCCATATTCTCAGGCAAGACATACGCGTCGTCCTTCGAGTGCATGAGCAATACAGGCACATTGACATTCGGCAATGCCGCGCGCATTTCGAGCATCAACTTTTTCAACTCCGCCGTCGAGCGGATGGGATTCTGCGGATACGAAACCTGCTCGCGATATGCGTCCTTGTCGAACCATCCACTACCGGGCTTGCCCTTTCCTTTCGGATTGTATTTCTTGAAAACGCTGACAAGTTTCAGCATCCAGATCGGATAATCACGCGGCAGGGCAAACGGCGTAGACATCGCCGCAACTCCCCTCACCTTCAACTTGGTAGACATCAACAGGGAAAGAACGCCGCCCATCGAAAGCCCGACAAGAAAAATATTTTGCGAGACGCCGCGCAAAAGATGATACCCATCTTCCACGGAAGCCATCCAATCCGTGTAACGCGAACGGATCATCGCTTCAGGAGTTGTCGCGTGACCTGTGAGTCGAATACCGAGACAGGTATAACCCTGTCCATTTAAATATTTCCCCAGCAATCGCATTTCTTTGGGAGCGCCGGTGAATCCGTGAATGAGCAGGCAGGCGGGTTTTGTCGAATCGCCGAGAAAGAAAAATGGCTCAGCCGTTTCAATGATTTCAGACATATATGGGATTATAGACTATCTGAGGCGCATCTACGCAAAAAAAGTTCTTGTCGCAGTTGCACTGCGACAAGGTAGACGACATGATTTGCTTGGCTAATCGAATTGCCGACTGATCAATACTATCGGCGGCGCATCCACGCGGGACGGAGGGACGCAACTCTTTTGTAGACCGGGCAACTCTTCGCGTGCGCTCCCTGTAAATACCCCGCTGACATGAGAAACTCGTTCACAATTTCGCCGCCTGTAAACACAAAGGTTTTCTTGAAAAGTTTTGTCCACTCATCTTTCGAAAGCGGATGATGCGCGTTCAACCAACCCTTGAACGAACCGAATTCCTTTTGCAATATCCGAATCCGTTTCGCGTTCTCAATCGCCGCGTCCACTTTCAGGCGGTTGCGGATGATGCCCGCGTCGGCGAGGAGGCGGGCGCGGTCTTTTTCGCCAAACTTCGCCACCTTCGCAAGGTCGAAGCCGCGATAGGCTTTACGGAAGTTATCCGCCCGCTTCAGAATCAGAATCCACGAAAGCCCCGCCTGATTGATCTCGAGAATTAATCTCTCGAACAGC
>Ga0138256_10000306_pt1 | contig 55865 bp, 53 predicted proteins | sample KNB2016incub_MG_FD_105486 | JGI IMG/M metagenome (GOLD analysis project Ga0138256, IMG submission 105486) | Active sludge microbial communities from wastewater in Klosterneuburg, Austria - KNB2014incub_MG | ecosystem: Engineered > WWTP > Activated sludge > Unclassified | place: Austria...
CGGTCGTCGTGGCTGGTGCCGATGGGGCTGTAGGTGGTGGTGCCGGCGGGGTCCAGCGCATTGGGGTCGATGAACACCTGGTCCTCACCATCGAGGCCCTTGCGCACGTAGATGACGCTCTGGGTCTGCAGGCCGCTGTTCTTCCACACGAAGTAGAGCTCACCCACGCGCATGGGGCCGCCCACCTTGGGGAAGTTGTACAGCTCCTCGTAGCGCTTGGCGAGGCTGTCGCGGAAGGGGATCTTGGCCAGGAAGCCGTTGGTGACGGCGTTCTGGGCCTTCACCCATTCGGCGGTCTCGGCGCTGGTGTCGTTCTCCAGCCAGCGGTAGGGGTCGGCGACCCAGTTGCCATGCAGGCTGTCGCCGGCGGTGCTGTCCTTGCGGGTCTCGGGGTAGGTGATCTTCTCCACGGAATTGACGTCGGGCGTGCCGCAGGCGGCCAGCAGAACGACTGCGGACAGGGTGGCGTGTTTCATGACCGGGTTTGGGACCGCGAAAATAGCCGGGTCCGCGTTGACCATGTGGAGGCTTGCCGTGACCAGCGGTTGGCCTCAGGCCACCTTGCGTCGACCGAGCTTGTGGTCGCGCATCTCGTAGTGCGTGCCGGGCACGGGCAGCAGGTCGATGTCGGCGTCCAATTGGCCGGCCAGGGTGTGGATCAGCTCCATGCCGAGGCTGTTGGGGCGGTCCCACTTGTCGCGGCTCGGCATACCCGGTCCGTCATCACCGATACGGAGCAGCAGCCCGCCCTCCTCGCTGCCACTGAGGTGCACGGTGAGCGTGCCCTCCATCCGGCCCTTGAAGGCGTATTTGAAGCTGTTGCTGATGATCTCGTTGATCAGGAGCCCCAGCGGCACCAAGGTGTCCACACCCAGGGTCTTCACCTGGATGTCGATGTCCTGCTTCAGGCGGATGCCCACGGCATAGGCGTGGATCAGGTCGCGCACCAGGCTTTCCAGATAGGACCGCACATCGATGTTCGCCAGGTCCTTGCTGAGGTAGGTCTGCTCGTGCACGAGGGCCATGGCGCTCACGCGCGTGATGCACTCATTGAAGAGTTCGTTGACGCGCGGGTCGTCCACCTGGTCCATCTGGAACCGGATGAGGCTGCGGACGATCTGCAGGTTGTTCTTCACCCGATGGTGGATCTCCTTCAGCATCACCTCTTTCTCCTCCTTGCTCAGCATCGTTTCACGAAGCTCCCGGTTGGTCTGTTCGAGCCGCTGCTTGGCCTCGGCGAGCTGATCGCCACGCAGGCGGCTGTCCACGAGGAGCCGGCGGTTCATGCCCACGAGCAGCGCGAAGACCACGGCCATCAGGCAGGACAGGAACATGAGCACCTGGGCCTCGTCCCAGCGGCGGCTGAGCTGGGCGGAATGGACGCTGAGGCCCTGTTCATGCACGGTCCGGGCCGTGCGTTCGATGGCCTTGGAGGCGCGTTGGGCCACGAGCTGAAGGATGGCCTGCACGGTGCGTTCCTCACGGAGATCGGCGGCCTGGACCTCGGCGAGATGGTGCAACGAATCGGCCTGGTCGAAGGCGAGCAGGAGCTTGGAAGGCAGTTCGGTCATGCCGGGCTCCTGGATGAAGCGGGCGCTGATGCGGTCCAGGTCGGACCGCAGCTCGGTCATGCGGGTCTCCCAGTGGCCGCGGCCGGTGTGCAGGTCCACCCGGTGCATGGTGGGCAGTTCGTTCACGGCACGGCTCATCCGACCGAGCGCGTCGAGAAGCTCCACCTCGGCACCCATGCGCTGCTGCACGTTGCGGGCCCGCGAGACCAGATGCAGGTCGAACGAGATGAAAAGGACCGCCAGCACGGTGGCGACGATCGGCCAGAAACGATGGGAGCGGTGGTCCAAGCGGGGGCGTTAGCGTCCGGTTCAACGGAGGCCAAGGCCCGCAGGTTGCCACCGATCAGGGTCCGGTCCGCAGCAGGGCACCGAAGTTTCGCAGCAGCGTATCGCCCTTCTGCCGGGCAAGGAGGCGGATCTCGGCCAGCAGACCGGTGGCCGTGCGACCGGACAGCCCGGCGGGGCGTCTGACAGCGGGCCCACCGGTGGTGATCACGCCCAGGTCCGTGCCACCGCGCATCGCGCTGCGGTTGCCCGTGTGGCGGAAGGGGCCGATGGTCACCTCGCAGCCGCCGTTGGTGGCGCTGATCCGCACCCGGTAGCTCACCCGGCCCATCGTCTCCTCCCGGCCCGTGATGTCCTTGGATCGGAAGTTGAAATGGGCGCTGCCTTCCAACTGGCCGGTCCGGTCATCTGCAGGGCCCAACGTGGACCCGGGCTCACGGCCGAAGGTCTGGGCCCAGGCGAGTTGTGCACGCTCCATCACCTGCGCCTGGCTCAGGGGCACACTGTAGGCGGCGGAGATCACGAGGGCCAGTGTGCTGTCGGTCTGCGCATGGAGCCCGCACATCACCGGCACGGAGCACAACAGCAGCAGGCCGCGCATGGTGCCGCGAAGGTACGGGGGCGATGGAAGCGGCTACTTTTGGCCCCCTCTACGACCATCAACTTCACATCCATGGCAGGTGCAACGGCCCTCAAGGTGGGCGTCTTTTACGACGGCAGCTATTTCACCCACGTCAGCAACTACTACAATTATGTGCATCCGCACAGGCGTCGCATCCACATCGGCGGCCTGCACGACTACATCCGGCACATGGTGGGCGAGCGGGAGGGCACGCACCCGAACCTCTGTCACATCATCGACGCGCACTTCTTCCGCGGGCGATTCACGGCGCGCGAGGCCAACGAGAAGCCGAACCAGCTTTACTACGACCGCGTGTTCGATGAGGTGCTGATGTACAACGCGGTGCAGACGCACTACCTGCCGGTGAAGGACCTCATGGGCCGCAAGCGGGAGAAGGGCATCGACGTGCTCATGGCGCTGGAGACCTATGAGCTGTGCATGCTGAAGCGGTATGACATCGTGGTGCTGATCGCCAGCGATGGCGACCACGTCCCCCTGGTTCGGAAACTGCACGCCCTGGGGTGCAAGACGATGCTCCTGGGCTGGGATTTCGAGTTCACCGATCAGGAGAGCGGCGAGCTGCAGGTGACCAAGACGAGCACCGACCTGTGGAACGAGGTGAGCTACCCGATGCCGATGCACGACCTGATCGACGAGGGCCTGCGCGACAATGACGCGGTGGTGCGCGAGCTGTTCGTGCTGCGCGACAGCACGGTGCGCGAGGGCGAGGAGGGGGCGCCCATGCCCGCTGCGCTGCCGGTGGACGATGAACGGCACCGCAGCACGGTGATGAGCCTCCACAATGGCTATGGGTTCATCCGCTACCCGGATAACAACCTGTTCTTCCTGCGCGACGACCTGGTCGATGTGCCGTTCGCCGAGCTGGCGGTGGGCGACGAACTGGAGTTCAATGTGGCGATCAACGCCAAAGGTCAGCGGGTGGCCAAGCGGATCACCCGACCGAGCTGAGGGGCACGGCGAGGGTGAAGGTGCAGCCGCTGCCCGGGCCGTCGCTGTGGGCGACGAGCCGGCCTCCGTGCGCCTGCGCCCACTGCCGGGCGCGTGCCAGCGTGCTTCTGGATTGGCCTTCACCGGCGGTGGGCCGCGAGCCCAGCCAGGCGTAGCGGTCGAACACCTGGGCGAGGTCCTCCACGCTAAGTCCCACACCCCGGTCGATCACGCGCACGACGGCGTCCTGATCATGGCGCGAGGCCTGCAGACGAACAGTGGAGCCTTCGGGGGCGAACTTCGACGCGTTGCTGAGCAGAGCGTGCACCAGCTCGATGAGCTGGTCCTGGTCGCCACGGATGGGCAGCGGGCCGGCGATGTCCTGTTCCAAGGTCTGCCGCTTGCGGGCGAAGCGCGTCGAACTGCGCTCCGCAGCGAGCTGCGCGATGGCCGCGAGATCGGTGGGGCGGAGGTCCAGGGCACCCGGACCGCGTTCGACGCCGAGGTCGTCGAGCGCATGTTCCAGGGTGTGCATGGCCAGGAAGAGGTTGCGCTCGGCGAAGCGGTGAAGCTCATCGGCATCGAGGCCGGGCAACGGCTCGCGCAGGCCACGCAGCGCCTCCAGGGTGGCGCCGATGCGGTTCTTCAGGTCGTGGGAGAGCCGGTGCAGCCGCTCGTTCATCGCACGGCGGTCACCGGTACGGGTGGGCTCAGTGTGCGACATCGGCGCGGAGCAGTTGCTCCAGCATGTCCGTGAGGCCGTCGGAGCTGATGGGCTTGGCCAGGTAACGCGCGCCTTTCAGGGCGCGGATGGCGTCCACGATCTCGGGCTTGGTGCTCGCCGTCAGGAACAGGATGGGGATGGGATCGGTGGCGTGGATCTGCTGGGCCAGCTCCAGGCCGGTGCGCGGGCCCTTGAGGTACACGTCCATGATGATCACATCGGGACGATCCTGCTCGATCAGTTCCTCGGCCTCCTCGCTGCTGCGGGCCACGCCGATCACCTCGAAGCCCATGCGTTCGATCTGCAGGCGGTAGCCGAAGGAGATGATCGCCTCATCCTCGATGATCAGGACCTTTTTCATGGGGTGGGGGTGTTTTTGGGGCTTTGCGGGCCTGATGGCCGGCCAAGACACGTTCGAAGGATTCCACGGTGAGCGCCTTTTCGACATAGCCCACCACGGACCGGTAACGCCGGGCCTGGTCCACGTCGCAGGGGCGGTTGCTTGAGCTGAACATCACCACCGACGTGTGGTCGTTCGGCAGGATGCCGTCGGCCTCGCATGCACCGACCAGGTCGAAGCCGGTCATGCCTGGCATGTTGATGTCCACGAACATCAGGTCGGGGCGGTCGCGCTCAGAGCGCAGGTGCTCCAATGCCGCGGTGGCGTTGGTGAAGCAGGTGATGCGCCCGGTGAAGCCGCTGCGCTTCAGCACCATGCGGGTGACGAAGTTGCAGTCCTCCTCGTCGTCGATCAGGAGGATGTGCTCGATGGGGTCCACGGCGGGCATGGGCCCTTGCTACGCGATCGGAGGGCCCAGGGTTCCGTGCTCAGTCGCGCAGCATGCGGTCGAGCATGGCCACCCCGTCGGGAGGTCCCAGCACATAGAGCACATCGTCAGGCTGCACGCGGCTGGTGCCGTCCACGCCGGTGAGCACACGGCCCCCGCGTTTGATGGCCAGCACGCTGACACCGAACCGTCCCTTGACGTCCACGTCCATCAGGCGTTGGCCCACCACGCGGCCCTTGCCGAACCGGACGGGCAGGGCGGCGAGCTCCTGTTCGGAAGGGTTCACGGCCAGCGATTCGGGCGGGCCGCCCCGGTCCATGGAGCGCAGGGCACGGTACTGTGATCCGCGCACGCGCGTCACCAGCTCCTCCACCTCGTTCTCCGGCACGAGGTAACGGCGCAGGGTGCGGGCGAAGATCTCGATCGAGGTCTCGAACTCCTCGGGCACCACTTCGTTGGCGCCCAGCCTGCGCAGCTCCTCGATGTCGTTGAGGTAACGGGTGCGTACGATGAGGTGCGGGGCATCGCTCATCCGTCGCACACGGTTCACCACGCGGCGGGTGGCGGCCGGGTCGCTGATGGCCACCACCACCACACGGGCCCTGGCCACATGCACCTCCTCCAGGACATGCTCGTTGCTCGCATCGCCGATGATGACGTCGGCGCCCAGGCTACGGGCCTGTTCGGCCAGGTCGGGGTCCATCTCCACCACCACATGGGCGATGCCGGCCATCCGCGCGGTCTGGGCCACGTTGCGGCCGTTGAGGCCGTAGCCGACGATGACCAGGTGGTCGCTCAGCCGGTGGGCGGTGCGGGCCTCGGTGCGGGCCTGCACGAGGGCATCGAGCCGTTGGCGCAGGCGCGCCGGCACCAGCAGGCGCAGCAGCACCGCGGTCCATCGGCCGGAACCGCCGATGATCACGGGTGCCAGGCCCATGGTGGTGATGGAGACCGAGAGGAAGAGCTGGTAGTGGTCCCGTGCGAGCAGCTTCTGCTCCAGGCCCGTTGCGCTGAGGATGAAGGCGAACTCGCCGACCTGGCAGAGGGCGAGGCCCGTGAGCAGGGCCGTGCGCAGCGGATACCGCAGCACCATGGCGGCCACCGTGGCGATGAGCGTCTTGCCCACAAGGGTCAGCAGCGTGAAGAGGAGCACCACGCCGATGTGCTTCACCAGATAGCCGACGTCCAGCAGCATGCCGATGCTGACGAAGAAGAAGCTGATGAAGACCTCGTGGAAGGGGAGGATGTTGCCGGTGGCCTGGAAGCGGTGCTCGCTCTCACTGATCACCAGGCCCGCGAAGAAGGCGCCGAGGGCGAGGCTGAGGCCGATGGCGCTGGTGAGCCAGGCGGTGGCGAAGCAGAGGACCACGATCGTGGTGATGAAGAGCTCGCGGCTGTGGGTGCGCACCACGGCGTCCAGCAGACGGGGTACGGCATAGCGCGCCAGCACGTAGATGAGGGCCAGCAGCACCAGCATCTTGCCGAGCATGGCGAAGAGGTCGCCGAAGGGGTCTGCACTGCGACCGGCGAGCATGGGCGTCATCAGGATCATGGGCACCACGATGATGTCCTGGTAGATGAGCATGGCCGAGGCCACACGGCCGTGCGGCGCGCCCACGGCGCCTTGCTCCTGGAGCAGCTTCAACACGATGGCCGTGCTGCTGAGGGCGAAGAGGAAGCCCAGGAAGATGCTCGGCGGCCAGGCCAGGCCCAACGCGTGGGCCACGGCGGCGGTGAGGGCCACGGTGCCCGCCACCTGCAGTGTGCCGCCCAACAGCACCGTTCGCGCCACCGAGGCCAGGCTCGACAGGCTGAACTCGATGCCGATGACGAACAGCAGGAAGATGACGCCGACCTCGGCCAGCAGCTCCACTTCGTGCGTGGCGCCCACGAGCCCGAACCCGTGCGGGCCGCAGAGGGCGCCGGTGGCCAGGAAGCCCAACAGCACGGGCAGCTTGAAGCGCTTGAACAGCAGGATCATCCCCACGGACAGGCCGAGGATGATGACGATCTCCTGGAGCAGGGGGATCTGCATCGGTCAGCGGTCCTTGAAGACGAGCCAGACGGCGGCCACCAGCAGCACCGCGGCCAGGGCGTGGTTCCAGCGGAGCGGTTCGGACCGGAAGGCGACGAGGGTGAAGACCGCGAACACCACCAGGGTGATCACCTCCTGCACCACCTTCAGCTGCACCAGGGTGAACGGACCGCCATGGCCGGCATGACCGAGGCGGTTCGCCGGCACCTGCAGCACGTACTCGAAGAAGGCGATGCCCCAGCTGATGAGGATGATGCTGAAGAGCCCCAGTCGCTTGGCCCAATGCCATTCCTGGAACTTCAGGTGCCCGTACCACGCCAGGGTCATGAAGGTGTTGCTGGCGATCAGCAGAAGGATGGTCCAGAGGCCGCGCATGCCGCTTCGGTTCGGCCGCGAAGGTGGTGTGTCCGCCAGCAGCCCGGACGGACCGCCGGCGGCAGTTGCCCAAGGTGGGGTGTTGATGGGCCTTACCTTGCCGGGGATGTTCGAGCACCGCTCACAACCGCTGGCCAGCCGGGGCCGGTTCCTGCGCCGCCAGCTCCGGTACCTGGCCGGGGCCACCCTGTTCGTCGGTCTCAGCCTCGCGGCGGGCACCTGGGGCTATGCCGTGCTGGGCGGCCTGGGCCTTGTCGATGCCCTGCTGAACGCGGCCATGATCCTCTCCGGCATGGGCCCTGTGGACCCCATGCGCACCGATGCGGCCAAGCTGTTCGCGGCGGGCTATGCGTTGTACAGCGGGGTCGCCCTGCTCACCACCGTTGCCGTCCTCCTGGCGCCGGTCGTGCATCGCATGCTGCATGCGCTCCACCTCGATGAGGAGGACCCGGGCTGATCACTCCGATCGGCGCGTTGCGCTCCAGGTCGCGTACTGCGCGGTGATGGGCGGTCGGCTGCGGTCCACCTCGCGCAGCGGCTCGCAGGGCTTGAGCGTGGCCAGCAGCTGCGCCGGCAGCTGCTGGTACAGGCGGGTGCCTTCGGTCTTCCAGGCGAGCATCTCATCGCTCACGTCCTTCACCGCACGCGCCGGATTGCCCACGATCACCTGGCGCGCCGCCCACACGCTTTCCGCCGGCAGGAAGCTGAGCGCGCCCACGATGCAGCCTTCACCCAGCACCACGTTGTCCATCAGCACCGCGTTCATGCCCACCAGGCAGTTGGCGCCGATGGTGGCCCCATGGATGATCGCGCCGTGGCCGATGTGCGCGCCGGGGTGCAGCACCACCTTCACGCCGGGGAACATGTGGATGGTGCAGTTCTCCTGCACGTTGCAGCCGTCCTTCACCACGATCTCGCCCCAATCGCCGCGCAGGGCCGCGCCAGGACCGATATACACATCGGCCCCGATGACCACGTTGCCTGTGACGGCCGCCTGCGGATGCACGAAGGCGGATGGATGCACCACGGGGCGATACCCGTTGAACTCGTAGAGCATGAGCGGACCGCGGGAGCCGTTCGATGGGCCGCGGCGGGCGAAACTTAGGTCGGGCCGGGGCATCGGTCCATGTTAAGCCAGTGTTAAGCCTTCAGGGGGCACCATCCCGGCCGGAAGCCCCGGTTACTTTTGCCGCGCCCAATCCGCCCCCCCATGTCCCTCGGCTCGCTCTTCCAGATCTTCCGTCCGAAGGACCGGATCTTCTTCTTCCACTTCGAGGCCTCTGCGGCGAACGTGCTGCGGATGAGCGAGGACCTGCTGGCGATCATGGCCACCGAACCGGGGGCGCAGCGCACCGCCATCCTGGAGCGGCTGGAGATCACCGAGCGCGCCAACGACGACCTCACCCACACCATCTTCACCGAGCTGGCGCGCAACTTCATCACCCCGCTTGACCGGGAGGACATCCACTACCTGGCGAGCAGCCTGGACGACGTGGCGGACTTCATCCTGGCGGCGGCGAAGAACCTGGAGCTCTTCGGCATCGGCAAGCCCGACGACACGGCCAACGAGCTGGCGCGGCTGGTGAACGAGGGCTGCAAGATCATTCAGCTGGCCGTGCAGGGCCTGCGCCAGATGCACAAGGACAATCAGCACGCCGAACTGGTGGTGCGCATCAACGCCGTGGAGAACGAGGCCGATGAGGTGCACGACCGTGGCCTGCAACGCCTCTTCGCCCAGGAGAAGGACCCCATCACCCTCATCAAGCAGCGCGACCTGTACGGCACGCTCGAACTGGCCACCGACAAGTGCGAGGACGTGGCCAACGTGCTGGAGTCCATCATGCTGAAGTACGCCTGAGGAAATGACGCTCCTGGTCGTCATCATCGTCCTGGCCCTGGTGTTCGACTACATCAACGGCTTCCACGACGCGGCGAACTCCATCGCCACCGTGGTGAGCACCAAGGTGCTGACCCCGCTTCAGGCGGTGGTGTGGGCGGCCTTCTTCAACTTCGCCGCGTTCTGGATCTTTCAGGACCATGCGGTGGCCAATACCATCAGCAAAACGGTCCATCAGGAGTTCATCACCCTGCCGGTGATCCTGGCCGGCCTCATCGCCGCCATCATCTGGAACCTGCTCACCTGGTGGTACGGCATTCCGTCCAGCAGCTCGCACACGCTCATCGGTGGCTTTGCCGGCGCGGCCCTGGCCCATGCCCTGGCCACGGCCGATGGGTTCGCGCTCACCGATGTCATCGAGAGCGACAAGGTGACCAAGACCGTCTTGTTCATCTTCCTGGCGCCGCTCGTGGGCATGGTGATCTCCATGTTCATCACGCTGGTGACCATCGTGCGCAACGTGTGGGCGCGGATCGCCTTCATCGTGGTGGCCGCAGTGGCCACCTGGTTCCTGTTCATGCACCTTCAGCAGGGCAAGCTGGAGGAGAACCTGGCCAAGTACTACAAGGTGGACGTGCTGAAGAAGGCCGCGGCCGATGACCCCGCCCGGACCGTGGACCTGGAGGCCGCGCGCGCACGCTACGAGGCGGCGCTTCCGCACCTCACCGGCTTCGGCACACGCGGAGGGGAGGGTATCGCGGAGGCCATCCGCATCACCACGGATCCGGAGGTGGACGTGGCCAAGCTGGGCAAAGGGCTCGATAAGTCGGACAATTCGATCATCCGCGTGGGCCTGATGTTCACCGTGCTGCTCTTCATCGCCGTGTACATCTACACCGAAAAGGTGCGCACGCCGACGGCGCAATCCGTGGCCAACATGTTCAAGCGGCTTCAGCTCTTCAGTTCGGCGGCGTTCAGTATCGGCCATGGCGGCAACGACGCACAGAAAGTGATGGGCATCATCACCGCGGCCCTCATCGCGCACGGCGCCATCACCGACATCAAGGAGATGCCGTCCTGGGTGCCGCTGGCCTGCTACACGGCCATCGGTCTCGGCACCCTGAGCGGCGGATGGAAGATCGTGAAGACCATGGGCACCCGGATCACCAAGGTGACGCCCCTTGAGGGCGTCTGTGCCGAGACCTCCGGGGCCATGACGCTCTACCTCACTGAACAGATGGGCATCCCGGTGAGCACGACCCACACCATCACGGGGTCCATCATCGGGGTGGGCGCCACCAAACGCCTGAGCGCGGTCCGCTGGGGCGTCACCATCCAACTGCTCTGGGCCTGGATCCTCACCATTCCGGTGAGCGCGCTGCTGGCCGGTCTGGCCTACTGGGTCTGCACCCTGTTCGGGCTCTGAGCCGCGCCCGTCCGTGGGATCCCTGCCTCCGGGCTACCTTCGGCGCATGGCCATCCTGCTGCACGACGCCGGCGCCCATCGCCACCTGCTGCCGCTCACCTTCACCCGCCCTGTTGGGGCGCTTCGGCCCGGCATCCTCACCATCGCCGAGGCGTGGTGGCGCATGACCGAGCTTCCGGTGGGCCACCGCACCGAGGCCTACCTGCGCGAGCGCTGGCCCGAGGTCGGCGGAGAGGTGGTGCGGGATGTCCGCGCCGGACTGCTGCCCCTGCCGGAGCTGGTGAGCGCGGTGCTGGACCTGGAGCCCGGCCGCATGCTGGTGAAGGACGGCCGCGTGCTGGCCATCTGCCGCACGGGTGCCCAACCCCCGGCGGAGGCGGACTGGAACGCACCGCCCACCTATCTGGTGCCCGTGCCGTTCGCCGGGGAGGTGGTGGAGATCACCCGGCCCTGGCACCTCTTCCAGCATTGTGGCCGCGCGATCATCAACGATTTCGCCCTGCTCACCGAGGGCCGCCGCTCACAACCCCTGAGCGGCCTCAACACCGTGGTGGGCGACCCCTCCCTCGTGTTCCTGGAGGAAGGCGCCGTGGTGGAGGCCGCGATCCTCAACACACGTGGCGGGCCCATCCACATCGGCAAGGGCGCCGAGGTGATGGAGGGGACGATGATCCGTGGCCCCTTCGCCCTGGGGGCGCATGCCCAGCTGAAGATGGGCGCCAAGATCTATGGGCCCAGCAGCTTCGGGCCGGAATGCCGGGTGGGCGGCGAGGTCAACAACAGCGTCATCCTCGGCTACAGCAACAAGGGCCACGACGGGTTCCTGGGCAACAGTGTGCTCGGCGAATGGTGCAACCTGGGCGCCGACACCAACACCAGCAACCTCAAGAACACCTACGGGCAGGTGAAAGTGTGGAGCTACGCGGACCGTGCCATGGCGGATACGGGGCTGCAGTTCTGCGGGCTGATCATGGGCGATCACGGCAAGAGCGGCATCAACACCATGTTCAACACCGGCACGGTGGTGGGTGTGGCTGCGAACGTGTTCGGCGGGGGCTTTCCCCCGAAACACATCCCCAGCTTCACGTGGGGCGGCGCCGATGGACTCACCGAGCATGCCTTGGACAAGGCCCTGCACACGGCCCAGCGCGTGATGGAGCGGCGTTCGCTGGCCTTGGACGCGGCCGACCGCGCGGTGCTGGCCCATGTCCATGCGGCCACGGCGATGGATCGGTCGTGACCTGACGGAAGGGCAGGCGGTGGATCCGGGCACGGCCCTTGGAGAGGACGTTCCGCCTTCTGTGGAAAACGCGCTGCTGGTGCGGACCCGCAAGGGGGATACCTTTGGCCCTGTCATCCTGGCACCTACGTTGATGAACGACCTCTTGCACAGCGACCCCGCCCTCTTCAGTTCCGAGGCCCTCGAGAACGAGACCGAGCTCATCCCCCTGATCACGGCCGAGGACGAGGAGCAGATGAACGCGGAGACCACGCCACCGGAGCTGCCGATCCTGCCGCTGCGCAATACGGTGCTCTTCCCCGGCGTCGTCATCCCCATCACGGTGGGGCGCGATCGCAGCATCCGCCTGATCCAGGACGTGTACCGCGGCAACCGCACCCTGGGCGTGGTGAGCCAGAAGGACAGCCAGATCGAGGAGCCCAACGCCGACGACCTCAACCGGGTGGGCACGCTGGCGCAGATCATCCGCATGCTGCGGATGCCGGACGGCAGCACCACGGCCATCATCCAGGGCAAGAAGCGCTTCGAGGTGCTCGAGATGGTCCGCATGGACCCCTACTTCACCGCGCGCATCAAGGAGTTCGCCGAGGTGCGCCCTGCGAAGGATGACAAGGAGTTCCATGCGCTGGTGAGCAGCCTGAAGGACCTGGCGCTGGAGATCATCAAGCAGAGCCCGCACATCCCCACCGAGGCCCAGTTCGCCCTGCGCAACATCGATTCGCCCTCGTTCCTGGTGAACTTCATCAGCAGCAACATGAACGCCGAGGTGGCCGAGAAGCAGCGCATGCTGGAGGTGGCCGACCTGCGCGAGCGGGCCAAGCTGCTGCTGGCGCACCTCACCAAGGAGCTGCAGATGCTGCAGATGAAGAACGAGATCCAGAGCAAGGTGCGCACCGAGGTGGACCGCCAGCAGCGCGAGTACTTCCTGCATCAGCAGATGAAGACCATCCAGGACGAGCTGGGCGGCAACCCCATCGAGCAGGAGGTGGAGGAGATGAGGGCGAAGGCGGCGAAGAAGAAATGGAGCAGCAAAGTGGGGGAGACCTTCGAGAAGGAGCTCGTCAAGCTGCAGCGCATGAACCCCGCCGGCGCAGAGTTCAGCGTGCAGTACAACTATGTGCTGCTGCTCCTAGAGCTGCCCTGGGGCGAATACAGTGTGGACAAGTTCGACCTGCGCAACGCGCAGAAGATCCTGGACCGCGACCACTTCGGTCTGGAGAAGGTGAAGGAGCGCATCATCGAGCACCTGGCCGTGCTGAAGCTGAAGGGCGACATGAAGGCCCCGATCATCTGCCTCTACGGCCCGCCGGGCGTGGGCAAGACGAGCCTGGGCAAGAGCATGGCCGAGGCCCTGGGCCGCAAGTACGTGCGCATGAGCCTGGGGGGGCTGCACGATGAGGCCGAGATCCGCGGTCACCGCAAGACCTACATCGGGGCCATGCCCGGCCGCCTGATCCAGAGCATGAAGAAGGCCGGCACCAGCAACCCGCTCTTCGTCCTCGACGAGATCGACAAGGTGGGCCGCAGCAACCAGGGCGACCCCGCCAGCGCCCTGCTGGAAGTGCTGGACCCCGAGCAGAACAACGCGTTCCACGACAATTTCGTGGAGATCGAGTACGACCTCAGCCGCGTGATGTTCATCGCCACGGCCAACAGCCTCAGCACCATCCATCCGGCGCTGCGCGACCGCATGGAGATCATCGAGGTGAACGGCTACACCGAGGAGGAGAAGGTGGAGATCGCGCTGCGCCACCTGCTGCCCAAGCAGTTCATCGAGAACGGGATCAAACCCAAGCAGCTCAAGCTGGCCCCGGGCCTCATCGAGGCCATCATCGAGCAGTACACGGACGAGAGCGGCGTGCGCACCCTCGAGAAGCGGATCGCCAAGCTGGTGCGCCACCGCGCCAAGCAGATCGCCCTCAAGCAGAAGCACAGCGTCACCATCACGGTGGACGACCTGGTGAGGATCTACGGCCCGAGCCATGCCCGCGACAAGTACCAGGGCAACGATGTGGCAGGCGTGGTCACCGGCCTGGCCTGGACGCCCACTGGTGGCGACATCCTCTTCATCGAGACCAGCATCACCAAGGGCGAGGGCAAGCTCACCCTCACCGGCAACCTGGGCGACGTGATGAAGGAGAGCGCCATCATCGCGCTGGAGTACCTCAAGGCCCACAGCGAGATCATCGGGATCGACGCCGACGTGTTCAAGCGCTGGAACGTGCACGTGCACGTGCCCGAGGGCGCCACGCCCAAGGACGGCCCCAGCGCCGGCATCGCCATGCTCACCAGCATCGCCAGCGCCTTCACCCAGCAGAAGGTGCGCAAGTTCACGGCCATGACCGGCGAGATCACCCTGCGCGGACGGGTGCTGCCCGTGGGCGGCATCAAGGAGAAGATCCTCGCCGCCAAGCGTGCGGGCATCAAGGAGATCCTGCTCAGCGCGGACAACCGCAAGGACATCGAGGACATCGATGCGCGCTACACCAAGGGCATGCGCTTCACCTATGTCACCGAGATGATCGAGGTGGTGAAGCACGCCCTGCTCAAGGAGAAGGTGGAGAACGCGCTGAAGGTGGCGTAGGAGCGGTGCGGTCCACGGCCCGGCCCCGCATGTGGATGAGGGCGGGGCGCGGCCTGCGTTAAGTCAGTGTTAACCCGGGTAACATCGGATTAACATTGACTTAATTTTTTCGCAGCCTTCCGATAACCCCGCCATGCGACTTCCCTTCCTCCTCGTCGTTCTCCTGGCCCTGTCCGGAACCACATCGGCCCAGCGCATCGGGGAGGGCCTCACGGCGCGTTTCGACCGTGCCAAGGGGCTGGTCCTGGAGCGCGACAGCCTGTTCAAGATGACGGTCCGGTTCCGCATGCAGAACCGGTTCGCCCTGCTGAGCACATCGGGCGACGACCTCACCATCGGCAGCAGCGACATCCGGATCCGTCGCATGCGCCTTCGATTCGACGGCTTCGTGCTCAGCCCGAAGATCCAGTACAAGGTGCAGTTGGGGTTCAGCAAGGCCGACATGGACCTGGTGGACGGCACGGTGGCGCAACCCATCCGCGATGCCGTTGGGATCTACGCGCCGGACGCGCATTGGAGTTTCACCATCGGGCAGACCAAGCTCCCCGGCAACCGTCAGCGCGTGGTGTCCTCCGGGGCTCTTCAGTTACCCGACCGGTCGATCGTGAACGCGGCCTTCACCCTGGACCGTGACTATGGGGTGTTCGCCGGCTGGCAGGGGCGCATCAGGACCCACGAGCTGGCCGTGAAGGCGGCGCTCACCAGTGGTGAGGGCCGCAACGCTTCGCCCGGGGATGACGGCCTGTGTTACACCGGTCGCCTGGAGTGGCTGCCCTTCGGTGGGTTCACCGACGAGGGGGACTACTTCGAAGGGGACCTGGCGCAGGAGCGCTCGGTGAAGCTCGCCGTGGCTGCGGGTTATTCGGCGAACATCCATGCGCGACGAGCGGGTGGCCAGTTGGGCGAGTTCTTCCCCGACGGGCAGGCGCGTACGCTGAACACCTTCATTGCCGATGCGCTCCTGAAGTTCCGCGGCCTTGCGGTGACCACCGAGTTCTGTCACCGGGAGGTGGTGGGCCAGCCCGTGGTGATGGCGGCCGATGGCGGGTCCGTGCTCGCCTTGGAAGGCTGGGGCTGGAATGCGCAGCTGAGCAAGTTGCTCGGCCCGAAGAACGAGGTGGTGGGGCGCTATTCGCTGGTGGTTCCCTCGGCCCGGCTGATGGGCAGCACGTCCCAACGGGAGGAAGGCTGGCTGGGCTATACCCGCTACATCAACCACCACCGGGTGAAGATGCAGGGGGCGGTGAGCTACGCCTGGACGGAAGGGCAGGCCGCGGTGGACACACCGGGCGCGCGCTGGGGGGGGTGGCTCCAGGTGGAGCTGGGCATCTGAGCGCCGCCATCCGAACTGGCGAAGTCCGGCTGTAGATGGATGAAGACCTGGCGGTGGACGTAGCCTTGGAAGATGATGCGTGCCCGGCGAATGAAGAACCCTCCCCCTTCGCCGATGCTCTTGTCGCACTGCTCGCACTTGGATTTCTCATTCGTCTCCAGCAGGCGGTTGTAGCGCACATGGCCATGACCGCGGATGGTGAACGTGGTGTACCAGGGTTTCTTCGCCGAGGTGTTCGACCGTGCGGTGTCCTTGGGGACCTGCACCCCGGTCTGACCTGAGGTGGTTAGGATGGGCACTGCGCAAAGCAGGCAGAGAAGACTGCGAAGGATCACTCTCATGTTGGATCCACCGCGCGAATGAATTAACGGAATGTTACTTCCGTGTCAATGATGTGAACATGGGGTCAACATGAGCGTCGCGGACCGGCGACATGAAGTGTGGACCGATCTGGGCGTGGACTTCCTGCAGTGGCGCATGCTGCCGCAGGTCAGCATCAAGGAGGTCCTCCTCAGCACCGACAACCGCAAGGACATCGAGGACATCGACGCGCGCTACACCAAGGGCATGCGCTTCACCTACGTCACCGGGATGATCGAGGTCACGGCAGGCCCTGCTGAAGGAGAAGGTGGAGAACGCGCTGAAGGTGGCGTAGGCCGCATCCCATCATTCGCGACGAAAAGGGCCGATCACACAGATCGGCCCATTCTCATTGGTGCTGAACGGTCAAGGAAGGCTCACTCTGGTAACGAGCCGATCTGTACCGAAGCGCAACTCCGCGAGGTAAACGCCAGCGGACAAGTGCCGGATCCCCAGCTTCAAGTTCGTCGTCCCGTTCGGCCATGCAGCGGATAACGCTTTCGCGCCGCGCGCATCGAAGAGCTCGATCCTTCCGTTGGTGTAAGGCATGATACCCCGCAGCCAGAACAGGCATTCGTCATTTCCAGCCGTGCTCGCAACCAGTTGTCCGTGGTCTGTTCCTAGGTCAGCTATGGAAACGGTGTTCTTGTAGGGCCAGAAGGACCAGGGAAGTTCCAAGGGACCCGGGATCACAGCCCCGGTCTCCAATCCGACAGGATCCAGGTTGCAGTCCGCCCCAATGGCGTCCGGCTCATGGATCCGAACGAGCTTTGAGCGCCATGGAGGGATCGCACCGGTGCCGTAGATCATGCTGTCCGGCATCAAGCGGAGGTAGCTGAACACGTTCGTGTCGGCCGTGGGCACATGAATACCATAGGCCGTGGCTGTGATCACCGAAGGAACACCGCTGGACAGATCGTACTGAACTATTTCGGGGATCCCGGCTGCACCACTGATTATGGAGGCATAGAGCACACTCCCGTTGGCGGAGAGGGCAAGGGCGCGATGAGCACCATCGTACGCCGCCTCGAACACCGTCGGGTCGCTGAATGTGAGATCGGTGGGATCGATATCAAAGACCCAGATCCGATCACCAGCGAATTGACCCTGACCTGGGTCACTGCTCCAGAGGAACGCCAAGCGATCGTTCCCCGGAGAGACCGACATGGTTGGAATGAACGGAAAGCAGGGACCGGTGCTGGGTCCGATGGTTCGCACGACTGGGACGGTGTCCAAGCCAGATCCGGAGGTGATGTGGTAGCAATGGAACTCGTTACCGAAGGTGGGGTGTGTGATGAACCAGTATCCCGCACCATCCGGTTGGCTGATCGCCGTCACAGGCCACAGGCTGGGTTCCGCAAAGGGAATTCGCTTCACAGTGACATCACCCAGCCCGTTGTTCAAGCTCATGTCCACGATGCTGTATTCAATGGGCTGCTCGTTGACGGGCCCTGTATCCTCGGTACTAAAGACGTAGAACAGATCATCATTGCCAGGATGTGGGATCGCTGCAACGATGAGGTTGAAATCGAACAGAAAATCCCCTCCATTGGGCATCAAGTCGCCAAAACGGTCTCTGACCCCATCCCTATCGGTTACGAACAGTATCTCACCCGTAAGCGGATCGCTCATCGTCACTTGGAAAAAATCATCGAAAGGGGTGTTCAGGCTGGTGGAAGGTTGCTGCCCGGGTGGGAAACGCAGGTTCACGCCCCAGTTCATCTCAAAGTTCTCGCAGTAGCGTGGGGTTTGTGCGAAACCCTCAAGCCAATGGAGTTCACACGCCAGAATTTGGAGCCACAGTAAACAGCTTCGTGGGGTCATGGCGATCAATCTTCGATCGCCATTCCCTGGCCATCCAGACAGTAGGTCCCCGTACCACCGCGCCATGTCACGCAGTACGTAACAGTGTTGCAGGCAGAATACACGCAAGTGCTTTGGTCCGCGCATGCGGCAGGCGCTTCAATGGCGTAGAGTAGATCCATGCTCGTGCAATGCACCAGAACCTTTCTGATCGTTGTAACTGCTGCAGGTAGGGTATACGTGGTGTTCACACCAGGGCCGGGAGGAGTGTAGGGAAAGGTTACAGGCGGTATCTGGTAGTTGACCGAGCACACGAATTCGACCTTATGCCAGGTCTGCGCACTTGCGTTGTGCACGCTATACTGGGGCTGCGCTATCAGCCCCGAACCCCAAAGGATCGTCCCAACGGACATCAAAAGGCGTGCTCGGGCGCTCCAGCGGCACAGGTGGTCATGTGCCTTTACCGAAAGGATAGAAGCTAACAATGGAGCGAAGGGGGGGGGCGGCACATGGTGTTGGGTTTTGTCCTACGAATGTAGCCGAAGATCTGCTGTTCGTTACCTCGCAGAGTGCGCTCAACTGGATGATCGCATCTGAGAGCCCGAGGTCACCACCAACCTATACTCCTGAGGCCAGCACCATCATGTTCTGCATCGGTATTGCGCATCACGTGGTCCAGCACGAGGTCGTTTCATCCCGGCGTCCTAGGTTCGCGGCCATGCCGCACCCCAGGGACCTGTCCGTCAGCTCCGTGCTGTACGACCTGCCGGCGGACCGGATCGCCCAGCACCCCCCGGCCGACCGCGGCTCATCGCGGCTGCTCGTGTACCGTGATGGTGTGATCGAGGACCGGATCTTCGCCGACCTGCCCGCGCTGCTGCCCGCCGGGGCCCTGCTGGTGATGAACGACACCCGGGTGGTGAACGCCCGCTTGCACTTCCACAAGGACACGGGGGCGCGCATCGAGGTGTTCTGCCTGGAGCCCGCCCATGGCGGTCCGGTGGAAGAGGCGTTCCAGCAGGTGGACGAGGCGGAGTGGCGCTGCGCCCTGGGCAACGCGAAGCGATGGAAGCAAGGCCCGCTCGGGCAGTTGTTCCGGTCGCCGCAAGGCGATGTGCAGCTCTTCGCCGAGCGGCTGCCCGACGACGGTCATGGAACGCGGGTGCGCTTCCACTGGCTGCCTGGCGGCCTGACCTTCGCTGAGGTGCTCGCGCGCGCCGGCAAGGTGCCTCTGCCTCCATACATGCACAGGGATGCCGCAGTGGAGGACCAGGAACGTTACCAAACGGTCTTCGCCCGGTGCGAAGGGTCCGTGGCCGCGCCAACGGCCGGCCTGCACTTCACACCGGCGCTGCTGGAGACCCTGCGCTCCCGCGGGGTCCAGCAGGCCCGGGTCACCCTGCACGTGGGCGCCGGCACCTTCCAGCCAGTTCATGCCGATACCATGGCCGGCCATGCCATGCACCGCGAGCGCATCCTGGTGGGGCGCGAGGTGGTGCAGCTCCTGCACGACAGCGCGGGAGTGCGGCCCATCGTGGTCACCGGCACCACCTCCCTGCGGACGATCGAGAGCCTTTACTGGCATGGTGCCCGCATCCTGCGCGGGTCCGATCCGGTGGAGCTGCATGTGGACCAGTGGGAGCCGTATGAGTTCCCGCTGGCGGATCATCCGGGCGTACGTGAGGCCCTGGGCGCCGTGCTGCGCTGGATGGATGACCGGGGGATGGACCAGGTCACCGGGAGCACGGCCCTGCTGATCGCCCCCGGCTACCGCATGCGGCTAGCTGACGCGCTCATCACGAACTTCCACCAGCCCGGCAGCACGCTCCTTCTGTTGGTGGCGGCCTGTGTGGGCCAGGACTGGCGGCGGATCTACGACCATGCCCTCTCCGGGGGATATCGGTTCCTGAGCTACGGGGACGCCTCCCTGCTCTGGGTGCGACGGCCCTGAACGGGGAAAGCCCCGCCGAACGGCGAGGCTTTCCCGGGATCGGTGATCGTGGTGTTCGCCGTGAGCTCAGAGCGGCAGGGTCCAACCGGCGGTCCAGTCGTCGCCGGCCGGCACGGCTCCCTTGTAGGTGGCCGGGCTGAACCAGCCGTCCAGCGTCGTGAGGTCCACGGCGTTGGCGTTCTCGGTGCCGACGTAACCGGAGAGCACGCCAGGGTCGGTGGCCGAGTTGGTGGCATCGTTGGCGAAGGGGTCGCAGTCCTTCCAGTTGGTGGCAAAGCCATAGGCGGTGGTGTTGCGGCAGATCAGCAGGCCCTGATCCATCCAGGTGCTGGAGCTGTCGCTGACCCTAATGCCGCTGCCGGCAGCGGCGCCGGCCACAAGACCGTTATACAGGCTTCCGCGGGTTCCGTGGCGCAGGCGCACGGCCTCGCTGGCGGTGCCGTCATCGGCGGCCACGATGGTGAAGTTGCTGACGATCGGGTTGGAGAAGGGTTGCACCATGAAGTCGGTCTCCCAGTTGTCGCACTCGAAGCCGCGGTCGCAGCTGGCGGGGTCCTGGTGCACGGCCCAGAACTGGCCCTTGCCGCGCCAGCCGTGGCTCCAGTCGAAGCTGTCGTCGCTGTTGCCGGTGCTCAGGGCCCACTTCAAGGTGGCGGTGCCGCCGAAGAACTCGAAGCCGTCGTCGCTGCCCTTGTAGGCCTGCAGATGCTCCAGCACCGTGCCACTGCCCACGCCGTTGAAGGAGAAACCGTTGAGCTCGTTGTCGGTGCCGAGGATCTTGCCGGCGTATTCCACCCGCACGTACTTCATCACGCCGCTGTTGTCGGTGTCGTCGCTGCCGCCATACGTACCGGATCCGCCTTCACCTTCGGCCGTGCAGCCGCCGCCGCCACAGATGTTGATCTGGGCGTAGCCGTTGAGCACGATGCCACCCCATGCGCCGGGGGCCGCGCCACCGGTGATGGTCTTGATCGTCGTGAACACGATGGGCGCCGAGGGGCTGCCCACCGCATTGATGCGGCCGCCGCGCTGCACGCTCAGGAAGGGCGTGGTGCCGTCATCGGCCGCGTAGAGCATCGTTCCGGCATCGATGGTGAGCACCGCACCGCCGGCCACGAACACGCCGCCGCTGAGCAGCCAGCGCTTGTCGGACCCGAGGGTGCGGCTGCTGCCGATGGTGCCGCTGAGGACATGGTAGGTCTGGCCGTTGATCACCGTGGTGGGATCGGTGGAGGCGTAGATGCAGGTGCCGTCATCGTTGTCCGCGTCCGGATCGTAGTTCACGGCGCTGGGGTCCGTGCACCCTTCCTTTTTCTTGCAGGAGGTGAGCGGTGCCGCGGCGATGCCGACCACGACGAGCGTGGTGAGGAGACGGCTGGTGAGGGATGCGTTGATCTTCATGGTCTGTGTTGATGCCGCAAAGCTCCGGCCGTGGCATGAGGCCGATGTGTGCCGAGCGTTATCGTTTCCTTAATCATGCACGGTCTTCGCGGCGCATGGTCTTAACATGGCGGAGCGCCGGATCGCTGCGATCCGGCGCTCCGCTCGTGCACCGTGTCAGAGGATGCGGAAGCCGATGCCGGCGGAGATGCCTACGCCCGTGCGGTACTCGTTCACGAGCGAGGTGCCGTTGGGCGTTTCCTGCTCCACGCGCACCGGGGCGTCGAGCAGGTTGCGCAGGTTGAGGTTCACCTGCCAGCGGCGGCCGATGTCGCCGCGCAGGATCAGGTTCAGGGTGTGCACGGGCAGTTCGTACTGATCGCCCAGGCCGTTGGCGCCGGCGGCGAAGACCCGTGCGCCGAACACGTTGTAAGCGGCGGTGGCCGTCAGCGTCAGCGTGCGGCCCAGGGCGCGGGTCCAGCTCAGGTCGGCGTTCAGCAGGTAGGGGCTGGCGCCTTGCAGCGGACGCGATGCGTTCGTGAGCACCACCGTTCCGGTCTCGGTGCCTGCGTTCTGTTCGCCGACCTCAAGGCGGCTGTAGAGGTAGGTGGCGTTCATCCCGATGCTGAAGGCGTTCCACACGCTGCTGTCCCGTCCCAGCAGGTGGCCGATGTTGCGCACCAGCTCCACCTCCACGCCCGCCAGGGTGGCCTGGCCGGTGTTGCGGAAGCTCATCAGCTGACCGCTCGCGGTGGCCAGGGCCACCTTTTCGATGGGGTCGTTCAGCACCTTGCCGAAGGCGCCCACGGCGAGCAGTTCGCCAGGGCCGGGGTAAAGCTCATAGCGCAGGTCGGCGTTGTAGTTCGCTCCGTTGCGCAGGTCGGGGTTCCCGATGTTCTTGGTGCCCGCGAAGAACTCGGTGTACTCGAAGGGCGCCATCTCGCGGAAGCCCGGACGGCTGATGGTCTTGCTGCCGCTGAGACGCACCACATGCCGCTCGCGCACATCGAGCCGCAGGCTCAGGAAGGGCAGCAGGTCGTCGCTCTGGATGCGCGCCACGCGTTGCGGCTGGTAGAAGCTGTCGCTCTGCTTGCGGTACACGATCCGCTGATCGCCCTGCTCGAAGCGCGCACCGGTGAGGAGCTTCAGCTTGCCGGGCACCAGGTCGGCCTCCGCGGCGAGGTGCGCGGCATTGATGTTCCGTTCGATGCGGTGGTCCGCCTCAGGGCCCGTGCTGTTGTTCAGGGTGAATTGCCCCGCGGCGTAGGTGGTGGCGTTCAGGTAGCGATCGGGCGCGTCCACGTCCACACCACCCGGGTTGGCGGCGTTCACGCCCGTGAGGTCGTAGGTGAGGATGTCGTATCCGAAGTTCCGTTCCATGCGGCGCAGCTGATAGCCCGTGCGCAGGGTGAGCACGTTGTGCAGCTCCATGTCGCGCTCGCGCTGCAGCACGCGATAGGCGGCCCCGGCCTGGGCGCTCAGTTCCTGCTCCTGCAGATCGCTGTACCAACGGTGGTTCTCCAGGCGGTCGATCGCATTGAAGCGGTAGCTGGTGGCGCCGCCATCGGAGTTGTACAGGTACACCAGCTGACGGCGGTCGGGTTCGGCGGCGTCGGCGGTGCCCATCGATCCGCTCCAGTCCAGGGTGAGCCGGTCGGCCCGGCCGAACGCATGGTGACCGGCGAGCTGGTTCACCCAGAGGCTGTTCTGACGGAAGGTGTATCGCCTTGCGTGGACGCGGTCGGCGTAGTCGAAGTGGAAGCCGTCGTTGACGCGGTGCTCATCGCTGCTGAGGTTCACCCACAGGCTGGTGACGGACACCTGATGGCGCTTGCCCAGTTCAAGGTTCAGCCCGGCGAGCGCCGAGCTCTGTGTGTTGAACTGCCAGCTCTGGACGTCGTAGTCGATCAAGGCCGCGTTGCTGGCGTTGACGATGCGCACGGCGCCTTCGCGGTAGCGGTGCTCGTTGCGGTAGCTGGCGCTGCCGATCACGCCCAGCGCGATGTGCTCGCCCAAGCGGATCCGTGTGCCGCCGGAGAGCCCGAAGTTGAGGTCGGGTGCCGCGCTGCCCGTCGTGCCATTGAGGTTCACCGGTACGAGGAGGCGCTCCCCGCCGATGTTGGTGCCGGGCCGTGTGGCACCGGCAGGCAGTTCGCGCGTGCGGTCGTCACGTCCCCAGAAGTCGCTGCCGCCACCGTTGTAGGAGCGGAAGGTGCCGAAGGTGGTGCGGGTGTTCACGCCGCCGCCCACCTGGATGCGCAGGGTCGGCTCGGCCATGGCCCGGCGTGTGCGGATGTCCACCGAACCACCGCTGAAGTCGCCGTACAGTTCGGGGGAGAAGGCCTTGGTGACCGACACGCTGCCCACCACGTCGGTGGGAATGATGTCCAGCGGGGCCACTTTCATGTCGGGGTCGGGCGAGGGCAACGGCAGGCCGTTGAGGTAGGCCGCATTGTAGCGGTCGCCGAGCCCGCGCACGAAGACGTACCGACCGCCCATCACGCTCATGCCGACCATCTTGGTCACCCCTTCGGCCACGTCGGTAGCACCCTTCCTGCGCAGTTCCTGGGCACCGATGGTCTGCACCAGCTTGTCGGTCTCCTTACGCTCCATGAGCAACACCGACTCGCGCTCACGGTCCACCGTGTGCACCACATCCACCTGCTGCAGCTGGTTCGAAGGCTCGGCCAGGGTGATGTCCGCGGTCACCGTGCCACCCGCCACCATCGTGATGACGCGCTCCACGGGCTCGAAGCCCACGAAGCTCACCAGAAGGGTATGTTCACCCGCCGGGCAGGGAAAGCTGTACCGGCCGTCGAGGTCGGTGCTGGCGCCGAAGGTGGTGCCCTTGATGATCACGTTCACGAAGGGCATCGGCTGCACGGAGCCTCCCTCATTGGCCGTGATCACGCCCGCCACGGTGCCGTTCTGGGCGAGGAGCGCCCGGGTCGCCAGCAGGAGCAGGGAGAGGAGAAGGGTGCGGTGCATCGAAGGTGGCGAACGGACCTGTTCATTCGCGCCGCAAAGGTCCCGGCAGGGTGTTACGTCGGTCTGTTCCGATCGTTAAGGCTTTGTTATCCGACCTCATCATCATGTTCTCCGGGTGGGATAATAGGCCGTTCTATCTTGCGTTCCCTAACCGCGCTGCCCGGCGCGCATTTGCATGAAGCGATCCCTTGCCGCCCCCTATGCCCTGCTGATCCTCCTGGCGCCGGTCCGGGCCCAGCTTGGCGGTCAGGCCGTGTTCCGCGTGCTCGACATCCCCTCCTCCGCCCGCATCAGCGCGCTGGGGGGCACCCACATCGCGGTGATGGACGACGACCTCAACCTGGGCATCTTCAACCCGTCGGTGCTGAACCCCACCATGGGCCGGCAGGTGGCCTTCAGCTATCTGCCCTATTTCGAGGGCATCAAGATGGGCTTCGGATCCTACGCCCATCATTTCGACAGCATCCGCACCACCTTCAGCGGCACGGTGCAGTTCGTGGACTATGGCACCTTTCAGCGCACCGAGGCCGACGGTTCGGAGACGGGCACGTTCACGGGGGGCGAGTACGTGGTGCAGGTGGGTGCTGCGCGCGCGTTGGACAGCCTGTTCACCGTCGGGGCGAACGTGAAGTTCATCACCTCGCAACTGGAGGCCTACACCGCCACCGGCTGGGCCGCCGATCTGGGGGCCACGTTCCACAAGCGGAGCATGGGGCTCACGGTGTCGGCCTTGCTGCGCAACATCGGGTTCGTGAGCTCCCGCTACACCGACCAGAAGGAGAAGCTGCCGTTCGATGTTCAGCTGGGGCTGAGCTACCGCTTCCGCCACGCGCCGTTCCGCCTGGGCCTCACCTTCGTCAATCTGCAGCAATGGGACCTCACCTACGACGACCCTGTGCAGCAGCAGCAGATCGACCCCACCACGGGTGAACCGATCGTGGAGGAGGTCTCCTTCCTCGAGAACGCCGTACTGCACCTGGTGCCCAACGTGGAGGTCCTGTTGGGGCGGTATTTCAACGTGCGGGTGGGTTATGACTTCCAGCGGCGGCGGGAGCTGAAGGTGGACGGCAAGCCGGGCATCAGCGGGTTGAGCTTCGGCCTCGGCCTGCGGGTGAGCAAGGTGCACCTGAGCTACGGCTTCGCGCAATACCACCTGGCGGGGATCTCGAACACGATCACCCTGGCGGCGCGGTTCAGCGACTTCAAGAAGCGCCCACCGGGGCAGGAGCCCGAGCGCCGGCGGAAGCGCAAGGACGAGGCTCCGGCGCCGGTGGCCGTGCCCGAGGGCTGAGCGCTGTCGCGCTACCTTGCGGCCGTGCGGCGCATCACCATCGCCATCGACGGATTCTCGTCCTGCGGCAAGAGCACCCTGGCCCGGCAGCTGGCCCAGCACCTCGGCTACACCTACATCGACAGCGGCGCCATGTACCGCGCGATGGCGCTCTTCGCCATGGAGAACGGCCTGGTGAAGGATGGGGTGCTGAACAAGGAGGGGCTGCTGGCCGTGCTGGACGGAGTGGACATCCGCTTCCAGCACGACCCCATGACGGACCGCAGCGCCACCACCCTCAACGGTCGGAACGTGGAGCACCGCATCCGCACGCTGGAGGTGAGCGACCAGGTGACCCTGGTGAGCCCGGTGCCCGAGGTTCGCGCCAAGTTGGTGCGGCTGCAGCAGCGGATGGGGCGTGAGAAAGGGGTGGTGATGGACGGCCGCGACATCGGCACCGTGGTCTTCCCGGACGCGGAGGTGAAGCTGTACATGACGGCCCGGCCGGAGGTGCGCGCCCTGCGCCGCTACCACGAGCTGAAGGCCAAGGGCGCGGAGGTGACCCTGGCCGAGGTGGAGGCCAACATCCGTCGGCGCGACCTGGACGACACCACCCGCGAGGCCGACCCGCTCACCAAGGCGGAAGGCGCCATCGAGATCGACAACAGCGACATCACCGCGCAGGATCAGTTCGAGGTGGCCCTGGGCCACGTGCTCGACGTGCTGGCCCGGGTGGGGCAGGAGTGAGGCCGCCTAGGAGGCCGAGACCATCCCCTCCACCATCTCCACCGGATCCTTCGCTCCCGCCACCATCGACAGCACCTTCAACATCACGCGGTCCAGCAAGGTGTCCGGGCAGCTGGCGCCGCTGGTGAGGATGATGGTCAACGGTCGCTTCGCCGGAAGCCAGTCGCTCGTGGTCTCCAGCTTGTGCGACGGGTAGTTGAAGTGCTGGATGGTCTCCGCGCTGAGGATCTCGCCCTCGTCCTTGATGAAGTACGTGGGATACCGGTGCTCCAGCAGTTCCACGAGGTGGCTGGTGTTGCTGCTGTTGTAGCCGCCCACCACCAGGGCCAGGTCGGCCTCGGCCTTCAGCAGTTCGTGGGTGGCGTCCTGGTTGTCGTTGGTGGCGTAACAGAGCGTGTCGCGCGTGTCGGCGAAGTGGGCCTTGATCTCGGCCTCACCGTGCTTCGCGATCATCACCTGCTTCAAATGGTCGGCGATGGCCTGTGTCTCGGTGGCCAGCATCGTCGTCTGGTTCACCACACCGATGCGCTGAAGGTCGCATGCGGGGTCGAAGCCTTCGCTGGCGCGGCCGCGGAACACGCCCTCAAAGGTCCCGGCAGGTTCCTTGCCAAGGATGATGCGGCCCAGCAGCTCGGCCTCGGCCATGTCGCGCAGCACCAGGGCGGGCGCTTTCCGCACCGTGTGGCTGAAGGTGGCCCGGGTCTCCTCGTGGGTGGCCTTGCCGTGGATGATCACCGTGTACTGCTGGTCGCCGAGCTGGTCGCTGCGCTTCCACACCTTCTCCACAAAGGGGCAGGTGGTGTTGTAGCGCAGGGGGTCGATGCCGATCGCTTTCAACCGGGCCTCGGTCTCCAGGGTGGTGCCGAAGGCCGGGATGATCACGATGTCCGCCGCCGTGAGCTCGCTCCAGTCCATCAGCATGCGTCCGTGCGTATCCTGGATGAAGCGCATGCCCCGCGCGGTGAGGTCGTCGTTCACCGCCTGGTTGTGGATCATCTGGCTGAGCAGGAAGATCCGTTTGCCCGGGTTCTCCTCCAGCGCTTTGTAGCTGATCTCGATGGCGTTCTCCACGCCGTAGCAGAAGCCGAAGTGACGCGCGAACAGGAAGCGCACGGGACCGAGGTCGAGCAGGGTGGGGGTCAGGTCCTTCTTGCGGGGGTCCTGCGCCTTGCGGAAGGCCTTCAGTCGACCGATGAGCTCGCTGCGGTAGTGGTTCGGGATGGTGAAGCTGCGCAAGTCGGAAGGGGAGGTCGGGTACGTAGGGGTGTGGAAGCGGCTGAGGACCAGGGCCTGTGAGCCGGTTCACGGCCAAAGGTAGCCGTGCGGTGCGCTGGGCTGGTGTCCGGTTCCGGGCGGATCGCGGTTCGCCGATCCACGTTCAGGGGCGTCAATGTATTGAGGATCAGCTTCCTTTTGTACTTTTGCGGTCCTTTTTCGGATCCGCCCTCCGCTATTGCGGAACGGCAGGCCTTAGCAGGAAGCTCACGCAGGGACACCGTGAGCCAACCAAACCCTCCCGGTCGGTGGCCCCTTGGGTCGGGATACAAACGTCAGTAACGCATGTCGACGGAACAGAACAAGGTCACCTTCGCCGAACCGCCCGCGGATTTCGATTGGGCAGGCCTGGAGGATGACAAGAAAGGCATCCCCGCCAACGAGCGGGAGGCCATGGAGAAAGCCTACGAGGACACCCTGAGCAGCATCTCCGAGAAGGAGGTCCTCATGGGCACCGTGGTGGGTATGAACAAGAAGGAGGTGGTCATCAACATCGGCTACAAGTCCGAGGGTGTGGTGCCCTTGAGCGAGTTCCGCTACAAGCCCGACCTCAAGCTGGGCGACCAGGTGGAGGTCTACATCGAGAAGCAGGAGGACAAGGGCGGCCAGATGGTGGTGAGCCACAAGACGGCCCGTGTGCACAATGCCTGGGGCAAGGTGAACCACGCGATGACCACCGACGAGGTGATCACCGGCTACGTGAAGTGCCGCACCAAGGGCGGTCTCATCGTCGATGTGTTCGGCATCGAGGCCTTCCTGCCCGGCTCGCAGATCGATGTGAAGCCCATCCGCGACTACGACCAGTACGTGGGCAAGAACATGGAGTTCAAGGTGGTGAAGATCAACCAGGAGTTCAAGAACGTGGTGGTCTCCCACAAGGCGCTGATCGAGGCTGAGCTCGAGGCACAGAAGAAGCAGATCATCGGCGGCCTGGAGAAGGGTCAGGTGCTGGAGGGTACCGTGAAGAACATCACCAGCTACGGCGTGTTCGTGGACCTGGGCGGCGTCGATGGCCTCATCCACATCACCGACCTCAGCTGGGGCCGCGTGAGCCACCCCGAGGAGGTGGTGAAGCTGGACGACAAGATCAACGTGGTGATCCTGGACTTCGACGACGAGAAGAAGCGGATCGCCCTGGGCCTGAAGCAGCTGAGCGCGCACCCCTGGGACGCCCTGAGCGCCGACATGAACGCCGGCGACAAGGTGAAGGGCAAGGTGATGGTGATCACGGACTACGGCGCCTTCGTGGAAGTGGCGCCCGGCGTGGAGGGTCTCCTGCACGTGAGCGAGATGAGCTGGAGCCAGCACCTGCGCAGCCCGAAGGACTTCCTGAAGGAGGGCCAGGAGATCGACTGTGTGATCCTGAACATCGACCGCGAGGAGCGCAAGATGAGCCTGGGCATGAAGCAGCTGGCCGCGGACCCCTGGGCGGACATCGAGTTCAAGTACCCCGTGAACTCGCGCCACACGGCCAAGGTGCGCAACTTCACCCACTTCGGCATCTTCGCCGAGCTGGAGGAGGGCGTGGACGGCCTCATCCACATCAGCGACCTCAGCTGGACCAAGCGCATCAAGCATCCCAGCGAGTTCTGCAACGTCGGTGACGACATCGAGGTGCAGGTGCTGGAGGTGGACAAGGACAACCGTCGCCTCAGCCTGGGCCACAAGCAGGTGGAGCAGAACCCCTGGGAGGTGTTCGCGGGCACCTTCACCGAAGGCAGCGTCCACGAGGGCACGCTGGTGGGACGCAACGGCAACAATTTCATCGTGTCCCTGCCCTACGGCGTGGAAGGCACGGTGAGCACCAAGCACCTCAAGAAGGCCGATGGAAGCAAGGCCGAACTGGAGGAGAAGCTGCCGTTCAAGGTGCTGGAGTTCAACGGGGAGGCCCGCCGCATCGTGCTGAGCCACACGCGCACCTTCGAGGAGGGCGACGACACCGAGGAACTCGGCACCGCACGCGGTGGCCGCGCCCGGAAGGCCCCCGCCGGAGAAGGACAGAGCGCCAGTGTGAAGAGCGTCAACGAGAAGGTGGAGAAGAGCACCTTGGGCGACCTCAGCGTGCTGAGCGACCTCAAGAGCGCCATGGAGAACAAGGAGCGCTCCGGCAAGAAGTCCAGGAACGAAGAGGAGGAGGGTTCGGAGAACTGACCCGTCCGATCGCACGAGCAGCGAAGCCCCGGCCCTGCCGGGGCTTCGTCGTTCCGGCGCGGCGCGGAGCATCCCGTTATCTTCGGGGCCGCATGCACGCCGCCACCCTTCTGGACAGCACGGCCTTCGGCCTCACCGTGCAGCGGCTGTGCTACCAGCTGGTGGAGGACCACGACGACCTCTCCAACACGGTGCTGCTCGGCCTGCAGCCGCGGGGGGTCTTCCTCAGCCGGCGCCTTGTGCGGGAGCTGGGCCGCATCCTCGGCGGTGCCCGCATCGGCTCCGGGGAGCTCGACATCACCTTCCACCGCGACGACTTTCGGCGAAGGCCGATGCCGCTCGCCCCGAACGCCATGCAGATGGACCTCTCGATCGAGGGCCGACATGTGGTGCTCATCGATGACGTGCTGTACACGGGCCGCAGCATCCGCGCCGGGCTGGATGCCCTGCTCAGTTTCGGGCGGCCGGCCTCCGTTCAGTTGCTCGTGCTCATCGACCGGCGCTTCGCCCGCGAGCTCCCCATCGCAGCGGACTATGTGGGGCGCTGGGTGGACAGCATCGAGGGGCAGCGCGTCACCGTGGAATGGGCCGAGACCGAGGGCGAGGACCGGGTGCTCCTCCACGGCGGTGATGGCGGGACGGCGCGCGGCATCCACCACCAAGCCTCCTCCACGACGTGAGCGACCAGTTGAGCACCGAGCACCTGCTGGGCATCCAGGACCTCACCCCGGATGACATCGACCTCATCTTCCGCACGGCGGACGGGTTCAAGGAGGTGCTCTCCCGGCCGATCAAGAAGGTGCCCTCCCTGCGGGACATCACCGTGGCCAATCTGTTCTTCGAGAACAGCACCCGCACGCGCATCAGCTTCGAGCTGGCCGAGAAACGGCTCAGCGCCGACATCATCAACTTCTCCAGTTCGTCCAGCAGCGTGAAGAAGGGCGAGACCCTCATCGACACGGTCAACAACATCCTGGCGATGAAGGTGGACATGGTGGTGATGCGCCATCCCGACCCGGGCGCGGCCGTGTTCCTGAGCAGGCATGTTCGTGCGCGGATCGTGAACGCGGGCGACGGCACGCACGAGCATCCCACACAGGCCCTGCTCGATGCGTACAGCATCCGCGAAAAGCTCGGGCGCGTCCGCGGCGTCAAGGTGGCCATCGTCGGCGACATCCTGTACAGCCGCGTGGCCCTCAGCAACATCCACTGCCTGCACAAGCTGGGCGCCGAGGTCACCCTCTGCGGACCGCCCACCCTGATGCCCCGCCATGTGGCCAGCCTCGGTGTCCGGGTGGAGCACGACCTGGACAAGGCCCTGGCCTGGTGCGACGTGGCGAACATGCTGCGCATCCAGCTCGAGCGCCAGGGGGGCGATGGGTTGGCCAATTTCCCGGGTCTGCGGGAGTATGCCATGCTCTATGGCCTGGACCTTCCGCGCTACCGACGGCTGGGCCGGGACATCGTCATCATGCACCCGGGGCCGATCAACCGCGGGGTGGAGGTCACCAGCGAGGTGGCCGATCACGCCAACAGCATCATCCTCGACCAGGTGGAGAACGGAGTGGCCATCCGCATGGCAGTGCTCTACCTCCTTGCCGGACGGATCCCGCGGGAGAATTGAGGCGCTGATTATATTTGAGCCCACACGCCTTCAGGCGAGGACCATGAACTTCACCATCGAGGACAAGGGTAAGTACACGCTGGTGACCTCCAACGTGGACAAGCTGGACACCACCTGTGCGCCGGAGCTGAAGAGCGAACTGGTGTACCTGAACAAGACCGGTGTCCGCAACATCATCATCGACCTGAAGGCGACCCGCTATTGCGACTCCAGCGGATTGAGCGCGCTGCTCGTGGCCAACCGCTTGTGCCGCAGCGTGAACGGTCTGCTCGTGGTCTGTGGCCTTCAGGAACCCGTGCAGAAACTGGTACAGATCTCGCAGCTCGAAAGTGTCCTGTCCATCACCCCGAGCCTCAATGAGGCGGTCGACCTGCTCTTCATGGAGGAGATCGAGAAGGATGTGAAGAAGGACGAATGAACCGAAAACGCATGAAGCACACCCTACTCTCCCTTTCCCTGGTCCTCACCGCCTCCGCCGCCTCGGCGCAGTGCATACCCAACCCGCTCTATGCGGACAGTGCCTTCGGCGTATGGCCGGACACCACCGAGAACTTCGCCGTGGGCATGGTGAACGTGTTCTATTCGGACACACTGAACATGATCGTGCCACAGGACGCAGGGGAGATCGACCCCCAGTTCGCCGGTCTCGCGCTGGACAGCGTGCGCCTGAACAACATCGCCGGTCTGCCGCCGGGGCTCGTGGTCAACTGCAACTCACAGACGGGAGCGCAGTGCACCTACCTCACCGGCATCCTCGGTTGTGGTTCCATCGAGGGTACGCCCACGTCCGAAGGAGTGTATCCGTTGACCATCAACGTGACGGCCTTCGCCAACCTGCTGGGCAACCCGGTGCCGGTGGACTATCCCTTCTCGGGGTACAGCATCGTGATCGGGCCGAACACGGTGGGTCTGGTGGAGAACACGATGACCTTGAGCGGCGTGCGCAACGTGCCCAATCCGTTCATGGAGCGCACCACGATCGAGTTCCAGCTCACTCAGCCGGGCAGCGTCACCATCCGCTTGTTCGACCTGTTGGGCGCCGAAGTGCGGTCCCTGCGTGTGGCGGGCAAGGCCGGCCTCAACCGGTACGTACTGAATGCCCAGGGCCTGCAGGACGGGCTCTACCTCTACAAGTTGGAGACCGGTCGAACGAGCTTCACCGGCCGCATGGTGGTGAGCCGTTGACCGCAGCGATGATGCATTCCCGGAGCCCCGTCCTCACCGACGGGGCTTCACGTTCCCAGGGGTCGCGTGCGGTTTGAGGTGATCCCCTTGGGCACCGGTGCCGCGTTGCCCGCACAGGGCCGGTCGCCCAGTGCCCAGGTGGTGCGGCGCGAGGAGTCGCTGTACCTGGTGGACTGCGGTGAGGGGACCCAGGAGCGCCTGCGTATGGCCGGCCTGAACTTCATGCGCATCGGCCATGTGTTCATCAGCCACCTCCACGGCGATCACTACTTCGGCCTCATGGGCTTGTTGAGCACCATGCACCTGCTGGGCCGCACCCGCGAGCTCCATGTGCATGGACCTCCTGCGCTCAAGCCCATCATCGACATGCAGCTGCAGGCTTCGGCCACATGGCTGCGCTACCCGCTCCATGTCCATCCCCTGGTCGACGATGCACCGCATGAGGTGCTCGTGGACCCCCACCTCACGGTGACCTCTCTTCCCCTGCGGCATCGCCTGCCCACCACGGGTTTCCTGTTCCGCGAGCGGCCCGGGCCCCGGCGCCTGCGCGCTGAACGCATCGCCGATATCCCGCACTACCTCCGCACCGCCGTGAAGAACGGCGACGACCTTCTGCGCGAGGACGGAACGGTGATCCCGAACGCTGAGCTCACGTTCGATCCGCTTCCCCCGCGGGCCTATGCCTACTGTTCGGATACGGCGCACCACCCGCAGCTCGTGGACTGGGTCCGGGCCGTGGACCTGCTCTACCACGAGGCCACGTTCACCCGCCACCTGGCGGCACGGGCGCGCGAGACCATGCACAGCACGGCGGCGGAGGCGGCGGTGATCGCCCGCGATGCCGGGGTCGGGGCGCTGCTCCTGGGCCACTTCTCCTCGCGCTACAAGGATCCAACGCCCCTGCTCATGGAGGCCCTGGAGGTCTTTCCCCGCGTGGCGCTCAGCGAGGAGGGACGCAGCTATCCGATCGGACGATCGATCGTGGACAACTCCTTCGGTCCATGATGCCGTGCGTCGGATACCTTTGGCGCTGTTTAGAACGAATCTAAACAGAGCGGAACGATGCATGTGAAGACCCTATTGGCGGATGGTGAGGACCTGGCCCTGGCCGGGCTGCGCGCGATCCTTTCCGGCGTGCCGCGTGTGGACCTCCTCGGTGAGGTGCGTGATGCCCGAGCGCTCGTGGAGGCCGTTCGCCGTGACCGACCGGACGTGGTGATGATCGATCACACCGCTGCTGCCTTGGGCGCGGACGCGGTCCGTGACGCGCTGAAGGTTTCCAAGCGCACCCGGTTCGTGGCCATCACCCACGATCCATCACCAGTGGTGCTGGCGCATGCCTTGCGCAGCGGTGTGTCCAGTTACATCCGCAAGGACTGCGACCGTGACGAGATCGTGAACGCCGTGCTCGACACGGCCGACGGGGCCCGTTTCTTCTGCGGCAAGGTGCTCGCGGTGCTGGAGCGGTCCTCGCTCTCCGTGGAGCAGCTTGCCGAACAGGTGCCCAGCTGTGCGCCCGTGACCCTGACACCGCGGGAGTGCGAGATCGTGCGCCTGATCGCCGACGGGCTTTCCTACACCCGGATCGCCGATCAGTTGGGCGTTTCGGCCCATACGGTCACGACGCACCGAAGGAACATCATGCAGAAGGTCGGTGTGAACAGCACTGCGGCGCTGGTGATGTACGCCGTGAAGCAAGGGCTCACGAGCCCGAACCGGTACCTCTTCAGCGCGGCGCAGGCCTGAGCGGCCTCCCTACCTTGCCGGCATGGGCCTGGTGTTGATCGGGGATGTGGGCGGCAGTTCCTCCCGGTGGGCGGTGTTGGCTGCGGGCACACCCCGGATGCTCCATGAGGGCGGACCATGGCCGGGGGCCAATGCGGCCTCCGGGGATGCAACGGCCCTGATGGACCGGCTGCGGGCCGCCGCCTCTGGCTTCGATGCACCGGAGAAAGTGCTTGTGCATGCGGCGGGCTGCGGCACGGCAGCCCGGGCGGAGCGCTTTGCGGATGAACTGGCCTTGCTGTTCCCCGACGCGGCGATCCAGGTGGAGGGCGACCTGCTGGGTGCGGCGCGCGCGATGTGGGGCACCGGGCCCGGGCGCATCCTCATCGTCGGAACCGGCATGAACGCGGCACGCTATGATGGCGAACGGCTGGCCACGGGCATTCCCTCCATGGGCTACATCCTTGGCGACGAGGGCAGCGGGGCCGACATCGGCAAGGCGCTGCTGCGCGATGCGTTCAGGGAGCGGATGCCCTCCAGGGTGCGTTCAGCGGTGTTCGGGGAAGGGCCGGTCCTGGCCGAAGTGATCGAGCAGGTGTACCGTCGGCCTGGCGCGGCGGCCGCGATCGCTTCACCCGTGAAGAGGCTCCTCGCCGTCCGGGATGAGCCTTATGTGCAGGACCTGTTGTCGGAACGCTTCGGGGCGCTGTCGGCCGAGGTCGTGCGCGCGCTCGGTCCGGGGGAATTGCGGGCGGTGGGTTCCGTGGCGGCGGGCTTCCGGGAGGAACTCTCGGTGGCGTTGGAAGCGCATGGCCTTCTCCTCACACGGACGGTGGCCGATCCCCTTCCCGGGCTGATCACCTACGTCCTGGCGGTGGGACCTCGGTGAGCTCGATGGCGTGCAGGGGGATCTGCAGGGCCTCCCCGATCGCGGTGAACCCCTCGCGGTTCTCCGGACTGCGCAACGCACGGTGCACCTGGCTTTTCTCCACCGCGGTGAGGTGCCAGCTCAGGCTGATCTCGTCACGTTCGTCGTGCCGCAGCTGCAGGTCCACCACCCGCACGGGCACCGCCGTCCAGGTGCTCAGCTCCTGCATCAGTTGGTCGTAGTCCTGGTCCTGCACTCGGACGAAATTGCCGTACACGTTGCGGGCCGGGTCGAGCAGTCGGCCGAGCAGCGAGGCGCTCACTTCGCGCACCTCCAGTTCCTTCTGCTTGTCGCGCATCTGGATGATCACCACCCCGCGGGTGTGGCGTGCGATCCACGTGCGATGCGCGCGCAGGAAGCTGCCCACGGTGCGGAAGCCATAATTGTCGCGGATGCCGGCATCCATCACCCGCAGGGGAGGCTCGCTGGGCAGTGTCACCACCGGGGTGATGTAGGGGAAGGTCGCGCTCATGCGGAGCGCACTGGTCAGCTTGAGGTCCCCGGCACTTTGCGCGGCGAAGAGCCTGCGGAACTCCACCGACTCCGGCTCTGGCCGGTAGTTCATCGTGGCCGATGGCGCGTTGGTGGTGAGGTGCGCCGCAGGCAATGCACTGATGAGCAGACGTCGTCCGTCATTGATGCAGGTGGGCGCTACCATGAACAGCGGCATGCGCGCTTCGCGTTCCTCCTCCGCCAGTTGGTCGAGCCGCACGTCGAGCAGTCCTCCGGTGTTCTCGTTCAGCCGCTGCTCGAACACGAAGCCCCTGTCGCGGGTGTAAAGCCGGGTACCGTCGCTCACACGCTGGTAGCGGATGAACATGTCGTTCGTCACCAGGGTGAAGGCCACCGGGTTCAGGATGTCCGTGCACATGTTGGACACATGGTCCGGGTCATGGACGGAGGGTCCGCCTTCCTCGGCGTTCCGCGCCGCCTGGCGGTAGTAGGCCGCACCGATGGCCCCGCCGGAGGAGCCCGTGATCAAGGCCGTGCGCGTCATCAGTGTGCCCTGGACCAGGCTGTCGATCTCGCGCATGCACAGGTAGGTCCACAGCATGCTGCGCAGGCCACCGCCGCTGGTGCTCACGATCACGAGCGGAGGCAGGCTGTCACCGGCCAGGGCCAGGTTCTTCGCATGCCATCGGTCCAGGATCCCCTCCATGGCCGCCCGGTCACGGTGAACGGCGACGGTGTCGTAGGCGAGCCGCGCCAGGGCATCCCGACCATAGGGAGCGGGCGGCACGAGGTAGTCCAGTCCGTGGGCCTGGCTGTCGTAGAGGAAGGCTTCCGTGCGAAGGCTGATGAGGTTGATGACCACCACGGCGGCCACCACCACGCTCAGTGTCCACCCTTTGAACCAGCTGTAGAGCGCGCTGAGCACCATGAGGAGCATGGTGAAGAGCAGGAAGGCGCTCGCCCCCGTGGGGATCTCGAAGAAGCGCACCCCGGCGAAGGCGCCGAGCGCGACGAAGCTGATGATGACGATGACCTCGAAGATGGAACCGTTGATGTGGTTCTGCCAGAGCACACTGCGAAGGAGGTCCTTGTCGTAGTGCCTGCTGCTGCGCGCCAGGGCGATGCGGAAGGGCGGCACGAGGTAGGTCTCCACATGCCATTTGCGGGTGCGCTGCTCGCGGCGCAGCCAACGCGTGGCGCGGCGTTGCTCCGTGCGCATGGGAGGAATGGGCGGCATCGGACCGGGAGGGTCGGCGGGATGCTCATCGGGCCGGTACTCCTCGGGGCGCAGGCCCGTCATCTTCACGATGTCCGTGTTGGTGCGCGTGAAGTAGGCCAGGGAGATGAGCTGGAAGAGGAACAGGCCGATGAGGAAGGCCAGCAGGTTCAGGGCCACCTCGGGGGGGGGCACCAGTTCCTTGGTGAGCTGCAGTCGGGCCGAGCACCACAGGTAGGTGAGGGTGAAGGCCACCGGGATCACCGCGTTGTTGATGTTGAACTTCAGGAAGGGCCGGCTCAGTGTGGCGATGAACGGGAACCGGTACGCATGCATGGTGTAGCTGTACAGGTTGAAGGCGGTGATGAAACCTCCCAGGGCGAACCCGTTGAGCAGGAAGCCCCAGGGGTTCACCGCCCCCATGTACTCGGGGTAAAGGAAGAGATAGGGGATGCCGTATTTCTGGCCGAGGTTGCCGGTGATGTAGGCCCAAAGCACCAGCCAGAAGAACAGCAGGAGGTGGTTCTTCTTCAGATGGAGCACAAGCAACTGCAGGGGGAAGAAATACACCGCCCTGCGCAGCCAATGCCGCGTGTTCCTGTGCGCCACCCGGTAAAGATGGACCATCTCACGGATTATACGTCCGTGAACCCCAGTGTGTTGTCAGCGACTACACCTTGTCCAGCACCAGGGCCATGACATCGGCCTCCATCGCCTCGGCCCGGCGCTTCAAGGCATCCGCTTTCACCAGGACCTCCTTCTTCCAGGCTTCGTCGTCCAGCCCGGCGCAGTTGATGCGCACGTTGAGGTAGCCACCGAGCGCGCCGGTGCGTGCGCACATGGCGCCCACGCCCGCGTCGCTCACGCTCGCCTTGAGACCCTTCTCCGCCATGGCCTTCATCACCTCCATGCTCTCCACGCACACCTCCAGGGTGCGCAGGGGCACCAGGATCGCCCCTTTCGTGGCCTCGCGGATGGCGTCCTTCCGCGCCGCAGCCTGTTCCGGCGTATCCTTCGGCAGACCCATCGCGGCCAGGATACGGTCGTACGCCTTGGTGTCCTCGTCCACCAGCCGCAGCAGCTCCTGGCGGTAGGCCTCACCCTTCACGGCCCAGTCGCTGAACTCGGCCCAGCGGTCGTCCCAACCGCGCTTGTGCGCGCTGAGGTTGGCCACCATGGTGCCCAGCGCCGCACCCAGGGCGCCGCAGTATGCGGCCACGCTGCCACCGCCCGGTGCCGGGCTTTCGCTCGCCGTCTCCTCGCTGAAGCGCTTCAGGTCCATGCGCACCAGCCGTTCGTCCTTCGCATCGGCCAGCAGGTATTCGATCACGCGCTTCTCCGGGTCGAAGGGGGCCAGGTCGTCGAGGCCCAGGCTCTTCACCGCAAGCTTGACCTTCTCCCGCTCGGGGATGCCGAGGCTGCGCTCCTGGCGCTTGAGGAAGAAGTCGGCCGCGTCGAGCAGGGCCTGCTTGGGCACCAGGCCCACGAGCTCGCTGCCAGTGACCCGGATGCCGCGCTCCTGGGCGCTGATGCATGCCTCGTCGAAGGCGACGTGCATCGGCGTCACATCGATGTCGGTGAGGTTGAGGGAGAGCTGGGCGATGCCGTACTCCTCGATGAACCAGCCGATGCCCTTCACGCACTTGAGCTTGCCGGGGATGTTCACCGGAGCTCCGTTCGCATCGAGCACTGGTTTGCCGGTGAGCGGATCGCCGTCACGCTTCACACGGCCCGCTTCGCGGATGTCGAAGGCGATGGCGTTGGCGCGGCGGGTGCTGGTGGTGTTGAGGTTGATGTTGTAGGCGACCAGCAGCTTGCGGGCCCCGACGGCGATGGCGCCGCTGCGGGCCACGCTCTCCGTGAAGGCGGCCGGCCCGAAGTCGGGCTTCCACGCAGGGTCCACGAGCTTCTTGGACAGGCCCTCGTATTCCCCTGCCCTGTTGTTGGCCAGGTTGCGGCGCTTCTCCTCGCGGGCCGCACGCTCATACAGGTACACGGGGATGGCGAGCTCCGTGCCGATGCGCTCCCCGAGCTGCTGCGCGTAGGGCACCAGCTCATCGAGGGTGATGCCGCTGATGGGCACCAGCGGGCATACGTCCGTGGCACCGAAGCGGGGGTGCTCGCCGCTGTGGCCGCGCATGTCGATCAGCTCCTGCGCCTTCTTCACCAGGCGGAAGGCCGCCTCGCACACGGGCCCGGGTTCCCCCACGAAGGTGATCACCGTGCGGTTGGTGGCCTTGCCGGGGTCGACGTCGAGCACGCGCACGCCTTCCACAGCGGCCGCAGCGGCCACGATGGCGTCGATCTTGGCGCGGTCACGCCCTTCGCTGATGTTGGGAACGCATTCGATGATGGGTCGTTGCATGGGGTCGGATGAGGGGCCGCAAAGCTAGCGGGCCGCTACCTTGTCCGCCATGAAGCGGGCAGCGTGGGCCGGGGTGCTCGTGGCGACGGTCGCCACGGCCCAGGAGCCGGCCCTGCCCGCAGAGCCGCGATGGTCCGCGTCCTTGGACCTGGTGGGGCCGGTCCGCGGCGTCATCGCCGCGGACGACGCCCTGCCCTACCTGCAACTGGACCTGGCCATCCAGCGGTGGGCGTGGGGCGATGTGGCCTGGCGGGTGGGCTATGGGCACGTGAACGACCGCTGGGAGGAGACCCGCGATGTGCTGATGGTGGTGGACAGCCTCACGTTCGAGCAGGAGCACATCGCGGCCCGCGAGCAGGTGCATGCGGTGCGCGTGGGGGCCGTGGTCCAGCATCGCGACCGGGTCTTCGCCCCCTCCGCCGGATTCTCCCTCGTGCTCGGGGTGGAGGGGCAGCAGGCCCGGCGGACGGCCACGGGCCTGACGCCGGACACGGTGCCGTGCACGGACTGCGTGCTGGTGGAGATCCCTGGCTACACGGGCCGGTTCGACGGCGAACGGCGGGACGTCTGGGGCAACATCGGGTTGGAGGCGGCGCTGGCGATGAGCTGGAAGGTGGGGCGCCGGATCGAGCTGGAGGCCCGCGTGCCGGTGCACCTGCGGTGGCGTTTCATGGTCGATGGCGCCATCACCGGCACGGCGCCGGAGGTGGAGGCTTGGGCCCAGCCATGGCGGGTGGGGGTGGGCTTTCCGGCGCTGTTCGTGCACGTGCGCTGGTGATCACGCGATCGCGAGGCTCACCAGGTTGTTCAGCATGTGCAGGCCCACGGGCACCCAGATGGACCCGGTGCGCGAGCGTGCATAGCCCAGCACCACGCCGAGCATCAGCACCAGGAGCAGGATCGGGGCCGGGTATTGCATATGCATCAGCGTGAAGGTGCCCGCGCTGAGCGCCACGGCGAGGTGCTCATCGGCGATCTGCCGCAGCGAGCCGTACAGCAGTCCGCGCACAAGCGCTTCCTCGAACAGGGCCGGCAGCACGCCGATGCCGAGGACAAGCATCACCGGATCGTTCGCGGTGCGCACCACCTGGGCCATGAAGTCGGTGGTGAACACCGGGAACAGATGGCTGAGCCCTTCCTGGGCGGCCGCCACCAGGATGAAAACACCGCTCCAGGTGAGGGCCGCCCGCCAGGTGGGGCGGCGCAGTCCGAGGAAGCGGCCGAGGTGCGGTCCCACCCACTGACGCACCAGCAGCACGAGCAGAAGGAGCGCGGACAAACCGCTCCAAAGGCTGGCCTTGGCGATGGCCGTACCGTTCGTGCTCTGTTGCTGCATGGCGTCCACCAGCCCCGGGTCCTGCAGGAGGTCGGAGAGGGCCAGGTCCTGGAGGGCCGGGGTCACCGTGCGGCAGTGTGCGATGAACACACCGGTCTGGACCAGGAAGAAGGTGGTGAAGACGATGAGGAAGATGCCCATGCCGCGCGCGAAGCGCAGGCCCGGGGGCATCGACAGCTCGGGATCGAGGCGGTCCTCAGGCAAGGGCGTCTCCGGACCGGACGGGTGTTCCATCGATGATGACGGTGTCGAGGTGGTCGGTGCCGAAGGCGTACGGCAGGTAGGCCAGGGAGGGCACCTCACGGGTGATCAGCAGGCTGGCGCGTTTGCCCGGGGTGAGGCTGCCAAGCTCGTGCGACAGCCCCATGGCGGCGGCGGCATTGAGCGTGGCGGCATTGACGGCCTCCTCGGGCAGCATGCGGAGCTGGATGCACGCGAGCGAGAGCACCAGGTTCATGTTGCCACTGGGCGTGCTGCCGGGGTTGTGGTCGCTCGCCAGGGCCACGGCGCAGCCCCGCTCGATGAGCGCACGCGCCGGAGCGTAGGGGATGCGCAGGAAGAACGAGCACGAGGGCAGCAGGGTGGGGATGGTGCCGCCGCCCTGCAACGCGTCCAGGTCCGAGGGCTCCATCACTTCCAGATGGTCCACGCTCAGCGCACCCCGGCGCACGGCGGCGGCGATGCCGCCGAGGCTGGTGAACTGGTTCACATGCACCTTGCCCGATAGTCCATGCTTCGCACCGGCCTCGAGGATGCGTTCCATCTCATCGACGGTGAAATAGTTGGTCTCGCAGAACACGTCCACGAAATCGGCCAGCCCTTCCTTCGCCACCTGGGGGATCAGCTCCCCGATGATCATGCCCACGTAGCCCTGGCGGTCGTCGGCGAACTCCGGAGGCAGGGCATGGGCCGCGAGCAGCGTGGCCTTGATGTGCAGGGGAAGGGCCTCCTTCAACCGGTTCACCACGCGGAGCATCTTCAGCTCGCTTTCCACGCTCAATCCATAACCGCTCTTGATCTCCACGGCCACGGTCCCCTGATGCATCATGTCACGCAGCCGGGAGGAGGCCTGATCGAACAGGGCCTCTTCGGACATCAGGCGCAGCGCGCGCGCGCTGTTGAGGATGCCTCCTCCGCGGGCGGCGATGTCCTGGTAGCTGAGGCCACGGATCTTGTCCACGAACTCCTCCTCCCGCGGAGCAGCGAAGACCACATGGGTATGCGGATCGCACCAGCCGGGCAGCACCAGCCGGCCCGTGGCGTCGATCACGGTCAGGTCGTTCCAGTCGGAGACACCGGGCCATTCGGCCATGCGCCCCACCGACGTGATGCGCCCGTGCTCGGCCAACAGCCATCCGTCCTCGATGGCCGGGAGGGAGGCCATGGCCTGCCCGCCCACGCGGGTGGTGCCCTCGGGATGGACGCCCACGAGGGCCTTCGCGTTCTTGATGAGCAGGCGTGGCATGTGCGGCAAAGAAAGCGCACGGCCGGGGCATCGCCACGGAATGACCGGCATCAGGTCCGGCCCGGTCGCCGTGCAGCATCTTCACCTCCATGAGCGCTCTGGAGTTCCGACCGCGATTCCGCTTCACCACGCCGCTGTCCAAGGACGAGGTGGTGCGGCGCATCGGCGAACGCTTGCGCGAGGAGAACCCGGATCAGCTCTGGCTGAAGAACGCCGACGACCATCTGGTGTTGAGCTTCCCGAGCAGGCACACGCACGCCTGGACGCCGCAGATGGACATCAACCTGGAGGTGCGGCCGGAGGGCACCCTGGTGCGCTGCCTCCTCGGGCCGTCCCCGGGCATCTGGATGTTGTTCAGTGCGGGCTACATCGTGCTCGGCCTGCTGGCGATGACGGGGGCCACGCTGGGCTTCGCGCAGGTCTCATTGGGCCATGCGGCCTGGGGCTTCTGGGCCTTGCCGGTGGGGGCGGCGGGGGCGGTGGTGCTCTTCTTGCTGGCGCGGGCGGGCCGGCGGAAGGCCAGCGGGGAGATGCGGGTGCTGAAGCACTTCGTGGACGATGCCCTCGGATGCGACTGTTTCAAGCTGGCGATGGATCAGGCCGAAGATTGAGGCTGGCGACGCGCCCCGGGAACCGCACCTTTGCACCCCCGGATGGCTCAGTGACCAGGCCGGTGCTCACATGCGGATCGGCATCGTCTGTTACCCCACCTTCGGAGGCAGTGGCGTGGTGGCCACCGAGCTCGGCCTGGCCCTGGCCCAGAAGGGTCACATCGTCCACTTCATCACCTACGACCGCCCGGTGCGGCTGCGCGACCATCAGGGGCAGGTGTTCTACCATGAGGTGCGGGTGAGCGACTACCCCTTGTTCGACTACCCGCCGTACGAGCTGGTGCTCGCCAGCAAGATCGTGGACGTGGCGCGCTACGAGGGGCTTGACCTTGTGCACGTGCACTATGCGATCCCGCATGCCAGCGCGGCGTGGATGGCGCAGCAGATCCTGGCGTCCCAGGGCATCCGGCTGCCGTTCATCACCACGCTGCACGGCACGGACATCACGCTCGTGGGGCGCGACCCGAGCTTCGAGCCCGTGATCACCTTCAGCATCGAACGGTCCGATGCCGTGACCGCCGTGAGCGAGAGCCTGAAGCGCGACACCTACGCGCATTTCCCGGTGAAGGGCCCCGACCAGGGCGGGCGCGAGATCCGGGTGATCCCCAACTTCGTCTGCACGGACCAGTATGCGGCGCCCGACCCCAGACTGCGCGAGCGCTATGCACCGAACGGGGAGAAGCTGCTGGTGCACATCTCGAACTTCCGGCCGGTGAAGCGGGTGGACGACGTGATGCGCGTGTTCGCCAGGGTGCGTGAACGGATCCCCAGCCGGTTGCTGATGATCGGGGACGGTCCCGACCGGCAGCGCGTGGAGATGCTCTGCCGTGGAAGCGAGCTCTGTCATGAAGCCTTCTTCCTGGGCAAGATGACCGACCCGGAGGACATCCTCGCGAGCTGTGATCTGTTCGTGCTCACCAGCGAAAGCGAGAGCTTCGGCCTGGCGGCCTTGGAGGCCATGGCGTGCAGGGTGCCGGTGGTCACCACCGATACGGGTGGCACGCCCGAGGTGGTGCGGCATGGCATCAGCGGCATGTTGAGCCCGGTGGGCGATGTGGAACGTATGGCGGAGAACGCCGTCGCCATCCTGAAGGACGAGGCCACGCTCGAACGCTTCCGCCAAGGTGCCTTCGATCAGGCGAGATCGTTCGATGTGCACACCATCCTGCCGCGCTACGAGGCGTTGTACACCGAGGTGATCGGTGCCCCCATGGTCTGATGGAACGGGTGAGCGACCGTGTCAGCGTCAACCGGGAGGCGGATCGCACCACGGTGGTGATCAGCGCACGCCTATCGCGCGGCAGGGAGGCGCTGCTCGTGGCCTGGACACTGGCCTGGCTGGTGTGCGGAGTGGTGCTGCTCGTGGAGGCCGTTCGACAACCAAGGGGCGACCTGCGGCAATACCTGTTCGTGTTCCTGGCGTTCTGGACCTACTTCCTGGTCCGGGTGGGCCGTTCGGCGCTCTGGCGGCTGAAAGGCTTCGAACTTTGGCGCGTGAAGGATGGTGTGCTCACCATCAAGGACAGCATCCTGGGCTATGGGAAGGCCACGGACCATGCGCTGGAGAATGTCCAGGACCTGGACCTGTTGGAACGCGACGAACGGTCCTGGAAGTGGCACCTGAACGAGAGCTTCTGGGTAATGGGCGGCGAGCGTCTTCAGTTCTCCTCCATGGGCCGCAAGGTGGCCTTCGGAAAGGGGCTCACCGACGCGGAGGCCGCGCGCCTGCTGGCGATCCTGAAGCATGCCCAGCTGCGGTTCCGCACGCGGCAGCGCACGGCCTAGAGGTCGCTGATCCGGAAGGCGTTGCCCCGGATACGGTGCGTCATCATCCCGTCCATCGAGGCCGAAAGGGTCATGTCCCGAGCGGCCGCGGAGCGCATCACCTCATCGATGGAGCGTACGGCCCCGGCGGGGACCTGGGCGTTCCGCAGGGCGGCGAGGAGGGCATCGCGCTGATGCCGTGCGATGGCGGGGGCAAGCAGGCCGGCCAGGGCCGCACGATGCACCACACGGTCCCGGTTGCTTCCGAATCGCTCGTCCGCTGCCAGCGCATGCAGGTCGAGCACGGCGCAAAGCCCATTGAACTGGGCGTCGCTGCCCACGGCCAGGATGATGCGACCGCCATCCTGACACACGAAGAGCTCGCCGTACGGGGCGATGTTGGGGTGCAGGGTGCCGATGGGAACGGCCACATGCCCGCACATCAACTGGTTGCTGGCTTGGTTGATCAGGCCGCTGAGCGCCGCCTCCTCCAGGGAGACCTCCACGAAGGCGCCGCGGCCATCGGAGGACCGCCGCATCAAGGCGAGAAGGATCCCTTCCTTCAGCTGATGGGCGGCGAGCACGTCGATGAGGGCGATGGGAAGCTTCGCCAGCTGCTGCGGGTCCGTACCCGTCATGCTGATGTAGCCGGTCTCGGCCTGCAACACCACATCGAAGGCCGGCCGGTCGCTCCGGTCGGCGAAGCCGGCGACATGGCCGTGCACGAGCGTGGGGTTCAGCCGGCGGAGGCGATCACGGTCGAGCCCCAGGTTCTGCGCATCCCCGGGCAGATGGTTGGTCACCAGCACGTCCGCGATGCGCAAAAGCTCGTCCAGTTGAGTTCTTCCCTCTGCGGACCGAAGGTCCAGGAACCGATGCTCCTTGCCCCAGTTCACGCTGCTGAAGTAGGCGCTCACGGTCGAGGCGGGGTCTTCGGCCGGCAGCTTCCACCGCCGGGTGACATCGCCTCCGGCGCGCTGGTTCTCCACCTTCACGACGCGTGCGCCGAGTTCGGCGAAGAACAGGCCGACACTCGGTCCGGCCAGTACGCCGGCCGTCTCCACCACGAGCAGGTCCTTGAAGGGCTTCATCGGTCCAAGTGTAGGAAGGATGAGCGCCCCATCGACTGATCCGGGCAAGGTCCGTGCGGACCCGGTTCGTTCGGAACCCGGACCGATGCGAAGAGGCCCCACTGCCCACTGGCGTCCTGGGCTTTTCCATGTGGGTGCTCGCTCGATCCAGCTCGGCTCAGGCGAATGAGAAAGCCCCGCCGCTCCGCGGCAGGGCTTCATCATCAAGTGCCCAGGACTGGACTCGAACCAGCACAGCCTTTCGGCCACTACCCCCTCAAAGTAGCGTGTCTACCAATTTCACCACCTGGGCAGGGGCCTTCGGGGGAGAGGCCTCCGCCGAAGGGCGACAAAGATAGGTGGAGAACACGTAGGTCCACAGAACGAACAAGGGGGGCGACGCCCCCCTTGCCAAAGCAGTGTGGAACCGGGTCAGCGGCGCAGGGTGGCGCGGCGCTTGGAGACGATCTGGTTGATCAACAGGGCTTGATTGTCCGTGTAGAACCGGAACGTGAAGGTGGAGTTGGTCGGCAGGGAGGACGTGTTGATCGCCACCACGCTGGTCCAAGGCAGCACCTGCGAGAGCACCACATCGCCCTGGCTGTTCAGGAACTCGATGCGGCACATGGCCGTCTGCTGGGTGGGCAACGCCACGTTCAACACGTTGTCGAACGGATTGGGATACACATAGCTCGTGTTGTTCACGTTGCCGATGGTGCCGATGGGCAGCACCTGGGCCTGGGTGGCGAACGGCGCGGCGCAGACCAGAAGAAGGAGGAGGATCGTGGAACGCATGAGGTCGATTTTGGGTGGTCGTGTGTGCGTGACGGAGGCGTGTTGGGAACGCGCAGGGCGAATATAGGGCAGAACCGGGAATGCCCGATGGTGGGTGCGGACCGGCTTCATCCACCGGGGACTGTTCACGACCGGGATGGAATGACGAAAGCCCCTCGGAAGGGGCTTTCTGGTGACTCCGCTGGGGCTCGAACCCAGGACCCCAACATTAAAAGTGTTGTGCTCTACCAACTGAGCTACAGAGTCTTACCACCGCCAGGTGGCGGTTAAGAGGGTGCAAATGTACACAGCAGGGATCATCGCACAAATCAGCTGTCCTTCTTCTCGATGAGGGGATGGCGGTTGAACGGCAGGCTGCGGTCGAACAGGTAGCGGTAGGTGGCCATGGTGCGGTAGTTCACCGCGTCCAGGTTCTCGCACACCTTGATCATGCGCGGGTTGAAGTCGCCGATCCAGGTGAGCACGGTGTCGCGGTACAGCCCCTGCTCCACGATCTTCTCGGCGAACACGATCATGGCTCCCTCGAGGCCCTTGCCCTGGAACTCCCGGGCCACACCGAACACGATGCCGGTCATGGTCTTCACCGTACCGCGCCACTTGTGCCAGAGGAACTTGAGCTTGCCGATCCAGTTGAGGTCGCCGTTCACGTGGCGGAAGATCTCGTTGAGCTCCGGCACGCTGATGTAGAAGGCGACGGGCTTCTTCTTGTGGTCCACCCAGATCAGGATCCGCGGGTCCATCACGGGCTTCATCGCGCGGATGATCTTCAGCGCCTGGGCCTTCTCCATGGGCTTGAAGCCCGCATGGTCCACCCACGCGGCGTTGTACACCGTGCGGAAGTCCTCGGCCAGCTGGTCCACGCTGCGGCCCCGTGCATCGCGGATGGTGAAGTCCGGGTCGTTCTTCAGCTGGTTGTACTTGCGGTGGAAGATCGGCTGGGCCTTCACCTCCATGCTGCGCTTGAAGAAGAGCTGCTTGTAGTACTCCTTGAACCCGTAGCCCTCCAGCAGGTCCCGATAGTAGGGCGGGTTGTAGTTCACTCCGTAGATGGGCGGGTCGGTGAAGTTGTCGATCAACAGACCCCAGTACATGTTCTTCTCCCCGAAGTTGATGGGGCCGTCCATGGCCTCCATGCCCTGCGCGCTGAGCCAGTCGCGGGCCGCATCCAGCAGCAGGGTCGCGGCGGCGCGGTCGTTGATGCACTCGAAGAAGCCCATGCCTCCGGTGGGGCGTTCCTCGGTGCGCGCCGTCTTGGGGTTCACGAAGGCCGCCACACGGCCGACCGCCGCACCCGCATCATCGTAAAGCACCCAGCGTTGCGCGGTGCCGCCCTTGAACAGTTTGTTGCGCTTCGGATCGAAGACCTTTTCGATGTCCTGCCTGAGGTGGGGGATCCAGTTCGGGTCGTTCCGGTAGATGCTCCAGGGCAGGCGCATCCAGTCGCGGATGATGCGCGGGTCGTCAGCGGTCATGAGCTTCATGCGCTGCGAAGGTGCGGATCGTCGGCGAAGGTGGGCACGGCCGCACCTTTGCCCCATGCGTGTCGTGCTCACCGGACCGATGTGCGCGGGCAAGAGCCGGGTGGGCCGGGCCCTGGCCGAGCGACTGGGACTTCCGTTCGACGACCTGGACCGGCTGGCCGAGCAGCGGATCGGTGGGGCCATCGCACCGTTCTTCGCCCGCGAAGGGGAGCACGCCTTCAGGCAGCTGGAGCGTGAGCTGTTGCTCGAGTGGTTGAGCGTCGGCGGCCCGGGCGTGCTGGCCACCGGCGGCGGCACGCTGGTCGATCCGGGGAACATGGACGCCGCGTTGCGTGAAGCGACCGTCGTGATGCTGTCCGTGGGGGAGGAGGAGCTCGTGCGTCGCGTCCTGCGCGCCGGCCGCGACCGACCGCTCTACCTCGGCCTGGACGACGACGGCGTGCGGCAACGCACCCACGAACTGCTTCACGAACGCGCGCCGCACTATGCGCGGGCCACCGTCACCGTGGATGCGGAAGCGCCGGTGGAGGAGGTGGTGCGGCGGATCATCCTCGCCATCGGCGCCGCTCAGGAGAGCTGAACCCGGTCGCGCCGTCCGAGCTCCACGCTGATGTGCTCCTGCAGGGTGGTGCTGAGGGTGAGGCCCACGATGTCCGCCCGGATCGGGAAGGTGCGATGCCGGCGGTCCACGAGCACCACGGTGGTGAGGCGCTTCACCGGCACCTGCACAAGGTGCGCCGCAGCGTGCATCAGGGTGCGACCGCTCATGAGCACATCGTCCACCAGCACCACCACCCGGCCGTTCAACCGCTCCGTCGGCGCCGAAAGGGTGATGGGATGCGCGTGCGGGGCGTCCTTGTCGAGGGCCAGCTCGAGCACATCGACGGTGAAGGGGGCGATGTCCGCCAGCAGGGCGGCGAGGCGTTCGGCCAGCTTGCTGCCGCGGCCGCTGATGCCCACCAGCACCAGCTCGCGCTCGCGGTGGTGCTCCTCGTGCAACTGATGCACGATGCGTTCCAGCTTGCGCCGGACCTGATCGTGATCGAGGACGATCGTGGTGGTGGCGGCCATGCGGGGTGCAAGGTAGCGGTGCGGCCGGTCAGGGGCGTACCAGCAGGCCCCGCCATCCACCACCATCCTCGGATCGAAAGGTCCACAGGAGCGGCCCTGCGGCCCCCGTCACCGCGAGCCGCATCAGCCCCGGGCCGACGATCCTGCGCTCGCCGGCGAGGCGGCCGTCGGCATGCACCAGGCGCAGAAGACCGGCCCCCGGCGCGTCGAAGTGAACGGCTTCGGCGTCGCACCAGGCGCGGGGCGAGGACGTGCCCGGCTCAGGTACGGACACCCCGCCCACGGAGAGCTCCACCGCGGCGGAGTCCGTGCGACCGCAGGCATCGGTCACCACGTGCCACACCGTATAGGTGCCGGGCGCTCCGTACGCGTGGTCCGGGTCGGACACCGCACTGGTGCCGCCATCACCGAAGGACCACAGGTGCGTCATCGTCGCAGGAGATGTGGTGCTGAACTGGAACGTACCCGCCCCGAGATCGAACCACGTGAAGGCGGGGTCCGGGTCGAGCGCACCGATGTTCCAGGTGGCAAGGCTGTCCAGCACCACCATCGCGGCGACGGCCTGCAACAGACCGGCGGTGTCGGGATGGAGCGTGGTGGGATGATAGGCGCCCACGGGGCTCCGGCGGAAGAAGGAGGCGTACATCGTGCAGGCCACCAGGTAGCTGCCGGCCATCGACGGATGGCTGCCATCCGTGGCGTAGAGGTTGATGCCGGGATGTTGGTCGCGGACGGTCGCCCACGCCGCGCCCGCCGGTGCACAGGCCGCCATGTGGTCCGCGGCCATCTGCAGATAGCGCTCGCGCAGCAGGGCCTGCATGCCGGCGTAGGTGCACACCGGCGGCCAGTTGGCGCAGTTCTGCTGGTCGCCGTCCTGCCGGCCCCAGGTCATGTAGAACACGGGCGTGGTGCAGCTGTCGTTCGCGCGGATGGCATCCACCAGTTGGGCCGCGAAGGGGAACACCTCGACCTCCACCTGGGCCAGCGGGAAACTGGGGCGCTGGCTCTGCTCCTGCAGCACCACGAAGTCCCAGGGCTGCGCGTCGATCAGCGCCAGGGTCGTGGGGTTGGCGGCATGCTGCTCGAAGGTGTATCCGCCCGGCATGTTCGAGGAGGCCACCACCGTATCGCCCAGGCTGATGGCCACCTGCTCCACCAAGGACGGCAGCGCGTTCACCCCCGTGTAGCTGTTGCCCAGGAAAAGGACGCGGGTGGTCTGGGCCGCTGCGGGGCGCAGCAGGCCGAACAGGGCCACAAGGCCGGCGAGGGGGAGGAGGCGATGCATGGTGCGAGGACGAAGATCGTGGAACGCGGGGTTGTCCGGTACCTTTTCCGCATGGATCTGGTGTGGTTCGCGCTGGTGCTGTTGCTGGCCGAGGTGGTGGGTACCGTGGGCGGCTTTGGCTCGAGCATGCTGGTGATGCCGATCGCGGGCTGGTTCCTTCCCTTCACCGAGGCCCTCGGGCTTACGGCCGTGTTCCACGTGTTCAGCAATGTGGCCAAGGTCATCCTGTTCCGCAGCGGCTTCTCATGGCGGGTCTTCGTGCCGATGGTGCTTCCGGCCATGGCGGGCGTCTGCATCGGAGCCCGGCTTACCGGAGTGGCCGATGAGGCCATGCTCACCCTGGCCCTGGGCCTGCTGCTCGTGCTGCTCAGCGGGGTGTTCCTGCTCTTCCCCACGGCCAGGGTGGAGCCCACCACGCGCAACGCCGTGCTCGGTGGTGGCATCTCCGGCTGGTCGCCGGCCTCGTCGGCACGGGCGGGGCCATCCGGGGGGGCACCCTCGCTGCGTTCGTATGCACGTCGGCATGGATCGATCTGGGCGTCGACCTCACCCGTTCGCTGGTCCACGTCGACCAGGGCTATGTGAACGAGCGGGTCTGGACCTGGCTGCCCGCACTGGCCATCGTGAGCGTGGCGGGCTCATGGGCGGGTCGTTCACTGCTCCAGCGTATTCCGCAGGAACGGTTCCGGACGTGGGTGCTGCTGCTGTGCATCGGCCTGTACCTGCTGGGGTGTCAGGCCTGGCCCTTGCTCCTGGCCGTGGTCTGAGGTCCTCTATCGGATCCGCAGCTCGGTCCGCGCATGACCGTTCAGCCCGCTGTCCGGGAAGCGGCTCCCGGTGTACTTGATGATCCGGTCGAACAGCTCGATGGTCTCGGGCTCAAGGCGTCGGAAACGGATGCACGAGCGTCCGTGGTCGTAGGCCTTCAGGTCCTTGTTGAAGGCATCGAGCAGGTCGTGGTGCATGATGTACAGCGCCATGAAGCTCTTCTGGTTGCCCAACGCGCAGAAGGCCGTCCCGTCCAGGAAGTAGGTCGGAAGTCCGTTGCGGAGCTCCTCGGTCACCCGCGGGAAGGCTCGCAGCACAAGGCGGCGCACCTGCGTCAACGCGGCGCGTCGCTCCTCGGGCAGAGCGGCGAAGTAAGCTTCGCTGGTGGCGGCCTCGATGCGCATGGCGGGGCGTGAAGATCGGTGCTGGACCGATGCGCTCGCGTAGCCGGGTTACGACGGGTGTTGATCGGGGCGGGTGGCGCCGTCAGTCGCGCGGTGCGTCGATCCACAGTTCGCGGCCACTGCGCGGGGCGATGGAGTTGTGGCAGGGGGCGAAGTTCACCCGTGGGAACACCGGACGGAAGAGCGCCTCATACTCGCCTTGCGATCCGCCGAAGGGTGGCCGGTCGGTGTTCAACGGGTCGTTGAAGAGCACGCCGACCAGCTTTCCGCCGGGCCGCAACATGCGGTGCATGGCACGCACATAGTCCGGCCGCAACGCCGGGTCGAGGGCGCAGAAGCAGGTCTGTTCGATGATGCGGTCGTAGGTGCCTTCGTGCTGGAAGAGATCGCCCACGAGCAGATGGTCCTTCGGGAAGTCCGGGCAACGGGCGAGCAGGTCGGCGTACGGAGCGTCGGTGAGGTCGATGACGGTCACGTGGCGGAAGCCCAGGCGGTGCGCATGCTCGGCCTCGTAGGCCCGTCCCGCGCCGGGAAAGAGGAGGCGGAGGTCGCGGTCCGTGAGCTGCTCGAGATAGGCCTTCAGCGGTGCGGAGGGTCCGCCCAGGTCCCAGCCGGTGTCCCCGGCGTGGTAGCGTTCCTCCCAGAAGCGACGGTCCAGGTCCATGGCTCAGTCCATCAGGGCGAAGCGGAACACCATGCTGCGCTGCCGGGCCATGAGCGTGGCCTGCACGGGATCATCGGCGGACCGGTCGCGGCCCTCCAGCAGGTGCAGGAGCTCGAACAGTCCGGCCTCCTTCGCTTCAGGCTCGTGCGCGGCCAGCAGCTTGCCCAGCTTGCGTCCCGCGAGCGCCGCGATGGCGCGGGCACGCTGTTCCGCGGTGTTGAACATGGCCTGCAGCACGGCGGTCTGCGCACCTTCCGGCTGCTCGAAGCGCCAGCTGGCCAGGTGGCCTTCCAGACCGGGACGTCCGCGCAAGGCGGCCACCATCGGCTTCAGCGCCTCCTGGTCCGCGGCGGTGACGCGCAACACCGGTTGTGGCGGTTGCGCGTACAGGGCGAGGGAGAGGTCGTCGCCGGCATCCGTGGTGCGCTCCACCCGGTGGCCCATGCCGCGCAGCTCCTTCTCCAGCTTGGCCAGTTCGCGGTCGGCGCGCTCGGCCATCTGGCGCTGCACCTTCTCCCAGTCGGCGTTCTCATCGTAAGGCTGGTCGCCGGGGTCGGTCCACCGCAGCTCGTACACCACTTCGCCGAAGCGGAGCGGGACGGTGTCGTGCACGGTGAGCTCGATGAACTGGTCGGTCATCACTTGGCCGAAGGCGGCGGCAGGGGCCAGGAGGGGCAGCAGGAGCAGGCGCATGGGGACGGTTTTAGCGGTGATCGAGGCGGACGACGTTCTCCACATGATAGGTGTGGGGGAACATGTCCACCGGTCGCACGAAGGTGACGCGGTAAAGATCGTTCAGCAGGGCCAGGTCGCGGGCCTGCGTGGCGGGGTTGCAGCTCACGTACACGATGCGGGGCGGGGCCATCTCGCGCAGGCGCATCACCACATCCTCGTGCATGCCCGCGCGCGGCGGATCGGTGATCACCACGTCGGGGCGCCCGTTGCGCTGCACGAAGGTGGCGTCCAGCAGGTGGCGCAGGTCGCCCGCCTCGAAGTGCACGTTGGTGATGCCGTTCAGCCGGGCGTTGGCCCAGGCGTCCGCCACGGCCTCGGGCACGATCTCGGCCCCGATCACCTGCGCGGCCTGCCCGGCCACGAACAGGCTGATGGTGCCCGCTCCACAGTACAGGTCGTACACGCGCTCCGCGCCCGTAAGTCCGGCGAGCTCGCGCGTGAGGGCATACATGGCCTGGGCCTGCGCGGGGTTGGTCTGGAAGAAGCTCTTGGGCCCGATGCGGTAGCGCAGCGCCCGGCCGGTGTCGCCGTCGTCGAAGGTCTCCACCAGGTGGTCCCGGCCGGCGTGCACGTGGATGTCCAGGTCCCACAGGGTGTCGTTGCGCTTCGTGTTCACGGTCCACAGCACGCTGGTGAGCCCGGGGAAGGCGGCCACCAGGGCGTCCAGGAGGGCGGTGCGCTGCTCGGGCCGGTCCTCGCCGAAGGCGATCAGCACCATGCACTCGCCCGTGAGCGTGGTGCGCACCATCACCGTGCGCAGTCCGCCGTGGTGCTCGCGGATGTTGTAGAAGGAGAGGCCCAGGGCGGCCGCCTGGGCGCGGATGAAGTTGCGCACGGCATCGCTGGGGGCGGGCTGCAGATGGCATTCGTCCACCTGCAGCACCCGGTCGAAGCGCTGGGGGATGTGGAAGCCCAGGGCGTTGCGGTCGGCGATCTCGCCAAGGGCGCGCAGCTCGTCGTGGGTGAACCAGCGGTGCGCACTGGCGGTGAACTCGAGCTTGTTGCGGTAGCCGCGCGTGGCGGGCGAGGGCAGCGTGGGCTCGACCTCCGGCAGCTCAAGGCCCCCGAGCCGCTCCAGGTTGTCGATCACCTGCTGGCGCTTGAAGTCGAGCTGCCGCTCGTAGGCCAGGTGCTGCCACTTGCAGCCGCCGCAGGTGCCGAAGTGGGCGCAGAAGGCGGGCACCCGGTCGGCGCTGGGCGACACGATGCGGACGGCCGTGGCTTCGGCGTACGACTTCTTGCGGGTGTGCAGCCGCAGGTCGGCGGTGTCGCCGGGCACCGCGCCGGTGACGAAGACCACCAGGCCGTCCAGGCGCGCCAGGGCCTTGCCGTTGGCGCCCCATCCGGTGATGGGCACGGCGGGCACCTCTTCGGCGGATCGTGCAGCGCGGCGGGGCATGGGGCCGCAAAGATGGGGACGCGGTCACAGCCAGGCCCCTTCCCGAAGGCCCGCCGCGCGCGCCCCGAAGCCCTAGTTTTGCCGCTTCCGCGCGAAACGCCCGTCCTTCCTGCCATGTCGATCCACACCTCCCTCAGCACCCGCACGCAAAAGGCCATCGAGCTCGAGGAGCGCTACGGCGCCCACAACTACCATCCCCTGCCGGTGGTGCTTGACAGTGGACAGGGCGTGTTCGTGTGGGACGTGGAGGGCAAGCGCTACTACGACTTCCTCAGCGCCTACAGCGCCGTCAACCAGGGCCATTGCCACCCGCGCCTCGTGAAGGTGATGCAGGAGCAGGCCACGCGCATGACGCTCACCAGCCGCGCCTTCTACAACAGCGTGCTCGGCGAGTACGCCCGCACCGTGTGCACCCTCTTCGGCTACGACCGCATGCTGCCCATGAACACCGGCGCCGAGGCGGTGGAGACGGCGATCAAGATGGCGCGCAAGTGGGGCTACGAGCAGAAGGGCATCCCGGCGGGGCAGGCCAAGATCATCGTGTGCGAGGGCAACTTCCACGGCCGCACCATCACCATCGTCAGCATGAGCACCGACCCCGACAGCCAGGGCGGCTTCGGGCCCTTCACGCCCGGCTTCGAGGTGATCCCCTACGACGACCTCCCCGCGCTGGAGAAGGCGCTGGAGGACCCGCACGTCTGCGCCTTCCTGGTGGAGCCCATCCAGGGCGAGAAGGGCGTGTACGTGCCGGCCGACGACTACATCCCCCGCGCCATCGCCGCCTGCAAGGCCCGCAACGTGCTCTTCATCGCGGACGAGATCCAGACCGGCATCGCGCGCACGGGCCGCCTGCTGGCCAGTTGCCACCACAACGGCTGCAGCTGCACCAAGGGCCTCTGCGAAGCACGCGAAGGGGTGCAGCGCCCCGATGTGGTGATCCTCGCCAAGGCCCTCAGCGGTGGCATGTACCCTGTTAGCGCCGTGCTGGCCAGCGATGCCGTGATGAACGTCTTCACCCCCGGCAGCCACGGCAGCACCTACGGCGGCAACCCCATGGGCGCGCGCCTGGCCATCGAGGCCCTGGGCATCGTGCAGGACGAGGACCTCTGCGGCAACGCCGACCGCCTGGGCCGGCTGTTCCGTGCCGAGATGCAGAAGCTGGTGGACGAGTTCGCCTTTGTGAAGCTGGTGCGCGGCCGCGGACTGCTCAATGCGCTGGTGATCGAGCCCCGCACCGCCGCCGATGGCTCACCGAAGACCGCCTGGGAGCTCTGCCTGCTGCTGCGCGACAACGGCCTGCTGGCCAAGCCCACCCACGGCGACATCATCCGCTTCGCCCCGCCGCTGGTGATCACCGGGGAGCAGCTGATGGAGTGCGTGAACATCATCCGCACCAGCGTGCGCCAGTTCGCCTGAGGGCATCACTCGCCCCGGACGCCTGCACCCTATCCGCGGTGGTCATTCGCAGTTGGACGCTGGCGCGCCGCTTTGGGCGCGATGGCGTTCAACGGTCCGCAGGTTGCTGAAGGCGGCTAATCACAAACCTTGAAACGAAGCACAGACATGGCAAAGAAGAGCGTTACATCAAAGAGGGCAAAGACGGGCCGCTTGCAGCAACCTGCTGTTCCGCGCCGGTCTATTGTTCTCTCAGAGGCCCGCATTCAAAAGCTGTACGATGACGTACACGAGGCAGGGATGAAGGTCCGCATAGCGGCAAGGCAAAAAGGCGTTCCGAGCGGCCTCGTGGACGACCTTTTGTTTGAAATGCAGCGGGCCTGCTGCGATGCGGCGCTGGCGTCTGTGCGTGAGCGCATTTGACTGGCGTGGA